>Ga0114946_10002649_pt1 | contig 12234 bp, 14 predicted proteins | sample WalLakDeSediment_FD_88676 | JGI IMG/M metagenome (GOLD analysis project Ga0114946, IMG submission 88676) | Lake sediment microbial communities from Walker lake, Nevada to study Microbial Dark Matter (Phase II) - Walker Lake 11/02/13 Deep Sediment | ecosystem: Environmental > Aquatic >...
ATCGCTACCCTCTTCCTGGTACCGGTTACCGGAAATGCCCAGGTATAGAATTAAACCAGCTAACACTAAGCCTGTCGCTATCACTATATTTCGCTTCATACCAGAAGCCTCTCTTCCAGGTTACTCTACGATAATTGTTGCAATCATAGTTGCCGGGTGAGCGCTGCAATGGTACGGATAATATCCCGGTTGGTCAAATTTCAATGAAAAGCTTTCACCGCCTGCTATGGCACGTGAATTATGAACGGGGAAATAATTATGTCCCGGATGGGGATCAGTATTTATATAGTGGTCGACTGTGTCATTATTGATCCAGGTTATAGTTGTTCCAACAGCAATTATTATGTCCTGTGGTTCGAAGTAGTTGTGTTGCATATCAACAACAACCTCCGACTGACCCTTGAGGTCTTCGAATCCGGATAAAAGTGATCTGTCAATTGCAAATTGGAACATTCCTTCATGGCAACTTCCGTCCGGCCAGCAAGCCTGATAGTTAACAGTATATAAACCTTCCGGAGAATCGGGTTCCATCATTACTCTCATGCCGAGTTTGTTGTCATCAATTATAGTGTTACCTGTGCTGTATACCTGGCCATCCTGGCCCGTTACAACTATTGCTGAAGAGGAAATTATATCAAAATCAAAATTTACAATAACATTAACCGGAACTGCTGGAATAACAGAGGCATGGTAAGGGACATTATCGACATAGTGAGGTGATTTTTTTGGTGTTTCAAAAATATAATCTAGAGATGTTTCTTCAAGCGGCTCTTCCGGATCGTCATTATCTGTAACTACTTCAATTTCTTCAACCGCAGGATCATCTTCTATTCCGGTATCGCTAACTGAACAGGAGGATAGCAAAAAAGCAAAAAGAATAAATATTAAAGCTGCAATATAAAGTTTCTTATTCGAAACCAAAGATTTCATATAAAACAACCCCTTTTCACATTAAGTATAGAGAATTACTATTATTATACAGCATAACGAAATTATGTAACCCTGTCAATTACGCAATAAATATCCTGGAGCGGTGTATCACCTTACTTCCCGTGGCAATGTTCGCGATGACATATACCGTGACAATCATGATCGCCAAAACTATTAAAGTATTCTATCTGAGGTAGTTAAAAGTGATAACTGGCATGGTTTCATTACGCCACGGTTAGCAGGGCGGTGAGTAAGGTAGAGCAGGAAATGTGGTATAGCAAGACCGAAAACCTTCCCTCTGTGCACTCGAAAACATGCAGTGCTGAATTGGGGTGAACCTCTGAAGAAGGGGCTTTAAACATTGCAGGAATATGGCAGCTTTTAGTGAATAAGAACCTTACTCTGGTAATCTGTATATCACCATGAAAAAGCCAGAACGATAGAAAAGTTTTAGATAGGAGAAAATAGTTTATGGTAAAGATGTATTTTAATCCGGGCTGTGCTTTAAGTATTTATAAGCCTGCAATGGAAAATGAAATTTTAGAGTTTTTGAATACAAATTGTGGAGAGATTCAACTGCACAAACTATGCTGTCGCCATGATCCACAGCTTGAGGAAGGCTCTTTAATTGTCAATGTTTGCGCCGGTTGTGACAGGCGCTTTCGAAGTTTATATGAGGGTATAACAACTATTTCTTTATGGGAAGTACTTGATGGTTTGAGCACATTTCCATATCCGGATTATAAGGGTTTGAAGGTGTCGGTACATGACGCTTGTCCTGTGCGTGCCAAGCCACAGGTACATCAGGCTGTACGCAATGTGCTAGCTAAAATGAATATTATTGTTGTCGAAACGGAACTATACGGTACAAGGTCTGTTTGCTGTGGTGATGATTTTTATCCGAAGCTTCCGGTTGAAGAGGTTCACCAAAAAATGAAGGATCGGGCAGACTCGATGCCTTGCAATGATGTTTGTGTATACTGCGTGTCTTGTGTCAAATCAATGCACATTGGTGGCAAAACACCAAGGCATTTGATAGACCTGTTAATGGGCGAAACAACCGAGCCGCAAGTATACGACACTGTGATATGGCACAAGCAATTACAAGATTACATTGACGAGCATTGAGATTAAAGGTCTGACTGATGAAGAAATATTTATAACGCAGAGGGAAGGTTTCTTTTGTGCTTCATCACTAATTTCATTCGTTTAGATTAATACTGGGTGATTCAATGCCAAGGACCGCGGTGAAGCCAAGCAGTTTAGGCATTTATCATGAAGATGAAGATTACCGAATATAAGTTGCCACCCGGAGGTATTTGATGAGCGATACAATAGCCATTATAGTTGTTTCAATTTTCTTTTTAGCTAGTCTGGTTGGTACTATACTGCCGATTATTCCGGAAGCGCCTCTGATTGTCGTCGGTATGGTTATCTATGGCTTAATTGCAGGGTTCGACGAACTCAGTCTTTCCTTTTTTATCGGCCAAATAATACTGGCTTTAGCCGTGATTGGAGTTGACTACCTGACAACTGCCATTGGCAGCCGCTATTTTGGTGGCTCCAAAGCTGCGATGTGGGGTGCCGCTCTAGGCTTATTGGCAGGATTGCTATTTTTCCCGATCGGCCTATTAATCGGGCCCTTCCTCGGGGCCGCTTTAGCCGATTTTATCTTCAGACGCAATACCGATCAAGCCATCAGATCCGGTGTGGGTGCTTCCCTCGGTTTCTGGAGTGCGTTACCCATAAAGCTGATCCTTAAGGGCATAATGATAGGGTGGTTTTTTACAAGAATACTTTAATACATTCGCAAAAGGGCGCTATTACAATCCAAAATGCAATTTCCCCGAATAAAAAAACAGGGGTAATATCCACCTACTTTTCTGCTACAACAAGCATTTCATAATCCTCTGTTGCAAGTTTATCCTCCCGCGAATAAGCACCGATCTTTGCTCCGAAAATCTCAATCTTTTTAAAACATAAAGATTTAAGCAACCAGGTAATTTCACTTGGTAAATAGTACCTTTCATTACACTCAAGCTTGTGTTCATTACCGTCATCATCACTAAAAGTGGTGATATTATAATCCCTCATGGTCATCAAATCAAATCCATCGCTTTTATAATGTGCACCTTCTTCATTCGTGCCTGTTTCATGAAAATCATCAATGGAATGAAATAGGGGAAACAAACCATTAAGTGTTGTAAAAATGAATTTAGCAGAGCCCTTCAACGATTTAGTGACATTTTTCAATATCTCAAAATTCATCTCATCAGTTTCCATCAGTGGAAAACCGCCTTCGCAGAGCATAATGGCTGCATTAAACCGGTTTTCAAAAGGTAGGTTTCTGGCATCATGCTTCAAAAACTCAATCTTTAATTTCTCTCTCTCTGCTTTTTCCCTGGCTTTTTTCAGCTGCGTATCGGATAAATCAATCCCTGTAACTAAATAACCTCTTTTTGTAAGCTCTATGGAATGCCTGCCGGTTCCGCAGCCAATATCAATAATCTTTAAAGATTTATCATAATTAAGCTCTTCCTCGATAAAATTACACTCACCAATAGTCCCTTGGGTAAAAGACTCTTTGTCATACTGCTCTCCATAATTATCAAATAATTTTTCATACCACTGTTTCATCACTCTATAACCTCCCGTCAATCTCAATTCAATATAAGGATCACGTATTACCTTGGTTTCACTCTGATTTCTATCAAACGCTTTATATCATCTAAAACCTCTCTCTGCATCAAAGATTTTACTCCAATTCATAGGCAACCTCCATTTTTTAAAATGTTGAAGTGCCAATAAACAATTTCAGCTTATATTCGCCTTCTTCAAACTGTATCAAGGCCTGCTGCTGGTAAACTTCGTTCTGTCCTCCTTGCAAATCATCTGTATGGTATGGTTCCCGGACATAACCGCAGTCGGTATGCCACAGCCGGGATTAACCCACTGCCCCGCATTCGTCCACAACAACCCGCGGAAAGACCGGTCAACCCTCAGCCGATGATAATAATCGACTTTTCTTTCACAATCATCCCTCCGTAGCTATTGATATTCAACGCTCTTTATTTCAATCCGTATAAAAAGCTGACACAATTATATACTGTAAAAAAAGCTTAGTCACCGTTCCAGGGTAGGGGAAAACATAAGACTTTAGGATGATAATAACACAGAGGGACAGTTTGGAGTGACCCCAGAATTTTGGCAAGATGTTTCGATATTTAACCGTTGCTGCTCATACACTATTTATTATTTGCTTAAAACGTGTATATATTTGACATAATCGACCGTTAATGGTATTGTAATTTTGCATATATCTAAAATTATTTTTTCATTAGAGGTGACTTAAATGAATAAGCGCACTAAAGTAATCCAAGATTTTATCCTTAACAATGTATCTGAACACCCAAAGGATATTTCTAGATTAACTTCTGAAAAATTCGGAATTACCAGGCAAGCTGCTTATTATCACCTATCTAAGCTTGTAAGTGAAGGCATCTTAGCTGCAAAAGGATCTAATCGTAATCGTGAATATATTCTTTTACCTTTAGTTGCTTTTAATGTTACTTATTCTTTAGATAACCTTAATTTAGCTGAAGACAAAATGTGGAGGGAATATATTGTTGACCGACTTATAGAGCTGCCCAAAAATGTCATTGATATTTGCCAGTATGGTTTTACTGAGATGGTCAATAATGTTATTGATCATTCTGAAGGAACCAAACTTGAGATTTTTATTGAGCAAAATCATAATGATATAGAAATGAGCGTTGTAGATGACGGGGTGGGTATATTTAATAAGATAAAAAAAGTTTTTAATTTAGATGACCCGCTACACTCGTTGCTTGAATTATCAAAGGGTAAACTAACAACAGATCCAGATAGACATACAGGTGAAGGCATTTTTTTTACTTCCCGGACGTTTGATATGTTTGTCATTAAGTCTGGTAACATTTCATTTGCACATGCCGATGCAATGGGAAAAGGTGATTTTTTATTAGAGCATAAAGATAATTATGTTAACGGCACCTCAATTATGATGTGTATATCATCTGACTCAGATAGAACTCTTCAAAAGATATTTAGTAAATATACTGACAACTATGGTTTTACGAAAACCTTAGTTCCAGTTTTCTTATCAGCATATGGTGACGAAAATTTAGTATCTCGTTCACAAGCTAAAAGGTTATTATCCAGATTTGAAATCTTTAAAGAAATAATTTTGGATTTTTCAAATGTGGATAGCATAGGCCAAGCATTTGCGGATGAAGTATTTAGGGTCTTTAAAAATCAACACCCTGATATTTATATATATCCAATTAAAACCAATAACCAAGTTGCCAAGATGATCAATCACGTTACAGGGGGAAAGCTTGAACTTTAGTATATCGAACACATCATAGGCACGGTCGCGCCGGTTCTTGAGCAATTGAAGGGGTTGGGCATTTCCCCTACTTAAACCGCGCCGCAGACTATACTCTTACGATAGGAGAATTCTTTTCTAATCAATAACGAGAAGCACAGGGGGAGTGCGCCGAGCAAACACAGATTGCAAGTGAATGTGACGGTAAAAAAATTTTACACTATAATGTAAAAAATACTTGACATATAGTAAAATATACAATACAATATGTTTACCTTAACATACATTAAAAGGAGTGAAAGAAAATGTCTTATCAGGTAGCAAAAACGGTTACTAATATTTTTTCAGGCACAGCTGTTTTGGGCGTTTACCTGTTCTATGCCAGCAGCAGGTACCAGGCCGGCCTATTAGTAATGGATGATCTTAAATCCTGGGCACAAATCATGTTAATATTTATCGGCATTGGAATAGCTATGGCTATTGTAGTTCAAATCATATTTCACATTCTGTTCTCAATAGGATTGGCCGTTAAACAGAGCATTAAAAGCGGCAATTGCAATGATCAGGATATAGAAAGAACTATTAAGCTGGAAATGGTTGAAGACGAGATGGGTAAGTTGATCGAACTTAAAGCGATGAGAATTAGTTATATTACTGTTGGAGTTGGTTTTGTCGCTTCCCTGGTTTTATTGTTCTTCGATTATCCGGCATTTATAGCGCTCAATGTACTGTATATTTCCTTTTACACTGGAGGTATTCTGGATGGCTTTATCCAGCTCTATTATTACAAGAAGGGCGTATAAAAAATGGGTAAAAAATTTGAGATTACTAATAATATTCGTAAATTAAGGTTTTTTGCCGATGAAATGACCCAGCAGCAGCTTGCTGAAAAAGCCGGAGTATCACGGCAGACAATTATTGCCATAGAGGGGGGCAAATATTCTCCTTCGCTTGAGCTGGCTTTTCGTATTGCCCATGCCTTTGGTGTTCAGATTGCAGGAGTTTTCGACTACCGGGTGGTTGAAAATAAAAAGAATAGTTAGCATTTAATGGAAAGATAATAATATGAAGAAAATAAGTATGAAGTTTATGATTCTCCAGTAAGGAGTCCAATTTTTAATGCTGGTAAAGTTAGCAGAATAAATGTAAGTCATTTCATGGCTGAGTTGGCAAATGATGATAAAATGTGGAGTGAATGGAAATTTAAAACTCCTGTGTTATATAATAAGCAATAAGCTTTATAGTGTATAAATCGCATAACAGCAATCATCTGGCTTCCATTGGTCATCAATCTTGGGTTATCTCTGAACGTTATGTAAATCATTTGCCATCGTAATTAATCTTTCCCTGGATACAATAGAGGGGTCAATGGGGTCAGGTCTTGCAATCCAACAAATTTCATTATAGCCTTTTCTCATGGCCAGACCACTACGCATTGAATATCCTGGAGCGTTATATCACCTTACTTCTCGTGGTAATGCTCACAATGACATATACCGTGATGATCACGATCGCCAAAACTATTTAAGTATTCTATCCGAGGTAGCTTAAAGATATAACTGGCTGGGTATTCATTACGCCACGGTTAGCAGGGCGGTGCGTAAGGTAAGGCAGGAAATGTAGCATTTCAAGACCTGACCCCACAATTTGTGCGGTGTTAATTGATTTTTCAAAGCAGTTTTTGCCTACAGCGCAAATGGCTCGATAAAGAATCACTTGCCTTATTTCATTTTATTGGTTAATATGAAATAAGGCCTTTGCTTTTCTATTGTTATTTCATTTCAGGAGATGGGGATAGTGGATAATAGAGCAGGAGAATATCGAGTTAACTTAAGCGGCGATCTTCAATATAAATCATTTATACCCAAACCATTACCGCCAAACCCACCCATTGAAGTTGATGAAGAGGCTACGTTTTTGTTATCAATGGCGAATCGTGGCATCGGTATATTGGAAGGCCTTTCAAAACAGATACCGAATATTGAACTTTTTGTTTCCATGTATGTTCGCAAGGAAGCCCTTTTGTCTTCACAAATTGAAGGAACTCAGGCGACCCTAGATGATATTTTAGATCCAAAGCTTGAGGAAAACATCAACCGTCATGTAGCAGATGTTATTAACTATATCAAGGCATCACAGTTAGCTGTTAAAAGGCTTGAAGTGCTGCCTTTATGTAATCGTCTTATCAAAGAAATCCACCAGATTTTAATGGAGAATGTCCGGGGTGAAGAAAAATATCCCGGTGAATTCAGACGCAGCCAGAACTGGATTGGCTCACCAGGGGGAGTTTTGAAAGATGCTCGTTTCGTCCCTCCAAACCTGGCAGATATGATTGAAGCTATGTCAGACTTGGAGAAGTTTATGAATAATAATGATCAGATGGAACCTTTAATAAAAATCGCTCTGATTCATTACCAATTCGAAACAATACATCCCTTTTTGGATGGCAATGGGAGGATTGGACGGCTTCTAATTAATCTGTTTTTGGTCAAAGAAAGGCTTTTAAGCCATGAAATACTTTATGTCTCATATTTCTTTAAACGAAACCGCGTTGATTATTATGACCGACTGACAGAGGTCCGGTCAAAAGGTGATTTCGAACAGTGGGTGAAATTTTTTTTAAGGGCAATTTTTGAGTCGGCCCAAGATGCCATCCAAACTATTGATGAGCTGTTAAAATTACATGATAGAAATGCGGTTCTTATAAATAGGACTGGCAAAGTTGCGAAGACTGTCGTGAAAGTATTCAACTACCTGGAGGAAAGCCCTATTATTGACATCAGAAAAACCAGTGAAGAACTGGGGCTATCTTTTAATGCAACAGCGAACGCTGTTAGAATCCTCAAAGACCTGAACATTTTGAAACAGACGGAGAATGTAAAAAGGAACCGGGTATTTGCTTACGAAGACTATTTACAGATTTTACGAAAAGACACTTAAAGGAAGAAAAGCTGCTCATTTACTTATCATTTAGTTTCTATTTCAACCAATTCTTCTCCTAAGCCTGGGTATTGGTACATAGGGCCGTGAGTCATAGGGCCGTGAGTCATAGGGCCGGGGGATTTGACTCACGGGTCTGTAAAGACTAGGGGATGTTTTTTGTTGTATCAAAATAACACAGGGGATAGTCCTTTCATTTTGTTAGCCTGGCCATTGCCCCGGTAAATAGTATATTAAAATTCAAGTTGCATAGCCACCCTGTTTTTCAGGCCAAGTTTATCTTCCTTATCCAGAATTGTACCAAGTGTTGCCGTCAATTCGTTCTGGGACAAACGCCGGAACCCCATTTTTTCATAAAAAGAAGCATTCCAGGGAACAGTGCTGAATGTAGTAAGTGACAAATGCCGAATACCTTTTTGGCGAGCCCACTCTATTACAGTTTGCACCAGGGTTGTGCCAAGGCCTTGCTGTTGATGATCCGGATCTACATCTAGTTCTGCCAGCATAGCTGATTCGCCACTTGCGTTAACCGTTACCATCGCAAAGCCAACTGGCTGATTATCTGTATTAATTGCTACCCAAAGGTGTTTTTGAGCTAGCGCATTTTTAAATTCTTCCACTGACAGGACATAGTTTTTTACTTCATCAGGGATCATCCCTTCAGGAAAAACATCGGCAGCTGCGCGTTCAATTGCGGGCAATGCGGCTAGGTGTCCCGACTGTGCCGGTACTATACGATAACCTTTTTCCATAATGGCTAACCTCAACTCAAAAATGATAAAAGAATTTCTCTATTATAGTTATCATAGCATTTGCTTGCAACACTAAGAATCAACCCTAAATCGACCCTCTTTGCAAATGCTTCATTCCTACTATAATGTCAGCTATTTTAACCCTGGTTTGATACAATACAGTAAGAGTCTAACATTGTAGTTTTAACACGAGGGGTCGGTTCTTTTGTGTTGCATCCATAACCTCATTCGGTCACAATACAACAGGGTGATTCCATGCCAAGGAGAGCGAGGAAGAAAAGCAGCTCAGGTATTTATCATTTGGTTGCTTGTGGTATCAATAAGCAGAAGCTTTATTCGATTTGGCTCAAAACTTAATTAAGTTCTTCAACTCGTTTCTTCAATGCAATATTCATTTGATGATAACCCGTTTCGGTTTTTTTAATCATTGAATTCATCAACAAAACCATAGGGCCGTGAAATCGTTCTATTTGCCGAAATCTTGTACGATTTTCATTAAGCGGCTCTAGTAGAAATAGATGTTCTCCTCTATAAACTATCCAAAGAAAACTTCCTCCCCAAACTATCTCCCTATTTGGTATGAGGCTGAATATTTTTGGTCGGAAGGTCATTGTTTTCAGGCCAGGCGGACAAACCTGAATCTTTAGTGTCTGACCTTTTTCTAATTTGCCTTCTACCAGTGGAATGAAAGAATTCCATATACTCCATTTTGAATAATCTACCAGAACATCCCAAATGCGATCAGGGGATGCCTCTATATCTATCCAAGCATCAATAGTTCGTGTAAGCATGATCTGGAAATACCTCCAGCCGTTTTCATTGAACATTTTTACACAAAGCTAAAACAAGAGGCTTGTTTTGCATAATTTAACAATTATATGATAAAATCAAATTATTATTTCTCCACAGTAATGTTCATTACCTTTTTTATACATAAACTCAAGTGGTCGGTTCTTTCGAGCGAAAGGGGTCAGGTCTTGCAATCCTGTATTTCAGGGAAGCTATAAAGCCATCATCGTGGATAAAGAAAACTACCTGCTGGAACTATGCCGCTGTCTGGTACTCAATCCGGTAAGGGCAAAGCTTGTGGATGCTCCAGAGCATTGGCAATACAGTAGCTACCGGGCTACAGCAGGACTTACTAAACCTCCGGAATTTCTTACAATAGACTGGGTCCTCGGTATGTTTGGGCCTAATCGCCTGGCTGCCCAAAACAGCTATCAGCGATTTGTCAGAGCAGGTATGGATGAAAAACCACCATGGGAGGATCTAAAGGGCCAACTTATGCTGGGAGATGCTGACTTTGTTAAACAACACAGGAATTTATTGCAGAATAAAGAAAATATAAAGGAGATATCACGGAGCCAGCGCTACGTCGGCCGCCCGCTCCTGGAGGAGATTTTGCAGATGTGAGTAAATTAACCAAGAGGGTTAAAAATGAAAAGATCTAAACAGCTCATGCAAGAACTGACCCCATGGTTTTGTTAATCAAGATAACCGGAAGGAGTAGTGAAATAATGAGCACAGGGATAGTGTTTTATTCAAGGAGCAACAATACCAGGGTGGCGGCAGAATTCCTTGCTGGAAAGCTGAAGGCTGAACTGATCGAACTGGTCGAAAAGGGAGAGCGCAAGGGGTTTGCAGGTTTTATAAAAAGCGGCTACCAAGCTGCTTCCGGAAAAAAATCTGAACTGCAGGGTGAGCCCTGGAAAAACGCAACAAAACATGAGAAATTGTATTTGCTAACACCGATCTGGGGTGGCAGTATTACCCCAGCTATGAATGTTTTTCTTGGGCATGCAGATTTTGAGGGGCGGGAAGTAACGGTTATAACATTGCAGGCTGACTCTAAGGGTTCGGGAAGTGAAAAGGTACATGAAAAAGTTAAAGAAAAAGTTGAAAGAGGCGGTGGCAAATTCTTGAGGGGAGTGCCTCTGCATAGTGCAGCACCCGGAAAATTTGCCGGTAAAGACTACATAGAAAGCCAGATCGATATAACGTTTTAGAGCGGTATTAACAACACAAAAGGACGATTCTTCTATGCAGGGATTGTCCCTTTATGCTATCGGCAGTTAAAAAGTATTCATAATATCTGCAATTACTCTTCACAGGATCTTCATATAGTTTTGAGCGTTTCTTTCGCGCCGATCCAGCCCGTTAAAGGGACCAGGGGCAAACCTGTTCCGGTATCGGTCTGGCCCTGGTCAAAGAGCTGACCCGTACTGCAGGAGGCCTGATCCTGGTCAGCAGCAGTGAAGGTAAAGGAACCACTTTTTACCTCTCTATAAAGCGTTAATATAACCCCGTTCTATTTGATGGTCTGTGCAGGATTTGGGGGGGGGAGTGCAAGGGTATGCAGGAAGAAAAAAACGAAATCATTATTAAGGTAAAAGACCTGGTTAAGACCTATTATAACGGGGCGCAGCCGTTTACTGCCCTGCATTCAATCAATTTTACTGTTATGGCCAATGAATATGTTGGAGTGATAGGCAAATCAGGTGCCGGCAAAACGACCCTGATCAACATGCTAAGCGGTGTGGATCAGATTACCTCGGGGGAAGTATATGTTAAGGATGTAGCAGTACAAAAGCTTACAGAAGATCAGCTGGCGCTATGGCGAGGACTGAACCTGGGTGTCGTTTATCAGTCGTTTCATTTACTGCCAATGCTAACCCTGCTCGATAATATTACCCTGGCCATGGATTTTTGCGGAACCTACCAACACGGCAAATCTGAAAAACGGGCCATGGATCTTTTAGAAAGTGTCGAACTGGCAAAACATGCCCGCAAATTACCGGCGCATATTTCCGGCGGAGAAAAACAAAGGGTGGCCATCGCCAGGGCGTTAATCAATGATCCGGCCGTGATCCTGGCTGATGAACCGACAGGCAGACTCGACTCGGCAACTGCAGAAACAATTTTCAGGATTTTTGCAGACCTAATTGCCCGCGGTAAAACAATTGTGATGGTATCCCATGATCGAACCCTGGAAAACCGCGTTGATCGGGTAATCAATATTGAAGACGGCATACTATTACCGGTGGTGTAATATGAGATCCAACTTTGTTGATTTAGATAACCGGGTGCCCCTGATTGAGATGAAAGAGGTTTTTAAAACCTATTACAGTGCATCCGGAAACTTCCCGGCCCTGAAAAACATTAATCTTAGTTTTTTCCGGGGTGAGTTTGTTGGAGTAATCGGTAAATCCGGCAGCGGCAAGTCAACCCTGGTTAACATGATTACCG
>Ga0114946_10002650_pt1 | contig 12234 bp, 8 predicted proteins | sample WalLakDeSediment_FD_88676 | JGI IMG/M metagenome (GOLD analysis project Ga0114946, IMG submission 88676) | Lake sediment microbial communities from Walker lake, Nevada to study Microbial Dark Matter (Phase II) - Walker Lake 11/02/13 Deep Sediment | ecosystem: Environmental > Aquatic > Freshwater...
GCCATGGTGTCCGCGTACGGCGACACGAAGTAGGTGTTCCAGCAGCCGAACTGCACCACCACCGTGGGCCGGCCCGCGTTCTTCAAGCCAGCCGCGTCGCGGACCGCGAAGAGGCCCTTGTACGTCCAGCCGGAGAACGAGGAGTGGCCAACGTAGGTGGTCAGCGCGGCCCCCTGCTCCATGGCGCCGATCAGCTTGGCGCGGCTGGCGGCCACGCCGTCCACGTCGATGAGCGCCCGGGTGATGGACCACCCCGCCGGGAGGCGCGCGACAAGCGAGTCCGCGTGACGCGTGTAGGAGACCCTGCCGTCGTTGCCGTCGGCGGCAAAGACCGCCGTCCGCCCGTAGGCCTTGGCCTCGTAAGCCAGCGTCTTGTCCACCACGGAGCGCAACTCGGCCCTGGTCCTGACGGGCAGGCGCCCGATGGCCACGTCCGGCCGACCGTCCCCGTCACCATCGGCCAGTAGCGCGTCGCTGGGCGCCACGGTGACCAGATCGCCGGCCGCGGCGTAGAGCGTGGGCACGAGACTGGCCGCGCCCGTGCCCAGCCGGTCCAGCGGATCGTAGGTGTCCGCGCCCACCAGCAGCACGGCCTCGGTTCCCTTGTGCGCAACGGCGTGCGCGATATAGCGCCGGATGGCCTCGGGGTCGATGATCGAGTGACCGAACTGGGCGTAGACGTCGTCGACGTCGACCGCCTCGGTGGTCAGCCCCTGGGCCCGACGCACCGCGAGCAGGGGCTCCACGCCGGCCAGCAGGCTGCCGTGGCCGATGACGAGCAGTCGTGCCTGGCGGCTCGCAATGTCGGCCGCCGCCCGCGCCGGCGTCACCTCGGGCGTCAGAAGCGCCGCGGCGGTGGAGACCAGGTACGTGGCGTCGGGGCGGGAGGCAGTGGCGAAGCGCAGCGCGTAGCCGCGGCTGGACGGCACCGTATTCAGCCGCCCCATCCGCGTCACGCCGCGCGCCTCCACGCGGTACGCCACCACGTCGTCCGACGAGAGGGCGTCCACCTCGAACGCCTCGGCGTCACCGGCAAACGCCAGCCGATCGTCCCGCGCGTCCAGATTGCGCGGGTAGACCAGCCCGTAGGCCTGTAGGTACACCAGATCGAAGTCGACGCCGGTGTCGGCCGGCAGCGTGATCTTGAGCTCGTTGCCGCCCGGGCGCAGCAGACGCGGGTCCAGTCGCGCGGCGATAGGCACGTGACGGCGGCCGTCAAACGTGACGTCGGACATACGGCGCCCGTTGAAGTCCAGCAGCACGCGATGGTCCGGGGCGGCGGGCCAATCGGTGACGCCCCAAACGTCTACGAGCAACATCGCCTCGCCGGCGCCGGGATGGTAGCCGTGGGCGTCCATCTCGAACGTCCACGACCGTGGCGAGCGATATGCGAGCATGGCCGTGTCGTACCAGGGATCGCCGTGCGGCGGCGCGAACGAGTACGCGCGCGGCAACTCGAACTGCTGCCTGTCGACGAACGTAGTGGCCACCGGCGCGGTCCAGCGCATGGGCGTCTGCTCCAGCGGCACCCGGCGCGCCAGGGCGCGGTCCACGGTCAGCAGGTACACGTTGGCGTCGGTGTGGCGGCTGGCGGCGGCCCGCCCCACGAACTCCACGAAGGCGCCCGGGCCCAGACCGTCACCCTCCACCCGGATGGGCACCGGCACGCCGCGGGAGGTGAGGGCCAGGTCGGCGGCGCTCGCGCCCGCCAGGTGGATGCCGGCCGCCGCCAACTGCTCGAACGTCAGCCGGTAGACGCCGTCCTCTCGCACCCGCAACTCGGCAATGGCTTGCCCGGTCCTGATCGCGCCCGCCGCCACCCCGGCATCACCGGCACGCGCGGACCAGTCCAGTCGGCGCGCCGGCTCCGGCCCGAACGGCATCGCGCCCCCTCGATGGGCCTGGAACTCGGTCGCGAATCCCGGCGCGGCCTCGGCCTCCGGCTCCGCCGCCGCCGGTTCCGCCGCCGCCTCCGGCTCCGCCGCCGCCGGTTCCGCCGCCGCCTCCCGCTTCGCCGCCGCCTCCCGCTCCGCCGCCGCCTCCCGCTCCGCCGCCGCCTCCGGCTCCGCCGCCATGGTCCCGCGCACGGCGGGCCAGTCGATGGCCTGGATCTCGGGCCGCACGCCGTGCGGCCGCCCCAACTCGAACGGCCCGTGCCAGTGACTGCGCGCAAAGACGTCGATGTCCTGGAGCAGGAAGGTCTCGCCGTCCACGCCGCCGACCGCGTGCACGTAGTGCAGCGGCGTCAACGAGTCGATGGCCTGCGACGACACCAGGTCGTCGTGCAGGGGCGACCAGCCGGACGGCGTCCGAACGTGGACCCGGAAGCCCACGTTACCGGTCTCGCTCGCCGTCGACCACCGGAAGCGCACCTCGCCGCCCTCGCGCCACGCTTCGAAGAAGCTGACGGTCACCGGCGTGGTGGCGGCGCACGCATCTTCGTTGTTGGCCGTGTAGACGTCGGGCTCGTCGGAGGTCACCTTGACTGCATGCGAGCCGTCGCGCGGCTTGCCTGGCGGTACCGTAACGTACACGTCGACCGTCCAGGTCTCCTCGGCCTCCAACTGGCCCAGCACGCACGTGACCGTCTCCGGGTTCTGGCCGTCGCCGCTGCAGGTCGCCGTTCCGGAGACGCCGCTGGAGACCGCCCGGTCGTAGGCGATGTCCGGTGACAGGGCGTCCGTCAACTCCAGCCCGGTGGCGACGGTGTTCTGGTTCCGGTTGCGCACCTTGTTGCGGTAGAACGGCTCCTCAGCCATGAAGTCGGCGCACATGGTCACGACTTCCAGGTCGACGCACTCGCAATCGGCCGCGGTAATCGTGCGCTGGTAGTTGCCGTTGCCGTCCTTCAGCCCCATGAGCCCCGCCTCGTCCTCGGCCCACAGGCCCGCGACGGCGAAGGTGTAGGTGGCGGTCTCGTCCTTGTCGTGAAACTCCTGGCACGTGTCGCACTCCAGCTTGACCCCGCGCACGCCGGTCGTGGGGTCGGTACCGACCGTGGCGACAATGCCCTCCCTCTCCGGCGTGCGCGTGAAACCGAGGAAGCCGGCGCCGCCGTTGGCCACGATGTCGGCGCACACCCCCCAGGTCAGGTGCGACAGCGCCGCGCCTTTGCCTCCGCCGGCAATGGTGTAGCTGAAGTTGGAGGTGCGGTTCACGGTGTCGTGGGTGACACCGTTGTAGGTCACGGTCCAGTTGGCGTCGGTTGCGCCCAGCGGCGCCGGTGCCCCGGGGGCGACGAGCCAGCCCAGCACCAGAAAGACGGCACCCAGGCGCAACGCGAGGCGGATGATGGACGATGCGGGCAAGCTCCGGGGTTCGGGCATGACATCTCGCTCCTTACGCGATCGGTCTCACGCACCATGCCCTCGCACCACGACCGGTCGACACCTTGGCTTCGACCGCGGCCGCGCCCCGAAGCGGGCGGCGGCGTCGCGGTGGCAAGGAACGGCAACACCGCGCGGTCCGCTGCAGCCCGCCGTCGCAGTCTACACCCGCGTGCCCCGGCACTCGGTCACGAACAGGTAACGGGTCGGCCGTCGTCAGCCGACGCAGGACGCGGCCCCGCCGGCGGCGGCGGGCCCGACGCCGGCGCCGGCGATCCGCCGCGCCAGCAGGGCGGTGCTACCATCTGCCCGTCCGCCACCCGCGCCGGAGCCCGCCCCATGTTCCGCGACCCCGAGTCCCCGCGCAGCCTGCACTGGTCCCAGATCGGCCGCGGCCTGGACGCGTACGTGGGCCACGTGCGCGAGTTCCGGCGCAACGCGCGGCTGTACCTGGCCCACACCGTTCTCACCGGCGTGGCCTTTGGCATCTTCCGCCTGCTCTTCAACTTCTACGCCCTCGGCCTGGGCTACGACGAGTCGTTCCTGGGCACGCTGATCACCGTCTCCAGCCTGGCGGCGCTGCTGGCGGCCCTGCCCGCGGCGTGGCTGAGCGACCGTCTCGGCCGGCGCCCGGCCCTGGTGGCGGCCAGCCTGGGCATGACGCTGAGCACCGTCGGGATGGTGCTCTTCCCGGAGCGGTCCGGGCTCCTGGCCATGAGCGTGCTGCAGGGGCTGGCGCAGAGCCTGGGCGGCGTGACGCTGGGCCCGTTCCTGATGGAGAACAGCTCGGAGCGCGAGCGCACGTACCTGTTCTCGTTCAGCATGGGCCTGCAGATGGTGGCCGGCTTTGCCGGCAACTGGCTGGGCGGGCGGTTGCCGGCCTGGCTGGGCGCGGCCACCGACCTGGAGCCCACCAGTGCCGCCGCCTACGCCCTGTCGCTCCTGGCCGTGGCGGCCATTGCCCTCGCGTCGGCGGCGCCGCTGGCCCTGATGTCGTCGCCCGCGCGCCCCGGCGAGCAGAAGGGGCCGTACCTCTCGCCGTTCGCCTTTGCCCGCCGCCAACCGGCCCTCCTGTGGCGCCTGGTCAGCCCCATGCTGGTGACCTCGCTGGGCGCCGGGCTGTTCATGCCGTTCATGAACGTGTTCTTCCGCACCGTTCACGGCTCGTCCGACGCCGCCATCGGCTCGCTCTTTGCCCTCGGCTCGCTGTCCATGGCCGTGGGCTTCCTGGTGGCGCCGCCGCTGGCCGACCGCTACGGCAAGGTCACCTTCGTGGTGGTCACCCAGGCCCTGTCGATCCCGTTCATGCTGGCACTGGGCTTCTCGCCGCTCTTGTGGATCGGCGCCGGTGCCTACCTGGCACGCCTGGGCCTGATGAACATGAGCAACCCCGTCTACCAGACGTTCGTCATGGAGCGGGTCGAGCCGGAGGCGCGGGCCACCGTGGCCAGCCTGACCAGCATGGCCTGGAACGTGGGCTGGGCCTTCAGCCCCACTATCAGCGGATGGCTGCAGGTGCACCACGGTTTCCGGCCCGTGTTCAGCGCGGCGGCGCTGGTCTACTGCCTGGCCATCTTCATGTACTTTCGCTTCTTCTGGCACGACCGCCACGCCGGGCCGAGCTGAGGCCGCCGCGGTTGTGTTCCAGCGTTATGTAAGGTCGACGATTCTTGCCAGCCCGGCCCGCGCCGGGTATCCTAATGCCCGACGCGCCACTCCACACCGGCTCCGTCGTCTGTTCATCCTCCGCAGGCAGACCCCACTTAGGTCCATCCACCAGGCACCGAAAGCTGTCCGCCCGCTCGGGCAGCCAGTCCTGAGGGGAGCCACACGTGTCACCTCACGATCGCCAGTACCAGACGACCGTCCGGCCGGTTCCATCCGTCCGGGCGCGGGCGGCTGCCGCTCGCGGCCGCGGGGCCGGCTGACCCATGGACCCGCGCGATGGCCGCAGCACCCACACGCTTTCCCCCGTCGCGAGCCGCACCGAAATACGATTCGCCGGCTTCGGCGGCCAGGGCATCGTCTCCGCCGGCCGCATCTACGGCCAGGCTGCCGTCATCTTCGACGGCACGCACGCCGTGCTCACCCAGTCCTACGGCCCGGAGGCGCGCGGCGGCGCCTGCGCGGCGCAGGTGGTGGTCTCCAGCGCCGGGGTCGACTACCCCACGGTGACGCTGCCGGACGTGGTCATCCTGATGTCGCAGGAGGCGTATGCCACCTACGGCCATGACATCCGCCCCGGCGGGATCATGCTGGTGGACGAGGACCTGGTGGAGCACCCGCCGCGAACGGACACGCAGCTGGTGGGCGTGCCGGCCACCCGCCTGGCCGAGCAGCTGGGGCGCAAGATCGTGTCCAACGTGGTCATGCTGGGCGCGCTGGCGGCCGTGTCGGCAGTCGTGTCCCGCGACGCCCTGCTGCAAGCGGTCCTGGCCTCGGTCCCCGCCCACACCCGGGCCCTGAACGAGCAAGCGTTCGAGGCCGGCTACCGCCATGTGAAGGAGTCCCAGCGTGCCGAGCACTAGAGGCGCACGAGCCACGCGCATCGGCGTGTTCGTCTGCCACTGCGGCAAGAACATCGCCGCTACGGTGGACGTGGAGCGCGCCACCGAGGCCCTGACGGCGCAGGACGGCGTCGTCTACGGCACCCATCACGAGTACCTGTGCTCCGACCCGGGCCAGGAGATCCTGAAGCGCGCCATTCGCGACCACCACCTGACCGGCGTGGTGGTGGCGGCCTGCTCGCCGTCCATGCACGAGGTCACCTTCCGCCGCGCGGCCGCGGCCGCCGACCTGAACCCGTACCTGCTGGAGATCGCCAACATCCGCGAGCAGGCGTCATGGGTCCACCGCGGGCCGGGCACCACGGACAAGGCCATCCGCATCGGCCGCACCATGATCGAGAAGGTCAAGGGCAACCACCCGCTTGAGGCGCTGGAGGTGTCTCACTCCTCCAGGTGCCTGGTCATCGGCGGCGGCATCGCCGGCATCCAGGCCGCGCTGGACGTGGCCGACGCGGGCTTCGAGGTGCTGCTGGTGGAGAAGCAGCCCTCCATAGCCGGGCACATGGCGCAGCTTTCGGAGACCTTCCCCACGCTGGACTGCTCGCAGTGCATCCTGACGCCCAAGATGGTGGAGGTGGCGCACCACCCGCGCATCCGGCTGCTGGCCTATTCGGAGCTGGAATCGGTGAGCGGCTACATCGGCAACTACCGCGTCCGGATCCGCCGCAAGCCCACGTACGTGGACCCGGACAAGTGCAACCTGTGCGGCGACTGCGTCCAGGCGTGCCCGGTCCGGGTGCCGAGCGAGTTCGAGCTGGGGCTGGCGGAGCGGGCGGCCATCTACATCCCCTTCCCGCAGGCGGTGCCGTCCTCGTACACGCTGGACGAGGCCTCCTGCCTGGGGCTCAACCCGCTGCGCTGCGACAAGTGCTCGCGCGTGTGCGAGGTCAACGCCATCGACTACGACATGCGCGAGGAGATCCTGGAGGAGGAGGTGGGCGCCATCGTGGTGGCCACCGGCTTCGACCTCTACCCCAAGGAGGCCATGGCCGAGTACGGCCGCGGCACCATCCCGGACGTGATCGACGGCTTCGAGTTCGAGCGCCTGCTCTCCGCGTCCGGGCCCACCCGGGGCGAGGTACGGCGGCCGTCCGACGGCCGCGTGCCGCGGGAGATCGTCTTCATCCAGTGCTCCGGCTCGCGCGACCCGGAGCTGCACCTGCCCCACTGCTCCAAGATCTGCTGCATGTACACGGCCAAGCACGCCCTGCTGTACCGCCACGCCGTCCACGACGGCACGGCCTACGTCTTCTACATCGACGTGCGCGCCGGCGGCAAGGACTACGAGGAGTTCGTCAACCGCGCCATGGAAGACGAGCGCATCCTGTACCTGCGCGGCAAGGTGGCCAAGGTGTTCCAGCAGGGCGACAAGGTCATGGTGTGGGGCGTGGACACGTTGACCGGGCGGCGGGTGGAGGTGGCCGCCGACCTGGTGGTGCTGGCGCAGGCCATGGTGCCCAGCGACGGCACGGCCGACGCGGCGCGCGCGCTGCGGCTGGCCTGCAGCAGCGAGGGCTTCCTGAAGGAGGCGCATCCCAAGCTGCGGCCGCTGGAGGCGCTGACCGGCGGAGTGTTCCTGGCCGGCGCGGCGCAAGGGCCCAAGGACATCCCGGAGGCGGTGGCGCAGGCTTCCGGCGCGGCGGTCAAGGCGGTGGGCATTCTGGCCGCGCCCATGCTGACCCACTCGCCGGAGGTGGCGGAGGTGGACGAGGCGCTGTGCTCCGGCTGCGCCATCTGCGTGCCGCAGTGCCCGTACGGCGCCATCACGCCCGGCACCACGGCCCGGGTCAACGAGCTCCTGTGCGAGAGCTGCGGCACGTGCGTGGCCGCTTGCCCGTCCGGGGCCATGACGCTCCGCAACATGTCCGGGACGCAGGTGCTCTCCATGATCCGCTCGGCCCTGGCCGAGATACCCCAGACGGTGGAGGCGTAGCGTGGACGAGCCCGGACCGAGCGACCCGCGGATCGTGGCCTTCCTCTGTCGCTGGTGCGCGGGCTCCGGCGCCGACCTGGCGGGCACGAGCCGCATGCAGTACCCGCCCAACGCCATCCCCATCCGCGTGAACTGCTCCGGCCGCGTGGAGCCGGAATGGGTGGTGGAGGCGCTGAAGGCCGGGGCGGACGGGGTCTTCATCGGCGGTTGCCATCCCGGCGACTGCCACTACGTGTCCGGCAACTACAAGGCCCGGCGCCGGATCCACCTGCTGCGGCGGGTGCTGGCCGAGTTGGGCATAGAGCCGCAACGGGTCGCGTTGGAGTGGGTCTCGGCCACCGAGGCGGCCCGTTTCACGCGGCTCATGACGGACTTCGTGGCCCAGGTCCGCGCCCTGGGCCCCGGGCCGTACGCCCGGCCGCCGGCCGGCGCCGAGCCTGAACTCGCGACGGCCGGGCCCTCCGCGACCGCGACCGCGACCGCCTCGTCCGGGGCGGCGCGGCCGGCCGAGCGGGCAGCCGAGCGGGCAGCCGACAGGAGGGCACCGTGGTGAAGCTCGCCGTGTACTGGACCGGGGCGTGCGGCGGCTGCGACGTCTCCTTCCTGGAGCTGGGCCCGGCGCTGCTGGACGTGCTGGCCAAGGTGGAGGTGGTCTTCTGGCCGGCGCTGGTGGACGCCAAGGTGGAGGATCTGGAGGCGTTGCCGCGAAACGGCATAGACCTGACCCTGGTCAACGGGACGGTGCGCACCGAGCACAACGTGGAGATGGTGCGCACGCTGCGCGACCGGTCGCGCCTGCTGGTCTCCTTCGGCGCGTGCGCGCACATGGGCGGCGTGCCCGGGCTGGCCAACCTGATCTCACGCGAGGCGTTGCTGGCGGAGGTCTACGGCGCCGGCTTCCGGCCGCGGCCGCCGGCCGGCGGCGCGCCGGAGGACGCCCCCACCGCCTTGCTGCCCGCCGCCGTTCCACTCTCGGCCGTGGTGGCCGTGGACTACACCGTGCCGGGCTGTCCGCCGCCGCCGGCCCTCATCGGCGACCTGTTCGACGCCGCCCTGTCCGGCGACCTGCCGCCGCGCGGCCACGTGTTCGCCCACGAGAAGGCGCTGTGCGAGGAGTGCCCGCGCACGCGCGAGGAGCGTGTCATCTCGCGCTTCGTGAGGCCGCACGAGGTGCTGCCGGACCCGGAGCGCTGCCTGCTGGACCAGGGCATCGTCTGCGTGGGGCCGGTGACCCGCGGCGGCTGCGAGGCGGCCTGCCCGCGGGCCGGCATGCCTTGCACGGGCTGCCTGGGACCCACGCCCAACGCCGGCGACCCCGGCCTGGCCATGCTGTCGGCGCTGGCGTCGCTGGTGCGCACCGGCGAGGAGGGCGAGGCGGCCTTCGCCACGGAGGACGAGCTGCTGGACGCCCTGGCGGACCCGCTGGGGACGCTCTACAGGTACTCCCTGCCCGCCTACTGGCCCGGAGCGGCCGTGGGCAGGCCGGGGGCGCCGCCGCGGCGCGACGGGAGCCAGCCATGAAGACCCTCACCATCGACCCCATCACGCGCCTGGAGGGTCACGGCAAGATCCTGCTGCACCTGGACGACCAGGGCGTCCTGGCCGGCGCGGTGCTGCAGGTGCCGGAGCTGCGGGGCTTCGAGGCGTTCTGCCTGGGCCGGCGGGCCGAGGAGATGCCGCAGATCACGGAGCGCATCTGCGGCGTGTGCCCGGAGGCGCACCACCTGGCCTCGGTGCGGGCGCTGGACGCCGCGTTCGGCGCGGTGGTGCCGGAGGCGGCCCGTCTGCAGCGGGCGCTGTTCTACAACACCCACATCTTCTCCGACCACCTGCTGCACCTGGTGTTCCTGGGCGGCCCGGACCTGTTCCTGCCCGAGGACACCCCGCGCGCCGGCCGCAACGTGCTGGGCGTGCTGCAGGCCTTCCCCGAGCTGGGGCGCGAGGTGGTGGGCGTGCGGGCGCGCGCGCAGAAGGTGATCGAGATGATCGGCGGCCGCGCCATCCACCCGGTGTTCGCCCTGCCCGGCGGCGTGGCGCGGCCGCTTGCCGCCGACGAGCTGGAGGTCATCCGCGGCCACACGCAGGCCATGGTGGGCCTGGCCGAGTCGCTCGTGGCGGTCTTCCACGAGCGGATCCTGTCCCAGGCGCGCTTCCAGGCGCTGCTCTGCGCGCCCGAGGCCATCCTGCCCACGCACTACATGGGCCTGGTGGACGCCGCCTGCGCCCCGTCGTTCCACGAGGGCGACGTGCGGGTGGTGGCGCCGGACGGGCGCGAGGTGTTCCGCCTGGACGCCGCCGCCGCGCTCGATCGGATCGCGGAGCACAGCGAGCCCTGGACGTACGCGAAGTTCCCCTACCTGAAGGAGCCCGGCTGGACGGGCTTCGCCGCCGGCCCGCAGTCCGGCGTGTACCGCGTAGGCCCGCTGGCGCGCCTCAACGTGGCCGACGGCATGGCCACGCCGCGGGCGCAGGCGGAGTTCGAGCGCTTCCGGGACTGGTTCGGCGCGCGGCCGGTCCACGCCACGTTCGCCTACCACTGGGCGCGGCTGGTGGAGGCGGTCCAGGCGGCGGAGGCGGCGGACGAGCTGGCCCGTGACGACGGACTGACCGGGGCCGACGTCCGCGGCAAGCTGGGCGCGCCCGGCGAAGGCGTGGGCGTGGTGGAGGCGGCGCGCGGGACGCTGTTCCACCACTACCGGCTGGACGAGCAAGCCCTGGTGGCGGGCGTGAACCTCATCGTGGCCACCACGCACAACACGGCCGGCATTGGGCTGTCCGTGCAGCACATGGCGGCGGCGGTGGTGCACGAGGGCGCCGACGAGGTGCTCCTGAACCGGGTGGAGATGGCCTTCCGCGCCTACGACCCCTGCCTGGCCTGCGCCACCCACTTCCTGCCGGGCCAGATGCCCCTGGAAGTGGAGGTGCGCGGGCCCGACGGCGCGCTGGTGCGCCGCGCGTCCCGCGCCGCCCCGCCCGCGCTCTCCGTTCCGGCACACCCGGTCAAGGAGGTGCCATCGTGACCACCATGCTGGTGCTGTCCGCGCGCACGCTTCACGCGCCCTTCGCCCGCCGGGTGGAGGAGCTGTCCGGCCAGAACCCCTACGCCTGCTACCAGTGCGGCAAGTGCTCTGCCGGCTGCCTGTTCGCCGACCACATGGACGCCCTGCCCAACCAGGTGCTGCGCCTGGTCCAGCTGGGCGACGAATCGGTCCTGGACCTGAACGCGCCCTGGGCCTGCGCCGCCTGCCTGGCGTGCGAGGTGCGCTGCCCGCGCGGCGTGGACATCGCGCGCACCATGGAAGCGCTGCGCCAGCTCGCGCTGCGCGCCGGCCGCCAGCCGGCCGCCCTGCGCCTGGAGCCGGACCATCCGCAGATCGCGCTGGTGGGCGCCACGCGCAAGGTCACGTCATGAGCGCCGCCCCGACGCGGATCGCCTACTTCCCGGGCTGCGCCATGAAGGACCAGGCGCGGCCGTACGAGGAAGGCGCCCTGGCCGCCCTGGCCGCCCTGGGCGTGGAGGTGCTGGAGCTGCCGCGCTGGAACTGCTGCGGCACCGTGTACTCCCTCTCGCAGGACGACCTGATGCGCCACGTGGGCCCGGTGCGCAACCTGGTGCGGGCCCAGACCATGGGCGAGCCGCGCCTGCTCACCCTGTGCGCCATGTGTTACGCCACCCTGGCCCGCTCGGAGCGTTTCGTGCGCGAGCCGGAGCGGCTGGCGCGCATCAACGCCTTCATGGACGACGAGCCGGACTACCTGGGCGGCGTGCGCGTGGTCCACCTGCTGGAGCTGCTGCGCGACGAGATCGGCTTCCAGGCGCTCGCGGCCAAGACCGTGCGCTCGCTCGACGGCTTGCGCGTGGCGCCGTACTACGGCTGCACGCTGTTGCGCCCGCGCGCCATCGGCGTGGACGACCCGGACATGCCCACGGTCATGGAGGATCTGGCAGCCGCGCTGGGGGCCACGCCGGTGCCGTTCGCCGAGCGCGGCGAGTGCTGCGGCTCCTTCCTGACCGCCACCAGCCCGGAGGTGGTCCAGGAGCGGACCGGGCGCATCCTGGCCTCGGCGCGCGCCGCCGGCGCCGAGCTCATCGTCACCAGTTGCCCGCTGTGCCAGTACAACCTCGGCGCGCACCGCCCGCCTGCCATGCCGGAGACGCCCATGGTCTACCTGGGCGAGTTGCTGGCGTGGGCCCTCATTGAAGGGGCGTGCGTTCCGGAACCCCTGCGGTCGCTGCCGGCGGCCGACGCCTGTATGGGAGCGTCAGCGTGAACGAGAACACCGTGTTCCTCATGGGCAAGGCCTACCGGGTGCCGGCCGGCTTGACCATCATGAAGGCCATGGAGTACGCCGGCTACCGCTTGTTGCGCGGCTGCGGCTGCCGCGGCGGCTACTGCGGCGCCTGCGC
>Ga0114946_10002651_pt1 | contig 12231 bp, 11 predicted proteins | sample WalLakDeSediment_FD_88676 | JGI IMG/M metagenome (GOLD analysis project Ga0114946, IMG submission 88676) | Lake sediment microbial communities from Walker lake, Nevada to study Microbial Dark Matter (Phase II) - Walker Lake 11/02/13 Deep Sediment | ecosystem: Environmental > Aquatic >...
CCTCCTCGAGGGACGCCACCAGCGCGGTCGAGTAGCCGCCCAGCGACAGCCCCATCAGGCCGATCCGCTCGGCGCCCTCCTCGCGCAGCCAGCCGATCAATCGCCTGACATCCCAGGCCGTCTGGGTGAGCGCGTGCAGGGTGTTGGCCACGTCGCCGCTCAGGAAACCGGCGCCGCTGGCGATCTTGTTGAAGCCGCGCGGGCCGTGCAACGGCAGCACCGGAAACGCGAGGTTGACGCCGCGACGATGCAGCCAGCCCGCGCCCATCGCGTACAGGTCGAGCCAGGCACGGCCCATGGCGAGGCCGTGGACACAGATCAGCCAGTCGCGGCTGCGCGGCGCGCGGATGATGCGCACCTCTTCAGTGCGATTCTCCACGTAGCCGAGCCAGCGGTCCCGGCCGGGCGCGCCGCGCCGGGGCTCGAACTCGCTATCGAAGCGCATCAGCTCGTAGTCGATCCCCGCGGAACGCGCGGTCGAGACAGCGACGGGGCCCAGCAGCGGCGGGGTCTCGTGGAAACTCGCCGGCTCGTTCATCCAGCCACCGGCCCGCACCCAGTCGAGCGTCGCCTCGAGTTCCTCGCCGACGCGGGCCTGCTCGGGCCGGTTAAAGACGCCTATCATGGTGGTCAGGGTGCCGAGCACCGACTCGTCGAGCGCGATCTCCGCGGCGAGCTTGAGATCCAGCTCCGGCACGGGCTGCTCCGCGGGCAGCTCCATGTCCTCGGCCGCGAGGCGAGCTGCCGCCAATCCCGCGCCTGCCGAAAGCGCGCCTAGCAGCAGGGCCGTCAAGGGAGCAAACAGCAGCAGCAGGGCCGCAAACACCAGGCCCACGAGCGCTCCCGTCGCGCCCGCACGGGGGATCAACCGGTCGCCCGGAAACAGCAGGGTGCCGGTGGCGCTGGTCAGTAACAGGGCCCCGGGAAGAGTCGCGGCCACGATGCCGGCGAACCCGCCCGTCGCTCCACAGGCGAACCAGGCGACGCCCGCCAGGGCGATCAGCCAGGTTTCCGGCCTGCGAGCCATTTCAAAATCCATACGTGGCCCTCTGCGTCGGTGACGCCAGCCGGTGGTTGCATGCGCCATGTTGGGCTATGCGGATATCGCAAGCATAATGAACTGCAGCCAAACCTTCATGTCCCGCCGCACGCCGGGGGTCGCTCACTCTGGGTAATGCAGCAAAGGAAGGATCCAAGGCATGAGCGTACTGACCGACGATTATTTCCGCGATCTGCCGCCCAAGCTCCACCGCTACGACACCCCCCTTGGCGAGGGTCTGGTGTTTTCCGTATTTCCGAACGGGACCAAGTGCTGGGTACTGGTCTATTCCGCCGGCGGCTTCGCCCGGCGCCGCACCCTCGGGCTGTTCCCGGAAATGAACCTGGCGGCGGCACGCCAGGCGGCCGGCCAGGCGCACAGGATCCTGGAGGTCGAAACCGAGCTGGCCCACTCCGGTGAGCCGAGTGGCGCAACCGGCAGGCGGGGCATCCTGCTGGGCCTGATCGAGGATCGCCCGTTGCTCGCCGTGGGACTCGGTCTTGGCTTCGCGGCGTTGATGGGGATGGCGGTCGTGTGGCTGCTCGGCTGACCACCCCGCTTACCAGGGAATCGGCTCGCCGTTCCAGGCGATGAATCGCCCGTTATCCCGCGGGCTGAGCCCATCGATGACGCGCAGCAGCTGGTCCACGGCGCGGTCCGGACCAAACAGCTTGTGCCGGGGCACGCCGCCCTGGAACGGACGAGACAGGTCCGTGTCCGTCGTGCCGGGATGCAAGACGACGCAGACCGCCCCGCGTGCCCGACGTACCAACTCGATCGACAGCGTTCTCAGGAACATGTTCTGCGCCGCCTTGGAACCCCGGTAGGCATACCAGCCCCCGAGCCGGTTGTCGCCGATGCTGCCCACGCGCGCGGAGAGGCTGGCAAACACGGCCCGATCGCGCCGGGGCAACATGGGTTCCAGGTGTTTCGCGAGCAGCAGCGGCCCGGCGCCGTTGACGGCGAACGCCTCGAGCAGCCAGTCGGCGCGCACCTCCGCGAGACGCCGTTCCGGCATCGGGCCACCGGCGCGGTGCAGGAGGCCGGCACAGTTGATGACCAGGTTCAGCGGTTCGCCCTCGGCGGCGACGATTCCCGCCGCCGCAGCGTGGCTGCTTTCGTCGGTGATCTCCAGCGGCAGGATGCGCACAGCCCGGTACTCCGCAGCAAGCCCGCAAAGCGCCGCTGCCGCCTCGGGATCACGGCACGCGGCCCAGATCCTGCGTGCCTGCCCGCCCACCGCCAGGCGCCGTACGAAGGCAAGTCCGATGCCGCGGCTGGCGCCGGCGATGAAAGCCGTGACGGGACCGGGGAAACTGGCCAGGCAGTGAGGTCTTGACGGGGTCGGAGGCATGGCCTTGAAGGGTCTGCTGAGTGAATGCCTGGTCCTCTTTTCGCGCGAGGCGCCGGCGCGGATGCGCCACGGACGGGCGAGGCGTGAGAAAGTTGCGCTTGCGGGTTACGCTAGCGTCAGATGACCGAACACGGATGAAACCATGCCCCCTGTTGCCTGGCGCCTTGCGCTCCTGAGCGGGCTGCTTCTCTTGCTCACCGGCTGCGCGGCCCGCCATCCGCACCTGCCCACGGTCGAGCGCGTGGATCTCGATCGCTACCTGGGCACCTGGTACGAAATCGCACGCTACCCGGCGCCGTTCCAGGAAGGCTGCGTGGCCACCAGTGCGACCTACAGCCCGCGGGAGGGCGGCGGCATCACCGTGCTCAATCGCTGCCTCGTGGAGAGTTTCGAGGGCGAACTGCGCGAGGCCGAGGGGCGCGCGAAAGTCGTCGACCCCGAGACCAACGCCAGGTTGAAAGTGACCTTTTTCTGGCCGTTCTGGGGCGACTACTGGGTGCTCGGCCTGGGGCCGGAGTACGAGTGGGCGCTGGTCGGCGAGCCCGCGCGGCGCTACTTGTGGATCCTGTCCCGCACACCCGGGATGGAGGCCGAAATCTTCGACGAAATCGTCGGCCGGCTTCCGGCGCTCGGCTACGATGCCGAGCGCCTGCTGATCACGCCGCAGCCGGAGAGCCGCCAGGCATTCTGAATGAACTCAACGCTCGGCCCTCGGCATGTCCATCGCAACGGCCCGGCTGCCTGCCGGCTGCCCGCGCTGTGGTTGCTGCTGTGTTCGCTTTGTCTCGGCAGCAGCCCGGCATTCGGGCAGCTGGTGCCCGGTCTCGGCGGTTCGGCCAGGACGGGCATCGACGCTTCGGAAACGGGTGCGGGCAACGGGACGGCTCGAGCCGAGCCGACCGCTATCCCGATCGACCGCATCCCGGCGAGGATGGAACAGTCACGGGAACTCGCGCGACGAGCCACTGACGCCGCGCGCCCGCATGCCGAGATCGACGCGATCCGCGAGCAGATGGGTACGCGCGCCGAGGAAGTCGAACGCCTCGGCGACGCGACCCGGGGAGATCCCCTGGCGCGCTCCGGCTTGCGCAGCCTGGAAGATGCGCTGGAACAGCTCACGGGCCTGCGCAGGACGATCCTCGCCTGGCAAAATTCGCTGAGCCGGCGCGCGGCGGAGCTGTCGGGCTGGCGCGAAGAGCTATCGAGATCGCTCCGCTCCTGGGCCCTGACGGAGGAAGACGTCCGGGCACGGGAGTTGCCCAGCGAAATCCTCGACGGCGGCAGGAATATACAGGCAGCGCTCAGGGAAGCCGGCAAACGGGTCGACGAGCGCCAGGACGAGATCCTGGTGCTGCAGAGCAACATAAACAACTGGATGGCGCTGATCGACGAACGCCAAGGCGTGATCAGCGCCGAACTGGCGCAGGCGCGAATCGACCTGTTCCGGCCGGAGCACCCACCGCTATGGAGGAGCGAGGCCGCGTCGATATCTCTCGCGGCATCACGGGAGGCCTGGCTGGGAGACTGGCATGCCCTGGGCAACTACCTGCTCGCGCGCCAGGGCAACGCCTGGGTTCACCTGATCTTGCTGATTTTCCTGCTCGGCGCATTCGCGTCACTGGCGCACAGGGTTCGGGCGTGGACCGAAGACAAGCCTGACCTCGCCCCGCGGCTGGCGGTCTTCCATCACCCGCTTGCCGCGGCGCTGGTCCTGGCAATTCTGGCGGCTCCCTGGCTCTACCCGGACAGCCCACCGGTGTTCCGGGAATTCATAGGGTTACTGCTCATCCTGCCGCTGTTGCGTGTCCTGCCGCGGATCATCACCCCGCAGCTGCGCGGCGCGCTCTACCTGCTGGCCGGGCTCTATATCCTGTTGCGGCTGAACGGATTGCTCGGCGTCGGCAGCGCACCGGAACGCTATGGGCTGTTCGTACTTACCGCGGCCGCGGCCGCCGCGGTTGCATGGATTTTCAGGCCCGGCGGGCCGGCCGCCATGGTAGAGGCCGGCCGCTGGTGGAGCGGCGCGCGCCTGGCGGCTCGGCTCGGCATGGTGGTGCTGGCCGCCGCGTTGCTGGCCAACATCGGCGGACTCGTGTCCCTGTCGAGCCTGTTGACCAACGCCGTCATCAACAGCGCCTTTGCGGCGATCGTGTTGTTTGCCGGCGTCGTGGTCACCCGCGCCACGATCCTCGCGCTGTGCCAGACCGAGTTCATGCAGCGCCTCAACCTGGTTCGCTGGCACGCGGCCGCCATCGATTACTGGGTCGTGCGGGTCCTGCCGCTGGTCGCGCTGCTCGCCTGGCTGGCGGCGACCATGCGCATGTTCCGCATAGACGGTGCACTCGGCCGATTGCTGGCATCGACTCTGTCAGCCACAGCGACCATCGGCACGGTCGAAATTTCGCTGGGCGACATCCTGGGCTTCGCGCTCGCGATCTGGATCGGCGTGATGCTGTCACGCCTCCTGCGCTTCGTGCTCACCGTGGACGTGTTCCCGCGCGTCACCCTGCCACGCGGCGTGGCCGCGACGATTTCGATGCTCATCCATTACACGGTGCTGGGTATCGCCTTCGTGCTCGCCGTCGCGGCCGCGGGCATCCAGCTCGACCGCTTCGCGCTGATCGTCGGTGCGCTGTCCGTCGGCATCGGCTTCGGTCTGCAGAATATCGTCAACAACTTCATCTCCGGCCTGATCCTGGCATTCGAGCGCCCGGTGCAGGCCGGCGACACCGTGCAGTTCAGCTCGATGTTCGGCAAGGTCACGCGCATCGGCGTGCGCTCCAGCACGGTGCGCACCTTCGACGGCGCCGAGGTGATCGTGCCGAACGCCAACCTCATTTCCAACGAGGTCACCAACTGGACGCTGTCGGATATGCGGCGCCGCATGGAAATCATGGTAGGGGTCGCCTACGGCACCAAGCCGCGCCAGGTGATGGACCTGCTGCTGAATGCCGCCAATGCCGACGAACGGCTGCTCCAGAATCCGGCGCCGAACGTGCTGTTCCTCGGCTTCGGCGACAGCTCGCTGGATTTCTCGCTGCGCGCCTGGACCGACGACTTCGACAACTATCTCACTATCAAGAGCGGCCTCACCCTCGCGGTGCACGACGCACTCTACGCGGCCGGGATCGAGATCCCGTTCCCGCAACGCGACCTGCACCTGCGTTCGGTGGATCCGCAGGCCGTGGCGCGCATCGGCGCCGTTCAGTCGTCGCCGGTCGGGTCCGGGGAGGCTTCGGCGGCCGGTTCCGCCAGCGCCTCCCGTGGCGCGGCGGAATCGTAGCGCTCGAACCAGGCGAGAATGTTGGCGACCGTGGCCATCAGGTGGGTGGGGCGCGCGGCGATGTTGTGCGCGGCGCCGGGCACCCGCACCAGCACCGAGTCCACCTTGTTCAGCCGCAACGCCTGGTAGTACTGCTCGGCCTCGGACATTGGGGTGCGGACATCGTCCTCGCCGCTCAGCACCAGCGTCGGTGTGCTGACGTTGCCCACCAGCGACAGCGGCGAGCGGCGCCAGTATTCCTCCGGCAGCTCCCAGGGGGGACCGGCGAACCAGTAGCGATGGAAATAGAATGGCGCGTTGTCCGCCGTCAGCGCGAAGCTGCTCCAGTTGACCACCGGCTTGACCACTGCCGCCGCGCGGAACCGATCGGTCTTGCCGACGATCCATGCCGTCAGCACGCCGCCGCCGCTGCCGCCGGTGACGAACAGCCGGTCAGGGTCGATATAGTCGCGGTCCACCACCGCATCCACGACGCTCATCAGGTCGTCGTAATCCTCGCCCGGATAGTTGTTCTCGATCAGGTTGGCGAATTCCGCGCCATAGCTCGTGCTGCCGCGCGGGTTCGCGTATACGACGACATAGCCGGCCGCCGCGTAGAGCTGCATTTCGGCCGAGAACCTGGGCCCGTAGTTGGCGTACGGGCCGCCGTGGATCTCGAGGATCATCGGCCAGCGCTTGTCGGGATCGAAGTTGGGCGGATACATCACCCAGGCCTCGATCTCGCGCTGGTCGTGCCGGGACGGCGTCTTGAAACTCTCGACGCGCCCGAGCTTGCGGTGCTGCAACAGGCCGTCGTTGAGCCGGGTGATGCGGCGCGTGCGCCGTCCGTCGCCGGACGCGACCTCGGCCGGGAATTCTGGAGAAGTCATCGTGTAGGCGACGGTGCCCCAGCCTGCGACGGTGAAACTGCCGCTAGCGTACGGCCGGGAGATATAGGTACCGCCGACATCGTCCGCCAGCGTGGTGATCGCGCCCGAGCCCAGTTCCAGGCGGGCGAGGCGCGTGTTGCCTTCCCGGTCATAAAGAAAATAGATGCCGCGTCCGCGGCTGTCCCAGGCAGGCTGACTGACGCTCGCGTCGAGGTCCGCCGTCAATACCGTGACCTCGCGCGTCCTGCGCTCCAGCACGTAGAGCCGTTCGATGTGGTGGCCAAGGCGGTCGTCATCGAAGCCGGTAAAGGCGACCCGGCTGCCGTCGGGCGAAACGACCGGCGAACGATCCGGACCGAAGCGTGTGGTGAGCTGCTGCATCGAGCCGTCTTCGAGGCGCACCAGCCACAGGTCCGAATCCAGCCGCTCGTACTCCCAGTCGTCACGGCGGTTCGCCGAGACGACCAGCGCCGACGAATCGATCAGCCATGACGGCTCGCCGGTGTGGTTGAACGGGCCCTTGGTGAGCTGGCGGGGGGTGCCGCCCTCCGCCGGCACCACGAATACATGGCTGTAGCCGTGCTCGAGGAAGCCCTGGCCGTCCGCCCTGTAGACCATCGTGTCGATGACCTTGACCGGCTCGCCCCAGTCGGCGCCCTTCGGCTTGCGCGGCAGCCTGGCCAGCGGCTGCGTGGTTTCCGGCACATGCATCGTGAACGCGATCAGGTCGCCGCTCGGCGCCCAGGACAGGTCGCCCGGCCGCCCGCCGGGGCGGCTGATCGGGGCCGTCTGGCCGGTATCCATCCACATCATCCAGATGGCGGTCTCGCCGTCCCGCGTGCCGATCCACGCCACCTGCTCCCCGCTCGGCGACCAGCGCGGATGGCTGATGCGCTCAAAGCCGGTGGCCAGCGGCCGATGCCTGCCACGGTCCGCATTGACGATCCAGAGCGAGCCCTGCACCCGGTCGCTCATCCGGTCCATCGAGTTCCTGATATAGACGATACGGTCGCCGCCCGGCGAGATCCTCGGGTCCTCCGCGTATTCGAGGGCGAACACGTCCTCGAGCGCGAGCGGCGGCGGGGCGGCGGTGACATTCCATGCGGCCCCGAGCAGGAGCAGGGGCAACAGACGTAGCGTGTCAGTGATCCGGGACATCAGGTTCTCCGCAGCAGTCCAGGGCTTGCGGCGTGCACTATAGCTCAGCACCGGGTCCTCTCGCTGCAGCGCACGGCCCGGCCGGCAGGCGCTTTGCGGCCTTCGCTGGCTGTCGTATGCTGTGGCGGCGCCGTCGGACGAAGGCGCCTGTGATCATGGTCCGTTCCTGAGAGCCTCCAGAGATGAAGTCAATCTACGTGGGCAACCTGCCCTTCACCGCCACCGAAGAAGAGGTGCGCGGTCTGTTCTCCCCATTTGGTGACGTCGAGTCGGTGAAGATCATCACCGACCGCGAAACAGGCCGCCCGCGCGGCTTCGCGTTCGTCGACATGGAAGACGATGGCGCCGATAACGCCATCAAGGCCCTGGAAGGGCACCAGGTGGGCGGTCGCGCACTGAAGATCAACGAGGCTCGCCCGCGGGCGACCAGGCCGCCGAGGTTCTGATCTGCGGGCGGGGCCCGCAAGGATCCGCCCCGCCTGCCCCGCCTCGAATCCGCCGCACGTCGAGTGCGGCCGGGGGCCTGTTACTCCAGCTGCGCCTGCCGCCCGGCCGCCAGGGACGTGAAATCGAACAGCCGTCCGTCCATCAGCTGCGAGGGGGCGATGTTGCCCAGCGCAGCGGCGATCGACTCGATCCGTCCCGGGAAGCGCCGCTCCCAGTCCGCCAGCATCGCCTTGATCTCCTTGCGCTGCAGGTTCTCCTGACTGCCGCACAGATTGCACGGGATGAGCGGGAAGTGCTTTGCCCGCGCGTAGCGCGCCAATTCGCTCTCGCGACAATAGGCCAGCGGCCTGATCACCACGTTGCGGCCGTCATCGCTCTTGAGCTTCGGCGGCATGGCCTTCAACGTGCCGCCGAAGAACAGGTTCAAGAACAGCGTCTCGACGATGTCATCGAGATGGTGCCCGAGGGCGATCTTGTTGAAGCCCTGTTTCGCGGCAAAGCTGTACAGCGCGCCACGCCGCAGCCGTGAGCACAGTCCGCAGGTGGTCTTGCCGATCGGTATCACCCGCTGCACGACGCTGTAGGTGTCCTGCTCTAGGACGTGAAACGGCACACCCAGCGTCGTGAGGTAATCCGGCAGCACGTGGGCCGGGAAGCCGGGCTGCTTCTGGTCGAGATTGACGGCGACGAGCTCGAAAGACACCGGGGCCGCGCGCTGCAGCGCCAGCAACAGGCTCAGCATGGCGTAACTGTCCTTGCCACCCGACAGGCAGACCATGACGCGATCGCCGTCGGCGATCATGCCGTAATCCTCGATGGCCTTGCCTGCCTGGCTGCGCAGCCGTGACTCGAGGCGGCGGGCTGTGGACGACAATGCGGCTTGAGCGCTCATGCAGGTTCCTCCGGAGGGCGAGCATTCTAACCGACGGGAAAAGCCCCGACTGCATTGACCGGCACGGTAGAATGGCCCGATGCGCCTGAAGTCCGTCCTGCTTGCCTGCCTGGCGTTGCTGGCCGCGTTGCCCGTCTCGGCCGCGCCAGCCCCGCTGCAGGCGGTCGTCAGCCTCCTGCCCCAGCAATATTTCGTGGAGCGGGTCGCCGGCCCGCGAGTCGAGGTCCTGACCCTGGTGCAGCCGGGCGACAACGAGGCGACTTATTCGCCGGGGCCGGCCACGCTCGCGGCGCTGGACGGCGCCCGGGTCTGGTTCACCATGGGCGTGCACTTCGAGGCCGCGTGGCTGGACAGGATCAAGCGCGACCGACCGGAGCTGGAGGTCGTCTACCTGCCGGAAGGGCTGGAGTTGCGACGGACGGAAGAAAGCTTGGTCTCGCTCCGTGGCTCGCATGACCATGACCATCAGCACGTGGGCCTGCCCGACCCGCACACCTGGACCGACCCTCGGCTCGCCGCCGCGATGGTGGGCCGCATCGCCAGGATCCTGGCGCGACTGGATCCCGAGGGCGCGGCCGGCTACACGGCCCGGTCCGTCGAGCTGCAGGATGAGTTGCTGGCCCTGCACGAGGAGATCGCCGTGCTGCTGGCGCCGGTGCGCGGCCGCGCATTCATCGTGTTTCACCCGTCATGGGGCTATTTCGCCGATGCCTACGGGCTGACCCAGCTGCCGATCGAAGTCGGCGGGCGCGAGCCGGGGCCACGCGCCCTTGCCGAGCTCATCCGGCGCGGCCGGGAGGTGGGCGCGCGTGCGGTGTTCGTCCAGCAGCAGTTCAGCCAGCGCAGCGCGGTCGCCGTCGCACAGGCGCTCGGCGCCCAGGTCGTGGAAGCCGATCCCCTCGCGCTGGATTACCCCGCCAACCTGCGCCTCGTCGCCGAACGCATGGCCCAGGCGCTCGCCGATCCGCCACCCGGGAATGCGCCGTGACTGCCTCGCTGTCCTTCCAGGGCGTGAGCTTCAGCTACGGCGAAGGTCCCGACGTCGTAGAGGATGTCAGCCTGGAGATCGGCTCCCACGAGCTGATCGGCCTGATCGGCCCCAACGGCGGCGGCAAGAGCACCCTCCTCAAGCTGGCGGCCGGCATCCTGAAGCCTCGCCAGGGCGTGGTGCAGGTCTTCGGCAGAGCGCCGCACGAGGCGCGCGACGAGATCGGCTATGTGCCGCAGTTCGCGCTGTTTCCGCGCGATTTCCCGATTACCGTCGCACAGGCCGTGCTGCTGGGCCGCCTGGGAGGCGGTTTCGGCCTGCGCTGGAGTGCCGCGGACCGCGCCGCCGCGGCGCGGGCCATCGCGGAAACAGAACTCGATGCGCTCGCCGACAGGCCGCTGAGCGCACTGTCCGGCGGCGAGCTCCAGCGGGTCCTGATCGCACGCGCGCTGGCGGCCGAGCCACGCCTCCTGTTGCTGGACGAACCGACCTCGAACCTCGACCAGCGGGCAGAGGAGGACATCTTCGCCCTGCTCGCGAAGCTCACCGACCGGATGGCCGTCGTCCTCGTGTCCCACGACGTGGGCTTCGTCACCGGGTTCGTGCAGCGGGTCGCCTGCATCAGCCGCACCCTGATCTGTCACGGTACCTCGGAACTGACCGGCGAGGTCATCAACGAGCTCTACGGCCACCCGGTGCGGGCCGTGCACCATGCGCATCATCACCACCCGACCCCGGCGGGGGACGCGTGATGGAGTTCCTGCAGGCGCTCGTGGAGCACGAATTCCTGCAGCGTGCGCTGGCGGGCGGCCTGCTTGCCAGCATCGGCTGCGGCGTCGTGGGAAGCTACGTGGTGGTGCAGCGCATCAGCCTGCTCGCGGGCGCAATCGCGCACGCGGTGCTGGGCGGCATGGGCATCGCCTGGTACTACGGCGCCGACCCGCTGGCCGGCGCGCTCGTGGCGGCCGTCATCGCGGCGCTGGTCATCGGCTGGGTCAAGCTGCGCTTCGCGGAGCGCGAGGACACGGCGATCTCCGCGATCTGGGCGCTTGGCATGGCCATCGGCATCCTGTTCATCGCCAAGACGCCCGGCTACAGCGTGGACCTGATGGGCTATCTGTTCGGCAATCTGCTGATGATCTCGAGCAATGATCTCAAGCTCATCGCGGCGCTCGACATCGTGATCCTCGGCCTGGCCGCGTTGTTCTTCCGGCAGTTTCTCGCGGTCTGCTTCGACCCTGAATTCGCGCGCGTGCGCGGCCTGAAGGTCGAACGCTACTACCTGTTGCTCCTTGTGCTGGTGGCGCTGACGGTCGTCATGCTGATCCAGGTGGTCGGCCTGATCCTCGTGATCGCGTTGATGACCCTCCCGGCGGCCATCGCCGGGCGCTTCACTCATTCGCTCGCCGCCATGATGGGGCTCGCGGTGCTGCTCGGCATGCTGTTCACCTCCGGGGGCCTGGCCATTTCCTACGCCCCCGACCTGCCCTCCGGTCCCGTGATCATCGTACTCGCGGGCATCGGCTACCTGCTCGCCGCGCTGGTCCGTCGCGGCGCGCGCTGAACGAAAGGAACCCCGTACATGATCGATCGCAAGCTCGTCGAAATACTGCGCTGTCCCGTCAGCCGTGAACCCGTCGCCGTGGCCCCGAAGGACCGGTTGCGCGCACTCAATGCCGCGATCGAGGCGGGCAAGCTGCAGCACGCCGATGGTCGCAAGGTCGAGACGCCGCTGGAGGCCGCGCTCATCACCGCCGACGGCGCCCGGATCTACCCGGTCCGGGACGGCATCCCGATGATGCTGGCCGACGAGGCCATCCTGGCCGGGCCGAGCCGATAGCACTATGAATTGACAGGATCATGCAGTCCGGCCTGGTCAAGTTCGTCGGTACCCTTGCGGACTACCCCGCACACACGCTGTTTGCCTGGTACATCGGACTCATCATCGCGGGCACTGCGCTCCTGCTACTGCCGGCCTGCCGCGCCGCAGGCGTCGCACCCTTAAGCCTGACGGATGCCCTGTTCACGGCGACCAGCGCCGCCTCGGTCACCGGCCTGATGGTCACCTCGCTTGAAGCGGATCTGAGTTTCACCGGCCAGCTCGTCGTACTGCTGCTGATCCAGCTCGGCGGGCTCGGCATCATGTCGATCGGCACCTTGCTCTTCGTGGGCCTGACCGGACGACAGCCGATCCAGTATCG
>Ga0114946_10002652_pt1 | contig 12231 bp, 9 predicted proteins | sample WalLakDeSediment_FD_88676 | JGI IMG/M metagenome (GOLD analysis project Ga0114946, IMG submission 88676) | Lake sediment microbial communities from Walker lake, Nevada to study Microbial Dark Matter (Phase II) - Walker Lake 11/02/13 Deep Sediment | ecosystem: Environmental > Aquatic > Freshwater...
GACGACCGGCGTTTATCCTTGTCATGGCCCCGTCTGATGGGTGGCCCGAGCCGTCGGTGTCGCCTGCCGGCAACGCCATACGTACTCACCGGCGAAGGCTTTGCAGCATGATAACCGGTAAACGTTTTGCCGCGATCGACATCGGGTCCAATGCCGTTCGACTGCTGCTCTCGGCAGTTTTTCAGACAGACAGCGTTCCTTCTTTCCGCAAAATCTCCCTGATCAGAATGCCGATCCGGTTAGGAAAAGACGCCTTCCTGCACGGGCGGATATCCAAGGACAATGCGGATCGACTCATCAGCGTCATCCACGGCTTTAAATCCCTCATCACCGCCTACCGCCCGTTGGACGTTCGCGCCTGTGCCACTTCCGCCATGCGCGAGTCCAGCAACGGGAAGACGCTCAAGCGCGAGATTCTTGATCAAACCGGAATCGATATTGAAATTATCGATGGAAAAAAAGAGGCTCGGATCATTTTCGCCAACAACCCCTGGGTCCATCTGGAGGGCGACATGGCCTGGCTCTTTGTCGATGTGGGCGGCGGCAGCACCGAAATTACCATTTTTTCCAATCGCGGCATCGTCTCCCGCTCCTTCGGCATCGGTACCATACGCCTGCTGGAGAACCTCGTACCCAAGGCGCCGTGGCGGGCGATGAAGGCGTGGGTTCGGGATCAAACCAGCGGTTTTTCGAACATCGGCGCCATCGGCAGCGGGGGAAACATCAACACCATCATCAAGCTGGCCCCTTGCACCAACAACCAGTCCATCACCCTCAAAAAACTCAAGCAGGTCAGCAACCACCTGGGTTTTTACTCGTATGTCGATCGGGTCACCCAACTCGGTCTCAAACCTGACCGTGCGGACGTGATTATGCCCGCCCTGCAGATTTATAAATCGGTGATGAAATGGGGCGGGATTCGGACCCTGCGGGTGCCCCAAATCGGCCTGGCGGATGGACTGGTCCGCTTGATGTACCAGCGGTCGCTCCGGCGGTCCGCATCCAACGACCAAACGAGCAGTCAACATCCCGCTTAATCAAAATCTAACCGTCTCCTAATCATTTCCCAATCCGCTCCAGCTAATTTTCGCCATTGACTTCAAGCGGAGACCAACTCCCGCTATCGTCAAAAAGATCTTTTGCTTTCCGCAACCCAGGCCCAGTCAAAACCTCCAGGGTGCGGAATAGCCCCGGCCTTTCCCGCAGGTGAACAATCGTGGGGGGCAACCCAATTGAAACCGATTAAGGAGAAAATGTTATGAGCAAACAGTCCAGGAAACGGAAACCTATTTTGGCGTGGCTGCTGGCAGTGGTGATGCTTGCTTCAACAGCGGCGGTCGGGGCCGAGGAACTGCTGGTTTATACGGCATTGGAGGATGACGAAATCCCCGGTTATCTGGAGCTTTTCAAAAAGGCTCACCCGGGAATCGAGGTGAAGATTGTGCGGGACTCGACCGGTATCATTACCGCCAAACTTTTGGCCGAAAAAGACAACCCCCGTGCCGACGTAGTGTGGGGGACCGCGGCCACCAGCCTGATGCTGTGCGACCAGGCCGGTATGCTCGAACCTTACACGCCAAAGGGATTGGAAAAAGTGCGCCCCAAAATGCGCGACGTCAAAAACCCGCCCCACTGGGTAGGCGTCAAAGCCTGGATGACCGGCCTTTGCGTCAACACCATCGAATGCCAGGCCTTGAATCTGCCCATACCCAAATCCTTTGCGGATCTGGTCGACCCGGTCTATGTGGGCCACCTCTCCATGCCAAACCCCGCCTCGTCGGGTACCGGCTTTCTGACGGTCAGCGCTATTTTGCAAACCATGGGCGAAGAGAAAGGGTGGGCTTACCTCGACAAACTTCACCAGAACATGGCGCGCTATACCCATTCGGGCTCCAAGCCGTGCCGCATGGCCGGTGCCGGTGAGTTGCCCATCGGTATTTCCTTTGCTTATCGGGGCATCATGCAGAAACAAAGGGGTGAGCCGGTACTCACGGTATTTCCGGCCGAGGGGTCGGGTTGGGATGTGGAAGCCAATGCACTGATCAAAAAGCCGACGATCAAACCGGCAGCCAAGGTGTTTCTCGACTGGGCCATCAGTGCGCCGGTGATGGATGCGTATGCCAAGGTCTACCCCATCACCGCTTATCCGACCGAAGTGGCCATTCCGGCGGAGTATCCCGCCAACCCGGAAAGCCAGCTCATCGAGAACGACTTCGACTGGGCGGCCAAGAACCGGGAACGCATCCTGGCCGAGTGGACCCGTCGGTATGATGGTAAGAGTGAATCTAAGTAGTTGGGATTGTTTGGCTGGGGGTGAACCTGCGGGTCCGCCCCTGGCACCCAGGCGAGTGAGCGGACGTTGGGACAAGGAGGCGCGATGCAGTCTGAAGAGATCTATCTGGCGGTGGAAAACGTTACCCGGCGGTTCGGTGGGTTCACGGCGGTGGACGAGGTCTCTTTCCGGGCCCGGCGGGGCGAATTTATCTGCATCCTCGGACCCAGCGGGTGCGGAAAAACCACTTTGTTGCGCATGATCGCCGGCCTGGAAAAGCTGAACGGCGGCCGGGTGTGCATCGAGGGTCGGGATGTATCCCGGTTACCGGTGTCCAAGCGCAATGTGGGCATCGTGTTTCAATCCTATGCTCTTTTTCCCAATCTGACGGCGCGCCAGAACATCGGTTACGGCTTGAAGAGCCGGGGTTGGCCGCAGGATCGGATACGGCAACGGGTGGACGAACTGCTGGACCTGGTCGGCTTGCGCGGGCTGGGGCGACAGCACCCCTCCCGGCTCTCGGGCGGCCAGCAACAGCGGGTGGCCCTGGCGCGCGCCCTGGCCGTGTCCCCCGACCTGCTGTTGCTCGACGAGCCGTTGTCCGCGCTTGATGCTAAGGTGCGGGCCATGCTGCGGGTCGAAATCCGCCAACTCCAGCAGCGCCTGGGGGTGACCACGATCATGGTGACCCATGACCAGGATGAAGCCCTGACCATGGCGGATCGCATCCTGGTCATCGATGGCGGACGGCTGGTCCAGGAAGGCACGCCGCGCCAGGTGTACGACCAGCCCGGCACCCCTTTCGTGGCCCGTTTCATCGGGGCCATGAACTTTATCGGCGATGCTTGCAAAGTCAGCGAAGGAATTTACCGCCTGGGCGGCACGCATCTGACGGTGGCGCCGGAAAACGGCAGCCGGCGACTGGCCCCGGGAACCCCGGTCACCATCGCCATCCGCCCCGAGGATGTGATCCTGATGCCCGGCGCCGAGGCCGCCAATGTAATCGATACCCGGGTGGTGCGCATGGAGTACCGCGGTTTTCAGTTCCGCATCGATTTGAAGGCCCCCGACACCGAGGCCGGCGTGGTGCTCACCGCCGACGTGCCCAGCGAAAAGGTGCGTCGGCTCAATATCCGGGAGCAGATGGGCCTGGCGGTGCAACTGCCCATGGACCGACTGCGGGTGTATGCCGGCTCCGGCCATTGCCAGTGAACGCTGCGGCGCACATGGCGGTGGCCCCCCGTTGACCGCAGCCATCGATCGCTTGCGGCCGCCATAAATTAAAAACCATCCCACATTTGGTTTTATCTGCAGACCTCCGGTCCAGCTTGAAAGGCCCCCTGCAATTGAACGCACAAAACCGGGACTCAGTAGGTAAGCTGTGCTGACCCTCGCGAACCGAGCCGCTTCCATCACCGCAATGCCGGCCGCTGTGTGGCGGCAACTGGATAAGGAGCTGTGGGTCAAGCGCCTGCTGATCGGACTGGTGTGTCTCTGGCTGCTGGTGGTGGTGGTCCTGCCCCTGGGGCAGCTGTTCTCCAAGAGCATGACCGACCGCGATGGCCAATTCGTCGGGCTGGCCAATTATGTCTATTATTTCAACACCCCGGCGCTTTCACACTCCCTTTACAACAGCCTTTTCGTCTCGGCCATGACCACCGTGCTGGCCGTAAGCCTGGGACTGCTGTATGCATACGGGCTCACCCGGGCCGTGATCCCGGCCAAGGGCGTTTTCAAAAGCCTGGCCATGCTGCCGCTGTTTGCCCCCACGTTGCTCAACGGCATCGCGCTGATCTACCTGTTCGGCCGTCAGGGGTTAGTCACCCGCGGATTTTTCGGGGCCCTGCCCGGCATCGACATCGGGCTCTACGGACCGGTGGGCATCATCATCGCCGAGACCCTCTACGCCTTTCCCCAGGCGGTGTTGATCCTCTCCATCGCCTTGAACATGACCGACGCGCGGTTGCACGAAGCCGCCCAGTCTCTGGGGGCCGGCCGAACGCGCATCTTTTTCACCGTCACCCTGCCGGGGATCCGATACGGGCTGTTCAGCGCCGTCTTTGTCTGCTTCATCCTGGCCTTCACCGATTTCGGCGCACCCAAGGTGGTGGGGGGCAACTACAACATCCTGGCCACGGATATCTACAAGCAGGTGATCGGCCAGCAGAACTTCACCATGGGCGCTGTGGTGAGCGTGATTCTGCTGATCCCCACAGTGGTGGCCTTCGTGGCGGACCGCCTGGTCCAGCGCCGGCAGGTGGCCATGATCGCTGCCAAGTCGGTTCCCCTGGCCCTTGCGCCCCATCGCGGCCGGGATGCTTTTTACTTCAGCTTCTGCAGCCTCGTGGCCCTGCTCGTCGTCGCTTTTTACCTGACCGCTCTATTTGCTTCCCTGGTCAAAGCGTGGCCCTACCAACTGACTTTAGGGTTCTGGCACTACCACTTCACCGGCACGGGCGGCGGCGGTTATAGCGCTTTCCTCAACAGCATCCGCATGAGTTTCTACACGGCCCTGTTCGGCACTCTGATCACCTTCACCACGGCCTACCTGATCGAAAAAAGCCGTCAAATGGCTCTGCTGCGCCAGACGGCCTATTTTCTCTCCCTGCTGCCCCTGGCCCTGCCCGGACTGGTGATCGGGCTGGCCTACATCTTTTTTTTCAACGCCCCGGGCTGGACCATCGCGGGGCGCTTCATCCCCAACCCCCTCGGTTTCATTTACGCCACCATGGCCATCCTGGTGATCAGCAACATCGTGCATTTCTATTCGGTCGCCTTTCTGACGGCCACCACGGCCCTCAAGCAGCTGGACCGGGAGTTCGAAATGGTCTCCGAGTCCATGGGCGTCTCGTTTGCCCGCACCTTCACCCGGGTCACCGTGCCGATCTGCGTACCGGCCATTCTGGAAATCGGGATGTTCTACTTCGTCAACGCCATGGCCACCGTTTCGGCGGTGATCTTTCTCTACTCCGCGGACATCCCCCTGGCGTCGGTGGCGGTGGCCAACATGGACGATGCCGGCGACATCGCCCCGGCTAGCGCCATGTCCATTCTTATCGTGCTGACCAACCTGGGCGTGCGCATCGGCTACACCACCCTGACCCGGGGTATTAAAAAGCGAAGTCAGGCGTGGGCGCAGCGCTGAATCTCATCAACCGAATCTGAAAAGGAACTGGTAGTCGTGCAATCGATAACCAACAAGCAGGAAGCGACCGGACCGGTCAAGGCCGTGGTCCTGGACTGGGCCGGCACCGCCGTGGACTATGGCTGCATGGGACCGGCGGCCGTCTTTGTGGATGTCTTTCAGCGCTTCGGCATCCGCGTGACCGTCGCCGAAGCCCGCAAGTTCATGGGCCTGGAAAAGAAGGCGCACGTGCGCAGCCTTTGCGGTCTGACCGCGGTGGGGGGGCAATGGCGTGAAAAGTACGGCCGCGAGCCCACCGAGGCCGATGTGGCGGCGCTTTACCGCGAGACCGAGCCGATGATGGTGGCCGCCATCGCCCGGCACGCGGGTCTTATTCCGGGCCTGCTCCCTTTTGTGGATGCCATGCGCCAGCGCAGGATCCGTATTGGTTCGTGCACCGGCTATACGGCGCAGATGGTGAAGGTGTTGGTGCCCGCCGCCGAAAGCCAGGGCTACCGGCCCGATGCTTTGGTCTGTGCCTCGGATGTGCCCGCCAGCCGCCCCGAGCCCTGGATGTGCTACCTCAATGCCATGCGGCTGCGAACCTACCCCTTGGCGGCCTTGGTTAAAATCGGCGACACCCTGGCCGATATCGAAGAGGGGCGCAACGCCGGCATGTGGGCCATCGGACTGACCCAGTCGGGCAATATGCTGGGGATGCCCGAAGCCCAGGTACGGGCCCTGGACCCGAATGATTTGAACCAGCGCCTGGTTGCCATCGGCCAGCGCTTCCAAGCCGCCGGGGCCCATTATGTGGCCAGGGGCATCTGGGAATGCACCCCTTTGATCGATGCCATCATTCGGCGCATGGAGATGGGCGAGCATCCGGATGGCGCGCAGGCCCGGCGCCGGTAAGGAGAACGCCGGTTTAACGCCGGACCGCCGATCTCTTGCACACGCGGCGGCCAAGCATGCCAAATGTCTCCAACCCAATGAAGGTTCGCACCATGTCGTCCCAACCCCACCCCCCTGCAGCCCAACCCGCCGACATCAGTGAAGGCGACACCAACCAATCGCCTCACCGCCGGCGCTGGCAGACTGTTCATATCGAACCCGCCACCCGGGACCTGCTGGACAGGGACCAGCGCTGTTTTCTGCGCCAGAGCCTGTCCACCCCCTGCCTGGACGTGCTCGTCGGCAGCCGCGACAGCAGCCTCATCGATCTGCAGGGTCGCGAGTATCTCGATTTCCACGGTAACAGCGCCCACCAGGTGGGCTATGGCCATCCCACGGTGATCGCGGCCATCACCCGGCAGATGGCGGACCTGCCTTTCTGCCCCCGCCGTTATACCAACCGGCCGGCTATCGAGCTGGCCGAAAAGCTGGTGCAGATCACGCCCGACCCGCTGGGCAAAGTGCTGTTCGCTCCGGGCGGCACCAACGCCGTGGGGATGGCCCTCAAGCTGGCCCGCGTGGCCACCGGACGGTTCAAGACCATTTCCATGTGGGACAGCTTTCACGGGGCCTCCCTGGATGCCATTTCCGTGGGCGGTGAGGCCCTGTTCCGGGAGGGTATCGGCCCGCTGCTGCCCGGCAGCGAGCATGTGCCCCCGGCCGATCCGTACCGCTGCCTGTGGGATGAGCGCGGCGCGTGCGCCGCCTGCGGCCTCAAATGCGCCCGCTATGTCTCCTATGTCATGGAAAGGGAAGGCGATGTGGCCGCCGTCGTTGCCGAACCGCTGCGCTGCACCGCCGTCAACCCGCCGCCACCGGGATACTGGCAATCGATTCGCGAAGCGTGCGACCGCCACGGCGCCTTGCTGATCTTCGACGAGACTGCCACGTGCCTGGGGCGCACCGGCCGCATGTTTGCCTTTGAGCACGAAGCGGTGGTGCCCGATATCCTCGTGCTCGGCAAGGGGCTAGGCGGCGGCCTCTTTCCTCTGGCAGCCATCGTGGCCCGCACCGACCTGGACGTTGCGCCCCACAAAGCCCTGGGGCACTACACCCACGAGAAGAATCCCGTGGCCTGCGCCGCGGCCCTGGCAACCATCGGGGTGATCGAAACCCACAACCTGCCGGCCCGCGCCGCCGAATTGGGACGGACCGCCTTGAAGCGCCTGGCGCCGCTGACCCAAAACCACCCCCGGGTGGGGGATGTCCGCGGCCGGGGGCTGCTCCTGGGTGTCGACTTGGTTCGGGACCGCATCTCCAAAGCGCCGGCCGTCGATATGGCCGAACGGGTCCTTTATGCCTGCCTGGCCCGGGGCTTGAGCTTCAAAGTCTCCCATGGCGGCTTTCTAACCCTGGCGCCGCCGCTGACCATCTCCACGGACCAACTCTTTCGGGCCCTGGCGATCCTGGAGGAAACCCTGTTAACAGCAATTGAAGAGGTGTCAGATGACCCTCGCGACTGACGTCGGCAACCCCTATCTGCTGCTCACCCCCGGCCCCCTGACCACCACCGCGACGGTAAAGCAGGTCATGCTGCGCGACTGGTGCACCTGGGACGCCGAATACAACACCCTGGTGCAGCGCATCCGTGCGCGGCTCGTGGCCCTGGCCACCCCGGCGCCGGGATTCACCGCCATCCTCATGCAAGGCAGCGGCACCTTCAGTGTGGAGTCAGTGGTCACCACCGCCCTGGCCCCCACCGGCCGATTGCTGGTGCTGGCCAACGGCGCTTACGGACAGCGCATGGCCGCCATCGCCCAGCGCTGCGGTGTGGCCTGTGAGGCGCTGGACAGCGGCGAGCTCGACCCCCCGGACCTCGAGCGTCTGGACAGCGCTTTGGGTGCCGATTCGCGCATCACCCACGTGGGCATGGTGCACTGCGAGAGCACCACCGGCATGCTCAACCCGGTGGAGGCGGCCGGGCGCATCGTGCGCGCCCACCGGCGCTCCTTCATCGTGGATGCCATGAGCAGTTTCGGGGGCATCCCGATGGAGATGGAAGCCATGGGCGCCGACTACCTGATCAGCAGTGCCAACAAATGCATCCAGGGTGTCCCGGGCTTCGGCTTCGTCATCGCCCGTCGGGCGGTCCTCGAGCAGACCCGTGGCCAGGCCCGCTCCCTGAGCCTGGATCTGTACGATCAATGGCACACCATGGAGCAGCATAACGGAAAATGGCGCTTCACCTCCCCCACCCATGTGGTACGCGCCTTTGCCCAAGCCCTGGACGAACTGGATGCCGAGGGCGGCATTGAAGCCCGTCATCGCCGCTACTGTGAGAACCACGCCCTGCTTGTGGATGGCATGACCAAACTCGGTTTCACGCTCCTGCTGACACCCCATCTGCAATCACCCATCATCACCGCCTTTGAGAGCCCAAAGGCGCCCGCCTACGATTTCCAGCGCTTTTACACCGCCCTCAAGGCGGCCGGATTCGTGGTTTATCCGGGGAAAGTCACCAGCGCCGACACGTTCCGCATCGGCAACATCGGCGACGTGCACCCTGCGGACATCCAGCGCTTGATCGCGGCCGTGGCCGCGGCCCGATTCTGGTAATCCCAGCAATATTCCGGGCAATGGGATTTTTTCCTAAAATTTGGTCTATCGTACCAATGAGCGTGCATTGCCAATCTTTATTGGTCCGAATCGGCTGAACCACCTGGCGCTCGAACTGAGCGCTGCGCTTCCCCTTTCAGGCCCTCTTTTCACCGTTTTATCGCAAAACCGTTGGGCCACTCAATCCGCCTGCTTAGAATGCATACAACGCCACACGGCATCCAAACCAGGGGGCGCACGCCTCGCCCCACCCTGAAAGGAGATCTCCGCAATGGACAAAAACCCGTTATCCAGACGCCGTTTCCTGACCATCGCCGGCATGGGCGCGACCGCCATGGCCCTGAACCCCTCGCTGCCCAAGGCCCAAACCATGGACGCGGCCCTCAAGGACCGCTATCCGGTGGTGGTGATCGGCGCCGGCCTGGGCGGCCTCACCTGCGCCGCCTATTTGGCCCGCCACGGCTTTTCGGTCACGGTGGTCGAGCAGCACGCCATCCCCGGCGGCTATGCCACCGCCTTTGACCGTGCCGGGGGCAAATTCAGCTTTGAAGTGTCGCTGCACGGCACCGCCATCCACAACAACACCCCGGCCCGCATCCTGGAGCAGCTGGGGATTCTCTCCAAGCTGGAGCTGGTGCCCCTGCCCGAGATGTACCGGGTCAAGAGCCCTGAAGGCGAGTGGCACGTGCCCCAGGGGGATCCCGAACGGTTCATCCGGGAGCTCGCCACCCGGTTTCCCGGCGAGGCCGAAGGGATCCGCGCCTTCGTGGGCGATCTGCTCGCCATTCACACCGAGACGGAACGCTACGGCGCCAAAAGCGAGCGCTACAGAACCTGGACCAAACCGCTTTTTCCGCTGATATACCCCACTATGTGGAAGGTCCGTGCCCGAACCCTGGCGCAGATGCTCGAGGCGCGCGTCCAAACCCCGGAAGTGCGCCACCGGCTTGCCTTTTTGTGGGGCTATTACGGTCTGCCACCCTCCGAGCTCTCCGGTTTTTACTATGCCGTAGCCACCGGCGACTATCTGCAAAATGGCTCCTACTACATCAAGACCCGCTCCCAGCGGCTCAGCGACCTGCTAGCCGAAACTGTCACCGCAGCCGGCGGCACGCTGCTTTTTGACATGCGGGTGGAACACGTGCTGTTGAACCGTGGCGCGGTCGCCGGTGTCGCTTTGGCCGACGGCCGGGAGCTGCCGGCTTCGGCGGTGGTCTGCAACGGCAGCGCCCTGACCCTGTTTGAACGAATGGTGCCCCCCGGCAGCATGCCTGACGCCTATTTGCGGCAACTGCGTTCCTACCGCCCCAGCATCTCGAGCTTCATCGTCTGGCTCGGCCTCAACCGCGCGCTGGATGAGAATTCGGCGGGCTACAACACGGCGGTGATCTCGGGCCGCGGACCGGAAGCCTCATATCATGCCGGCCAGCAAGGCAACATGGACCAAGTGGACTACACGGTCTGCGCCTATGACCACCTGTTCCCGGGATACTCCAGGCCCGGCACCGCCACGCTGATGATCATGGCCCTGTGCGGCTATGGCCCCTGGCAACGCTTCGAAGCCGACTACCGGGCCGGCCGCAAGGCGGACTACCGGGTCCAAAAACGGCAATGGGCCCAAACCCTCGTCCGGCGGGCGCAAAAAGATCTCTTGCCGGGACTTGAATCCATGATAGAAGTTCGGGAGGCGGCCACGCCCCTGACCAACTGGCGCTACACCGGCAACACCCACGGAGCCATTTATGGCTTCGAGCAGTCCATGGACAATGCTTTCATGAACCGCATCGACAATCGCACCCCCATCCCGGGGCTCTACCTGGCCGGGGCTTGGGGCAATCCCGGCGGCGGCTTCGCCGGTGCACTGCGCAGCGGCCAAATGACATTCGAGCAGCTGTGCAAGCAGTGCGCAGCGGGCGAAATCCAGAGTCGCGCATGATGCCATACCCGTCATTGCCCGGGCAAACCGGGAAGCTTGATCCGGCCGGACTGGTTCGCACCCTGCTCTACACAACGCTGTTCAACACGGCCATCGCCGTGCTGCTCACCGTCATCGGCTTCGGCCACAGCTTCCGGCACACGCTGCTGTTCTCCCAATGTATCGGCATGACCATCTGCCTGTTCGTTCTGGCTGCCTGGAGCGTTGCCCGGACCCGCGGTCCCGGGGTGCGGACCGCGCTGCTCGGTTTGGCGCTGACCCTCGGCGCCCTTTGCGGAACCGCCCTGGCCACCGGCCTGTTGGGAACGCCCGAAGGTATGGCAGGGATCAACAGCCGCTTCATGTGGCAGATCGTCGGCATCAGCCTCTTTTTCGGGGCGATCATCACCCATTTTTTCTACACCCGCGAGCAGTTGGCCGCCACGGCGCAACTGGCCCAGGAGGCGGGCTAATTGCTAATTGGGGTCACACCTTGAATTGTGAATTAAACTTGACAATTCCCACAAAATCTCTACCAAGTCATCCCATGGCACGGCAATGGAGAATCGCATTTCCCGGAGCACTATACCATGTCCTGTCGCGGGGCAATGACCGCCGGGAGATATTTTGCTCGGATAATGATCGTCAGGTGTTTCTGCAGCTACTGGGCGATCTGAGCGAACGGTTTGAGGTTGATGTTCACGCCTATGTGTTGATGGGCAATCACTACCATCTTCTTCTGAAAACCCAACAAGCCAATTTGTCCAAGGCCATGCAATGGTTTGGTACCGCCTATTCGCGCAATTTCAATCTGCGCAACCGTTGCGACGGCCATCTTTTCCGCGGGCGCTTTAAGAGCATTATCGTTGAAAACGATGCCTACCTGTTCAGGTTATCTTGCTATATTCACCGGAACCCATTACGAGCCGGTATCGTGGAGCGGCTTGCCGACTATCCCTGGAGCAGCTATCTGCACTATGCCTACAGGAAAAAGCCGCCAGTGTGGTTGAGCACTAAAGCGATATTAAGTCAGCTATCAGGCGAGGATCGGCATAAAGCCTATCGAATCAAGGTCCAGCAGTACGCTGAGGTGCAGGGCAGTGTTTGGGAAGACGTCAAACATGGGCTCATTTATGGCAGCCAGGATTTTATTGAGGATATCAAGCTGCGTTTCTTGTCGGAGATGCCGAACGCAGAGCTTCCTCAGCAGCGGCATCTATTCAGAGCCGGCGAACCACATCAACTCATCCAGAAGGCTGCCGAACTTCTCGATTTCGATCTTCAATCAACCCATGGCCGTAAAAGGCTCCGTTCACCGGCTCAGAAAGAACAGCGCGACATCATGCTATATCTGCTCTGGAAAACCGGGCGATTTTCCAACCAGGCCCTCGGCAGCAATCTGGGGGTAAC
>Ga0114946_10002653_pt1 | contig 12229 bp, 6 predicted proteins | sample WalLakDeSediment_FD_88676 | JGI IMG/M metagenome (GOLD analysis project Ga0114946, IMG submission 88676) | Lake sediment microbial communities from Walker lake, Nevada to study Microbial Dark Matter (Phase II) - Walker Lake 11/02/13 Deep Sediment | ecosystem: Environmental > Aquatic > Freshwater...
GAAGCTGGTGAGGGTGCGGTCGATCGTGAGCACGGTCCGCAGGGCGGTGGCCCCGTCGGCAGGGGGCGCCGGGCCGGCCGCGGGGCCGAGCACGGCCGCGGCCGCCAACGCGGCGGCCACGGTGGCGGTGCGCCGCGGCCGGTCGCGCCACCCGCGGGTGGCCGGGACGCCGCGCCGGATCATCCGGGCGAGCACTCGGTCGGCCATCGCCACGCCCCCCATGCCGCCCGGGGTTCGTCGACGAGGAGCTCGGCACCGGTGCAGCCCGCAGGTGGGGCACCGTCGGCGCGCGTGGCGGCGATCACGATCGGCGAGCACGGCGCCTCGCCCGCGCCCAGGTCGACGGCCCGGTGGTCGATCGCCGGCAGGCGCATCCGGTAGAGGGTCCAGGCGTAGGCGGGGACGCCGGTCCGGTCGTGGGCCAGGCAGTCGTCGCCCAGGGCGGCGAGCTCGGCGGCCACCACCGGCGCGGCCGTCCACTGCTCGGCGCTCAGATCGCCGAGCCGCGCCACGTGGCGGTGCCCGGAGACGACCGACGGCACGGCGAGCAGCGCGACCGCGACCAGGGCGATCGACGCCACCCGCCAGCCGCGGGGATCGGCGCCGACGGCGGCCCGCTCGGCGGTGAGATCGATCACCGTCGTCGCGGGGTCGGCCCGGTGCGCGAGCGTGACGCCGAGGACCGACGCGATCACGCCGATGACCGCGACCGTGGCGACCTGGCCGTCGACGGCCGTCCACACGGCCCGGGTGGCCAGCGTCATGATCCCGAGCGCCGGACGCACGGCCTGGTCCGACTCGAGGAGCACGACCACGCCGGCGACGGCCACCAGCACCACCGCCACGCGCGTCGCCGCCGCGGAGCGCCACGCCCGGGCGCCGGCGACCAGCACGACGAGCACGACCGCATAGGGGTCGATGTACCGGCCGTAGAGCAGCGTGTCGGCCCGGTCGCTCCCGTCGAGCGAGAGACCGGACCCGACGATGGTGACGGCGGCGGCCACGGACGCGACGACCAGGGCGATCGCCGCGCCGGGCCGGGACTCGACGTGGTGCGTCAGCCAGGAGACGTCGCTCGGGTCGACCGATGCCGTGGCGCCCCCGCCCCGTCCATCCCGGCCCCCGTCGCGTGACAGGTGCTGGTCTCGTGGGACACCGGAGCGTGTGGGCCCGTCGCGGTCGAGGCGGTGGGCCCGCCGCGTGGTCACCGCGGCGAGGACGGCGACGGCGAGCCCGGCGACGACCCCGAGCACCGCCAGCCCGAAGGTGCTCGCCCCGAGGGCGACGAGCTGCCCGCCGACCGTCGCCGCCGCGCCGGCACCGGCACCGGCCGCATCGGACAGGCGATCGCTGCCGGCGGGCCCCTCGTAGGCGAGGGCGAGGGCGAGCGCCGACGCGCCGAGCCCGATCCCGATCCCCGCGGCCGCCACTCCGAGGTCGCGCCGGGTCGGCCGCCCGAGCGCCACGCCGATCACCAGCCCGACCACGAGGGCGAGGGCGCGGGGATGCAGCGCGACCGCGCCCCCCGCCGCCAGCCCGGCCACCAGGAGCGCCCGTCGCCCGTCGCGCACCCGCCGGCGCAGTCGGGCCGGCCGGGCCCAGGGCCCCGTCGGCTCATCCCCCGGCCCAACCGGTGACGCCGGGGGGCGCATACCGCCCCACTCGGTCACTGGTTCCGCACCCAGCCCAACCGGTGACGCCGAGGGGCGCATACCGCACCAATCGGTCACGGGTTGCGTCGGGCGCCCGCCGGGGCCGGTCAGAGCAGGGGAGAACGCGGCCAGCCGAGCGGCCACGTCGACCTGGTCGGCCGCGTCGGCCAGGTCGATGAACGCGGCCCGTGGCGACGTCGCCCACCGGGCCGCGCCGAGCGCGACGCCGACGATCACGGCCACGAGCAACGGCTCGGGCCAGGCGATGCGCGCCCCCACCGAGACCGCCGGGTGCACCGCGGCGAGGAGGGCCGCGATGCGGACGAACCAGCGCCCGGCATCCGGTGCGATCTCGCGCGCCAGGGCCGCGGTGAGCAGCACCACGACACCGATGAGCAGGGCGTTGACGACGAGGGCCGCGGTGTGGAGCGTCGTGCCGGAGGCGCCGAGGATGGCGACGGGAGCGAGCAGAAGTCCGAACCCCGGGTGGTGGCCCGTCGCCAACGGGCTGCCGTCACCCGCCGCCCACTGGGCGACCGCCAGGTACGCCGGCTCGTCGGGCAGGGCGACCGGCCCGCCGTGGGCGAGCGCGACCCAGAGGCCGAGCCCGGTCGCGACGACCGCGACCGCCGCGACCGCCGGGTCACTCCTCGTAGGGAACCACGCTCTCGATCGGCGGTGCCGGCTCGTAGGTCTCGACCGGCGCGTTCGTCGACGAGCCCGACGCCGAGCTCGTGGATCCGTCGGTGGTGTCGTCGCTCCCCTCGCCGGACGGACGCTCGGCGGCACCGGGGGTCCGACCGCTCGAGGCGTCGGATCCGTCGGCCCCGGCGTCCGGCTCGACCGTCTCGATCGGGTCCTCCGCCGCGTCGTCATCGCCGCCACAGCCGGCGAGGAGCAGGGCGACGGCGAGGAGGGCGAGCGCGAGGCGGCGGGGGGCGTTCATGCGTCCATGGTCGCACGGGGACGACCGCCCGCCCGACCACCCCGCCGCTCGGCCTAGAAGGCGCCCCGCCGGGACATGACGGCAGGGATGGTCTTGAGGAGGATGCCGACATCGGTGAAAAGCGACCAGTTGTCGACGTAGTAGAGATCGAGACGAACGTACTCGTCGAACCCGGTCTCGCTCCGTCCGCTGACCTGCCACATGCCGGTGATCCCGGGCCGGACGCGCAGCCGGCTGTACAACTCGGGAGGCCACTCGGCGGCCTCGCTGGGCAACGCCGGTCGGGGACCCACGAGGCTCATGTCGCCCCGCAGCACGTTCCACAGCTGCGGCAGTTCGTCGATCGACCACTTGCGCAGCACCCGACCCACCGAGGTCACGCGCGGGTCGTCGTGCACCTTGAAGAGCGGACCGTCGGCCTCGTTCAGGTTCTCGACCTCGTGGCGCCGCGCCTCGGCGTCGGGGACCATCGTCCGGAGCTTGACCACCATGAAGCTGCCACCGCTGCGCCCGACCCGCTCCTGGCGGTAGAGCACCGGGCCGCCGTCGCGCCGGATGAGCACCGCGGCCACGAGCAGGATCGGGCTCAGCACGGCCAATCCGAGGGATGCAGCGACAACGTCGAACGCCCGCTTGGCCGCCGGACGCCACCCGGTGCGGGCCACGGGGTCCACACACAGGACCGAGAAGCGCCCGAGCGGGCGGACCATGAGCCGGTGCGACGCCACGTCGACGAGCGACGACGACACCTCGACGTAGAGCCCGGCGTCGGACAGCTCCCGGATCAGCCGGTTGGCCGCTTCGGAACCAATGGCCGTCGGGGCGATGATGACCCCGGACGCCCCTGAACGCTCGACGGCGCGGGCCGCTTCGCCCACCGTGTCGACGAGCTGGGTGGCGAAGTCGACCGCGGTCACCGGATGGTCGGCGAGGTCGGAGTCGTCGACGAAGCCGACGACCTGGTACCCGAGCGAGGGATCGGCAGCGAGCAGGGTCCGGATCAGTCGGGCCTCGTCGTTGGTGCCGACGATGACGACCCGACGTCGCATCCGACCGCTCCTGCGCACGCGGTCGAACACCACGCGGGCGATGGACCGCTCGATGAACAGGCCGGCGAGTCCGAAGGCGGCGATGACGACGAGGAACGTCTGGTCGACCTCGAGCGAGCCGTAGTACACCACGAGACCGAGCATCGCGAGCGTGGTGAACGCCGAGAGCGTGAGACGGCGCAGTTCCTCCGCGGGCTGGGTCACGTGGCGCGAGCTGTAGAGCCGGTGCTGCTTGAGCATGGCGATCCACACCAGCGGCGCGATGATCGAGATCCCGATCAATCCCCGCCCGGCCACCTCGGTGGCGACCACGGCGTGGGCGGCGAGCACTGCGATCCAGATCGTGACCGCGTCGGCCACGACGAGCACGTGCTTCGGACGGAGGATCGGCCGGCGGCGGTACCGGACACGACGCCGCGTCGGGTCCGAGCGGCCCGACGCAGGCACCTGCGGCTCGGACGGATGGCCGACCGGCACCCGCGGGCGGGCGACGGCCGGAGCCGCCCCGTTGTCACCCGGTGCGTCCACGGCGCGGAGAGTGCCGCCCCGACGCCGCTCGCGGCGCGCTTGCGTCAGGTCGCCGCCGGACACAGAGGGTCCGATCGGCTCGCCGCTGCTCACGCGCGTCCGCCTGGTCGCGTCGGGGCGCACGTAGAAACACTGGCACGGTGCCACGACGGCGTCGACTCGGCTACACCCATCCGAATCCGGCCGTCGGAGCTGCGTGCGTCGTTGTCGCCCATGACGCGCCTCCGGTCCTCGATCTCACGTAGAGCGCGGTTCTCGCTCGCTCGACCGACACTAGTCGCCACGCTCCGTCGCTGCATGAGCCGAACGGCCTATTCGATGACCGCTCCACGTGGTAGCGCAGGCGAGTCACCCGCGCCGTGCGTCACCGGTTGACGCACACCGCCATCCGCTCGACGGGGGCACCGACGGCGGACAGGCCACCGAGCACCGTGAGCTCGCGGGCGCCGAGGTCGTCGGCGGCACGGAGGGCCGGCTCGGGGGCGCATGTCCGCTGGACGAGCAGCAGCGGCCGGCCGGCGCGGGCCGCGTACCAGGCCCCCGAGAGGGCGTCGGGGAAGGCGAGACCGGTGGCCACCACCGCGCCCGAGCCGGGGATGCCGACGCGGCGCGCCACCGCCGCCGCGGTCGCGAAGCGGTCGGCACCCGCGATCCGCACCACGGGGCCGAGGGCCCGCAGCTGCGCGGCGACCGCGGCCGACACCGCCGTGGTCCCGCCCACGACGACGATCTCGGCCGGCGCGAGCCGGCGGAGCTCGGCGGCCACCGTCGCGGGAAGAGCACCGGGGCGGGTGAGCAGGACCGGACCGCCCTCCACCGCCGCGCCGCTCCCGGCGGCGAGGGCATCGGGGAACGCGGTGCCCGTGGCCACGTAGGCCACCCGCGCGCCAGTGGGGAACGCCGCCGCCGACACCCGCGCCGAGGTGTCGTAGCGGTCAACGCCCTGGGTCCGCAGTGTGGCGAACCCCAGCGCGCGCAGCCGGGCCTCGACCGCGGGCGCCACCGCCGCCGGCCCGCCGATGATCGACACGAAGCCGGGACGGAGACGGAGGAGCTCGGCCTCCACGACCGCCGGCAGGCGGTCCCGGGCCGTGAGCAGCATCGGCGCACCGCCCCGCTGGGTGGCCGGACCTCCGGCCAGGGCGTCGGGGAACGACTCACCGCTCACGAGCGTGACCGCGGCGGCGCCCTGCGGGAACGCCCTTTGCGACGCGGCAACGGCTGTGGCGTAGCGGTCAGAGCCCGCGAGCCGCTCGCTGGTGATCGGTGCCGGCCCCACGACGAGAGCCGACGCCACCGGCCGCTCGCCCGCGCGGTCGCTCGGACGGTTCCACACGCGGCCCTCGACCGACAGGGTGGTGGACCCGCCGCCGTCGAGCGCGATCCCCTCGATCGCGCCGAGGGTGACGAGGAGCTGGGCGGCCTCGGGATAGCTCAGGCCGTCGCTGTATCCCGGTCGGCGGCCGTCGGCCGCGACGAGCAGGATCTCCCCGGCCGCCGTCCACCCGAGCAGGGTGCGGGGCTGGCGGCTCTGGGTGGCCGAACCCGGGTCGGAGTACGGGAAGTCGTAGAGGCCGCCGCGGACCAGCGTGGGCGAGCCGCCCACTCCCTGGGCGGCACCGGCGGTGTCGATCCGGAGCGTGCCGGTGCCGTTCCCCTGCGCCGCAGAAGTGCCGAGCGCGGCGAGTCGGGCGTCGGGGATGGGGCCCCGACCGGCCAGCACCATCCGCCCGGGTTCGATGCTCACGTTGCCGGTGGTGCGCTGGTCGACGATCCGCACGGTGGTCACGCCGCTGGGATCGGTGTCGACGACCGAGAGGATCAGCTCGCGGGTGCCCGCCGGTGTGCCCGTGGTGGCACCCCGCCGCGGCGTGTAGAGCACGATCTGCCCGTCGCCGATGGCGCGGTTGACCGCATCGAGCGCGACGGTGTCGGACGGGAACGACAGAGCCGCCGACCAGGGCAGCGGGCCGAGGAATGGCGCACCATCGGCGCCCAGGAGGGCCTGGGCGTGGAGCAGGGGAGGGCTCTGGTACAGCTCCCCGTCGGCCACGAGCAGGCCCACTGGGCGGCCCTGAGCGTCCCAGTAGTCGCCGTTCACCGCCACCGCGCAGGCGGTCCGGGCACAGATCGAGGTGGTGCGCTCCCGGACCCCCGCCACCCGGTCGGTGGCCGCGACCGACCGCATGCGCGCCGCCGCGCCCGGGGATACCCGGGCCACGTGGGCGACGAGCCGCGGTGAGCTGCGTCGCACCTCCACGACGTCGACACCGAACGACACCCGCCGGGACGACACGACGCCGTAGCGGACGTCGGTGGGCACCGGCACCGCGTAGGAGGCCGGTGTGGCGAGGCCGGCCACCTGCTGCCAGAGCGGAACCCCGGCGGGATCGGGCTGCGGCTGGGGCTCGGGCTCGGGTGACGCCGTCGATGGTGCCACCGGCCGCGCCACCGACCGAACCGACGGCGCGGCACGCTCGGAGCCGGGCTCAGCCGATGCCCACGTCGCCGGCCCGAGCGCGCCGAGAAGGACGAGCGGTGCGAGCACGGCGCCGACGACCAGGGAACGGGTGGGGTGCACGGTGAGGAGCCTCCGGCGGGGTGCGCGTCGAGATGGACCCGTCCGCCCGACGGGCACGGTAGTCGGCACCGTCCGTGTCGGACCGTCGCCCCTGCGTCGACCGTCCCCGATCGGCCGACGAAGATGGGTGAACGTCAGGCGGTCGTCGTCGTGTCGGTCGGCGCCGTGGTGACGGCCTCACGCCACGGCGCCGACCGGACGCCCGCGGGGTCAGGTGACGGCGATGAGGGCGGCGACCGCGCCGACGATGCCGACGTGCGTGGCCAGGGTGATCCGCATCTGAGAGCGAAGCTCGCGGTGAAGGTCATCGCTCAGCGCCGCCATGTCGGCCCGCAGGTCCGTCCCCAGCGCGGCCATCTCGCCCCGCAGGCCCGATCCCAGCCCAGCCATCTCGCCCCGCAGGTCCGATCCCAGCGCAGCCATCTCACCCCGCAGGTCCGTCCCCAGCGCGGCCATCTCACCCCGCAGGTCCGATCCCAGCGCGGCCGTCTCGCCCCGCATCTCCAGACCGATGCGGTCGAGATCGGCCCGCGTGAGGGTGGTGAGGTGGTCGAGGTCGTGCTTGGTGGCCACATCGGCCCAGCCCACCGGGGGCAGGTGCTCCATGAGGGTGGCGGCCTCCTCGGCGCCCAGCACCTCGGCGAGACGCTGGAACAGACGGTGTCGATCAGCTTCGGTGATGCTCATGGTGACTCCTCGGACGAGCCCCTGCATGCGGGGAGCCCGGCTCCCGAGGGCGACCCGCTGGTCGCGTCCACAGGTTACCGAGACCGGGTGACGGCCGAGCCGGAGCACCCGGGAGCATCAGGCGGGCCAGGTCCGCCGTCCCGGTCCACCGCAGCCTCGTCGTCCGCCTCGCCATCAGTCGCCGCGACGAGCGAGCCCGGCGGCTCAGCGGACACCTGATCCGGCCGTCCCGGCCGTCCCGGAAGCCCCAGCCGACGTCCCTGCCTGGGGCTGTCGACCGGGGCGTCCGGAACGGATCGGCGCGTCCGCTACTGGATGATGGTGATGCGGTCGACCCCGGCCGCGGGGTACCGAGCCGCGGTGACGACCCCGTCGAGGCCGTCCTCGATGTAGTCGCGCAGCGCCTGCTGGTAGCTGACGCCGACGCTCACGAACGAGTCGTCGGGGAACGGGTAGTTGTCGCCGCCCCGGGACAGGAAGTCGATGGTGGCGACCCCCACGTTCGGGGCGCCGGCCACGACGGCTCCGTTGGCGACGATCGGCGTGCCGGCCGTCAGGGTGATGCTCCGCACCCGGTCACCGACGGGTCGCCGGACGTCGACCGTCACCCGCATGCCCGCCACGTGGGCGAACTGGCCGGCCGCGGTCTCCACGCCCGAGTAGCCGTTCTCGAGCAGCGCCTTCAGCTGCGCCGGCGTGATCGACGGGTGCACCGACACGAAGTTCGAGAACGGGGCGACGTCGAACGTGGTGAGCACGGTGAGGTTCCCGGCGGGGATCAGGCTGTTGTTGCGGATGCCACCCCCGTTCTGGATCGCCACCTGGGGCGGCGAGATGCCGTACTCCGCGGCCTCCTGCTGGCCGGTCCACAAGAGGGCGTCGGCCATCAGGGCGCCGAGGTTGGTGGGCGCGTTGCGGATCGCCGGCCGGCGGCCCTCGAGCGCCACCTCCGACGTGCCCACCTGGGTGGCGGCCAGGTCGGCGACGAAGGCCGCGATCGGGTCGACCACGTTGGCCTGGACGAAGGGGTCGTCGACGTGACGGGCCGAGGTGACCGCCAACAGCTCCGACCGCGCCGCGTCGGTGCTCACCAGGTTCCCGGCGGTGTCGAAGCGGTTGACCAGCCGGCCCACGTACTTGTAGTCGCCCGCGGTGGTGACCACCGGGACCGGGTCGCCATCACCACTGGTCACGTAGAACGGGTACGTGCCGGCCACGACCTCGTCGTCGCCGGGGACGAACAGCGAGCCCGGCGAGCCGAGCACCTCGTCGCCGCCCCCGGCCACCACCACGTCGACGCCGGACAGCTGCCCGATGAGCGCGACGTCCTCGGCGATGCCCTGGAGGTGGCTGATCACCACGATGATGTCGACGCCCTGGCCCTGCAGCGCCGACACCTGGGTCTGCACGGCACCGGCGACGTCCTGGCCGACCACCACGTCGCGGGGCGACGAGATCGACCGCAGCGCCGGCGTGGTCAGACCGATGACGCCGATCCTGCGCCCGCCGGTGTCGATCACCGTGCTCGGGGCGAGCCGGCCGGCGTCGCGCAGGGCCCGCAGGCGGGGCTCGTTGGAGACGTCGAGGTTGGCCGACAGGAACACTGAACCTGAGGTGAAGCCCGAGATGAAGTCGGCGGTCACGTCGGGACCGAAGTCGAAGTCGTGGTTGCCCAGAGCGAGGGCGTCGTAGCCGATGTAGTCGAGGGCGATGGAGTCGTAGAAGGGCACGCCCTTGTCGAGGCTGGCGTTCCACTCCGGACCGGCGAGGAAGTTGTCACCCGAGGTCACGGTGATGACCCCCCGGCTGCCGCACTCGGCGGGCATCGTGCCCATGGCCGCCATCTGCTCCTGGCGGGCGAGGGTCGCGAAGCGGGCGATGCCACCCCACTCGATCAGCCCGCCGGCGTTGAAGATCTGCGACTCGCCGTCGTTGTTGTGCAGCACGGTGAGGCAGAACGCGCCGGTGACCGCAGCACGGGCCGCGCCGATCTGGACCGGGATGTCGGGTGAGATGGCGGCTCCTCCGCCGAGCACGACGACCTGGGACTGGGTCCGGTCGGGATCGACCAGGCGGTCACGCGTGGCTGGCGATGCGGTCAGCTCGGTGGGGTCGACGAGCAGCAGCGTCTCGCCGGCCGCGGCCACCGCCGGGCCGGCCGCGAGCGCGTCCGCGAAGTTGCGACCCGTGGCCAGCCACGTGCGCGCCGGCGACATCCCTTCGCTCACCGCGAAGTCGAACAGCGCGGCGCTGGTCTCGAAACGGGTGCGACCCGCCACCCGACGCACCGTGGCGCCGGGCACGGCCTCGGCCACGGCGGTCTGCACCGCGGGTGACACCGAGGCGGTGCCACCGACGATCCAGACCTCCGACGCCCCGGAGGCGGCGAGCGCCGCGGCCGAGTCAGCCGGCAGCTCGGTGGCGAACACGGGGATGATCGGGGCACCCAGGTGGGCGGCGAGGGGGGCCACGGCCACGGCGTCGGGCCATCCGCGGGCCGGGTCGGCCGAGATGCCCTGCACCACGAAGGCCACGTCGGCCGGACCCACCTCGGCGGCGACGGCGCGGGCGGTGGCGAACCGGTCGGCTCCCTGGATGCGCGTCACGGCGAGGCCCAGCGCGGTCAGCGACTCGGTCACGCCCGCGCTGACCGCCGCCGGCCCGCCGAGGACCACGGCGCGGGTGGGACCGAGCCGGTCGATCTCGGCGGCGACCGCGGGATCGAGGGTGTCGCCGACGAGGAGCATCGGGGCGCTGCGCTCGGCGGCGAGCGTGGCGCCGGCGAGGGCGTCGGCGTAGGAGGAGCCGGTGGCGATGACGACGGTGCCGGCCGACGCGAAGGAGTCGGCCGACACGGCCACTGCGGTCTCGATGCGGTTGGCACCCCCGAGGCGCTCGACGACGGGTGCCCCAAGAGCGCCAGCTGGGCTCGGTGCCGCGAACGGGAGGAGCGCGGCGAGCAGTGCCGCGATGACCATCGCGACCGCGGTTCGCCGGTGACAGGGTCGGGTCGGATCCATGGGACTCCCTCTCTCGTGCCCTGGTTCGGATGCTTCGCGGGCGACGCTACGCCTCAGAGCCCGCGCGTGCTCGGGGAGCGGCCGACGGCAACGGTCCGCGTGTGGCTCAGTCGCGGACGGCCCGCAGTGGTGGTCCGGGCGGGTCAGTTCGTCTCGTCCCCCACCCCGACCACCTCGAACACCTGGGCGGTGAAGGCCGATGTCGGTAGGGGACGCAAGGGCACCGTGTACCCGAAGGGCACCGTTGCCAGGCGGCTGTCCGACGCCAGGGCGACCCGCCACTCGCGGCTGCGGGCGCGGAACAGCCGGATCCAGTCGGTGTCGGTCGGCGCGGGCGAGGTGGACGGGACGACGAGCGCGATGCGCGAGCCGGGAGGCCGGCCGGCGACGAGCGGCCCGACGTGCTCGGCGGCGGTCGTCGCCGACAGACGCTCGGTCACATCGCGCCAGTCCATGACCAGCGGCTCCTCGGTCGGCCCGAGCACCGACGCGTAGGAGACGTCGTCGCCGAGGTAGAGGGCGAACAGCGGCAGGGCCTCGGGTTGTCCGACGATCACGAGGTCGTCGGGCTCCAGGACGATCTCGAGCGCGGCTGCCAGACCGCCGGCGTTGCTCTTCATGTGGTCGGCGATCTCGAGGCCGGGGCCGAGGCGGGTGAACGGCTGGATCCACAGCACCACGGCGATGGCCGTGGCGGCGAGCCCGAGCCCTCCGGCTCGCGAGAGCCACCACCCGAGGGCCAGCAGCATCGGCCCGACCGAGACGGCGAGGTAGCGGGTTGCCCACGAGGGCTCCACCTGGGCCACGAGCCACCCGAGCAGGATCGGACCGAGGACGAGGATGCTCAGCGCCCAGGCCGCCGCGCCGTCAGGCGTCCGGGGCCGGCGCAGCACGCCGACCGCGCCGCTCCCCGCGGCGAGGACGAGCGCGACCAGCACCCGCTCGTCACGCACCAGCGCGGCCGTCTCCCGGACGAGGTCGCGCACACCCGGTGTGAACGACCACGGCGCCCCGGTGGACCGGACCTGGCCGAGCAGCACGGGGACCCACGGCAGGTAGAGCACCAGGACGGCTCCGAACGCCCAGCCGGCGCGCCGGAGCAGCTCCCGGGGCCGCTCCGCGGCGAGGAGGGCGGGGATCATCGCGACCGAGGCGGCGAGGGCGAGGTAGATGCCCCAGTTGTGGGTCAGCAGCGTCAGCGCCAGGGCCGCGACGAACCCGATGGCCGCGCGGGGACGGTCGTAGACGAAGGCACGGACGAAGGTGGCGGCCACGACGAGGGCGAGCAGCGTGACCAGGCTGTACATCCGCGTCTCGCGGGCGAAGTAGGTGATGAACGGCGACGTGGCCGCGAGCACGGCGGCGAGCCACGCGGCACGACGTCCGAACACGAGCGCGGCCCAGAAGGCGACCGGGACGGTGACGGTCGCGAAGAGCAGTGAGAGGGCGTGGGTGGCCGTCTCGCTGCTTCCGAAGGCTCGGACCCACGCCCCGAGCAGCAGGTAGTAGAGCGGTGGCGATCCGTCGCCGGCGAGGTGCCCGAGGATCGCCCCGGCGTCGGACTGGGCGATGCCCACCGACAGTCCCTCGTCGACCCAGAAGCCGATGCCGAGCCCCTCGAGCCTCAGAGCGACCGAGACCGCGGTGAGGGAAGCCAAGGCGGCCGTCACGAGGACAGCCGTCCGTCGATGACCCGATGGACCCGCCGCACCCGCGTCGTCCATCGGAGCTTGTCGGGACGACACATCGATGGGCTCGACGCGAAC
>Ga0114946_10002654_pt1 | contig 12228 bp, 14 predicted proteins | sample WalLakDeSediment_FD_88676 | JGI IMG/M metagenome (GOLD analysis project Ga0114946, IMG submission 88676) | Lake sediment microbial communities from Walker lake, Nevada to study Microbial Dark Matter (Phase II) - Walker Lake 11/02/13 Deep Sediment | ecosystem: Environmental > Aquatic >...
CGGATGGCGCACCGACCGTCGTTTCAAGCTCCGCTTCACCTGCCGTTGCCGCTTCACTTACCGTTGCCACCGGCGTCGCAGCCGGGGCCCCAGTTGCGGTCGGGGCCTCGGGAACGGCCGGCGCTGCAGGCTCCGCTGCCTCTTCCGTCGTGGCCGGCGCTTCCGTCGCGGCCGCCCCGGCGCGCCTCTCGCGCAACGTGACGGTTTCGCCGGGCGGCATGCCGGTGGGCTGGTAGTCGGGCACCGGTCCCTGCAGGAGCGGCAGCGCGTCGAGGCAGGACTCGGCGTTCTCCAGCATGAACACCGGGTCCTTGCGGCCGGCGCGCACCGTCTCCATGAAGTACTCGAGACTGACGATGGCGTCGGCCAGCCGGTCGAGCGCGGCGCGGCGCATGTCTTCAGAGCCCGGCGACAGCATGCGGCGCACATGGGTGGTGATGCGCTCGACCACGGTGACGGCGCGCGGATACTCGAGGATCAGCAGCGCCGAGGTGACGGCCTTGAGCAGCCCCGGCACGGTGTCGGCGAGTTGCGGGTCCACCGGCCCGGCGAGCCGTTCGCTGATGGCGTCGCGCACCCGCGCCATGTTGAACAGGCATTCGCGCAGCAGCGCATCGGTGACGTTGCGCAGTTCGGTCTCGCCGGTGTCCTCGCGCGCCGGCTGCTCGCCGCCCGGTTCCTCGACCACCAGCCGCAGCAGGCGATCGTCGAGGCTGTCCTCGACGCGCAGCAGCGCGGCGGCGACCGACAACAGTTCGTCCTCGGCTTCGTCGCGATCGCGGCCGAGCAGCGCGCGCAGTCGCGCGGCCTCGTCCTGCACTTCGTCGCGCACGTCGCCGAGCCCGAGCACGCCGAGCGTGTCGCCGATCTTGGCGAGCATCTCGAGCTGGGTATCGAGGCTCTCGCCCGGCGCCTTGCCGGTGCGGGCGTACAGGTCGAGCGCGTCCTTGACCTTGCCGAGGTCGTCGCGGATGGCGTCGGCCACGGTGCGCATCAAGGCGACGCTTGGGCCGCCCAGGCTGTCGCGCGCCTCCGCGAGATCCTGCTGGTCAGGCAGCAGGTCGCCGAGGCTGAAGGTGTTGCGGATGGCGTTGACGCGGCTGCCGCGGGTGGTGGAGCGCGCCACGTAGAACAACAGGCTGTTCAACAACTCCACCGGCGGCGCGGCGGCCAGGCCGGTCTCGCCCTCGTCCACGATGCGGCGGATCTGTCGGTCCACCTGGCCGAGCAGGCGCTTGATGGCGGCGCTGGCGGTAAGCCCGCCCTGGCGCAGCGCCTCGATGACGCCGCCCAGCACCCACCACAACTGGTAGACCGAGGTCTCGGCGGCCGCGCGCTCGAAGGCGCCGGCTACGTCGGCAATGATCGCCAGGCTGCTGTCCGGCCGCTCACCGCGGATCCAGTTCAGCAAGGCTGCCTGGTAACGCGGGCGCAGCCGCCTGGCGAGCGCGCCGATGTCCTCGCCGGAGGGCTGCGGGCGGGCGCCGCGGGCCAGCAGTTGCCGGTCCGAGGGCAAGTTGAGCAGCAGCAAGGTGTTCTCGGACAGCAGCGGCGTGCCGCGCGCCGCGCGCAGGTCGTTCAACAGCGGCAGCAGCACCAGCGGGATGTCGCGCCCGCCGGTGACCACGCGCTCGAGGTAAGGAGGCAGCTGGACGATGGCGCGCGACAGGGCGTCGAGGCCCTCGTCCGGCGACTCCTCGCTGGCTGCGGTACGCACGAGGTACAGCGCCAGCAATTCCATCTCGTCGGCCAGCAGCGAGGCGCCGTACACCTCGGCGATGCGCAGCGCGCCGTGCGCCTGGTGCAGCAGCTCGGCGCAGCGCTGGATCGGCTCGGGCTGGTCCGGGTGCTCGGCGAATTCCTCCAGCGCGATGCGCGCATCACGCAGGGTGCCGGCGAGTTCGCCAGCCACCCAGAGCAGTTGCGGAGAGGCCTGCGAAATCACTTGCGCGGCGGCTCCGGGAGCCGGAAGCCGGCCACCGAGTTGCGCAGTTGGGTGGACATCTCGGCGAGCTTGCTGATCGACTGCGAGGTCGCGCCGGTAGCGTCGGCGGTCTGCTCGCTGACTTCGCGCAGCACGTTCATGTTGCGCGTGATGTCGCCCGCGGCGGTCGCCTGGTCGCGCGCCGAGCGCGAAATGTTCTGCACCAGCGTGGCGATCTGGTTGGACACGCTCTCGATCTCGTCGAGCGCCGCGCCGGCGTTCTCGGCGAGCAGCGCGCCGCCGACCACGTCGGTGGTGCTGCGCTCCATGGACACCACGGCCTCGTTGGTATCGGACTGGATGGTCTTGACCAGCACCTCGATCTGCCGGGTCGAGTTCGCGGCGCGCTCGGAGAGCCGCTGCACTTCGTCGGCCACCACGGCGAAGCCGCGCCCCGCCTCGCCGGCCATGGACGCCTGGATGGAGGCGTTCAGCGCGAGGATGTTGGTCTGCTCGGCGATGTCGTTGATGATCTCGATGATGTTGCCGATCTCCTGCGAGCTCTCGCCGAGGCGCTTGATGCGCTTGGAGGTGTCCTGGATGGTCTCGCGGATGGCATTCATGCCCTCGATGGTGCGGCGCACAGCGGCGCCGCCCTTGTGCGCGACGTCCACGGAGTGGCGCGCCACATCCGAGGCGCGCTCGGCGTCGCCCGACACCGCCTCGATGGAAGCTGCCATGCGGGCGGTGGATTCGGTCGCGTCGCCGGCCTGGCGCAGCTGGGTCTCGCTGGCGTCCGCCATGTGAGTGGCGGTTGCATGGGTCTGCTTGGCGGCGGCGTCGAGCTTGATGGCGGTCAGGTTGATGGTGGTGACCAGGCCGCGCAACGCCTCGATGGCGTAGTTGATGGAATCGGCGATCGCGCCGGTGATGTCCTCGGTAACAGTCGCCTGCACGGTGAGGTCGCCGTCGGCCAGGCTGCCGAGCTCGTCGAGCAGCCGCAGGATGGCCTGCTGGTTGCGCTCGTTCTGGCGGGTGTGCTCGATGGCGCGGCGGCGTGCTTCCTCGCCCCGCCAGAGCCCGACCACCAGCACCACCGCCAGCAGCAACGCCGCGAGCGACAGCCAGACGGCGGCGCCGCCGGAGAGCAACCCGCTACCGGCGGGCAAAGCGCGCCACGCCAACACGGCCGCGAGCAGGATCACCAGCACGAGGATCACCCCCAGCGCCGGCAACAGGGCTACGCCCTTATTCTTGTTTCTCATATGCGATTCCATGCTGGAAACCACGGCGGTCCGGCCTCAACCATCGTTGGCCGCCCGCAGGAACGACGCGCTCTCGGTCAGCGCCGCCAGGTTGAATACGGGCCAGGTCTCGTCCGCCTGGCCAAACGCGCCGGACAGGAAGCGCCGGCAATCCAGCGCCAGCCGGCCGCGGACCTCGGTCCGCGCCGCGTCCGGGAAGCGCCGGAAGCCGAGGATCTCGTCGACCAGCAGGCCGGCGCCGAGCTCGCGGTGGTTGATTACCAGGATGCGACTGTCGCGGCCCACGACGGTCGGTTCCCCGCCGAGGAACGCCTTCAGGTCAACGACGGTCAACAGCTGCCCGCGGATGCTGGTCAGGCCGGCGACCCAGTCCTTCGCGCCGGGCACGCGCGCCAGCGTCGCCGGGCAGGTGGTGATCTCGCGAACCTCGTCGCGCGGCGCGAGGAAACGCGTGCCGCCGAGGCGAAAACCGATGCCCACCCACTCCCGCGCGGTGGGGGTCGCGCCGCTCTCGCCGGCCGAGCGCCGGGCGCGGCGCTCCATTGCGCGCAACAGCGCGAAGGGCTGGTCGCGCAACTCGCTGAGCGGCGCTTCAGTCATGGCTGTCCAGCGCGCCGCGAACCTTCTCCACCAGCAACGCCTCGGTGACCGGCTTGACGAGGTAATCCTTCGCGCCCTGGCGCATACCCCAGATCTTGTCCGTCTCGAGGCCCTTGGTGGTCACCATGATGACGGGGATCGACGCAGTCTCCGGGGCCCGGGCGAGTTCGCGGGTCGCCTGGAAGCCGTTCATGCCCGGCATGACCACGTCCATGAGGATGAGGTCCGGCTTGACGGCGCGTGCCTTCTCGATGCCCTCGCCGCCGTCGGTGGCGGTCTCGACCTCGAAGCCGTGCTTCTTGAGGAAGCCGCTGAGGACGTGCACCTCGGTCGGGGAATCGTCAACAATGAGTACTTTGGCCATGCATGCTTCTCCCGGGCCGCGCCGCCGGCGCTCAGGCCTTGACGTGCGCTTCGATGGCGGACAGCAGTTCGTCGCGCGTGAAGGGCTTCGTCAGGTATTGCTCGGAGCCGACGATCCGGCCGCGCGCGCGGTCGAACAGCCCGTCCTTGCTCGACAGCATGATCACCGGCGTCGACTTGAACACCTTGTTGTGCTTGATCAGCGCGCAGGTCTGGTAGCCATCGAGGCGGGGCATCATGATATCCACGAAAATGATGTCGGGGTGGTGATCCGCGACCTTGGAAAGGGCGTCGAAGCCGTCCACGGCCGTGAATACCTCGCAGCCCTCCTTGCTGAGCAGGGTTTCCGCAGTGCGCCGGATGGTCTTGCTGTCGTCCACGACGAGCACTTTCAGCCCGTTCATGCCGCGCGACTCGTCGCCGTCCACCATTCGTTCTCCACTTTAACTCCGCCTCGCACGGGCTTGTTTTAGCTTCTCCAGACCCCCCGGCGTTTTAACATATCGGGGCGGTACCCGCCATGCGCCGCCGGGTAGCCACGCTTGTTATAGTTGCGCACCCGTCAAGGAGCATTGCTGATGAGCGCCCCGCGCATCCGTCTCGGCGTGGTCATGGACCCGATCGACCGCATCAAGCCCGCCAAGGACACCACCCTGGCCATGCTGCTGGAGGCGCAGCGGCGCGGCTACGCGCTGGAATACCTGACCCAGTCGGACCTGTGGGTGCTGGAGGGGCGGCTCGGCGTACGGCTGCGCGCCCTCGAGGTGCGGGACGATCCCGAGCGCTGGTTCGAGCTCGGGCCGGTGCGCGAGGCGGGCGCCGATGCGCTGGACGTGATCCTGATGCGCAAGGATCCGCCCTTCGACATGGAGTACATCTACACCACCTTCCTGCTGGAGCGCGCCGAAGAAGCCGGCGTGCTGGTGGTCAACCGGCCGGCGGCGCTGCGCGACATCAACGAAAAGGCCTACACCATGTGGTTCCCGGAATTCACGCCGGAAACCATGGTCACGCGTTCCATGCAGGACATGCGCGGCTTCGTGGCGCGCTTCGGCGCCGCGGTGGTCAAGCCGCTGGACGGCATGGGCGGGCGCTCGATTTTCGTGCTGCGCCCGGGCGACCCGAACACCGGCGTGATCCTCGAGACGCTCACCGACCACGACCGGCGCTACGCCATGATCCAGCGCTACGTGCCGGAGATCGTCGCCGGCGGCGACCGGCGCATCCTGCTGATCGACGGCCAGCCCTATGAGCACGTGCTGGCGCGCATTCCCGCCGAAGGCGAGAACCGCGGCAACCTGGCGGCCGGGGCGCGCGGCGAGGGCCGCGACCTGACGCCGCGCGAGCGCGAGATCTGCGCCGCGGTCGGGCCGGTGCTGCGCGACAAGGGCATCCTGTTTGCCGGCCTGGACGTGATCGGCGACCGCCTCACCGAGATCAACGTCACCAGCCCGACGGGCGTGCGCGAGCTCGACCGCCAGTACGGCGACAACATCTGCAGCGGCCTGTTCGATGCCATCGAGCGCCGCCTGGAGGCGCGTTGAGGACGGCGTTCAGCACGGCGGCGCGGCGGGCGCTGCCGGCCCTGGCGCTCGTCACGGCGGCGCTGCTGCTCGCGGCCTGCGGCCGGGGCGGCGTGGACGCCGACCAGGAAACCCGCCACCGCTTCACCGCCATGGGCACGCTGGTGGACGTCACCATCTGGGCGGCGCCGCCGGCGGAGGCCGAAGCGGCCGCGCGCGAGGTCGAGACCCTGTTCCACGAGCTGCACCGCGCCTGGAATCCCTGGGGCGACGGCGAACTGGGGCGCATCAACCGCGCGCTGGCCGCCGGCGAGAGCGTCATGCCGGAGCCCGACCTGGCGGCGCTGCTGGCGGAGGCCGCCGCGCTGACCACCGCCAGCGGCGGGCTGTTCGACCCGGCGATCGGCGCACTGGTGCGCCTGTGGGGCTTCTCGAGCGAGGAGCAGCAGCCCACGGCGCCGCCGTCCGCCGCCGCGCTCGACGCAGCGCGGGCCGGCACCTTGCCGCTGCCGGCGCTGCTGGCCGCGGACGGCTGGGTGAGCGGCCCGCCCGGGGCGCAGGTCGACCTCGGCGGTTTCCTCAAGGGCGTCGCGGTGGACCGCGGCATCGCGCTGCTGCGCGCGCGCGGCATCGAGCACGCCATCGTCAATGCCGGCGGTGACCTGCGCGCCATCGGCCGCCGCGGCGAGCGGCCCTGGCGGATCGGCATCCGCGCGCCGCGCGACACCCGCGTGCTCGCCGCCATCGAGGTGCGCGACGACGAGGCGGTGTTCACCTCCGGCGACTACGAGCGCTACTTCGAGCACCAGGGCCGCCGCTATCACCATATCCTCGATCCGCGCAGCGGCTACCCGACCGAGGGCCTCACCTCGGTGACCATCCTGCACGACAACGCCGGGCTGGCGGACGCCGCCGCGACGGCGCTGCTGGTGGCGGGGCCGGCGGACTGGCCGGCCATGGCAGTCGCGCTCGGCGTGCACTCGGTCATGGTGGTGCTGGCGGACGGCGCGATCGAGCTGACCGAGGCGATGGAGCCGAGAACCTGGTTCACGGACGAGGCAGAGCGGGCGTCGGCCCGCGTGCGGCCGCTGCCGTGAACCTGGTGCGGCCGGCGGACGCGGTGGTGGTGGCGCTGGCGGCGCTGCTGATCGGCGCCGCCTGGGCCTCGCTGTGGAGCCGCGGCGGACCCGCCGAATTTGCCGAGATCACCACCAGCCCGGCATCCAGCGGGGGCCCGGTGGTGCTCGACCTGGGACGCGACGCGACGGTGGAAGTCGCCGGCCGCATGGGTCCCAGCCGCATCGAGGTGCGCGACGGGCGCGCGCGCTTCGCCGATTCGCCCTGCGTCGGCCGGCTGTGTGTACACGCGGGCTGGCTGTCGCGCAGCGGCCAGGTCGCGGCCTGCCTGCCCAACGGCGTTATCCTCGAGGTCACCGGTGGCGACCGAGAATTCGATGCCATCAGCTTCTGAATCGCTCGGCCGCGACGACCGGCTGATCGCCGGCTTCGCCGCCCTGGCGATCGCCATCCACATCCTCGAGGCGGCCTTTCCAAGCCCGCTGCCCGGCGTGAAGCCCGGGCTCGCCAATGTCGTCACGGTGGTGGTGCTGCTGCGCTACGGCTGGTACACGGCGGCGTGGGTCGCGGCGCTGCGGGTGCTCGCCGGCAGCCTGCTGGTGGGGACCTTCCTGAGCCCGACCTTCATCATGAGCGCCAGCGGCGCGGTCGCGGCGCTGCTCGCGCTGTGGCTGGCGCGCGCGCTGGCCGGCCGCTGGCTCGGCGCGCTCGGCTACAGCGTGTGCGCCGCGCTCGCCCACATGGGCACGCAGCTGGTGGTGGCCTGGCAGCTGTTCATTCCCCACCCGGCGCTGTTGAACCTTGCGCCGTTTTTGCTGACCGCGGCGCTGGTGTTCGGTATCGTGAGCGGCGTGATAGCTGCAACCGTGCTAGCAAAGCTCGATGCCGGGCCGGAACCGGCGCGCGCATGAAGGGCGCGACGGGCGGGGCGGTGGCCGGCGAGCGGCTGGCGTGGGCGGTCTTCATGGCCGCGGCCGCGCACGGCATGCTGATCCTCGGCGTCGGCTTCGCGCCGCCTGATACCGACGGTCCGCCGGAGGTGCCGACCCTCGAGGTCACGCTGCTGGACAACCCGCTGCCGGGCCAGCCGGCGCCCGACGACGCCCAGTACCTCGCCCAGGCCAGCCAGGAAGGCGCCGGTAACGTGCTCGAGAAAGTCGCGCCGGAGTTCTTCGACCGGCCGCCCGCGCCCGACGACCTCGACGCGCCGGACCAGGGCGCCGCGGCCGAATTCACGCCGCCCGCGCCCGAGACGCCGGCCGCCACGCTGGTGGCCTCGTGGCGCTCGCCGCTGCAGGCTGCCATCGCGCCGCTGCCTGCCGACGCCGAGGCGCGGCCCGCCGAGACCCGCCCCGACGGCGGCATCACGCAGGTGACCGCGGCGGCCGAGCGCGACTATTTCGTCTCGGTGAGCGCGCGCGAGAGCGTGTTCGCGGAATACCTCGCCGCGTGGAAGGCGCGCATGGAGCGCCTCGGCACGCTGAACTACCCGACCATAGCCGCGGGCCGGCGCACCGGCAACCCGGTGCTCGAGGTGGCGGTCGATGCCCACGGCGCGCTGCGCGAAGTGCGCGTCACGCAGTCCTCCGGCAGCCCCGCGCTCGACCAGGCGGCGATCGACCTGGTGCGCCTCGGCAGCCCCTACGACGCCTTCCCGCCCGCCGTGCGCGCGCAGTTCGACGTGTTGCGCTTCGCCTACGAATGGCGCTTCCTCGAGGGCTATACGTCGCCGGGGCAGCTGCGTGCGGCGCCCGACTGAAGCGGCTGTCAACTTGCCGCGCCCGGTGCGCGGACGGATACTAGCCGCATGAGCGAAGGGCAATACCTCACCGGCCAGTTCCTGATCGCGATGCCCGCGATGGCGGACCCGAACTTCGACCGCACCGTCACCTACGTCTGCGAGCACAACGACGACGGCGCGCTCGGCATCATCGTCAACCGCCCCACCGCGATGCTGCTGGGCGAAGTGCTGGAGCAGATGGATCTGACGATCGTCGACCCGGCGCTGGCCGAGCAGCCGGTACTGCAGGGCGGCCCGGTGCAGCCGGAACGCGGCTTCGTGATCCACGAGGAGGCCGGCGAACGTTACGGCTCGACACTCAAGGTGCCGGATGGCCTGCGGATCACGACCTCGCGCGATATTCTCGTCTCGCTCGCCGAGGGTCACGGCCCGCCGCGCGCCGTGATCGCGCTCGGCTACGCCGGCTGGGGCGCCGGCCAGCTCGAGGAAGAAATGGCGAACAATGCCTGGCTGACCGTGCCGGCTTCGCCGGACATCATTTTCTCGGTGCCGTTCGCGCTCCGCTGGGAATCCGCGGCGGCGCTGCTCGGCGTCAGCATCGCGGCGCTGTCCTCCGAGGCGGGCCACGGCTGAGCATGGCGTCCGGCGGGGCCACCCTGCTGGCGTTCGACTACGGCCGGCGGCGCATCGGCGTCGCGGTCGGCAACACCCTCACGCGCCAGGCCCGCCCGCTGCTGACCCTCGACGTGACCGAGACCGGGCCCGACTGGGCGCGGATCGCGGCCCTGCTCGAGGAATGGCGGCCCGCGCGACTGGTGGTCGGGGTCCCGTATAATGCCGAGGCAGCGGCAGGCGCCGCGATCGCGACCGAGGCGCAGCGTTTCGCGCGCCGCCTGCACGGCCGCTGCGGCCTGCCGGTGGACACGGTGGACGAGCGACTGAGCTCGGCCGAGGCGCACGAGCAGCTGCGGACGGAACGGCGCGCGGGACGGCGCGGGACGATCGCGAAACGGGACATCGACAGCGCGGCCGCGGCCGTGATCCTGCAAGACTGGCTGGACAACCACACCTGAGGACTCCATGGCATCCCAGTTCGACGCGCACGGCCGCCTCCGCCACCTGGTGACCCTGCAGGGCCTGCCGCGCGAGCGGCTGGTCGAGCTGCTGGACCTGGCGGACAGCTTTCTCACGCCGATGGGCACGTTCCCGGCGCGCAACCGCGCGCTGGCCGGCCGCACCGTCGCCAACCTGTTCTTCGAGCCCAGCACCCGCACGCGCGCCTCCTTCGAGCTCGCCGCGCGCCGGCTCGGCGCCGACGTGCTGAGCCTCGACGTGAGCACGTCATCGCGCGCCAAGGGCGAGACGCTGCTCGACACCATCTACACCCTGCAGGCCATGCAGGTGGACATCTTCGTGATCCGCGACGCCCAGTCCGGGGTGCCGGACTTCATCTGCGAGCACGTCGCGCCGCACGTGGCGGTGCTGAACGCCGGCGAGTCCCATCTCAACCACCCGACCCAGGGCCTGCTCGACGTGCTCACCATGCGGCGCCACAGGGGCAGCTTCGGCGACCTGGTGGTGACCATTGCCGGCGACATTCAGCACTCGCGCGTCGCCCGCTCGGCGCACCACGCGCTCACCACCCTCGGCGTGGGCGAGCTGCGCCTGGTCGCGCCGCCGGCGCTCGCGCCCGACCCGGCCGAGTTCCACGGCGCGACGCTGCTCGACAACATCGAGACGGGCGTGCGCGACGCCGACGTGGTGATGTGCCTGCGCATCCAGCGCGAGCGCATGGAGGTGAGCCGCAACCCCGACCCGCAGGACTTCTACCGCGAGTTCGGCCTCACGCCGGAACGCCTCGCGCTGGCGAAGCCCGACGCCATTGTCATGCACCCCGGACCGATGAACCGCGACGTGGAAATCGCCGGCAGCGTCGCCGACAGCCCGCAAGCGGTGATCGCCGAGCAGGTCACCCATGGCGTGGCGGTGCGCATGGCCGTGATGCAGACCGTGATGGAGACCCTGCATGGCTGAGCCCACCGGCGCGGCGACCGCCGCGCTCGACAAGCCGCACCGCGGCACGATTTTCCTCGAGGACGCCGAGGTGCTCGACGTCGAGGCCTGGCCCGGCGAGCAATACATCATGCGGCTGGTGGCGCCGCAGACGGCCGCGCGCGCGCGTCCCGGCAGCTTCGCCCACGTCGCCTGCGATCCGTCGCTGCCGATGCGCCGGCCGCTGTCGCTGATGCGCGCCGACCCGGGCTCCGGGGTCATCGAGTTCCTGTTCAAGGTGGTCGGCGAGGGCCTGGCGCTGCTCGCCCGGCGCCGCCCGGGCGAACGGGTCAGCGTGCTCGGCCCGATCGGCCAGCCCTTCGCGCCCTCCCCCGGCCGGCAACGCCCGTTGCTGATCGGCGGCGGCGTCGGCATCCCGCCGATGGTGTTCCTCGCCGAGGCGCTCGCCGAGTCCTACGACCCGCTCGTATTAATGGGGTCAGAGCTGCCTTTCCCGTTCACGCTCGCCGCCTCGCGCATCGCCGTCGAGGGCATCCCCGCGGTCGCCACTGCCGCCATGCCGCTGATGGAGACGCTCGGCGTGCCGAGCCGGCTCGCCAGCGGCACGGGCTTCGAAGGCTGCTACCAGGGCTTCGTCACCGAGCTGGCGCGCGAGTGGCTGCGCTCGCTCGACGAGACGCAGCTGCGCCAGGTCGAGATCTTCGCCTGCGGCCCGACCCCCATGCTGAAGGCCGCGGCGGCGCTGGCGCGCGACTTCGGCCTGCCCTGCCAGGTGTCGCTGGAGGAGTTCATGGCCTGCGCCGTCGGCGGCTGCGCCGGCTGCACGGTGCGCATCAACACGCCGGCCGGCCCCGCAATGAAGCGCGTATGCGTGGACGGGCCGGTGTTCGACGCGGCAACCGTGGACTGGGGCTGAGTCTCGCTCATCTGCCGTTCAGGTTCGCTTCGCTAGGATCGTTCCCGAGAGCAATGCCGGGGCATTGCGGAGGAACGGACATGCCTGCAAAGCTGAAAATCGGCACCTTGCTGCTGGCGCTGCTGGCGTTGGCGGGCTGCGGCAGCGAGACCACCACGGTGGTGGTCGAGCACCGCTGCGTCGGCCCGGACCTCGGCCTGGACGGCCTCTGGTTCGGCGCCATGGAGGATGAATCGGGCACGCTGTTCACCCTGGAATGGGAGATCTGCGGCGACCGCATCGCGCGCGAGGTCATTAGCGGCTTCGGCTCGAGCGTCACCGGCCGGCTGTGGCAGACCGGTCCGGGCGCCTGGCGCGGCGCGCTCAGTGACGGCACGGAGTTGTGGATGCTCACCTCCGGCTCGCGCCGCCACCTCATGATGGTCAACGATTTCTTCGAGTTCGCGGTGCTCGAACGCGATGCCCTTGACCTGCCGGGCTGGCTGTTCAGCGACCTGGACGGCCACTGGAGCGGGCGCCACGCACGCGTGGGCTGGCGCGCCTTCGCCGTGCAGCCCGCCTGGGCGCTGTGCGGCGCGGGCCGCTGCGACACCACCGAGGCCGGCGGCGCCGCGGCGACGCTGTGGTTCGACGTGCTGGACAGGGGCTTCGGCATGTACCGCGGCGAGTACGCCGACTCCTGGGGCGACGAGGGCATCGCCGGCGCGCTGATGAGCCCGGACCTGCTGTTCCTGGGCACCTACACCTGCCCGTTCGACTACCTCGGGCCGGAGGACTGCACCTTCGGGGCGCTGAACTTCGACTGA
>Ga0114946_10002656_pt1 | contig 12228 bp, 15 predicted proteins | sample WalLakDeSediment_FD_88676 | JGI IMG/M metagenome (GOLD analysis project Ga0114946, IMG submission 88676) | Lake sediment microbial communities from Walker lake, Nevada to study Microbial Dark Matter (Phase II) - Walker Lake 11/02/13 Deep Sediment | ecosystem: Environmental > Aquatic >...
CCTCTCTCGATGGCATCGCTTGCCTTCATGGTGACGCCGCGCCGACCGTGGGGTGAAGGTGTCGTAGTCCAGACCTGGCCTGACAGTCTGCGCGACGCGCTCGCTGACGATGTGGGGGTGCCAGCCTGTGCGCGGGCGCGGGTGCCGCCACGTCGCCTTCGGCGCGTTCGCGTTGCTTGCGGATCGGCTGACCCGCAACGCCGTCACCCGACCGCGGCTAGGGCTCCGCGCCTGCCCTCTACCTGCACGACGTCGCGGGCGCGGTGAGGTCGAGGCGCGTGAACTCGTCGGCCAGGTCGGCCACGGTGACTGGGTGCACCGCGGGTGACGTGTGGGGGTCCTCGTCGAGGATGCGGTTCTCCTCGGCGTAGGCCGATGTCTCGTCGGCGTGCAGCGTCCCGCGTTCGATGAGCGCACGCAGGAATTGCTCGGCGACCGTCTGCAGGCCGAACTCGTGGATCGCGTCGGCCACCGTGTCGAGATCGACGTCCCGCACGAGCGAGGCGAGCACGTCGGCGAACGTCGCGCTGCCGAAGCGATCGACGCCGTAGCCGATCAGGCCGTCCTCGGCAGGCCTTGGCGTCGCGTCCGACGTCGGCTGTGCCTCCACGCGAACGAGTGTATCCGGCGGTCGCGCGCGGGCCCGGGTCGCCGCCGGCGCCACGGCCCGCGCCAGGCTTTCGGTCGTGACGATCGGCGCGCGCGAGCGGCACTCCGGTCGGCGCCGTCGACGCGTCCTCGGCGAAGCCGCCTCGCGTGCCGAGTTCCTCTAGGCCGATGCTGAGGCCTCGGGTTCGGCACCCCCAGCGACACGCCAACGTGGGCGCGTGGACGATGATCGTGTGGACAAACGGCACACGTTGTCATACGATGGAGACGTGAAGCCGTTCCGCTGGAACCGGGCGAAGAACGAGCTGCTCCGGGCCCAGCGCGGCGTCGATTTCGAGGTGGTGGCGGTGGCGATCGAATCGGGCGGCCTGCTGGACGTCTTGGCGCATCCACATCCCGAGCGCTACCCTGGGCAGCGAATCGCCGTGGTCGACGTGGGTGGCTACGCGATGCTCGTGCCCTACGCCGAGGCGGAAAACCACCTGTTCCTGAGGACCGTCATCCCGAGCCACAAGGCGACCCGTGCCTACCTTGGAGGCCGCAACGATGCCTGACCCCAAGCTCGACGCGTACGAGACAGAGATCCTGAGCGCCTACGAGGCCGGCGAGCTCGCGCCGGTGGCCACCAAGGAGGAGCTCGAGAAGCTGCGCGCCGCCGCGCGGGCGACGGGCACCAAGGATCGGCGGGTCAACATCCGCTTGTCGTCGGCCGACGTGCGCGACATCCAGGCGCTCGCCCTGCGCGATGGCATCCCGTACCAGACGCTAATCGCGAGCATCCTGCACAAGTACGTGACGGGTCGGTTGGTCGATCGGGGCTGACGGGGCGCCAGGCCGACGGAGGCGAGGCGGTGGCGGACGGCCCTGTCGAACACGGCGATGCGGCGGTCGGGGCAGTTCCTTCTCGGCGCGGAAGCGGCCCGTGATGCGGTGCAGTCGTGGCAGCAGACCCGGATCGGGGCGCGGTCCCTCGAGGGCGGCGAGCACTTCGTGCAACTGCTCGGGCGTGGTGATGCATACGACGGTCGACGCGATCAGCGGGTCGACGAGCGAGAGCTTCAGGGCGAAGCTCGTCCAGGAGGTCGCCGTGAGCCCCGCGCCGATCTCGGGATCGACGATCGCGCGGGCCTCGATCGGGTAGCGGGTCGAGCGCCTCGACCATCCCGGCGATGCGGCGCCCCTCAGGCCGCCACGTACGCCCGCACCGCCCGCTCGATGGCGCCGCGCGCGAGGGCCGTGACCTCGCCGATCGTCGGGACGGTGGCGGGGAGGCTCCAGACGTGGGCGAGCTCGAGCTGGGCGTCCTTGACGCTGTTCGGGAACGCGAGGGCGGCGCGGGGCACGATGGGCGTCCACCACTTGGGGTTGCTGGCGTCGTTGAGCGGCGCGGCGATGGGGTCGCCGGCGTCGGTCTCGCCGAGGACGACCCAGGGGCGGCGGTCGCTGCCGGCGTAGATCGTCGAGGGCTCGCGGGGGGCGTCGGGGAGCAGCAGGGCGCCGGGCCGCACGATGTCCCACAGGCGGGCGCCGCGCAGGAAGCGCTCGGCGCAGGCGGCGCGGGCGTGCGGGTCGGGCGGTTCGTCGAGGGTGACGAGCAGGTCCTCGCCCAACGCGCCCAGCCAGGTGAGGGCGCCGCCACCCTGCTGCGCCACCTGCGTGTGGGCGTCCCAGCGGGCGCGCAGGGCGGCGGGGTGGGCGACGATCACGAGGTCGCCGTCGGGCGGTGGGAAGCGAAGGATCTCGGCGGCGAGCTCGCTGAGGTCGACGGCGGTGCCTGGGGGCAGGGTGGCCAGTGGGGACTCCTCTCGGGGTGGTGATCATCGTAGCGGCGCGCGGCCCGGTGGCGGCCGCGAGGCGGTGGGGTCGGACCCGGGGCCCGCGCCCGCAGCGGGTCCGCCCGTGATGGCGACGACGGCCGCGCTTCGCGGGGTGCTAGAGGGGCGTGCACAGCAGCGCTCTGGCGCGTGGCGCGACGCAAGCTCGACCAGCTCAACCGAGCGGCGGACCTGCGCGACCTAGCGGTCCCTCCCGGCAATCGGCTGGAGTGCCTGAAGGGCGATCGCTGGGAGCGTTGGAGCGTTCGGATCAACGAGCAGGTGCGAGTCTGCTTCATCGGACAGGAGGCCTGAGGTCGGGTGCCGCGGGCTGCTCGTCGGTGATGCGCGCGGCGACACCGGTGCGGCGCGCCACGGGACGAACGCAGGGAGCCGTCTCGCTGCTAGCGCGCACGACGCGCCCCCACCCGCGCGTCGACCAGCCCCCGCAGCAACCCGCCGAACACCAGCGCGTGCAGCGGGGTGACCAGCAGCCAGTAGGTCCGCCCCGCGAGGCCGTGCGGCCGGAAGGTGGCGGTCTGGCGCAGGGTGGGGCGGCCGTCGGCGTCGGCCTCGAGTTCGAACTCGAGCCAGGCCTCGCCGGGCAGCCGCATCTCGGCGTACAAGAGCAGGCGACCGCGCTCGCGGTGGGCGACCAGCACGCGCCAGAAGTCGAGCGCGTCGCCCGGGCGCAGCTCGCTGGGGTGGCGGCGGCCGCGGCGCAGGCCGGTGCCGCCTAGCAGGCGGTCGAGCAGCCCGCGGAGCCACCAGAGCCACTGGGCGTGGTACCAGCCGGTGGCGCCGCCGATGCGCCACAGGCGCTCGATCACCTCCTTCGGCGGGTCGCGCAGGACGCGGCGGCGGGTGTCGTGGTAGACGCCCTGGGTGGGCACCCGCACCAGCCGGTCGAGCTCGAGGGCGCTGCGGCTGGAGACGACGGCGTCCGTCCAGGACGACACCACCGACTGCTGCTCGATCTTCTGGAAGGCGAGCCGGACGGCCTCGTCGTAGGGGATGGGGTCGAGCGGGACGAGGGCGCGGATGCGGTCGTCGCGCACGACCACGTCGACCTTCATCGAGTCGACCAGGTTGCGGGCCAACGCGTAGCTCGTCGAGGTGACGAAGTAGAGCCAGTACGACGACAGCCGCGGCGTGAGGACGGGCACGGGGAGGATCCAGCGGCGCAGGCCGCGCACCGCGGCGTAGCGCAGCAGCATCGTCTGGTAGGTGAGCACCTCGGGTCCGCCGATGTCGAAGGTCTCGCCCATGGCGCGCGGTTCGTCGAGCACCCCGGCGAGGTAGCTCAGCGCGTCACGCACCGCGATCGGCTGCGTGCGCGAGCGCAGCCAGCGGGGCGCGACCATCACCGGCAGCTTCTCGGTGAGGTCGCGGATGAGCTCGAAGCTGGCGCTGCCGGAGCCGACGATGATGCCCGCGCGCAGCACCGTGACCGGCACCGGCCCCTCCCGGAGGACGCGCTCGACCTGGCGGCGGGAGGCCAGGTGCCGGGAGAGGGCGCCGTCGTCGCCGAGGCCGCCGAGGTAGATGAGCTGCCGCGCGCCGGTGTCGGCCAGGTAGGCGGCGAAGTTGCGGGCGGCGCGCTCCTCGAGGTCGGCGAAGTCGCCCGAGGTCGAGAGGCTGTGGACCAGGTAGTAGGCGGCGTCGAGCCGATCGGGCAGATCGGTCTCCCCGAGCGGCGCGAGCAGGTCTGCCTGGTGCACCCAGACGCCGTTCTCGGGGTCGTGGGCGACGGAGAAGCGCTGCGGGTCGCGCACCAGGCAGTGAACCTGGTGGCCCGCCGCGAGCAGCAGGGGCAGCAGGCGCATGCCGATGTAGCCGTTGGCGCCGGTCAGCAGCACGCGCAGGGGGCCGCGGTCCCCCGGGGGTGCGGGGCCGTCGGTGACGTTCTCGAGCGCGGCGTCCGGCGTGCCCGGGGCGGCGCCCACCGGAGGAGCGGGATGGCTCATGCCGGAGGGTACGGCGGTTCGGGGTGCGGCGAAGCGACCCGGGCCACCGTGCGGGGTGCCACGGGCGCCTTGAGGCCGGTGGTACGCCGCGGGCACCGCGCCTACGCGGCCCGCTTCGTCTACCGTGGGGAGGACGAACGGAGGTGCGAGGCATGCAGGAACTCGACGTCGCGTCGTTCTGGCGGCTGTTGCGGCCCGAGGTGGTGGTGTGGGCGGTGGCAGAGCACGAGGGGAAGCGGAGCATCTGTCCGCTGGGGTGGACGATGCGGACCTCGGCGTCGCCGCCGCTGATGGCGATCAGCGTGGCGCCGGCGCGCTACACGCACGGGCTGATCGAGGGCGCCGGGTCGTTCGTGCTGGCCTACCCAGGCGGAGAGTTGGCGCAGGCGACCCAATACTGCGGCAGCCACAGCGGTCGCGACGGCGACAAGTTCGCGCACACCGGGTTGACGGCCCTGCCTGCGAAGCACGTGGCGGCGCCGGTGATCGCCGAGTGCGTGGCCAACCTCGAGTGCCGGCTCGTCGACCGCCTCACGACGGGCGATCACACGGTCTTCGTGGGCGAGGTGCTCGCGGCCTGGGCCCGCGAGGAACCCGGCCCGCTGCTGTGCCTGGTCGACGGGTCCGCCGGCTACGAGACGGTGCTCACCGACGATCGCTTCCGGTTCGGGGTGGTGCGGAGGTAGGTGGGGGCAGGGTCGCCGCGGCGGGTTCGCCGCGGCGGTAGGCTCGCGCCGAGGGATGGAGGTCCGCGCATGCGCGTCGTCGTGACGGGTGGGAGTGGCCGCGCCGGCAGCTTCACGGTGCGGGAGTTGGCCTCGACAGGCCACGAGGTGATCAACCTGGACGCGGTCCGGCCGCCAGCGGGCCTGCCGGGCGAGTTCGTACAGCTGGACCTGACCGACGCCGGCGAGGTGGTCGACGTTTTCGCGCAGTTCCGGCCCGCAGGCGTCTGCCATCTGGCGGCGAACCCGTCGCCCTTCGGCTTCCCGCGCCACCAGACGTTCGAGAACAACGTGCTGAGCACCAACAACGTCATGCAGGCCGCGGGCGACCTGGGGGTGCGGCGCCTGGTCTACGCCAGCAGCGAGATGGCGACCGGTTGGCTGACCACCGACGAGTTGCCGCCGCGCTTCCCCTTCGACGAGTCGGACCGGGTGGACTCCCCGAACGCCTACGCGCTGAGCAAGTACCTGGGCGAGGTGATCGCCGAGTCGATGGTGCGGCAGTACCCGTCGATGTCGATCTGCAGCCTGCGCATCAACAACGTGATCATGCCCGACGGCTACGACGTCCTGCGCTACCGGCGGGAGAACTTCCCGGAGGGCGGCGTCAACTTCTGGAGCTACATCGACGTGCGGGACGTGGCCACCGCCTTCCGCGCGGCGCTGGAGGGCGAGATCGTCGGCCACGAGGTCTTCCTGATCGCGGCCGCCGACACCTGCCTGGACACCCCCATCCAGGACGCCATCGACCGCCGCTACGGGCCCGGCGCCCGCTTCGCGCCCGACCACGGCCCGTTCGACTCGGTGTTCGACTGCCGCAGGATCGCGGAGCGGCTCGGCTGGAGGCCCCGACACTCCTGGCGCGACGGCTGAGCAGCGGCTTGGCCAGGGGTGGTCCTGGTCGGGCCCGATGCAGGGGACGAGTGCCCACGATTGCGCGCACGCGGCTCGTGCGTGCGTCGTGCCCGGACGCCTCGACGTGCGCTGGGACGCCGGTCGTGGGTGAGACACTGGATCCGTGAAATCATGAGTTGTGAATGCAACGACACCGGGCTTCCTCTTGCGCCAGGCGCGAGAGCGTGCGGCGTTGACGCAGGCTGAGCTGGCGCGGCGTGCGGGTACACGGCAGAGCGCGATCAGTGCGGTCGAGACGGGTCTCCGTGATCCCGGCGTGGGCACGCTCCGCCGGCTGCTGGCGGCTGCAGGCTTCGACGTGGAGCTTCGTCTGATCGCCGCGGGCGACCGTTCGGAGGATCGGTTGCGGCGGACCAGGATCGGCGAACACGTGGCGCGCGGCGAGGCGGGCGGCAGCAGCGACCTCGACCTGCTCGTCGAACTGCCCGCGCGCACGAGCATCCTGACCCTCGGACGCATAGCCCGCGAGGTGGAGCGGATCGTGGGCGTCGAGACGGACGTCGTACCCGAGGCGGCCCTGCGGCCCGAGGTCCGCGCCCGGGTGCTCGCGGAGGCGGTCCCGCTGTGAAGCCGACCGGAAGGGTTACGCGACAGCGGCTCCAGGACGTCGTCGATGACCTGCCGACGCTGGAGGCCGCCGCGCGTCGGATGCTGGCGCGCTCGGCTTGACCTACGCGACCCAACCCCGGCTCGCATCGTAGGCGCGGCTGGGCGGGCGCTTCCCGGGTCCGTTCCGGGACGCGTTCGCGGCCCGACCCCGACCCCCTGCGGGTGCCAGGATGGGCGCATGATGGCCACCCTGTTCGACGCCAGCTTCCTGCTCGTCGCCCCCTTCTGGCTGCTGATGATCGCGCTGCCGCGCTGGCGCGTCACGCAGCGGGTGATCGCCTCGCCGTGGATCGCGGCGCCGGCCGCCGCGCTCTACCTGGCGCTGGTCCTGCCGGGCCTGCCGGGGGCGCTGGGCGCCGTGTCGAGCCCGTCCCTCGAGTCGATCGCCCCGCTGCTCGGCACGCCGGAGGGCGCGACGGTCGCCTGGGTGCACTTCCTCGCCTTCGACCTGTTCGTGGGGCGCTGGATCTACCTCGACGCCCGCGCGCGCGGCATCACGCCGTGGCTCACGTCGCCGCTGCTCTTCCTCACGCTCATGCTGGGGCCGACGGGGCTGCTGGGGCACCTGCTCGTGCGGGGGCGGTTCCGTGCGGCCGGCTGACGAACGTCGCTCGCCTCAGCCCTCGCGCTCCCACGGCCACGGCCCCGGCGCGGCCGCCAGCGCGACGGCCACGGGCCCCACGTGCACCGCCAGCGCCGGACCGGTCGGCGTCAGGTCGGACCACAGGATCGGGTGGTGCTCGCGCAGGAGCGCGAGGACCGCCTCGGCGTCGTCCGGGTGGAGGCCGTGCACCAGGCCGACGCGCAGCGGGGTGCCCTCGGCGAAGCGGGTGGTCACCTGCTGGGCGATCGCCTCCACCGCGCGCTTCCAGCTGCGCGCCCGCGCTGCGGTGACGTAGGCGCCCACCTTCTTGTCGACGGTGACGATCGGCTTCATGTCCAGCATGGTGCCGAGCGCCGCCTGCACGCGGCCGATCCTTCCGCCGCGCAGCAGGTACTTCAGCGTCCCGATGGTGAAGTAGAACTCGGTCTCCGCGTGGACCGCCCGCATCCACGCGACCGCGGTGTCGACGTCGTGCCCGCGCGCCCGCGCGGTCATGGCCGCGTGCACCTGGAACGACTGCGCGGCGGAGACGGTGCCCGAATCGTGCAGCGTGACGTCGACCTCCGGCGCGAGCGGTCGCGCCTGGTCCGCGGCGTTCATGCTCCCCGACAGCGCCGACGACACGGTGACCGCCAGCACCGGCCGCGTCGCCTGGCGGTAGCTGCTCGCGTAGACCTCGGGGGCGGGTTGGCTGGTGCTCGGGTGCGGTCCGCCGTCCTCGAGGCGGCCGAGGAGCTCGGCCAGGGGGATCTCGGTCGAACGGTGCGTCTCGTCGCCGATCTGCACCACGAACGGCGTGACGATCGGGTCGTTCTCTAGCGTCGGGAACGCGTCGAAGCCGTGGTCGGCGACGACGTCGAAACGGGCCTCTGGCGACGGGTCTCCCACGGGTCGCGCCTCAGCTTCGGGGTTCATCCTCAAAGGATACCTGGGGTCGAGCCCGCGCGGCTACGGCGGGTCGCCGTCGAGCCACGGCACCAGCCGCGGCTCGGTCTGTCGCAGCGCGTGCCACGCGGCGACGTCCTCGGGTCCGCCGATCTCCGGCACGAAGCCGAAGCGCAGGTAGAGCCCGATGGCGGGGACCCTGGCGGTGGAGGTGGTGAGGAACGCCCGCTCGTGTCCGAGGTCTCGCAGGGTGACGCACACGTGGCTCAGCAGCGGTTTCGCCAGCCCGCGCCCCTGGTGGTCGGGGTGGATCGCGACCCAGTGCACGCGGCCGAAGCCGGGCCTGCGGCCCGGGTCGTCGAACCAGGCCGCGGCGGTGCCGATCGCCGCGCCACTCGCGTCCACCAGCATGAAGAGCCGGCGACGCAGCTCGCCGGAGTCGTCGCCGAACTGGTCGCGGAACAGCCGATCGGTGATGACGTTGTGGGCGTCGGCCGCCGACTGGATCTCGACCCACGCCCGCTCGTCGCCCGGCACGAAGGGGCGGATCGCGTAGCCGGCCGGGACGGCGTGCTGCGGGATCGCCGCCAGATCGCGCCGGATCATCGTCACGGACGCGTTCGGTGGTCGCTCTCGGGCCAACGGCGATCGCTCCTCAGGTCGGTGGCCAGGCCACCGCGGCGTCACCGAGGGTACCGTGTCCTGGTGAAGCGCATCCTCCTGACCGGCATGTCGGGCACCGGCAAGTCGGCCGTCACCCGCGAGCTGGCGGCGCTGGGGTACGCGACGGTCGACCTGGAAGCCGACGGCTGGTCCACCTGGGTCGACGCCGACGGCGACCCGACCGGCGCCCGGTCCGGAAAGGACTGGGCGTGGCGCGAGGACCGGGTCCGCGACCTGCTGGCGGCGGACGGCGCCGGGCCCCTGTTCGTGAGCGGCTGCGCCCCCAACATGCGTGCGTTCTTGGGTCGCTTCGACCACGTCGTCCTGCTGAGCGCCACCGTCCCCGTGATGCTGGCGCGGTTGGCCAGCCGGGCCGACAACCCCTACGGGAAGCGCCCCGAGGAGGTCGCACGCGTGCTCGCGAATCTGCGCGAGGTCGAGCCGCGGCTGCGGGCGGTGGGTGAGAATGGGCGCGGACCGAAGCGTTGGCGCCCCGGCGGCCGAAGGAGACCCCATGCCGCAACCGCGTGTGAACCCGAGCGACGTCACCCTCCGCGAGATCACCGAGGACACGGTGGTGCAGGTCATCAAGCTCTCGGTGGCCGAGAGCCAGAAGGGCTTCGTTGCGCCCAACGCGGTATCGCTGGCGCAGGCGCTGTTCGCCAAGACCGCCTGGTACCGCGCCATCTACCTGGGTGGCGAGCCGGTCGGTTTCGTCATGCTGCACGACGAGTCGCTGCTCGACCCGCCGGAGCCGGACCCAGAGATCGGCGTGTGGCGCTTCATGGTCGACGAGCGCTTCCAGGGGCGCGGCATCGGCCGCGAGGCGCTGCGGCAGGTGATCGCGCACGCGCGCGCCAAGGGCGGCTTCCGGGCGCTCGAGCTGTCGTACGTGCCGGGCACCGGCAGCCCGGAGCCGTTCTACCGCTCGCTGGGCTTCGAGCCCACCGGCCGAATGGATGGCGACGAGGTCGTGCTCGAGCTGCTGCTGGACCAGGTCGCGGAGGGCGGCTGAGGTAGGCCGGTCTCGGCCGGTGTTGCGGACGGCGAGGGCGCCGGGCGTAGGGCGAGGAAGTGTGCCCACTCGGTCTCGGTAACTGCCAACCGCACGACATTGCATATATCGGGTAGCGTTATAGTCGCAGCGTGATCGCCGCGTTCGCCGATGCCGCGACGGAGGACGTCTTCGATGGGCGAGACACGCGGCGAGCGCGGCAGGCTTGTCCCATGGCCTCGTGGCCCGTCGCGCGGCGCAAGCTCGACCAGATCAACCGCGCGACCGACCTGCGCGATCTGGCGGTGCCGCCGGGGAACCGACTGGAACGGTTGAAGGGCGATCGGCACGACCGTTGGAGCATGAGGATCAACGAGCAGTACCGTGTTCGCTTCACCTGGGAGGAGGGCCAGGCGCATGACGTCGAGATCACGGATTACCACTGAGACGAGCCAGCCGACGGTCCGACCCGGCCGCCGCCTGCCAACCGAACGCCCGCCCACGCACCCGGGCGAGATGCTCCTGACGGAGTTCCTCGAGCCGTTGGGCTTGAGCCAGGTGGCGTTCGCGAAGCGGCTCGGCGTGTCGTTCCAGCGGCTCAACGCCATCATCCATGCACGGCGGGCGGTGACGCCGGACAGCGCCCTGCGCCTGGCCCGGGTGACGGGCACGAGCGCCGGCTTCTGGCTCGGCCTGCAGCAGGACTGGGAACTGTGGCACGCGTTGCGCACCGAGGAGGCGGCGTCGATCGCGCGCTTGACCCCGCTGGCGATCGCAACCGAGCGGGGCGCGATCGTCGAGCCGGAGGGGTGACGGTGCGTCCGCGACGCCTCGACCTCAGAACCGGGTTCGCGGGTCGAGCATGTCGCGCAGGCCGTCGCCGATGAAGTTGAAGGCCATGACCAGGGTGGCGATGGCCAGGCCGGGGAAGAGCCACATCCACCACTGGTCGAAGTAGTGGATGCCGATGGAGATCATGCGGCCCCACTCCGGCGACGAGGGCTCGGGTCCGAGCCCGAGGAAGCTGAGGCCGGCGAACAGCAGGATGGCGTTGCCGATGTCGAGCGAGCCGTACACGATGACCGGCGCGACGGTGTTCGGCATCAGCGTCTTGAACAGCAGGTAGCGGCTCTTGGCGCCCAGCGCGCGGGCGGCATCGACGTACTCGGCGGTCTTGGCCTCGATCACCAGGCCGCGCGTCAGGCGGGCGTAGTTGGTCCAGCGCACGATGGCCAGCGCCAGCACGGCGTTGCGGATCTCGGGCCCGAGCGCGGCCGTGACCGCCATCGCCAGGATGATGGTGGGGAAGGCCATGAACAGCTCGGTGATGCGCATCATGACCTCGTCCCAGACGCGGCCCAGGTAGCCCGCCACGGCGCCCACCAGCCAGCCCACGATGGCGTTGATCACCACCACCGCCAAGCCGGCGGGGATGGTGATGCGCCCGCCGTACAGGACGCGGCTGAGGACGTCGCGCCCGAGCTCGTCGGTGCCCAGGCGGTAGGTCTCGTTCGGGGGTTGCAGGCGCTGCTGGATGTTCTGCGCCAGCGGCGGGTAGGGCGCCAGCACGGGGGCCAGCAGGGTGAGCCCGAGCCAGGCGGCGACCACCAGCAGGCCGACGACCACCGCGGGCTGGCGGCGCAGCTGCCGCAGGCGCTTCCGCGCCCGCGAGGGCGACACGACCTTGGGGGTTCCGACGGGGGCGATCATGCGTAGCGGATCCTGGGGTCGATGAAGAAGTAGAGGAAATCGACGACGAAGTTGGCGACCACGTAGATCAGCGCGATGAGCATGCTGACGCCCATGATCGCGGGGAAGTCCTGCGAGGTCGAAGCGCGGTAGGCGTAGCGGCCGATGCCCGGCCAGGCGAAGATCGCCTCGGTGAGCACGGCGCCGGCGAGCAGGTTGCCGTACAGCACCCCCAGCAGCGTGACCACGGGGATGAGCGCGTTCGACAGGGCGTGGCGCATGACCACCAGGAACTGGCGCTGCCCCTTGGCGCGGGCGGTGCGCACGTAGTCGGTGTTGAGCACCTCCAGCAGCGACGAGCGGGTCATGCGCGCGATGATGCCGGAGACGTACATGCCGAGCACCAGGCTGGGCAGCACCAGGTGCGAGGCGGCGTTGCGCAGGGTGGCCCACTGGCCCGCCAACAGGGCGTCGACGGTGTAGAGGCCGGTCACGTGCGGCGGGCGGCTCACCAGGAAGCCCAAACGGCCGGGGCCGGCGGTCCAGCCGAGCTGCGCGTGCAGCACCGTGAGGCCGATCAGCGCCAGGAGGAAGACGGGGAAGCTGACGCCGATGAGCGCGAAGACGCGCACCAGGTAGTCGAGCGCCGAGTTGCGCCACACCGCCGACACCACCCCGAAGGTCACGCCGAGCAGCAGGCCCACGAAGATCGCGGTGGTGGCGAGCTCGACGGTGGCGGGCAGGAACTGGCGGA
>Ga0114946_10002657_pt1 | contig 12226 bp, 9 predicted proteins | sample WalLakDeSediment_FD_88676 | JGI IMG/M metagenome (GOLD analysis project Ga0114946, IMG submission 88676) | Lake sediment microbial communities from Walker lake, Nevada to study Microbial Dark Matter (Phase II) - Walker Lake 11/02/13 Deep Sediment | ecosystem: Environmental > Aquatic > Freshwater...
CATTCTCCCGGGGAATTGCCGGATGTGCTTGAAACCACCCAAAGGGAAGCAAATAGCTATTTCGGCAACGGAGAGGTATACATAGAAAAATACCTGGAAGACCCAAAGCACATTGAAGTGCAACTGATAGCCGACTCGTTCGGGAAAACCGTGTGCCTGTTCGAAAGGGAATGCTCGATACAAAGGAGATATCAGAAAATTGTGGAGGAAGCCCCCAGCCCTTCCGTTTCCCCGGCTTTGCGTGAACGCCTCATGGATGCGGCAAAACGTATTGCCATGAAGATAGGCTACATCAATGCCGGCACCATTGAGTTCTTGGTAAAGGATGATGAATTCTTTTTCCTGGAGATGAATACCCGCATACAGGTGGAACATCCGGTCACGGAAATGATCACAGGCATTGATATTGTTATGGAACAAATCAATGTCGCGCGGGGATTGCCCCTTTCGTTTGATCAGGATGAATTAAAAATTTACGGCCATGCCATCGAAGCAAGGGTATATGCAGAAGATCCGGAAAACGATTTTATGCCATCACCGGGGAAGGTCGTATTTTATAAGGAACCAACATTGAAAGGCGTCAGGATCGATTCTTCCCTGGCAGGGCCCGGCGAGATCAACAGGCAGTTCGATCCCATGATAAGCAAAGTAATCGCACACGGCGCAAACAGAAAAGAAGCCATCTATAATCTTAAAAATGCAATGATGGCTTATGCTGTCCATGGGGTTAAAACAAATATACACTACCTGATTGGATTGCTCGATGCAGACGAATTTGTCGCAGGAAATACCAATACCGGTTTTTGCAGGCAATTTTTTTATCAGGGATCGGCAGATTTAATCAAAAACCAACAAATACAACTATTGCTGGCATCGGCTTATATCTTTATCGGGAATTGCCAGGCAGGTAATATACAAAATGCAAGTGCCGTTGCAGCCAATAGCAGGGAGGTGTGCACCCGGAAGTCATCATTGTGGAATGAAACGGGTTACTGGCGGTTGTCGATGGAACCGGTGGTTCTCATTGACGGGAAAGAGTTCAGGGTGCATATGCAAGTCAGGAACAATGGCCGGCTGGTGTTTGAAGACAAGGAACGGCAGACAACGGTTGAAATGCTTTCAGCTTCCAATGGCTTGCTGCTGCTGAAGGAAAGCAATGGGACGCACAGCCTTTTCTATTCCTCACACAAAAAAGGCTTTATCAATGTACAGATCGATGGACGCGTATATTCGGTAGGCTTTGCAATGCAGCTGGATGAAGATGAAATAAACAGGAAAAGCCATTATACAACTGTCGAAGGGACGGGAAGTGTGAATGCTCCCATGCATGGTAAGATCATCAAAGTTAATGTGAAAGTAAACGATGTTGTAAACAAGGGCGATACACTGCTGATTCTGGAGTCAATGAAAATTGAAAACAAAATATTGGCGCCGGGTAAGGCAAGGATTACCTTTATAGCCGTCAAAACAGGTGATGTGGTATCGACAGACACCCCCCTGGTTATGTTTTCGGATGAGTTCTAGAATTGTTTTGGCTCCCGGTAAAAGTTTTTTTTATCTTTGGCGAACACTGTTGCAAGTTTTTTGTTATTTTGATGATGATTTCTTTGTTAATCCTTTTCTAAGAATAATTAAACAGAATTTGAAAAAAATATATGCCTATGAAGCCAAGTCCGTTTTTAACCGAGGAGCACGAAGCCCTGCGCCTGCGCGTCAGGGAATTTGCCGAGAAGGAGATACGCCCGGTAGCAGCCCAGCTTGACGAAGGAGAAGTGTTTTCGATCGAACTCACCAGGAGAATGGGGGAAATGGGGTTTTTCGGCATACAGGTCCCCCGGGAATATGGGGGCAGTGGCCTGGACACCCTGTCTTATATTGTTGTTGTAGAGGAGCTTGCGCGTGTCGACAGTTCCCAGGCAGCCACTGTTGCTGCGGTTAATTCTCTTGGGATAGGTCCAATACTGAAGTACGGTACTGAGGAGCAAAAGAGAAAGTATATCCCGCCGCTGTGTACGGGAGAAAAGGTTTGGGCGTTCGGTCTCACGGAAAATAATGCGGGTTCTGATGCTATGGGATCGGAGACCATGGCGGTTCTTGAGGATGGGTATTGGGTAATAAACGGTGCTAAATTACATATCACGAATGCTTCATCTGATATCTCCGGAGGGGTAACCCTTCAGGCAGTAACTTCTGTAGCAGATGGTCGTAAACGTCTTTCAGCCATCCTGGTTGAGAAAGGTACACCCGGTTATACTGCCGAACGGGAGCTTGGGAAAATGATGTGGCGGGCCAGTGATACGGGCAGGTTGGCTTTCAAGGATTGCCGCGTGCCGGCATCCAACCTGCTTGGAGAGCAGGGGCAGGGTGGCCGTATCATGCTGAATACCCTTGATGCCGGTCGTTTATCGATAGCAGCTGTGGGCCTTGGCCTGGCCAGGGGCGCCTTTGAAGCGGCCGTGGCCCATGCAAAGGAAAGACGCCAGTTTGGCCAGCCCATTTCCAAATTTCAGGCTGTGGCGTTTAAACTGGCCGATATGGATATTAAAATTGAACTGGCCCGAAATATGTTGTATACCGCCTGCTGGAAAAAAGACAACAACCAGCAATTTGCGCGTGAATCAGCCATCTCAAAGCTCTATGCATCGGAGATAGCCCGTGAGGTGGCCGATGAAGCAATTCAGATCCTGGGCGCCAAAGGCCTGTTTAAGCCCAATGAGGTGGAACGTTTCTATCGCGATCAGCGATTGCTGCAGATAGGAGAAGGCACATCGGAAATACTCAGAATGATCATATCCCGCTATCTGGGCCTGTAAATATTATCAAGTGAAATGTTTTATCCGGTCAGCCAATGCTGTATGCTGAGCATCGGCACGCTCATATGGACAAGGCAGAAAACAGCCAATTATTATCCTGATGGAAGGAAGAAAAAAAGACCATATTGACCTCGCATTTGACTCGCAAACCCTCATAAAGGATATCGATACAAGGTTCTTTTACGAGCCCATGCTGAGTGCCCATCCCGTAAATAATATTCCTGAGACATATTTTGCCGGCAAAAGGCAAAAGTTGCCCATGTGGGTGTCGAGCATGACCGGAGGTACAGAAATGGCAGGCATCATCAACCGCAACCTGGCACGGGCTTGCAGGGAATTCGGAATAGGTATGGGGCTTGGATCCTGCCGTATTATCCTGAATGATGACAGGCATCTTCCTGATTTTGACATGCGTGATGTTATCGGCGATGACCTGCCGTTTTATGCCAACCTGGGCATCAACCAGCTCGAAATACTGATCAGGGACGGCCAGCTCGACGACCTGAGGGGGCTGATAAAAAGACTCAGGGCCGACGGGGTCATGATCCATGTCAATCCTTTTCAGGAGTGGTTTCAGCCCGAAGGTGACCGGCTCGAAAAACCAGCAATAGATTCCATACAGACCCTCCTTGGAGAGGTCGATTTTCCGGTTGTGGTCAAGGAAGTAGGGCAGGGAATAGGTCCTGAAAGCTTGCGGCAGCTTCTTGGTTTGCCTTTGGCCGCCATCGAGTTTGCAGCTTTCGGCGGCACCAATTTTGCAAAGGTGGAGCTGCTCAGGGGTGAGACAAAACAACATGAATTGTTTGAATCCATGACCAGGATCGGACATGATGCACTACAGATGGTCAATATGGTGAACCAAATCGTTGATAATGAACCGGATATGATCAGATGCAGGCAGTTGATCATTTCTGGTGGCATCAAGTCTTTTCTTGACGGATATTATCTCCTGAAAAAATCAAAATTGCCTGCAATATACGGCCAGGCATCGGGGTTTCTGCGCCATGCCATGGGCGACTACGGCGAATTAAAGGCTTATGTCGAAAGCCAGGTAAAAGGATTGCAGATTGCTTATGCGTTCCTGCGTGTGAGAGAATAAGTCCTTTCGGCTGAGTTTCCTGCAATAGTATGCCACACCCCCGTGGCTTGTCACCAGATAATCCGTTATTTATGCCTCCATATAATTTATACAAAGGTTTCTCAAAACTTTCACCCCAGGAAAAGAGAAGATTGGTGCTATCCGGTCTGGAGGATGTCAGTGTCGCCGAAGAAACACTGCTGTCGTTTCAGCATCCTGACGGGCAGACCCAGAAGGTTCTCTCGGAATTCAGCGAAAATACCCTTTCCAATTATGTATTGCCATATGGTGTGGCCCCCAATTTTCTGATCAACGGCAAGGTTACCATGGTTCCAATGGTAACAGAGGAAAGCTCTGTGGTTGCTGCCGCATCCTCGGCAGCTGCCTTTTGGGCAGGCAGGGGTGGTTTTGCAGCGACAGTAGATAACATGGAGAAGGTGGGGCAGCTGCACTTTATTTATTCCGGCGATGTGTCTGCCCTGATGCTTGCGGAAGGCGGGCTGTCTGCCTACCTGCGGCAACGTGCAAAACCCCTCACTGCCAACATGGAAAAAAGGGGAGGCGGAATTGTAGACATCCGTATCAAAGACTTTTCGGCGCAGCTCGCAAATTATTTTCAGTTGCATGTCACTTTCAACACCGCCGATGCCATGGGTGCAAACTTCATCAACACGGTACTCGAGGAGTTTGCCGCCGGTCTGTCTGATTATTTTTCTGAGACTCCCGGTTTTTCAGGCGATGAGGCAGAGCCCCTGATGGCCATCCTGTCGAACTACACCCCCAACTGCCTGGCCAAAGTATCAGTTTGTTGCGACATAGCTGCACTGGGAAATCCCGGTGGTATGGAAGCCGGTGAGTTTGTCAGGCGTTTTGTGCAGGCTGTACGCATCGCTGAAGTGGATGTTTACCGGGCTACAACCCATAACAAGGGCATCATGAACGGTGTTGATGCCGTTATTCTGGCTACCGGCAATGACTTCCGTGCCGTGGAGGCAGGCGTGCACGCCTATGCCTCACGATCAGGGCAATACAGGTCGCTGAGCAGGGCAGATGCCAGTGAAGGGCAGTTCCGGTTCACACTTGAAATACCGTTGGCATTGGGTACCCTGGGCGGACTGACCAGTCTTCATCCGCTGGCATCTCTGTCGCTGAAGATTCTGGGCAGGCCTTCTGCCAAAGAACTGATGATGATTGCCGCATCAGCAGGGCTGGCCAATAACTTTGCCGCTGTGCGCTCCCTGGTAACCACAGGCATACAGGCCGGACATATGCGCATGCACCTTCCCAATCTGTTAAAGCTGCATCATGCCAGCCCCGAAGAAGCCCAACGGGTTGAAGACCATTTTGCCGGAAAAAAGATCAGTAGCCGTGCCGTGGAGGATTTCCTGCAAAACCTGAGAAAGAAACAGACACAGTAACTGTGCCGGTGTCAGCAAAAAAATCGATATTTGCATGTTACCACAAACCAAAAGAGCCGTTTTTTTTCCACGCTTTATTTGGCAGTTCAAAAATAATAACTAATATTATTAACCTTTTTCGTTAATAATATTTATCTTTGCAGTGGAAATAAGTTACAAAAGCCGAAAACTCGAAAAACAACTAACCGACCCAAAGGAGATGGCAAAATCCTTTGGACAGTTTGCTCGCAAAGTGAATCAAAGGCTTAAGGACTTAACCGATGCAGACAATTTAGCGATTATGAGAACCATTCCGGCAGCAAGATGCCACGAACTAACAGGCGACCGCAAAGGCGAATTAGCGGTAGATGTTTCCGGCAACTACCGAATGATTTTTGAACCACTCCATGACCCAATACCCAAAAAAGACGATGGCGGTTTGAATTGGGAAGAAGTTACGAAAATTCAGATTAACGAAATTGAAGACTACCACTAAAACAAACAGAATAAATATAAGCAACATGGCAACGACACTTGAAATAGCAAAATCTTTACTCTCCCCTCCTGGCGACACCATTCAGGAGCATATAGATTTTATTGGCATGAGCCAAGCTGAACTTGCCGAAAGAATGGGAAGACCCAAAGAAAAAATTAACGACATCATCAAAGGAAGAGAGCCAATTACAACGGCTACTGCTTTTCAATTGGAAAAAGTGTTAGGTATTCCTGCAAGTTTTTGGTTAAACAGAGAAAAAACCTATCGCAAAGAATTATACGAATTGCAACAGCAGGAAGAATTGGAAAAAGAAAAAGACTGGCTGGGTGCTTTTCCTGTAAACGACATGAGAAAATATGGTTGGCTGCCCGACACAAGAGAAAAACATGTTTTGGTTGACAGCTTGCTAAAATTCTTTTGCGTAGCATCAACTGACGAATGGGAACGCATATACATTGACGAAGAAGTATCTGTTGCTTTCAGAGTTTCATTAGCACATACACAAAGCCCTCATGCAATTTCGGCATGGTTGCGTAAAGGAGAAATACAAGCCAAAGAAATTGAAATTGCAGAATTTGATAAAAAGAAATTCAGAGATGCTTTAGCAGAAATAAAGGAATTGGCCTTTTTAATGCCTGAAGATTTTACTCAACAACTGCAAAAAATCTGTGCTAAATGTGGTGTAGCTGTGGTGTTTACCCAAAACTTACCTAAAGCACCTATTAGCGGTGCAACACGTTGGTTTCATAACAAACCTATCATCCAACTTTCGGGCAGGTTTAGAACCAACGACCATTTTTGGTTTACATTTTTTCACGAAGCGGCTCACATCATTTTGCATGGTAAAAAAGACATTTTTCTGGAGAATGTAGAAGGCACTGAAATAGACCTGGTGAAAGAAGAAGAAGCCAATGCTTTTGCCGCCAAAATACTTTTAACAGAAAATGAATTGCAACAAATTATTGATGCAGCTCCATTGGATGAAGAGATAATTTATGAGTTTGCCAATAAATTCAGAACACCAGCAGGTGTAATCATAGGCAGGTTGCAGCATATGAAACTCATTCCTTTTCATATTGGCAATGGGTTCAGACAAAAAATTGATTTGTTTAATTAAGGATTACTGCGAATAGATGCCAACACTGCACTGGATAGGAAAAGATGAAGTTATCAATCATCACATGGATGTTCCGTTTAAAGTATTGGAACACGCCTACGGCTTTGACAACGGAACGCAAACAGACTGTCTTAAAACCCTATTTCATGGTTTACGAAAGGCGGACAGTTGACGGAGCATATAGATTAGAAGACTTTTTAAACATCATAAAAGATATTTAGCCAACGCATTTGGTGGCACATTTGCAAAACCGCACAAGCCCACGCTAAAGCCAAGTTTTGCAAAAGATCCACCAAGCCAACCCAAGAGAAAAAGAAATTTAAAAAATGCCCCGCCGCCAAGCGCCAAAACGTTTAGACACCCAGGATATCGGGTGAGGGAGTTGCACCACATGATACCACAATTTTTCTATTCACATGGCAAGCTGATGATCAGCGGAGAGTACCTGGTTCTTGCAGGTGCTGTGGCGTTGGCTATTCCTGTTCGTTATGGACAATCGCTTCAGGTAAGGGCATTGCCTTATGGATACCCTGGTATAGAATGGGAGGCCAGGGAGAACGGGAAAACCTGGTTCAGTGCCCGCCTTGAATTCAACCAACAGCCTCCGGAAACTGTCTTTTCTGACAACACAGGGCCCGTCGCACAAACGCTCTGCCGCATCCTCAACAAGGCACTTCAGATGAACTCCCGTTTTATAGACACTGGCCGGTTTTACCAGGTCATTACCAATGCAAACTTCAGCCTTGAATGGGGGCTTGGAAGCAGTTCAACACTTATCTCAAACCTGGCATGGTGGGCAAACACTGACCCCTATCAGCTGTTGTTTCAAACACTCGGCGGATCCGGCTATGATATTGCCTGCGCCAGAAGCAACTCCCCGATATCATATCGTTACAACGGGCCAGATAAACAGCCCACAGTAAGGCCGGTTCCCTTCAATCCGCCATTTGCCAGTCACTTGCATTACGTTTACAGTGGGAAAAAGCAAAGTACGGCGGGCAGCATTGCCTCCTTCAACGCGTCGAAGGTAGATGCTGAACAGGTGCATGGTATTAGCGAGATCACTGGTAAGATGGCCGAAACAAAAAGCCTGAAAGAATTCCGGGAGTTGATATTGGAACATGAGTCCATCACGGGGCGTATCCTGAAAAAAACACCGGTACAGCAATTGCATTTCAATGATTTCGACGGGGTGGTGAAATCGCTGGGTGCCTGGGGCGGGGATTTCCTTCTTGCTGCCTCGGATATGCCACCCGAAACCGTACGGGAATATTTCCAGGGGAAGGGATACCACATCATCATCCCACATAATGAAATGATATTGCCCGAAAAAAACAGTAAAAGGTAATAGTAATCTCAAAATCAAATTGATAGTCACCTTTCCGGACCATTATTATAGTTATTATGAACCAAAAAGAGCATTTTTTACCGCAGGTACAGATGGGTTGGGAGAGCCCGGCCAATATTGCCCTGGTGAAATATTGGGGCAAATACCCCATTCAGAAACCGATGAACCCCTCGGTCAGTTTTGTGTTGTCGAGGAGCGTGGTGCGCCTGGTGATCGGCTTTGGTATTGCCGGCAGGTCGGGGTCCGGACTGCATCATTTCACCCTCAACGGCCAGCCCAATGAAGGTTTCCGCAAGCGCCTCGCTGGCTTTATTGAAAGCCTGATCCCTTCTTTTCCATTTCTTCGTGGGATGGCCCTGTCAATAAGCAGCGAAAGCACCTTCCCGCATTCGGCCGGCATCGCCTCTTCCGCGGCCGCTTTCAGTGCGCTGGCGCTATGCATCTGTGAAATGCAGGAGCGGGTCAAAACCCGGAGTGACCATGAAAGCAGCCCGGGCTCAGGACCAACCGATGCAGCAGCCATGACACCCGATGCATTGGATGTGATAAACGATGCAGTAAAACCCATTCATACAAACCGGCGAAATGCCTTGCTGCAAGATGCAGATTTTATCAGGTCAGCGTCAAATATTGCACGGCTCGGCAGCGGAAGCGCCTGCCGTTCGCTGCAGGATGGCTTCGTGGTATGGGGAAAAACACCTTTGCTCGGCAGCGCCAGTGATGATTACGGAGTACGTGTTGATAATGAAAATGTTGCGAATCAATTCAATGCCCTGCGTGATGCGGTGCTGATTGTCGACGACACTACAAAGAAAGTCTCCAGCTCGGCAGGCCATGCCCTCATGCACGGCCATGCTTACCGCGAAAACCGCGTTGCACAGGCCAACGGCAACCTTTCATCCATCCTGAATGCAATCAGAACGGGCGATGAAGAGCTGTTCTTCAATATCCTGGAGAATGAGGCACTAAGCCTGCACAGCCTGATGATGTCGTCGAACCCGGGATACATCCTGATGCGGCCCAATACCATTACGCTGCTGGAAAAGATCCGCGACTTCAGGGAACAAAACAAGGTAAGCCTGGGCTTTACCATGGATGCCGGGCCCAATATTCACCTGATCTATTTCGAACGCGACAGGCAAACCGTACATGCCTGGATCAGCTCGGAACTTGCACCATTATGCAAGGATAAAATATGGATCGATGATGCCATGGGGCGCGGCCCGCAGCCGCTTTAATGCTGTTTTGGGATTGCTTAATAAACAGGAAACTGAACAAAGATGGACAACAGGGTCATTTATGGCAAAGTTCTGCTGTTCGGCGAGTACAGCCTCATAGCTGGTTCAAAAGCCCTCACCATCCCATTCCGGCAATTCTCAGGCAGGCTGAAATTCTTTTCTGCCGCCGGTCAGGCATCCGGGGCTCCAGCCTCAATGAACCCGGAAGATTCAAATAATCTCCTCCAAAAATTAATTGGGTATTTGTACCGACAATCTTTTAAATCCATTACAACCCCGGCCGGTGTAATAACCGCTGCTTCTGATCTGCTCAATTTGGAAGTATTGGAACATGACATTCAGCAAGGACTTTATTTTGATGCAACCATTCCGGGCGGCTATGGCGTTGGCAGTTCCGGTGCGCTGGTGGCGGCTTTGTTCGACAAATATCACAAAGGGCCTGACTTAAGCGGTACAGATGAAGGCTTGTTGGCGCTGAAAGCCTTTTTCGGAGCGGTAGAGTCCTATTTTCATGGCACCAGCTCCGGTATCGACCCACTCTCGTGTTATCTCGGGAAACCATTGCTGCTGGAAGAATCGGGTGTGCCCAGAACTGTTGAAATCAAAACCGGCGATAAGAATCAGGCCGGTGGTTTTTTTCTCATTGATACAGGGCAGGCAGGATTGACAGCCCCCCTGGTCAGGCTTTTTTACGACAAACAAAAGCAGTCTCAGTTTGCGGAATTTCTGCACCACCTTTACATCCCTGTTGTAAATGGTTCCATTACAGCCATCATCGAAAACAATGCCGATGAAATACAAGATCGGATGTATATGCTTTCAGACTACCAATACGGATATTTCAGGGAAATGATTCCCCCGTCATTTCTGCCATTGTGGAAGAGGGGCCTTCAGACCGGGGCATACTCCATGAAGCTCTGCGGTTCGGGCGGTGGTGGTTACCTGCTCGGTTACACGCCTGATTATCAAAATAATAAAGAGATAACCAGCCCCCTCCACATGACTTTGCTGCCCCTTGCTTTTTGATTTCAGGTGACACCTGGCCATTGTCATGTGAGAATGAATCGTGCCAAACATACCGGTAGCAAGCATCCCATGATTGATGGTGTCATGATGTTCCGTTTACAGGCTCATTCAGCCTGAATGGAGGATAAGTGTGTGAAATTCTTTATTTTTGCATTAGATATCAGCATTGTGGCAAGCACTTACCTAAACTATTCAGACATGATCAGGTCATCGTTTTTGGCAGTAATTTTTTTGGTTTGTTTTTCCTGGGATGCGTTTGCGCAATTTTCCCTGAGCGCCGATATCCGGCCCCGGGCTGAGTACAGAAAGGGATACCGGGTGATGCCCGGCCCTGACGACCAGGCAGCAGTAAATGTTTCCCAGCGCACCAGGCTGATCATGGGTTTCAACAGTGAACATATCACCACCAGGGTGTCGTTCCAGGATGTGCGCATCTGGGGCCAGCACCTGCCATTCGGGCAAACAGCCGCACTCGACCTGCATGAAGCATGGCTGCAGCTTGCCCTGGGTGATCAGTTCTCTGTAAAAGCCGGACGCCAGGAGATCCGCTACGATAACCAGCGCTTTTTTGCAATAAACGATTGGAACCAGTCGGCCCAAAAACATGATGCACTCGTAATAAGCTTTAAAAATCAGAACAACGAGGTGCACTTTGGCAACGCATTTAACCAGAGCAGCGACCGGCTGTTTGGCACCCCATACTACATGAACAACTACAAGACCTTACATTATTTGTGGTATAAAACCGGTCTCTCATCCGGTGTCAACCTGTCACTGCTGGGCGTGGCTGATGGTTATGAGCACCCGGAAGATCCCGGGCAGTTGTCTCTTCGCACCACAGCTTCAGCCTTTCTGGAGGTCAATGCCGGACTGATCTCCCTTCGCGCAAATCCTGCTGTCCAGGGCGGCAAAACCGCCAGGGGAGAAAATATATCTGCCTGGTATTTCATGTTGCAGGCTACTGCCAACCTTACAGGAAAGGTACGTTCGGAACTCGGGGTGGAAGTCTTCTCAGGAATAAATTATGAAGACCCCGATAACAAGTACCGTGCTTTTTCGCCATTGTATGGCGCCGGTCATACCGTTCAAGGCTATATGGACTATTTTACCAATGTTACCGCCCATACCCGCGGTGCAGGACTGATAAATCCCTACCTTAAAAACAGATTCCTTTTGTCTGAAAAAACCTCCTTCGATGCCGACCTGCATTTGTTCTTTCTTCAGAACAATTTTGTTCACCAAGGGAACGTGATTGATAAATACCTTGGTACGGAAATCGATTTCACGCTGAGCCACAGCATCAATCCGGTCACATCGCTGGTAATGGGTTATTCGGTAATGTTCGGCACCGAATCGATGGAGGTCATCAAAGGCGGCAGTAAGGATGAATTTGCCCACTGGGGGTTTGTGATGATACGGGTCAGACCGAGGTTTTTGTAGGAGTCGAACAGCCAATCAGTCGAACAGTCAATCAGTCGAACAGTCGGGATGAGGGGGGTATTCACCTTTGGCATGGAGAATGACTTGCACTCATGGTTGGACAATAGGTTCTCTGGAGAGAAACCTTCCTGCCGGTTCGTGTGGCATTTTCCCGTTCCGGATGACGATATTGCCCCCGGCAATGACCATTGAGGCCTGCCCCTTCACCCCAAGTCCTTCATAGATGTTGTGGTCACAGTTCTGATGGTGGCTTGCGGAACTGATGGTTCGGGC
>Ga0114946_10002658_pt1 | contig 12223 bp, 9 predicted proteins | sample WalLakDeSediment_FD_88676 | JGI IMG/M metagenome (GOLD analysis project Ga0114946, IMG submission 88676) | Lake sediment microbial communities from Walker lake, Nevada to study Microbial Dark Matter (Phase II) - Walker Lake 11/02/13 Deep Sediment | ecosystem: Environmental > Aquatic > Freshwater...
AACATGTCGGATAGCATTATTAATGACAATTCAATTCTCCACCTCCATATCGCCGCAACTCCTTCATTGTAAGATTAAGACATCGCCGTCTAAAAACTAAAAGCTGAAAAACCACCAGGGTCCTCCATTGGTCAAGTTCCGATAGAAAGACCAGGCCCCCCATTGGGTAGGCGAGCCGGAACCAGCTCTAACCCGCCACATATACTCACTGCCGTCATTAGGAAAACCATCTTGAGAAAATTTGGTATCACCATTTACATTACGGAAAACAGTAATTGCTCCACCATCTACTCTAACTACCTGCAGTTGATAGCTGGTAGCACCGGCAGAAGCAGTCCACTGGAATTCAATTGTTTCGGTGGCTGCAGTGGCGCCTATCGCCGGAGATAGAAGAGATGGCGCAGCAGGCCTTCCGGGTGGAACATTTTCATTGATAAAAAACCGATAAGCTGACCAGTTACCCCACCTGGAGCTGTCTCCCGCACGAACTCGCCACTTATACTCAATTCCATCGTTCGGAAAGCCTGTCTGGCTTGAAGTTCCGGATGTTACTATAGCGTTTATTTTTGTAACCCCGGTTCTGACATCAACTACTTCTAAGTTATACCTGCTTGCCCCGCTCAGAAGGTCCCAACTGAAACTCAAGGTTGTTCCACTCTGAGTTGAATAGGCAGCCGGTGACTGTAAAACTGGGTAGCCAAATGGTGAACCATTTGTAAAGGTTCTGAACGGGCTGAATTCACCCCAGCCGTTGGCATTTCCCGCTCTGACAGTCCATCTGAATTGGCTTCCGTCATTCGGGAAGTCTGATTGACGCGACGCGCCACCGAATCCGATATCCACTCTTCTGAATTCCGACTGCCCCGTTATCCCATGCAGGATAAGCAACTGATAACGGTCAGCGCCGGGCACCGGATTCCATTCAAAAGTAACCCGGGGACCATTAACTGTTTCGTTATTGGCGGGCCTGGTTAAAACAGGGCCTGAAGGTAAATTGCCATTGGTAAAGTTACGATAATCCGACCAGGGACCCCACCCTTCCTTGCCGGCGGCTTTTACACGCCACTTAAAACGGCTGGAATCATCGGGAAACCCTCTTTGGATTGAGCTGGTAGCATCGGTTACTAGGGTTCGGCTAAAGAAGGCGCCGCTGCTTTCATTGAATATTTCTATTTCGTACATGGTTGCCCCACTAAGAGCATTCCACTGGAAGGTAATCTGCCTGCCGGGAACATTAGCGCCGGCCGCCGGCGAAGAGAGAATGGGCGCAACTGGAAGACTGCCGCTGCTAAAGTGACTGAAAGTCGACCAGGAACCCCATCCGGTATTATTACCGACTCTTACCCGCCACCGGTACTGCCTGCCGTCACTGAGGAACCCAAATTGTTCTGTTGAAGTAACATTACCTAGGGTTGCCTCTTTGAAGGGCAATAATTCAGTGCCTCTATAGATTTCAAGCTGGTATTTATTTGCGCCGGGAACGAGATTCCAGCTAAAAATAACTGAAGATCCTGTTATAGTACTGTTCTGAGCAGGCGCAATTAGTGTGGGCGCCGGCAAGAAGGCGCCACTGGTAAAATGCCGGTGTAATGACCATGCGCCCCAACCTGTTGCGTTTCCGGCTCTTACCCGCCAACGGAATTGGGTGCCGTCGGTTGGAAATCCGGTTTGAGTGTTACTAACTACATTGCCTAGTTCAACATTTTTAAAAACAAACCCATCACTTACCCTGACTACTTCCAGCTGGTAACGGGTGGCCCCCGTTACTGCGCTCCACTGGAAACTGACATTGCTGCTGTCAAGGGAGGCATCGTCTGCAGGTGCACCTAAAGTTGGCGCTGGAAGGGCAGTGGTGCCATTGGTAAAAATGCGATACCCGGACCAATGACCCCAATGGTGGCTGTTGCCGGCCCTAACCCGCCATCTGTATTGCGTTCCATCATTGGCAAAGCCGTATTGCGTGGTGTGGTTATAGTTTCCAAGATCGATTGTTCTAAATACAGACCCGTCACTTGTCCGGGTGATCTCCATCTGGTAGCGAGTGGCACCGCTGACTGCTCCCCACTGAAAAGATATGAACGAACCTTCAACAACAGCGCCGTCAATTGGTGCGATTAACGCCGGAACATGCAAATGTTGGGTTGGAAAACTGTGAATGTAACCCTGCACATATTGCATGATCAGGTTTGCATCAACAATATTTACATATCCGTCGCCATTAACATCGGCAGCAATAAACTGTGCCGGAGTTAGCGTCTGGATGCCCAGTATATACCTTTGCACGATGATTACGTCTAAGACATTAACTGAGCCGTCAAAATTGACATCGCCAAGCGTCTGAGACGATACGACCGGAACCAGCAAAATCAGCATTACCGCTATGGCGACAAAAACCACCGCTGTTTTTATACCAGCCTTTCTCCATCTGTTATTATCCATTTTTAAAACCTCTCTTTGTTTTATCTCCCTGTCCTGCTTATCTTTTTTCTCCAAGTGCTTGATCTTAAAACTTTCTTCTCCCTGTATTGTGATACTTCTTTTTATTATTGTTTATAAAAATGCTCTAATTATCTTTTCCCCGTTTTTTTACCAGGTAGTAGAAAACTGCTAATGCGATAATGATGACCATCGGAATCAAAACCAGGAAGGGGTTAACACCTGATCGCTCCGCAACAATGTTTGGATCGTCTTCCTCTTCTTCACTGATCACTTCTTCTGCGGCGTCTTCATCATCTGTTGCTGAATCAGATGCTTCAGAATCTGTTTCCTGGTTCGAACCGGAACCAGCGGGTCTGATTATAATTTGACCGGCCACTGATTTAGGCGTATCGCCATTACCGTCAACGATAATTAGATCCTTAAAGATAATTGCTGTAGTACCTTCCTTTAGCAGTTCAAATGTTATCAGACAAACAGCGCCGCTCTCATTTGTATCTGCGCCGGCGGTAACCCACATAAAGATTAGTTCCCCAGGAGCATATTCGAGATTGCTCATGTGCAGATTGCCCTCTGAGGAGAAGACCAGGTCTCCTGGTTCGATAGTAATTGGTTTGACAAGGCTTTGATCAAAGGTAAGGGTGAACTGCCCCCCCTCTGCTCCTTTAAGGTTCTCGGCAGTAACCGCTAGCACAACCTTACTGCCAGCGCTACCTTCTACTTTTGTTGCTGTTAGTATCTTTTCCCCGGCTGCTGCAACACCACCCGGCACCAGTAAGGCCAAAATAAATAGCGTTGTAAGAACTGTAATAAAAACTGTTTTCGTTGTTTTCATAATCAATAGCTCCAGACCGTCAATGTTAAGACATTTTTTGGTTGCGACGGCAGTGACAAACTACCGTCGCAACCTGTCGGATTATTTTGCTTAACTCTAAGCTACTACTGAACGAGCAACTGCCTTCTTTTCAGAATCACTGCGCCGCTAACCAGGAGCAGTAGACCACCCATGAGATAGATAGATGCCCCTCCGGTCGGTGGCGTAGGCTTTAAGCCTTCGAGCTCTTTAATTTTGTTTTCTGCCGCAACCAGCCTGGAGTAATTTCTAAAGTCTTCATTTGTTGCACCATACTGGGATTTGGCAAGCTCAACCAGACGGCGAGCATTTTCCACCTTGCTCTTATCGGGCAGCGTCAGTTTATCCACCTCTGGAAGGTCATCAATCGCCACCTCTGCAGCCCTGATAGCATCACATTTGGCGATCGCTTTTTCAGCGTCTGTCAATTTGGAGTAGTTCGAGATATCACTTGTTTTTACCCCATGATCCCTCATGACAGTTTCAACAGTGGCGCGAGCAGTTGTAACCAATGTACGGTGAGTTGTATTATTGCAATCAATGACTACTGGAATTGCATTAATTGCGTCTTCGGCTTTTTGTATATGGATGTCTTTATCATCAAGCCCGCCCTTTCCAGAAATACTGCCAGATGTAGTCTGAACTGCTGATTCTAGAATGATAACCTCACTGAATTTTAATTCGGTCTCGCCTTCTCCAGTAATTTTGAAGTCGATATAACACAAAACACCGGATTCTTTGCTGGAGCCCGCAGCAGTTACCCATAGAACACGAAGTTTGTTGTCCCCTACATTCAAGTTGTAGTTATTGCTTGAAAAGTCTGGCACAAAATCTCCATTTCTTATCGCTACGGCTTCAAGCATCAAAGATCCGCCGGCCAGAGTCGGCCCATAGGACAGATCGAACTGCCCTCCTTCAGTGTCAAGCGCGTTGGCTATGGAAACCTTTACTGTGACTATATCACCCACAAAACCAGTTTCTTTACTGGCGCTCAGGCGGACCTCAGAAGCAAATGCAGCCTGCGCGAAAAACAGAACAAACAACAAACTAAAAACTAGCGCAATCGTCAAACATCTACTATTTCTTGATAATTTCATTATATTTCCTCCCCTTCGTTTTCCTTAAAGCTCCGACATATATCTAACCTGCTCAGGTCTGTTGCTATCCTCCTTTTTCGCGAAATATATTCTTTATTAATATGTTTAGTCCTTTCCAAATATCAATGCTTTCCTCTTCTGCTCTGGTTGCGACGCTTGATGAAAAAAGCGCCTGCAGTAAAGAGAACTAAAACGGCAGAAAGAGACAACAAAGACCCCCCTGTTGGTGGAGTGGGGGTTGGTTTTGGATCAGGTTTTGGTTTCGGCTTTGTTTCTGGTTCGGGTTCCGGCTCAGGTTCCGGTTTGTCATCCACCTTCTTTTCAGCTTCTTTAAGCTTACCGTAACGCCAGCATATATCAAATTCGCTGGCCCCGTATACTTCCATGGCGATCATGGTCAATCTACGGGCTTCAATAATTAAAGGCCAATGTTCTTCAGTAATGTACTCAGCCTGGGGAATCAAATCGATAGCCTGCTGGGCTTCCCTGATGGCCAGCATCTTATAAACCCGCTGCTCGACAGCAAATAGTTTTGCCAGATCTGGAAAATCGGCATCGACGGCGCCAAATTCTTCTTTAGCTTTATGCACAAGAACAAAGGCTCTTGCTGCTTCATTTATATAAGCTTGTTCATAAGCAACAATCAGTTCAGGCTTGGGAAGTCGCCGAATGGCATCATTGGCAGCCGCAATGGCAGCAGCTTTTTCTGCGGGGGTGAATCCTAATTCTATTGACGCTTCGTCAACATTGGCGTAGCTGACCTGAGGACTTATCAGTAAAATCGAGAAGCCGATCAGCGATATGCCAAGAAGAAGCAATCCGTAACTGACTAGCTTTTTCATATTATTCTCTCCCTTTTCAATTAATCATCTGCGTCCTATTTCTCTCTATCTTTTTATCTACCTATATGGACGGCTTGGTTGCGACAGTTGCTAAACCTTTTCTCACCTCCGCTGCAAACAGAATTCTTCTTTTGCAGTCGTTTTTAACTTTCGCTAAAAATAAAGACAATTTCTCTTATTCTAACACTTATCAGGCAGAAATGCTATTTTTTTGTAAAAGATCCTTCTTTTTCGTGTAAATATTTTTCTATTTTGGTTTATTATTATGGTTATTCTACATCTTTCTTTCCAGCAAATCAAGCTTTTTTTATCGAATAACCTAAAATATCTTCCAATTCACATTTCTATATATGGTATAAGCTGCTCAATACCACCTTTTAATTCCACATATTGCTTTTCTGAACATTAGCGCTTCTGGTTAAAATACACTTCTATCCCGCTATACAAAGCAACCGCTGCTCTCTCCTGGGCGCCGGGATCGAGAAGGATTCTTTCCTCAGCCGGATTGCTGATAAAGGCAATCTCAATCAGCGCTGAAGGTATTCCTGAATTGGTCAGGACAAAAAAGTTGCTCTCTTTAACCCCCCTGTTGCGCAGACCAAGAGCTGCAACCATTTCTCTTTGGATCTGTATGGCCAGCGCCCTGCTGGCAAGGCTGTTGCCATTGCGCGCGCAATAAAAGGTTTCGGTTCCATTGGATGCCGGATTAGAGAATGCATTGGCATGAATACTGACCATGATGTCTGCGTTGGAGTCGTTGATCAGGTCAACACGCCTTTGATTATTAACAGTCTGATCACCACTGCGAGTAACCACCACAGTTGCCCCGGCCTCGCGCAGCAGGCTAATCAGCTTTTCAGCGATGATCAAGTTAACAGTTTTTTCCCTCATTCCCGACGGCCCGGTTGCACCGGGATCAGAACCACCGTGCCCGGGATCAACAACAATTTTTTTACCCACCAGGGAGGTTGAGGTTATCGCTATGCGACGCACGTAGGCCCCGTGTACCCAACCGCTTTTACCGTCTGGTGTAACGACTTTTAGCCATTCATTTTGGTTCCCTTCAACCTGCAGCATTGTTCCGAGAAACAGGCGATCTAAAATTTCGTGGTCGGTACTCGGTCCACCGCGCAATCTTAAGACATCAACATCTACAATTACTTTGTCTTCAACTTCTGCAGGGCTGTCTTCTGCAGAGGGTGTCGAAGACTGCTGATCATCTGCTGCCGGAACAGGCGGTAATGGCTGCTGTCCTTCCAGAGGAACTGCCCGCATCTGGTCAACCAAAGTTATAATGTATGTATGGTAATCGGCCAGTGGTGTCCAGGTAGTGCTCAAGCCCTCAACATACTGTATTGTTCCGGCCCAGGGCTGTGTAACGGCAAGGTGATAACGCTCATGCGGTTCGCCTACCGGTTGGAGCCCGACATAGGCTGCCATGTGGTTATAATGGGCTCGTACCCCTTCTTCGGGTGTGGCAAACTTTTCATGCTCTTCAGCACTGTTACCATCAGCATCAGCTGTTTTTATGCCAGCCCAGTTATTGTAATCGGCTGGGACCCGGTTATCATAACGGCCAAAATTTGTTTCAACCGCTGCCTGGGCATAGAGAACTTCCGGCCTTATACCGCAGAGCAACCCATAATCCCAGTATAGTGGGGCAACATCTATAAAACTCTGCACGGCATCCCGGCTTTTTGCCCAGGTTTTCGCCTGGTCGGCTGTAACCAGCGCCAAACCTATAATTGGAGTGTTGGCCGGTGGGCTTTCATTTTCTACCGGTGGCCCTGAATTTCCGGCAGCGGTAGTTTTCGGCCCGTGGCTGAGCTTGCCATCTTTAATACTTACGACAACCAGAGAAAGCGGTGCATCAGACCTCTTAGCTTCAGGAGAAGCGAAATAACCCTGAAAATCAAAAGGCTTTTTGTTAATCAGCGAAGTGGCGTAGTAACTGATTGCCGACTGGTAATCAAAATACTGCCCTGAGGAATCAAGAAAAGCATAGGTTTGTTTGGTGGAAAAATCTTCGTAGAGTCCGTTTGAGAGACCAATTATTTTTTTGGCGTAGGAATCGAGTAACTCAGGGTAGCTGTATTCATAGAAATTGTCGTTGGAATCACGGGCAACAAAGCTCTTAATGGCCGCTTCTGCTGTAGGAGCAACCAGCAGCATGAAGAGTATGACTACTAAAAAGAAACCTGGCAGTGTCTTATTATTTTTCGACGACACTGTAACACCTCCAAAACAGCTCTCCCTAATTCTTAACGTATTGCCTCAACATTATTTCGTTCAGCCTGGCTGGTTTCAACCTCACCCCAAAAATGCTTAGTATCTTTGTTATAAACTAAATCAGTATCGCCAACGCGAACAGTGAAATTCCAAGGATCTGGCACTGTCAAAGAAATAATAACCAGTTTCTTACCCGGTGTCAGTCCTTCCTCGACAATAAACTCTTCCACCTGATCATGAGCCGGCTCTGGATCCGGTTCCGGGGCTGGCTGAGGTGCGGGTGTTGGCGTCGGTTCCGGTGCTGGCGCGGGCTCAGGTTGTGGAGCAGGCACCGGTGCCGGTTTTGTGGCCGGAGTGGCTGCCCCCTGGTTAGCGGTTCCTGCATCAGCAAGAAGAAGATCACCGTTTTCTATTAAAGCTTTCAGCATCTCCGGGGTACTGATCAGATTCCCGGCTATAGTCACCACGTAATCTCCACCGAAGACAACCTCGCCGGGAATTTGCTCTAGAGTAGATCCGGCTGCATTAACAACCAGCTTCTCGATTAAACCCTCACCTTTTATTTCGGTAGCTTCATTTAACTCCAGTTCGGCTATAGCTGAATTTTTTTCCATAATTAGTATATTATTAAGGGCTTCCTTTTCTACCTTAACCTTCTTAAATAAAGACCACGGCATCAGCTTAAAATGGCCAGCTTCTGCTGTTATCCTGGCTTGGTTAAATGTCCCGGCAATTTCAGAAATACCAGGTGCAGATAAATAAATATTACTTACTTCAAATTCACCAATCAGAAATGCTGGGCCATCTAAATAGAGGTTTATGATAAAACCTTTTATTGGTATAAATATTGCTGAACCGGCCGCCTGACGATTTATGGCTAACTTTCCGATTGCGAGGCTGTTGATCTCAACATTTGCATCGGGAACGTTAATTAATATTGCATCAAAACTGCCGTTTAATTTAACCTCCTCGGCAGTCATGATTTCTACAGTAGTAAATCCCTCATAACTCGGTGCCGGGATGTTATGCAAACTACCACCTGTTTCTATAACCGCATGCTTAACCGATGAGTCGCCAGAAGCAACAATCCTTACCACACCACCAGGTCGGTTAAGCTTAAGTTCAGCAATCTTGCAATCACGAATATAGATCGTGTTCATACCACCGCCCTGTACCAATAAAGAGCCATTAACGGAAACATTAATCAAATTTACACTGCCGTCACCGATTTCCGGTCCCAGGTAGAGATTGCCGCTGATATGCGTATCCATCAGTTTTTGATCGGGTTCATCAATTATAAAATCACCGGTAATCTGTCGAATACCATACTCGTCAATAATATTTAACTGGCTGTTTGTAAATATCTTTTTTGCAGTTGAAGCGACACCAAAAAAGTCTGTAAAAAAAACAAAAGCAAAACCAATTAGCACCAGAACCAGGATCATATGTAAAACCTGGAATGTGCCAACCTTAGTCCGCTTTTTCTTTATACGCTGACCAGATTTGCTCAAAACTTTTCTCCCTTGTAAAACATGAATCCTGTAGATAAGGCCAAAAACAACCTGCTTCGTTAACCAGGCTATCATAATCGTAATACTTATTTACTGCGAACTTAGACCCTTGGTTTAGCGCCTCTGCCTTTCGGCAACACTGACCTTATCGGTCAGGGTTACAACAACTACTGGTTATTTTTATGATTCCAAAACATATATTTCTAAAATTACATGATAATTTTATCAAGGCTTTCAATATTTGTCAACCATTTCAAGGAAATAATATACTGTTTCCTAAATAATAGGTAATAAAGGTTCTATTTTCAAGTTATCCCCGCTGATTATTGGTACATTTCCGAAAGGAAATGGACAATGCGCTGATGATATATTGCAGAAGGGGCCCACTTGCCGCTTAACTCCTCCACAGTTGTTACTGCTCCGGACCAGGGCAGGCGTTTTACGACAAAATAGCGACCGTGCGTTTCCCCTATTGGGTTTAGGCCGACATAGGCAGCCATATGATTAAAGTGAGCCCTGACCCCATCTTCCGGGGTGGCAAACTGCTGATGGTCTTCGGGTTTATCCCCGGCAGCATTAGCTATTTTGATCCCTGCCCAGTTATTGAAGGCGGGCGGCACCTGGCCGGTGAAGTGTCCATATCGAGTTTCATGCGCAGCCTGGGCGTACAGCACCTCGGGACAGATGCCGGAAAGTTGGCCAAATTCCCAATAAACAGGAGCAATATCAATGAAGCGGGGATGAGCCTTTTTAATTTCAGCCCACTCAAGCGCCCTGGCAAGTGAGACTTTAGATGGGCCAACTATTTCTATACCACCAGGCTTATCTCGTTGACTTGCAGCAGGAGGTTTTTCAGGCGGTGCTACACTGCCGACTGCCGTTGGCTCAGGGGGGGCAATTACATTAACACTATTCTCGAAATTATTGCCTAGTGCATGGCTGATAAGCTTTCCCTGAGCAAAGGTGACAGATACGAGATGAGCAGGGGTTCCGCGTTTTGTGCTCATGGCACTCTGAGCATAACTGTTAAAATCAAACTTCATACCTGATAGCAACAGCGCGGCGTAGTAGTCTACTGTATCTCTGTAATCTATAAAAGCTCCACCACTGTGCAAAAAAGCAACCGGAACCTTGCTGCTGTAATCCTCATAGAGCCCATTTGGTTTACCAATTAATTTAAGAGCATAGGAATCCAGAAGATCTTGGTAGCCGTAAAGATTATAGCTGCCATCAGCAGACCTGGCAAGCAAACCCTCTACAGCAGCCGAAGCAGGCGCTGCAGCGCTGATTAATACAATGATTGCAATAATTAAGGTGACCAGTTTTCTCATAATAGTTCCTTTTTATTCGGGCCGCATAAGTTGAGATAAAAAAACCCTGCTGCCATGGCCTGGCTGTTTTAGTCCAATAAAACAGCTTTAGACCCTTGGCTTTGCGCCCCTTTCTTTCAACAGGTTTGCCCTTTCGATCAGGTAAATATTTCTTTACTCGTTATGTAGGTGAGATAATACAGTAATCTAACTTATTTGTCAACTATTTACTGCAAGCCACATTTTTTATATTATTGAGATTATTGAGGGGGTATTTTACTCTTGGGCAACAAAGAAACAAACACATCTACCAGCTTGGGGTCGAACTGGGCTCCGGCGCAACGCCTTAGCTCGCCCACTGCCGCCGCCGGAGGCAGCGCTCTGCGGTACGGTCGACCGCTGGTCATTACCTCATAAGCATCAGCGATTGCCATGATCCTGGTTAAAAGAGGAATCTCTTCACATTTAAGGCCGCGGGGGTAACCGGATCCATCCCAGCGTTCATGATGACTTAAGATGTCGTCGGCTACATGGGCAAATTCTTCGTTAGCCCTGGCAATCCGGCAGCCGGCCTCGGGGTGCATCTTAATCGTCTCCCACTTTTCGTTGTCAAGCAGCCCTTTTGGGGTCAGAATATCTTCAAATATTTTTACCTTGCCGATATCGTGCAGCAGAACCAAAACAGCCAGCCGGTTAAGCTCGGTCTGAGAAAGATCGAGGTTTTCTCCGATTTATAAAATAATATTCCTGACCCGACGGATGTAATCCTCTGTTTCGAAGCTCCTATCCTGCAGTTTGCGGTAAACTGATTTAAGAAGCGCCACTTTTATCTCCCGGTAATTTTGCAGTTTATGGCGATACATCCTATCTTCAGCAATTTTTTGGACCTTCACCAGAGGCTCTTCCGCCTTGTTTTTGCAGCAGCGCCGATCGAAACAGAAAAGGGCACACTGTTAATAGTGTATTGCTAACATTTAGCCTTGATCTGCTCACTGATTTCCAGGGCGGTTTCGGGCGGTGTCTGAGGCAGAAGCACTATAAACTCATCTCCACCCCAGCGGGTGATGATGTCTTCCTTACGGCAGATTTCCTTGAGGACTGTTGCCGCATTTCTGATCAACTTATCTCCTTCATTGTAACCGTAAGTATCGTTAATCAGCTTAAGACCTTTAATATCAGCGATGATCATACTGATTGGCAGCTGCCTGGAGGTATTGAGGCGCTGCATCTCAATTTCTAAAAAATGGCGGTTGAACTACCCTGTAAAACTGTCTTGGCAGCTCAAGTAGCGATTTCCAAGCTCTTCAGTTTTGCTGACGGTAATATCGCGGATAATCGCGGCAAAACGCTGTGGTTCAAAGCGGTAAGCAATAATATCGAACCAACACCTAAAAGTTTCTGAGTAAAATTCGAATCTTGATGATTCTCCGCTGGCAACTACCTGGCATAGAGATTCAATTAAATTTGCGAAAATATCATCTGCTTCAGACATGATATCATATAGTTTTTGTCCAATTAGCTGATTTCAGCTGAGGCCGGTCATCTTTTCAAAAGAGCTGTTAGCTCCGAAACAAACACTTAACCGCACTGCCCTCGCTGTCAGTTATGATTTCAAAATAAGCGAACGCATCAGGCAGGCTTTCAATTAGTAACCGGTATTTTTCCGATGTTTCCAGCAGATCACAAACCTCCCCGAAAGGGTGCAAATAGGTAAGTGAAGACAGTGAACGAACTACATTTTGATAATTATACTATACTTTTGTTATAATTCTGTTACATTTAGCGCATTTTTAATTATTTTAATCGGGATAGGGGGCGGCCGTAAAGCCGCCGACCCTCCCACACCACCAAGCAAGCCGTTCGGCACTTGGCGGTTCGTCAAAATGAACGCACTTGCGAGTATCGACTACTAAGACTTACAAAACCTAATCTGGCCAGATATTCG
>Ga0114946_10002659_pt1 | contig 12221 bp, 13 predicted proteins | sample WalLakDeSediment_FD_88676 | JGI IMG/M metagenome (GOLD analysis project Ga0114946, IMG submission 88676) | Lake sediment microbial communities from Walker lake, Nevada to study Microbial Dark Matter (Phase II) - Walker Lake 11/02/13 Deep Sediment | ecosystem: Environmental > Aquatic >...
CTGCGGCGGGCGGATCGGCGCCGGCGCAGGGGATCCGAGTCGTCTCGGTGCCGACCCGTTATCCGATGGGGTCGGAGAAACACCTGGTGCAGGCGCTCACCGGCGAGGAGACGCCGGCCCGGGGGCTCACGGCCGACATCGGCATGGTGGTGCACAATCCTGCCACGGCCTTCGCGGTGCACGGGGCATTGCGCCTCGGCCGGCCCCTGGTCTCCCGGGTGGTGACCGTGAGCGGGGCGGCGGTGGCGAGACCGGCGAACCTGCGGGTGGCCATCGGCACGCCCGTCTCCGCCCTGATCGACCACTGCGGCGGTTTCCTCGGGGAGCCCGCCCGCCTGGTGAGCGGCGGCCCCATGATGGGTCAGCCCCTGCCCGCCGTCCGGGTCCCGGTGGTGAAGGGCATGAACGGGGTCCTGGCCCTGTCCGCAACGGAGGTGAACGCTCAGACCGCCTCCCCCTGCATCCGCTGCGCGAGCTGCGTCAGGGCCTGTCCCTGCGGCCTGCTGCCCCTGGAGATGGCGGCCCACGCCCGGGCCGGCGACCTGGATGGTGCGGTCAGGCTGGGCCTGATGGACTGCATCGGCTGCGGCTCCTGCGCCTACGTCTGCCCGGCCCACATCCCCCTGGTGCAGTACTTCAACTACGCCAAGGGGGAGATGGCGGCGCGGGGCCGGGCCAAACAAAAGCAGGCCGAGACGAAGCGGCTCGCCGAGCAGCGCACCGCCCGCATCGAGGCCATCCAGCGCGCCAAGCGCGAGGCCATGGAGAAGCGCAGGCGCGAGGCCGCCGCCAAGAAGGCCGCGTCGGCGGGAGCGGAGGCGTGAGCAGCGTCGCGCCCCTCGCCGGTCCGTACGCCCACGCCGCGGTCAGCGTGCCCCGCACCATGGGGCTGGTGATGCTGGCCCTGATCCCGGCGACCGTCTTTGGCCTGTGGCAGTTCGGCTGGCCGGCCATGGCCCTGTTTGGGGTCACTGTCGCCGCGGCCGTGGCCATCGAGGCCGCCTGCCTGGCGGTCGCCCGCCGCCCCCTGCGTGCCCTGCTCGACGGCTCGGCCGTGCTGACCGGCTGGCTGCTGGCCATGACCCTGCCGCCCTGGGCCCCCTGGTGGATCGGCGTGGTGGGCGCTCTGATCGCCATCCTCGTGGCCAAGCAGGTGTTCGGAGGCATCGGCCAGAACCTGTTCAACCCGGCGATGGTGGCGCGGGTGGCCCTGCTGGTCTCCTTCCCCCTGGAGATGACCAGCTTTGTGGCGCCCCTGCCGCTGGGCAGCGCGGGTGCCCCGGATCTGGAGGCGGGCCTCGCCATCACCTTCGGCGCCGGGGGCTACGATGCGGTGACCAGCGCCACCCTGCTCGGGGCCGTGCGCACCGGGCTGGGGCAGGGACAGGACCTCGGGGCGCTGCTGGCGGAGGGCTGGCGGCCCGTCTCCGCCGCCGTTGGCAGCACGTCCGGCAGCCTGGGGGAGACCTCGGCCCTGCTGCTTCTCGCCGGCGGGCTGTTCCTGATTGCCAAGCGGGTGATCCCCTGGCAGGTCCCCGCCGCCATGCTGGGGAGCCTCGCCCTGATGGCGACGGTGATGCACCTGATCGACCCGGGGCGCTACCCGGACGCGGCCTTCCACGTCCTCTCCGGGGCGGCCCTGCTCGGGGCCTTCTTCATCGCGACGGACCCGGTCACCTCTCCGGTCTCGGTGCGAGGACGGCTGGTCTTCGCCGCCCTGATCGGGGTGCTGGTCTACGTGATCCGCACCTGGACCAACTACCCGGAGGGCGTCGCCTTCGCGGTGATGCTCGCCAACGCCGCGACTCCCGTGCTCGACCGCTGGCTTCGCCCGCGCATCTACGGGCGCCGGCGCGACGGGCGCCCGCTGGGGGCCGGGAAGGAGGGGCGCTGATGGAGCTCGCTGTCCTGCGCGACAACCTGGGCTATCAGGGCCTGCTGCTCGGTGCCGCGGCCCTGCTGACGAGCGCCCTGCTGTCCCTCGCCGACCGGGTCACCGCTCCCGCCATCGAGGCGGCGGAGGCCCGGGACCTGACGGCCTCCCTGCGGCAGGTCCTGCCCGAGGGCTTCGACAACGACCCACTCTCGGACCGCGTGACGGTCCCGGGCGCGGACGGGGAGGTCACCGTCTGGCGCGCCCGCCAGGGGGGGCTGATCGAGGGGGTCGCGTTCCGGGTGACCGGCAAGGGCTATGCAGGCCCCATCGTCTGCCTGCTGGGCGTCGACCCGGACGGCAGGATCCTAGGGGTGCGGGTGCTGAAGCATACGGAGACGCCGGGGCTCGGGGACAAGATCGAGCCCGCCAAGGACGACTGGATCCACGCCTTCGCCGGCCGCTTTCTCGGCGACCCGCCGGCGGAGCGGTGGGGCGTCAAGAAGGACGGCGGCGCGTTCGACCAATTCACTGGCGCCACCATCACCCCCCGGGCGGTGGTCGAGGCGGTCCGCGACGGCCTGACCCTCTTCGCGGCGCAGCGGTCGGCGATGCTATCGGACGGCCCGAAAAGAGATCTTGCCGCAAATGAACGCAAATGAACGCAAATAATAAAGAGAGACGGTACCCGGTCCGCGCTCCGCTGCTCCAGCAACACAAGGAGCTTGCCGGGCAACAGCGCCCGCCCTCAGGGTGAGCCCCTTTTCCCCACAACATTCTCTTTCATTTGCGTTTATTCGCGGCCAAATGCTCTGTTCAGGATTGTAGACAGGATACCGCCACTGTCTTCTTCATTTGCGTTTATTTGCGTTCATTTGCGGCCAAACTCTTCTTCTCCTGAACGCGCGGAGCGACCAGCATGAGCACCGATTACGCCCGAATAGCCAGGGACGGCCTGTGGGACAACAACGTGGTCTTCGCCCAGATGTTGGCGCTCTGCCCCATGCTGGCGGTCACGGGGACGGCCACCAACGGGCTCGGGATGGGGCTCGCCACCACCTTCGTGCTGACCGCCTCTAACGTGCTGGTGGCGAGCCTGCGCCACCTCATCAGCCGGGAAGTGCGAATCCCGGTCTACATCGTGCTGATCGCCACCCTCGTGACCCTCACCGACATGGCGCTCAACGCCTGGCTGCATGAGCTCTACAAGGTGCTGGGGCTCTTCATCGCGCTGATCGTGGTCAACTGCGCCATCCTCGGCCGGGCGGAGACCTTCGCCTCGCGGAACAGTGTCGGCGCCGCGGCCGCAGACGGCCTCATGATGGGCCTCGGTTTCACCCTGGCCCTGGTGATCCTGGGCGGGGCCCGCGAGCTGATCGGCAGCGGCACCCTGTTCGCTCAGGCACCGCTCCTGCTCGGCGAGGCAATGGCCTTCCTGGAGCTCACCCTGATCCCGGACTACAAGGGATTCCTTCTCGCCATCCTGCCCCCCGGCGGGTTCATCGCCCTCGGCTTCATCCTGGCCGGCAAGCGCCTCCTTGACCGCCGCCTTGCGGAGGGCCGCAGGGGCGCCGCCGCCCTGGAGGAGGCCGCGGCATGAACGTCGGGGTCGCCTACGCGGACAAGTTCAAGCAGCTCTGGCTCAAGCTCGACGTGCCCGAAGGCAGCACCGTGCGCGAGGCCATCGAGCGCTCGGGGCTGCTGGCCCAGTTTCCGGAGATCGATCTGGAGACGGCCCCCGTGGGCATCTTCGGGAAGATGACGAAACTCACGGCGCGCGTGAGCGAGGGGGACCGGGTGGAGATCTACCGTCCGGCCACCGCGGATCCCAAGTCGATCCGCCACGGCGACGCCGCTGGCGAGGACTAGGGGCTGGTGGATCAATCCAACACTCTACCGGGAGGGAGCTGGGGGCCGGCCGCCGACTTCAAGCCAACGGGAACTGGGAGCAGGGTTGGTCCGGTGGGTTCGCAGGCTTCTATCAGAGAACCGTGGTCGACCTGTCCAATCTGTTCCCGGCTTCTCAAGCGTTGGACGCCCAACGCCAGTGCCGACCAGCTTCCGAAGGAGCGCCAGCGACTGGGGCAGTAGAGTGGCGCCTTGTTCGAACTTTTCTATTCTTCTTCTTGGAGCACATTCTGTGCCTGTTGTAGCACGGCTACCACATCGATTTGCTCGGCCATAATATGATATATAATTCGGTATGGCCCGGAGAACACTTCCCTTATTTGCTCAAGCTCAAACTCTGGTACTTTGCGGCCAGACAATGGAAATTCACCAATTTGTTGTGATCTTCTGGTGATTCTGTCCACCGTGCGCAGGGCATAGGTTCTCGAATCCTGCGCGATGTACCTGTAAATGGCATCCAAATGGGCCTCGGCCGTTTCGGTCCAGCGAACTTTTCATTCAGGCAATCCGTATTTCTTCCTGAGCTCTGCAACATCCTTTGTTCGTCCGGCGTTGCTATCTTCTAGCCCTTTCTCGATGGTTTCTCGAACATAGATCTCATGCATCAGGTCATCCCATGTGGCATTGGCAGGAAGCTGATCAATTAACTTATGTGCATCTTCTTTGCTGACTCTCGCGGACATCTTTTCCTCCACACGAATCGATGTTGATGACCATCACTGGCCGCTGCAGGGCGTGACCGATGTGCTACGCGAAAGTTACGATGAAAGTCGCGCGCAGCGCGCTCCATCTCCCCCTCGCCCTTTGGGAGAGGGCCGGGGTGAGGGAAACGGCCATGGCGAGCAGCGCCTCTCATGGTCTGGGGTGGCGCTGATCGCCATGGCCGTTAGCCTAGCACAACATCAGGGACGGACATGCCGACGGGGTCGGTGCGACACAAGCCTGAGGTCTTACAGTCTTCCGCGCGCTGCGGAGAGGACGCGCGCCCGTCTGGCTGGGATCGTATCTGACCCTCCTCGAGCAGGCGCCGCCGGGTCGCGCTGAGGCTGGGCTTCCCCGGTCAGGGATGCGGGCGCTGGCAACGACCACCACCCGGTCCGGTGTCGACACGCAGCCGATGAGGGGCCATCAGGAAAGAACCTCGGTGCCCGCCGCGCGGCGGATCTGCGCGATCCAGGCCTTCTGGCAGTTGCGGCGGGTCCGCTCCATGAGTAGCTCGCGGATGGGCTCGCGGGCCTGAGGGAAGGGCAGGGCGCGGGCCGGGTGGATGCGCTCGCAAAGCAGGAGGTGGAAGCCGATCGGGCTCTCTACCGCCCCGCTCACCGCACCCTCCGGGAGCCGAAAGAGGACGGCGTCGAGCTCCGGGTAGAGCTGCCCCCGCCCGACGGTGCCCAAGCGCCCGCCCTTGAGCGCGGTGGGACACTCGGAGTGCCGGCGGGCGAGGCCGCCGAAGCGCTGCTTGTGTCCCTCCAGCCGGGCGGCGATCTGCTCCAGTCGGGCGAGGGCCTGCTCGCGGCGGTTCTCCGGGAAGTCTTCGTTCACTGTTACCAGGATCTGGCGGACGGTGCGCCGCTCCGGGCGGGTGAAGCGGTCGCGGTTGAGCTCGTAGTAGAGGCGCAGGTCCAGCTCCCCGACCGCCGCGCCGCGGGCGCCGACCCGGGTGATCACCGCGTCGAAGGTGAGCTCCCGCTGCAGGGCTCGGCGCAGGGCGTCGGCGTCGAGGCCGTTGTCGGCGAGGTCCTCCGCGAGGGCCGCTTCGTCCGGGTAGCGGCGGGCGATCTCGGCCAGGGCGGCGTCCACCCGCTCCGGGGGCGGGAACAGGCCCTGCGCCTCGGGGGACCCGAGCACCAGGGTCTCCAGGGCGAAGGTGCGGTCTGCCTGCCGATGCGCCTCCGCCAGCTTACCGGGGTCGAGGGCCCCCGGGTTGCGCCCGAATCGCTCCTGGGCCGCCCGCAGGAGGTGGTAGCGGTACTCGGGGGGGCGAGCGAGTTCGGGTCCCGTCACCTGGCCTCCTCGCTCGGTGTGGGGGCCGGGTCGAGGGCCGTCTCCGGCACCTGCAGCAGATTGCGGGCCGGGAACAGGACGTGATAGGCGAAGCTCGAGTCGGGGCCGGCGACCACCTTCATCACCTCGCCCACCTCGCCCCGCTCCACCAGCACCCGACCGCCGCTCGCTAGGCGCAGGCGGGCGGCGACCCGGTCCCGGAACTCGAAGCGGCTCGGGTTCCAGGGCTCGTCGGGGTCCTGCAGCTCCTCCTCCCGGCAGCCGACCATGCGGCCGGCCTCCAGGAAGTGCACCGAGTAGATCAACTGGTCCTGGAGAAAGGTGCCGACGTCGCGCACGTAGCCGACGGAGCCCCGGCGCACCAGGAGCGCCCCGGTGGGCTCGCCGGGGAAGGTGCCGTCGTTGCGGACGTTGCGTTTCAGGCGCACCGCCGCGCCGTATTCGAACCTAGGGCGCACCGTTGAGCTGCCCGGCGAGGTCGGACAGGGGGACCACCGCCACCTGGGGCTCGCCGCGGCGGAACACGCGGAACACCTTCTCGGTGCGGGCGTCGGAGGTGACGAAGTCCTGGTAGGCGCCGGCCAGCAGATCGGCGTGGAGGGCATAGCGCTTCGCGTCGCTCTCCGGCATCTCATCCACCTCTGCGAGGTAGTCGTGGAAGCGCTGGAGGATGTGCAGGCGGTTCACCTGGACCACCGCGGGATCGAAGTCGATGCCGAAGTAGACGAGGAAGTCCTCGGCGCTTTCGAGCTCGGCGAGATCGGTGTCGAGGTCGGTCATGATCGTCTCCTGTTGATGGTCCGGTGATGGAAAGGGGACTCGCCCCAAGACCGGAAGTAACGAGTCAAGAACAATTTGAGCAAACCACTTAATCGTTCTCGTTGTCGTTGTCGTAATCGTATTCGTAATCGGTATCGGAACCGGAATCGGAGAAGTGATCCGATCCGGGTATGACCAACTCGATGGCTACCGGAGCTCCCATGATGTGGTCCATCAAGCCAAGACAGCGAATTGGCGAGGTGCGCGAGACTCGGCGCGCTACGATGACCTCGAAAACGACAACGACGGCGCTAACGGTATGCTCTGATCATCGGGTTTTACTAATCAGTGAACCGTTCCTAAGGCGCAGAGGGAGAGCCAATTCCGGCTGAGCATTCCCGCTCTGTGAGCTCCTCCCCCAGAATCCGCTTCAGGTGCGCAGGAAGTGGACGTTGCCCCCGGTCCCCGCCAAGCGCTGCTCCGCGACCCGGGCCCGTGCCAGGTCCACGAGGCCGCCCAGGTGGAGCCGGTCGCTGCCGTCGAGCCCGGCGACCTTCTCCAGGCGCTCCAGGGCGCCCTCGGCGTCGCCCGTGCGCAGGCAGAGGTATCCGGCCCCCTTGAGCGCCATGAGCAGGAAGCGAGTTCGGGTCATGGAGACGACCACCGCGCGCCCGAGGCTGACCCGGTCGAGTCGCCGCCAGTCCGGGTCGATCCCCAGCCGGCGGGCGGTGAGCAGGATCACCCGCTCCGCCACCCGCAGGGCGTCCGCGTGTCGGTGGCGGTAGTAGAAGAAGCGGTAGAGGGCGACCAGCACCGTGGGGTGCTCGGGCTCCAGCAGGTGGGCCCGTAGCAGGGCGTGCTCCGCGGCGGCCGGGTCGTCCCCGTACAGGGCGGACGCCTGCGCCAGGAGCCCCTCCGCCTCGGCGGTCAAGGGCTCGTCGAAGTACAGGTCTTCCGCGGTGAAGTCGAGGAGGTCCATGGGTCTTGCGGTGCTCCGGATGGCCATGGGGCGCTCTACTGGAGCCCCGCGGCCCCGGGCCGGCCGATCTCCGCGAGAAAGCCGCGCAGGTCCGGGACGCCGGGGGAGCGTTTGGTACGGGTGACGAAGCGGCGCACCAGGGCGAGCACCCGCTCGGCCTGCTCCAGGTCGAGATCGAAGGCCAGCAGCTCCTGGTAGGCCTGGCGCACCGCGCGCCGCCCGGAGTGCTTGCCGAGCACCAGGGAGTGACCGCGGCCGAGCTCCGCCGGGTCGATGCCCTGGTAGTTGAGGGGGTCCTTCAGCAGCCCGTCCACATGGATGCCCGACTCGTGGGTGAAGGCGCCGATCCCCACCAGGCTCTTGTGCCAGCCCAGGGGGTGGCCGGAGGCCGCCTCCACCAGGCGGGACAGGGCCTCGAAGCGGGTCAGGTCCACCCCCGTGGCGACCCCGTAGAGGTGCTTGAGGCCCATGGCCACCTCCTCCAGGGCCGCGTTGCCGGCGCGCTCCCCCAGGCCGTGGACCGTGGTGTTGACGTGGGTGGCCCCGCCGCGTACGGCCGCCAGGGTGTTGGCGGTGGCCATCCCGAGGTCGTCGTGGGCGTGCATCTCGATCTCGATGTCGGTGACGGCGCGCAGCTCGTGGATGCGCTCGTGCACCGCGAAGGGGTCGAGCACCCCCAGGGTGTCGGCAAAGCGCAGGCGCCGCGCCCCCGCCGCCTGGGCCGCCTCGGCGGCGCGCCAGAGGAGCTCGGGCTCGGCCCGGGAGGCGTCCTCCGCACCGACGCAGACCTCCAGGCCCGTCTCCAGGGCCTCGGGGACCCGGCGGCGGATCTCGGCGAGCATCCAGTCCCGGTCGCGGCCGAGCTTGCGGGCGAGCTGCTGGTCGGAGACCGGCACCGAGAGGTCGATCATGCCCACCCCGAGCCCGGCGCACGCGGCCAGATCATCAGCCCGCATGCGGCTCCAGACCATCAGCCGAGCCGATAGCCCGAGGGCGGCGACGGCACGGATGGAGTCCCGCTCTTCCTCTCCCATGGCGGGGATGCCCACCTCCAGCTCCGGCACCCCCAGCCCGTCGAGCCCACGGGCGATGGCGAGCTTCTCGTCAAGCGAAAAGGCGACCCCGGCGGACTGCTCACCGTCGCGCAGTGTTGTGTCGTTGATGATGACCGTCGGCGGCATGGTGGAGGCTCCCAGGCAGGGTTGAAGCTGTGGAAGCAGGGGGCGTGCCAGGACGGTTTGCGCTTTGGGATCCGCGACTTGCCAGTCCCTCCGGCTGCGGTTGGAGGATTTGCGACAGCGGTCGGCCAAGCGGCTTGTGGGCTTGGCAACGGGTGTTCGGGTCTCGATGCGTTGAGCCGAGTTACCCTGAGGCCGTGCTCGGGAGTCTGATCAGCGCGAGGGAGGCCGGGACTCCTCTGGAGTCGTTAATCACTACGAGAACCAGACCGAAGAAGAAGCAGTCGCAGAGGACGAGGCTGCATTTGCAAACCGATGGCCGAACGATGATGCAGGCTCCGAGCGAGCTTGTCCCGGCGGTAAGGGAGCTTCTGTTGCCTCAGGCGCGGCGGTTTGGCCGCCAGGGGCGGGGCAGGAGGCAGAGGGGCGCGGTTGACGACCTTAAGGGCCTTGTGGGCCCGGCCCTGTGCTCTGCCAGATCGGGCGAATCGTCAGCAAGGCGATGCAACAACGTGAGAATTGACCCGGCCGCGACAGGCAAAGTCCCCTTGGCGGCGGTGCCGCCGGCGCCCCCTCAGCCGGCGTCGTTCCGAAGGGCTTCGCGATAGCCGCAGATTGCCTCGTACGTGGAGGGGCGGTCGAGGAAGGAGGTCAGGAGGTCCAGGTCGATCCCCGGAAGGACCTCGCTCGCGCCGACGGGGACAGAGTGCTCGTCGCGAAGGCCATAGGCCTGGATGCGCCCCTTGCGCCAGAACCACACCTCAGCCACCCCGAGCTTGCGGTAGATGTCGAGCTTGTCGATGCGCCCGGAGGTCCACTCCACCTCGACGGCCAAGTGCGGGCGCTCGACGTGCGGGTCGCCGAAGATCCAGCACTCGTCGGGCTCGGCCCCGCGGGTGCGGTCGGTCGCCTTGAGGGTCCAGGAGCCGACGGTGGTGAAGGGCAGGTCCCGCTCCATGCACCAGGTCTCCACCAGGCTGCCAATGGTCGACTTGATGGCCTCGTGGGTGCGCGAAGGCCTCATGATCTCCACCTCTCCCTCCAGGTAGCTGATGCGCGGGGCCGAGTGCTCGCCGCGCATGTCCAGCAGGCGCTCGTAGTCATCCCAGGTCAGGCCGTGGAGGAAGACGATCTGGTCGTCGATCGAGGCGTCGTCGCGGCTGTGGTACTGGGCGTTGGTGAGCATTCTCCGGTCCTTGGGAGGGGGATACCTTGGGGCCAAGTCTAGCCCGTGGACGCGGTCCACGCACGGGGTCAGGTTCACCACGCACGGGGTCACGCGCGGGGCAAGGTCTTGATTGTTGCCCTCGCCTGACAACCCTTCGCGGGTGCCGCGGGCTGCCGGGCTCTCCCGCCGCGGTTCCGGTTCCCGATGGACCGGACTGCGGGAGCACGGCCGTTAGCGTGGCGCGATGGGCGTCAGCGCCTCGGTCTCGGCGATGAAGAGAAAGGCATCGTAACGCTGCGGCAGCAAGGTCGGCACGTAGTTGCCGGGCACTTCGCGCTCGGGCCGGTACACCACGCCAATTGCCCGGTGCCCATGGGGCTGGCGCAGCGGCGACGCGACCGATTCGTCGAACAAGAACAACAGATCCTTGCCGTCACCGGCCTCGCGCATGGCGGCCTCGATGCTGCCGGGCGCGGCCGGCGGGATGGTCATCTGCACCATCGGTGCTTCCCAGGCGCGACCTGCCAGGACGGTGCCGCGATCGGTGCCGAACCCCACCGCCGCCACCTGCTCGGCCCCGAGCCCCTCGCGGGCGAGCTGGCCGATATTGAGACGGTGCCGGTGCAACATGTCGGTCGCGCGCGCATCACCGACATGGGTGTTGTGGGCCCAGACGATGCCCTTCGCGTCAGTCCCGTAGAAGTCGAGCAGCCGCTCCAGCGTCTGGTAGAAGTGCTCGACTCGGGTATTCCAGGACTCCGGGCCGCGGCCAGCCATGCCGCTGTAATGCCTCTCTGCATTCTTGACCACCCAGGCCATCTGCTTGAGATGGAGGTATTCCGCGGCATCAATATCGAGGCTGTCGCGCTGTTCCTGCAAGCGTTCGACCACGGCGCGCGCGTTCTCGCCCAGCCCCGCTTCGCCGCGCTCCAGCGCCCGCACATAGGCGCGTGTGTCCTCGAGCAGGGCGTCGAACGGGGCATACTGCTCGCGGAGCCACTCGGCCTCATCGGCGTCGATGGCGGCCATGGACGCGGGCAGCTCACGCAGGGCATCGGCCTTGCCGTAGACATCGATGCCATAGAAGCCCACCCGACGCTCGGGTGGCTGCTGCGCATTGTGGGCCTTCAGCCATTCGATGAGTGCAGCGGTCTCTTCGTTGGCCCACATCCAGGTGGGCCAGCGGTCGAAGGTCCGCATGATCTCGCGTGCGCTCGCCGCGTCGCGGTCATAGCCTTTCACATATCGATTGAGCCGGTAGAGGGCGTTCCAATCGCCCTCGACCGCGATGAACCGAAAGCCATGATCAACGATCAGGTCGCGACTGATCGCGGCCCGTAGGTCATAGAACTCGGCGGTACCGTGGCTCGCCTCACCCAGAAGGACCACCCGTGCCGGGGCGATGCGGTCGATCAATGGCGCCAGCTCGGGGGGGTCGCCGAGCGGTATCGCAATCTCGCGCAACGCGCTGACCAATGCGTTCTCGGCTGCGGTGAGCCCCGGCGCGAGCAGCAGCCCGAGCAACAACAAGCAGCGCCGTAACGCCCTGCGTGGCGGGTACAGCCGGCTGATCATCGGGACCTCCCTTTTGGGCTGTTCGGTGCGGGGAGGATAGCAGCCCGTCTCGGCACCGGCAGGGGCGAGGACCCTATCGGCTGGACAGGCGGCGGGTGGGCCTGGACTGCGGCTCGCGTGTCGTTCGGCTTGGTCACTGCGACCGGCGTTGGGGGGGTCTTGCAATCACACATCTGTGCAGTGCGTTACGGATGCTTGATTGCAAGACCTGCCCCCGCTTTCTCCAACACGCACGCTGCGATATTGGCCTCCCCTGACTTTCTTGAAGTGCAGTGAGGGATGTGTGGGATTGTCACGGAGAAGCTGATAATTCTGACGTGCGAGTTGTTGCACCGACTCCGGCAGGGAGTTGAAGCACTGCCAGAAACTAGCGGAAGCGTAATGCTTCAAATTTCCCTCGCTTGTCCAGCTTGATACTCAGCGAGCGCGGCGGATGCGAGGGCATCGAGTTTCCCGGCTTTTGCGTCTCGTTCGATCTGGCGATCCCACTCATCGTTGTCCCAGTCAAAGAACCAACGTCGAAACTCGCTCAAATCGTCCGGAGAGAGAGACTTAACTTGCTCCTCAAGTCTTTCAACGGTAGTCATCGTATGCCTCACCTCATTCAACAGGTTTATATGATTGAGAAAACGGGGTCAGAAAACGGGGTCACAGAAAACGCAGAAAACGGGGTCCGCAGAGAACGCAAGAAAACGAAAACGGGGTCAAAACGCAAACGCGCAGCAAATGGGGACCAGCAAATGGGGCAGCAAATGGGGACAGACCACGTTTTCTAGA
>Ga0114946_10002660_pt1 | contig 12219 bp, 10 predicted proteins | sample WalLakDeSediment_FD_88676 | JGI IMG/M metagenome (GOLD analysis project Ga0114946, IMG submission 88676) | Lake sediment microbial communities from Walker lake, Nevada to study Microbial Dark Matter (Phase II) - Walker Lake 11/02/13 Deep Sediment | ecosystem: Environmental > Aquatic >...
CGCTCACCGGTGCCGGGATTTCCGAATCGACCTTGTCGGTGCTGATTTCCAGGATGGTCTCATCTTTGGTAACCGCATCTCCAGCGCTTTTAAGCCATTTTAAAATCGTTCCCTCGGTAATCGATTCACCCATTTTAGGCATGAGCATGTCAAATTTCATATGATCCTCAATCAACAATACAGTTATGATTCTTTTTTCAATAGGCGGCCAGCTCGTGCAGGGCCTGCACCAAATCGTTCGTTTGCGGCAGCATGGCTTCTTCGAGCACGGCGCTGAAAGGTACTGGCGTATCGGCCGCGCCCAGCCGTTTGACCGGGGCATCCAGGTACTCAAAAGCAAATTCAGCAATGTGGGCGGCAATTTCCGCTCCGAATCCATGGAAACGGGTATCTTCATGGGCCACAAGTACCTTGGAGGTCTTCTTCAGCGATTGCAGGATGGTTTCCGTATCCAGCGGATTGATGCTGCGGATATCGATTATTTCCACACTGATACCATCCGCTTCCAGTGTTCGGGCCGCTTCCAGGGATTTTTGCACCAGGGCGCCCCAGGTGACTACCGTAATATCGGTCCCTTCCCTTTTTACAGCCGCTTTACCAAAGGGTAACAGGTAATTGGCATCCGGTTCGGGGGCGGCGGCAAAACTCTGCCGGTAAAGCCCCTTATGCTCCAGAAACAACACCGGATCAGCCCCGCGTATGGCGGCCTTAAGTAAACCCTTGGCATCGGCGGCATTGGACGGATAGGCGATTTTAATTCCCGGCAGATGGGCGAAAAAGGCTTCGATGTTTTGGGAATGACACAAGCCACCGTGAATATATCCACCCACCGGCACACGGATCACCACCGGCGCCGCCCAATTATTGTTGGACCGCCAACGCATGGTGGCTAATTCATTGCGGATTTGCATCATGGCCGTCCAGATGTAATCACCAAACTGAATTTCCACAACCGGACGTAACCCGCGCAAAGCCATCCCAATGGAAACACCGGCAATGCTGGATTCGGCCAGGGGGGCGTTAAAACAGCGCTCCCGGCCAAACTGGCTGGAAATACCCGTAGTCGCCGTGAACACCCCGCCTTTGCCGTCAGCGACATCCTGACCAAAAACATACATCTTATCGTTATAAGCCATTTCTTCTTTGAGGGCGTGATTGATGGCATCCACCATAACCACTTTCTCACCCTCAACAGGAGGGTTTTCGGCATTTTGCTCTGCAGGGTCTTTTTCCGGGGCATAGAGAAAATGGTACAGGGTTTCGGGTTGGGGATGGTCGTATTGATCGGCATCTTCCGCCGCCCGGTCTACTTCCGCTTTTATTTCCTTTTTCAGACGCTCAAAATCCTCTTCTTCGGCCAGACCATTCTCCAGCAATAAAACCTCGAAATTAGGGATGGGATCTTTCTGCTTATCCGTTTCCAACTCGTCATGGGTGCGATACTTTTTTTGCGAATCCGATGACGAATGAGGGAAAAGGCGCACCGTCTCGGCTTCGATCAAACTGGGTCCCTTGCCCTGGCGGGCATTGGCCACGGCTTCTAACATCACCTCATAGGAAGCCAGGAAATTGGTTCCATCTACATGGAAACGATTCAATCCTTCATAACCGGCTGTAAACTTGTAAACCGAGCCGCCGGCAACCTGTTCTTGCACAGGCACGGAAATGGCATATTTGTTATTCTCGATCACAAAAATGACCGGCAGCTTTTCCCGTGAAGCCCAATTCAATGCTTCATGAAAATCGCCCTGGCTGGTTGTGCCCTCTCCCGAAGAGACATAAACCACCTCATCCTTGCCTTCTTTCACGGCACCCAGGGCGGTTCCAACGGCCTGCAGATACTGTGTGCCGGTGGGACTGGATTGCGACACAATGCGATGTTTTTTATGCCCGTAATGATTGGACATCTGCCGTCCCCCGGAGCTGGGGTCTTCGGCACGGGCCATAAAATTGAGAAAGATTTCCAGTGGGGTGACCCCATATTGCAGAACAAAGGTTAAATCGCGGTAATAAGGATAGGCATAATCGTAACCCGGCTGCATGGCATAGGCCGCTGCCGTCTGGATGGCCTCGTGACCGGCCGCTCCGATGTGGAAATAACTTTTTCCCTGCTTCAAAAGGATCATCATTTTTTCATCCATAAGCCGGGAAAGGACCATATTCCCATAGAGCTTAAGAAGCATTTGGCGACTGATCCCACCAAATTCCTTCACTTTTTTTGTCGTCGTGGCCATGAGTTCCTTACCATTAATCCATCATACGTTGACTGAATCTCTTCCAAACCGCCTGAATACCCGATCGCCTTACCGGAATCAATCCTCTATTCTTTGCCTTTTTTCTGCTTCTCGGCTGGAGCATTGGCCCGATGCAACGCGCAATTCAACAGCAGATAATCCCTGAAGTCAAGCATGGGATCAAAATCCCCTTCCGCGCGTACCTGACACGATTGAGCGCTTTCTGCACCGCGGGGACAGGGCATATCCGGGTATAGCGGACACATATCCTGCTTTTTTTTCGACATGAATACTTTCCTCAAATGATCAGGGGTTTCCGATCCGTCACCTTCCTGAGCCTTGCTACGCGGTTTCGGAAACATTGTTATTAACTAAATTTATGCCTCAATATTTCCTGAGCAACTTTCATTTTGCCGCAAACCACCGTTTGATGGCATTGCTCACAGCCTTGCACGGTCAACCATATAATGATGGTTTTACTTATTCACCTGAAAGGTGCGATCATCGTCTTTGAAAAAACGCACAATCTGTTTGGCTGCGGCGATTCCGGCATTGATATTGGCCTCAGCCGTTTGCGCTCCCATCTTTTTGGGTGTGAAATAAAAACGACCGGGATATTTTTCGGCGATTTCCGCCTTGCAGTCCGGTTCAATATCAGAGATGTATTCGAAATCCGGCCGTTCGGCAAACATCCGTAACAATCCCTGTTCGTCAATCACTTCCTTACGGGCCGTATTGACCAATGCAGCCGGTTTAGGCATGGCCGACAACAGGGCAAAATTGATGGACTTTTTTGTCTGTTCATTGGCCGGGATATGCAATGATACATAATGGCATTTACGGAACAGTTCAGCCGCATCCTTGACCACAGTAGTGCCATCCTTTTCAATTTCCGCCTTTCTGACAAAGGGATCATAGGCGAAGCTATGCATACCAAAACCGGCGGCGATTTCAGCAACGCGTTTGCCGACATTTCCGTAAGCCAGAATCCCCAGATTTTTGCCCATCAGCTCGCGACCCGATTTGCCGTTAAACTGGTGCCGTGCCTGGTAGACCATCATTCCAAGGGCCAATTCGGCCACGGCATTGGCGTTTTGACCCGGGGTATTCATCACGACCACGCCCCGGGCGCTGGCCGCTTTCAGGTCAACATTGTCGTAGCCGGCGCCGGCCCGGACAACAATTTTAAGGTTCTTTGCCGCCTGCAGAACCTCGGCATCGACCATATCACTGCGAATGATGATGGCCTCAACTCCCTGCGCCGCTTTAATTAAATCGGTCTTGGCAGGATACTTTTCCAGTAGGATCATTTCATAACCCGCCGCATCAAGCACTTCCTTAATCTGTGTGATCGCTTCGGCTGCAAACGGTTTTTCGGTGGCGATTAATACTTTGGTCATAGCAATTCATCCTTTTATATGATTGTTGTTGAGTCACCTGTTCCTTGATTTCAAGGCAGGTAAAATTGTCGGATTCGTGTTTAAACTTATCACTAAATCTTTACAAAAACAACCTCATTCGGGGAATAAAATAGCGGAACATAATGCTCGAAATTGGTTACTGGATGCAGGATGCCGGTTACTCGGTTCAGAGTTAGCTGGTTGGAGTGGTGGAGTGTTGGAGTGCTGGATGCTTGATGCTGGTCACTGGATACTCGATGCTGGATGCGGGTATCATAAATGAAAAAAGAAAAACGAAAAATGAAAAAAGAATGTTCTTATTCAATTTGGATATTGTTATTTGGTCCCGCACAGGCGGGATGGAATTTGTTTGTCTATTGGTGCTTGTTATTTGGGATTTATTTTTTGGTATTTGTTTGTCGTCTACTATTAGCCCAGGTTTTTTCCCATTTCTGTGTGATACCTTTGCATTACCCTTTACTCTTTTCTATTTTCTATTTTCTATTTTCTTCCTTCCCCACATGTACTAAACCCTAACTACTATCTTTGATTAATCTTTTTTCATATAGTCATATTTTTGTATCTTACCTGAAATTTTTTTACGCATTGACGGAAAGGAATCTCATGAAAAAAATCCAAAAAGGCAGTAAAATCGGCGTCCTTGCCCCGGCCTTCCAACCCAAACCGGAACGACTCAAGAAAGGTATCGATTATCTGAAAAGCCTCGGCTATAGTGTGGCTGAAGGATTAAGCCTCTATGCCAAACACGGCTATCTGGCAGGCAGCGATCAGTTGCGCCTTGACGATATCCACCAGATGTTTGCCGATCCTGAAATCGATGCCATCATCTGTGCGCGTGGCGGTTGGGGCTGCCTGCGCTTACTGGATCAGCTTGACTATGAACTGATTAAAACCAATCCCAAACTCTTTATTGGTTATTCGGATGTGACCACCCTGCAACTGGCTTTTTGGACCCGCGCGCAACTGCCATCCCTTTCCGGTCCCATGGTGGCCGTTGAGATGGGTACTGGTATCGAAGAATTCACCGCCACACACTTCTGGGATCAGCTTTTCAATCCTAAACCTCAATATACCATTCATTTTAACCCACAGGTAAGCCCTGTCGGTCAGCATGGGCAGGCATCCGGAACACTCCTGGGTGGTTGCCTTTCCATGGTAGCCCACCAACTGGGCACGCCTTATTCACCCGATTATACCGATTGCATCCTGTTTCTGGAAGATATCGGAGAAGAGCCCTATCGCATCGATCGCTACCTCTCCCAGCTGAAACAGACCGGTCTGTTTGAGAACATACGCGGACTTATTTTAGGTAATTTCATCGATTGCGAGAATCAGGATGCAGAGCGTCCCTCTTTCACTGTCGACGAAGTACTGCAGGATTACTTCAGTCAGAAGCCTTATCCGGTAATCTATAATTTTCCATATGGACATGGCATGGTAAAGGTATCGCTGCCGATTGGCGTAATGGCGAGAATCGATACAGAAAGCGCCTTGCTTGAATTCACCAATCCGCTTTTCAACCAATGAGCTAATATATGGCGTAATTAAACCGATAATGGTTTGACTAAACACAGGTATTTATTTAAATTCCGTGGTTTGTTTAACTGATTTCCCGATATATAACTTGAAAAAAATATTTTGATTACATACGCTACTGAGGAGCTGGTTCATGGGGCTTGGTTTTTTGAATTTTCTTTCATCGGACATTGGAATCGATTTGGGTACCGCCAACACCCTGATTTATGTTAAAGGCAGAGGAATCGTTGTTAATGAACCATCCATTATCGCCCTGGAGGAAAACACCGACCGTATCGTTGCCGTAGGTCACGATGCCCGTTTGATGCTCGGTCGCACCCATCATGGCATTCAAACCATTCGTCCCTTAAAAGATGGGGTGATTGCTGATTTTGAGGCCACGGAAATCATGATCCGCGAGTTTATCAAAAAAGCCAATGTGAACCGCATGATGGTAGGAAGAATCGTCGTTTGCGTGCCTTCAGGAATTACCGAGGTGGAAAAACGTGCCGTCCGGGACTCCGCAGAACGGGCCGGTGCCCGGGAGGTGGACCTGGTCGCTGAAGCCATGGCTTCAGCCATTGGAGTCGGTCTGGAAATCGATGCACCGATTGGCAATATGATTGTTGATATCGGCGGAGGGACCTCGGAGATTGCCGTAATTTCCCTCAATGGTATTGTGAATCACACTTCCATCCGCATTGGTGGCGATGAGATGAATCAGGCTATTGTACAATATTTTAAAAAGAATTTTAATTTACTGATTGGCGAAAAAACCGCAGAAGATATTAAGTGCAGTATCGGTTCCGCGGCCCCGCTGGAAGAGGAAATCAAAAGTGAAGTGAAAGGCCGTGATCTGATTGATGGTATCCCCAAAACCATTGAAATATCTTCTAAAGAAATCAGAGAAGCCTTAAATGATTCCATTAGCACCATTGTTGAGGCGGTCAAACTGTCCCTGGAAAGAACGCCTCCGGAGTTGGCTTCCGACATTCTCGACCGGGGTATCATCCTCACCGGAGGCGGCGCCCTCTTAAAAAATCTGGATGTCCGCCTTCGTGAAGACACTTCCATGGCCATTCACATCGCTGAAGACCCGTTAACCTCCGTGGCCCGGGGATGCGGGAAAATTTTAGACAGTCCCGAGACCTATGAAAAAGTCCTATTGCGCCAGAAACGTGTGGTATGAGGTTGCATTAACCAGCCGGTTTCAGGGATATATTTTTATCATAATGATCTAACTATTTTTATTTTATTAAAGTGACTTTTATTAAACATTTCCTATCCCGTTTCCGGGATTCTCTGGCCCTGTTGATTTATATTCTACTCTCGTTTCTTTTTATCATCTCCAGTGATTCGATGATACTGAAGGGAATACGCAAGACCATGCTGGTTTCCACGGGTGCGATCGGCAATGTCTTCGGATCGATCGAATCCTATTTAAATTTGCGTGAAATCAATCGGCAACTGGCCTTAGAAAATACCCGTCTTGCCTTTGAAAATTTTCAGATTCAGGATGCGATTCTGGAAAATATACGGCTGCGCCAGGTCCTGCAATTCAAACATGAATTACAATACGACCTGATTCCGGCTAAAGTCATTGGATTCAGCCCGGTGGACATTGTCAGCGGATTATTACTCTCGACGGAGGATATTGCCCGTGTCCAAAAAAATAATGCTGTCATCACAGCCGATGGTCTGGTGGGTAGGATCGTTGAAATCAGCGGACGCTATGCCATCTGCCAGATTTTACTTGATCCCAACAGTCGCATCAGTGCGCGGCTGCAACGTAACCGGGAGCTCGGTATGGTGATCTGGGATGGTGCTAATGCCTTGCTTCTGGACTATATTCCTAACACGGTGAGCGTGAAACCCGGTGATGTTCTATTCACCTCCGGATTGAGTATGATCTTTCCGTCCAATATCAAAATCGGGACGGTAAGTGAAGTTGAGATTAGTACAGAAAAATTGCTTCAAACCATCAAAGTGCAACCAGCCGTCAGCTTCAATCGGCTGGAAGAAGTGTTTATCGTGCAGGTAGTTGAACCCAATGAACCATGAAATCAAATATCTCCTGACACTTTTTTTCTTTTTTGGATTGGGATCGGTTATTGTCCAGAGCCTGCTTGTGCCTTACATCACCATCCATGTTTGGCGTCCTGACCTTGTTTTAATAATTGTTCTGCTCATGGCCAAAAGGTTTGGCAGTTTGAAAGGCAGCACCATTGGTTTTATTCTTGGTATATTACAGGATTCCTTGACCGCCATGCCCATCGGAATATCCGCCCTTCCCAAGGCATTGGCCGGTTATGCTTCGGGAAAAGCCCGGGTCCTGCTGTTGGGCGGCACCATGTATATGGTTTTCTTCATGTTGATTATCTTTATTCATGAATTAATTGTTTACGGTTTTATTCAATTCAAAACCGAAGTGTCCTATCCCCTGTTAATAGTCAGCAGGGTGTTTCCCAATACCATTTACAGCACCCTGATGTTGTTTATTGTTAATTATTTTTTAAACAAATATTTCAATACAGAGTAAGTTATGAAAGAAACCGATAAATATATTATAGCACAACGCCGAATATTTTTGGTCATTGCCATCTTACTGGCATTCCTATTTATCCTGTCAGGATTTATTCGCTTACAAGTTTTTAATCGAGAAGAGTACGTGCAAAAATCCCTGGATAATAGTGTACGAAAACTGCAGATGTACCCTGTACGCGGCTTGATTCTTGATTCGAGAGGCGAGATTCTTGTTGATAACCGTTCTTCGTTTTCAATAGCTGTCATCCCAAAAACCATCAGTCCGGAAATCTTACATTATTTGTGTGAATTCCTCAATATCGATTTTGAAGAAGCCAATCAGAAAATCAGAAGAGAATTCGGCTTCCGGCCGATCATCATTGAACGGGATATTTCCATGGAGACGCTTATTGCCGTTGAGGAGAAACGTTATGATTTACCAGGAGTCCTCACCCTCGTTACCCCGAAGCGTCACTACCCGGAGGATGTTAATTCGCCTCACATCTTTGGTACTATCGGTGAGATAAACCGGGCTGAACAACAGCTTTTTCGGGACTATGATCCCGGTGATATGATCGGCAAGAGCGGCATGGAACGACAGTATGAAAGCATTTTACGCGGCAGCAAGGGATCACAATACCTGCTTGTCGATGCATCAGGCAGAGATCTGGGTAACTATGATCTGCATCGCAACATTGCGCCGATCCATGGATCCGACCTGCATCTGAAAATGAATTACCGGCATCAGCAAATAGCCGAATCCCTCTTAACAGACCAACGGGGTGCCATCGTTGCCATCGATGTTAAAACCGGAGGAATTTTGGCCCTGGTCAGTAAACCTGATTTCGATCCACGTCTTCTCACCGGTAAAATTGAACCTGAGGTCTGGAACAGCTTACAGCATGATGAGAGCCGCCCATTATTCAGCCGGGCTCTTCAAAGTGGTTATCCACCCGGCTCCACTTTTAAAGTAGTCGCCGCCATCGCTGCTCTGCAGGAGAGAATCATTCAACCATCCTGGAAAGCAACCTGCCCCGGTTTTTTCAGACTTGGCCGAAAAACCATTAACTGCTGGAATGCCAAAGGACACGGAACCATTGACTTGATGGATGCTATTAAGCATTCCTGCAATGTCTATTTCTACCAGCTGGGCTTAAGAATCGGCCTGGATACCTGGTCGCAGTACAGTAATATTTTACAATTCGGAACTCCTACCGGAATTGATCTTCCTAACGAAAACAGGGGATTGGTCCCATCCGTTGATTACTTTAACCGGGTTTTCGGCAAAAATGGCTGGACGCAGGGAAACTTAGCCAATCTGGCCATTGGTCAGGGTGAATTACTGACCACTCCTTTGCAAATGGCTCAACTGGCCATGATCATTGCCAACAAAGGCGTATATCATACGCCTCATCTCTTGGAACGGATTTATGACTATACTACCGGCAGGACCGTTAATTTCCCCTTCGATACAAAATATATTTCCGGAATCAGTGATGAGGTGTACGACATCATTCGCGAGAGTATGCGTATGGTCTGCAACGGCGGTACAGGTTGGTTGGGTAAGGTACCCGGCATTGAAACCGCAGGGAAAACCGGTAGTGCACAAAATCCGCATGGGGAAACCCATGCCTGGTATATTGGCTTTGCCCCCTACGACCTTCCCGAAGTTGCCATTGCCGTTATCGTCGAGAATGCCGGAGGTGGGGGAGCTGTAGCCGCTCCCATTGCCCGTAAATTTATGGAAGTCTACTTTTTTGGCCGAATGATTCCCCGGCCGGTTGTTAAGAAGGATACTACCAATACGGTAATCCCCGATTCCCTGATGCAGCTTTTGGATATCAATAATATTCAACCGATCCAGATAGACCGAAGGTTTGAATAATAAAGACCATGAAACAAAATCAATTTTTAAAATTAGATTTTCCCCTTATCATTACCTGTCTGGCACTCCTAACCATAGGCCTCATTGCCGTCTACAGCGCCACGCATACGTTTGGACTGGAAGAAACCAACTATTTCAAAAAACAACTGAGCATCGCCTTTGGTGCGGTCGCACTTATGTTTTTGTCAGCTTTTTTGCCTTTCCGCTGGCTGAACCGATTTTCCTATGTCATTTATGGATTATCGATTTTTCTGCTCATTCTGGTACTCTTTACAGGCAGCCGCGGATTCGGTGCGGAACGCTGGCTGATATTCGGGCCACTCAAGCTGCAGCCCTCTGAATTGGCAAAATTGGCCACCATTTTGGCGGTTGCCAATTTTGTTTCTAAACCGCAAATCGATATTAATCGCCTGAAACACCTTTTAATTGCTGTCGGGCTGATTATTATTCCTGCTTTACTGATTGCCCGTCAACCGGATCTGGGAACCTCTCTCGTGTTTCTGGCTTTATGCCTGCCGTTACTGTTCTGGGCCGGTTTAAACTGGTTTTATCTCTTTATCATCATTACACCGTTTATTTCCATGATTTTGTCCTTTAATTTTTATGCCTTCTTAGCCTGGATGATTCTCATTATTGCCATTCTGATCTTTTCAGCACGCAAACCTTACATTCTTATAGGCATTTTTCTGTTGCATATTATTATGGGTCTGATGACGCCAATTTTGTGGAATCAGCTTAAGCCATATCAACAAAAACGAATTCTTACCTTTATGAGCCCTGAAGATGATCCCAAGGGAGCCGGCTACCAGATTATCCAGAGCAAAGTGGCCATAGGTTCCGGTGGTATATGGGGCAAAGGATTTCTGGAAGGCTCACAAACCCAATTGCGTTTCTTACCCGCTCAGCATACCGATTTCATATTCTCGGTGATCGGGGAAGAATGGGGCTTTATGGGTGTATCGATTATTATCTGTCTTTTTCTTGTATTGCTTCTTTACCTGATCTACCTGGCGGGACTGGTCCGGTCATTATTTTCGAGCCTGACTATTATTGGAATTACTACCGTATTTTTCTTTCATATTGTCATCAATATCGGCATGTCCGTAGGTCTGGCGCCCGTTACCGGACTCCCTTTGCCTTTTATCAGCTACGGGGGGTCTTTTTTGATCATGGTGTTTTTGATGATCGGTGTCGTCTTGAACGTTTCTCTGAACCGCTTTATGGTTTAATTCAATAAGTTGGGCAAAATCAATTATTTCATTGACATATTTAATTGTACTTAATATATTGTTGGCACTCGTAATTATCCTATTGAAGGAGGATATATGTTTACCCAAAAAGCGTACTTTATCGTAATCCTCATTGGTATCACCAGCTTATTCTTGCTAAGCTGCGCCGGTACCCGTGGAGAGCAGGAGCCGGATTATATGGCCGGTTCTTCCCAGCAAGATGACCTGGATGATATTGAAGCCTTGCTCGGAATAACCAGCACGAGAGAAACAAGAGATACCAAGGCCCAGGAACCCCCCAGAAGAAAACAGACCGAGCAATTAAATTTGCTGGAAGGCACCGAGTCGCTGTCGAAGGAGCCCGTTCAATCAACTGCTGTCGCCGAACAACAAAAATATGAAACCCGAATCGCCAAGCTGGAAGAGGAACTCAAAAGCAAGAACCGGGAAATCAGTACCTTAAAATCAGAATTATCTGCAAAAGAATCTCAAATTGATAATCTTTCCAGACAGAGCCAGATTTCGGCGCCGGTACGCGGAACAAGCACCGTGGTGAGTTCAATCGCCCCCGAGGAGTATGAAGCTCGCTATCAACAGGCTCGTAATGCTTTTGAGTCCAGAAATTATGAGACGGCCATTCAATATTTCGAATCCCTTTTAGCTGCCAGTACCACTCACTCCCTGGCCCCCAATGCTCAATACTGGATTGGGGAATGTTATTACGCGCTGAAACAATACGACGCCGCCATCATAGCCTTTGAAAAGGTCTTAACCTTTCCCAGAACCAATAAAAATATCGACGCTCAATTTAAAATCGGATTATGTTATGCCCGCAAAGGCAATAAAACGAAAGCAGCCGAAGAGTTTGAACGGTTGAACAATAATTATCCGGGTCACCGCTTTCAGAGCCGGGTAAGTGATATCCTGTCCAAACTGTAATACATTCATCTAAAAAAATAGTAGGAATTAGATTCAGGGGCATAGCTTATCACAGTTATGCCCTTTTTTTATTGTCAGACCTGCATGGGGACAACCTTGCAACAAATCCAACCATATCCATTGCAAGGAAGAAAAGATAACAAAAGATTTCAATTGCATGATTAAGGATTGGAGTGTGGAGTGATGGAAGGATGCTGGTGCCGGGTTATGGTTATCCGATACTGGATACTGGTCGCTTGATCCTCGATACTGGTGATGGATCAAAAAGTAAAAAGTTTAAAGTAAAAAGTAAAAAATAGAAATGCCGAGGCATCCCTGTCCGGCTGCCCGTCTGTACGATACCGGGTAGTCGCCTAGCCAGACAGGCGGAGCCGAATAATCAGTTGTTTGCCCCTTTACTTTTCCCTTCAGGGATGCCTTCGGTATAGCTTTTTACTTTCCCCCTACAGTCGTCTAATGAAGTGTAACAGCAG
>Ga0114946_10002662_pt1 | contig 12215 bp, 12 predicted proteins | sample WalLakDeSediment_FD_88676 | JGI IMG/M metagenome (GOLD analysis project Ga0114946, IMG submission 88676) | Lake sediment microbial communities from Walker lake, Nevada to study Microbial Dark Matter (Phase II) - Walker Lake 11/02/13 Deep Sediment | ecosystem: Environmental > Aquatic >...
AACCAGGACGGCTTGCTGCGGCGGATCCGGCAGCTCGACCCCCTTGCCGCGCAGGGCCGCACGCCGGAGGAGCGCGTCAGGATGGCCCAGGACCTGGCGCGGCGCGGCTACGCGGCAGAACGCATCGCGTCGTGAGACGCGTCGTCAACGCAGTGCATCCTGCACGGAGCCTATGGTGCGAATCCAGGGATTCCCGGCCCGGAGATCAGTCGGCATCCGCGCCAGCGCGCGCTCGGCGGCCGCCCGGTCGGAGTAGCTGCCGACAAAAACGACTACGAACTCGCGCCCATTCGAGTTGATCTCCGCGAAGTGAGCGCCCTCCACGCGGCGCGACTCGACATAGTTTCGCGCCTGTTCGTGATCCTCGGCGGCGATCAGCTGAATCGTGAAGTGCCCCGGCTCCTGGATGGCCAGCCATTGCAGGTTGCCAACGGGCTGCGCGGACGCGCCGCTGACGGCCGCCGGCTCGAGCCTTATGACGGGCTGCGGCGCCGCGCTCGGGACAGGGTCCGGCTCCGGCAACACCTGGGCTGCGACCATCTCGTCTGTGCGGGCAGGGGCAGGGGCAGGGGCAGGGGCAGGCAAAGCGGCGGCGTGCTGGTCGACCACGGGCACAGAAATTGAGGTCATGGTGCGGACGCCGGCCGGTTGCGCCCGATTCACCGCATCCTGCAAGCGCTCCAGGCGGTTACGGAATTCCTGGGTAATGTCGCGCGCGGAATCCTGGTCGCGAGCAACGCGCGGGGTCAGCAGCACGATCAGCTCGGTGCGGCGCGCGACACGTTCGGTGGAGGAGAAGGCCGCGCCGATCAGCGGGATATCCTTGAGCACGGGCACGCCGCTTTTCTGGCTGCCGGTGAATTCCCGGATCAACCCGCCCAGCACGATGGTCTCCCCGCTGCGCACCGCTACGGTGCTATTTATGGCGCGGTCGATGATCGTCGGAGAGTCGATGTTGGAGGAGGTGGTGGCGGTGACGTCCGAGACCTCCTGGCGGATATTCATGGTCACCAGCCCGCTGGCGTTTACCCGCGGCGTAACTGTCAGCAGCACCCCCGTGTCGCGATACTCGATGGTGCTCGTGATGCGGGAGGTCTCGGTGAGCGTGCTGAACGACTCGGAGGTCCGGATCGGGATCTGGTCGCCGATGCGCAGTTGTGCTGAGTGGTTGTCCAGCACCATCAGCGATGGCGAGGAAAGCACCTCGACCAGCTCGTCTTTCGCCAGCGCCGAGAGCACCCCGCGGATCATGCCGTCGACATCGATGACCGAGTAATTGAAGCCCGGGAAGGCGCGCCCCAGGGCGCCGCTGTCGCCGGAGGACAGGATGCCCTCGCCGCGCAGGTCGCCGCCGATGTTGCCGCGGAAATACCACTGCAGGCCGTAGCGCAATTCGTCGGTCAGCCGCACCTCGACGATGGTTGCATCGACCAGCACCTGCAGGGGTTCAATGTCCAGCGCCTGGATGGCACGGCGCAGGTCTTCGTACTCCGCCGGCCGCGCGAGGATGAGCAGGGCATTCTTCAGCGTGTCGGCAACCACCCGGATCGACTGGTCGTCATCGTCCGCCGCCAACCCGCCGATTCCGCCGCCACCGACCCGCGGGCGTCCCTGGATCGAAGTGGTCTCCTGCTCGATGCGGCCGAGGCGGGCGCCGACCTGGCCCGGCGCCAGGGAATCGGCAAGCGGCGTATCGAGGGGCTGCCGGGTGCCGGTGCGCGAAAGCGTAAAGTCGTACAGCTGGTTCAGCGACGCCGCGATTTCCTCGGCGTTGGTGTTCTGCAGCCGGTAGACGTACAGGTTGCGGCCGCTTGTGTTTCCCTTGGCGCGATCCAGGCGCCGGATCCAGCTCTCAGCCTGGTCCAGGTACGCGGGCTGAGTGGTCACCACCAGCACCGAACCCAGCCGCTCGACCGGAATGAAGCGCAGCACACCTTCGAGCGGGCCCTCGGCTTCCGCGGAGAACAACGCCTCCAGCTCGCCCGAGATGATCACCGGGTTGATGTTCTCCAGCGGGAACATGCCGACCGACAGGCCGGCGAGCATGTCCACGTCGAACAGGTCGACGTTGTCCATGACGATCGAAACATCGCTGGAGGTTGCCGACAGCAGGAGCAGATTACGCGGCGTGTCCACCCGCACAGTCGCCCCCGGCGGCAGCAAGGGCTCGAGAATCTTCGCCATCTCGCTGGCGGCGATATAGCGCAACGGGATCACCGCGACCTGGTAGCCGGGCCGGATCGCCTTGACGTTCCGCGGTGCCTGGATCACGTGGCCGGCCCGCGCGGCGGCATCCAGGCTCATGATCCGGTAGATGTCCTCGCTCGGCGAATGGACCATCGCCCAGCCCGCCATCTGGAGCACGCGCTCGAGCATCGGCAGCACCGCGTTCCGCTGCAGCGGCCGACTGGTCTGCAGGGTGATGCGGCCGCTCAGGTCGCCGACGATCAGGTAGCTCTGGCCGAGAATCTCCGAGAAGATCGTTTCGATCACCGCGCGCAGCTCGGCATCCTCGAAGCTGAGCACGACATCGCCGCTTACGGGCGGGGAGAAGGGGCGGGCGCTGCCGACCATCCGCCCGGTTCCGCGAATGATTTCCGGCTCGCCGGGCTCGGCGCGTCCTTCGACCAGGGTTACCTGCTCGTCCCGGGCGCTCCCTGGGCTGGCAACATCGAGGGTGCCCATCAGTTGACCCAGTTCCCTGCTGGAGGGCGTCTCCGTGGATTTGCCGGTGGCGCAACCCGCAAGCAGCAGCAGCGCGAGTGTCGCGCAGCCGAGCGGGGTGCGGCCAAACAGCATTTGTCCCTTCACTTTCTTACGGTTGCCAGTGCCTTTTACGGTCGTTTATTAAACTCCAAACGTAGGCACTTGGCCAGCGATACAGTTCACATTATGTGAAGGACTATGGATCGGGGCGCAGCAGGATGCGGTGGGTGAACCCCGCCCGCTCGAACTCGATGGCCTCGGCGCCGATCTCCCTGACCGTCCATCCCTGGACCTCCTCGCCGACCCGCAGGCGGAGAATTCGCGTCTGGCCCGCGGGCTGGAACAGCGCCAGGGCCTCCCCCGGCGCACCCATCAGGCCATGCACGCGGCCCTGCGGGGGCTGGGGCGGCGGGGTCGCGCGCGCCGGCGCCGGCCGGCTGGAGGCGCTACGCGTCGGCACCGGCCGGCGGATCGGATTGAACAGGGGTCGCATGTCGATCAGCTGGTAGTCCGCGAGTTCCGGCACCGGCCCGCTCTCGGTCCAGGGCGCGGAGTCCGGCCCGGAACCGATGCCGGCAAGATCGGGGCCCCTGCCGGGCCAGCTGAAGATCGCCGCCACGCAAACCAGCAACAGGAGGACGAGGTTCAGAATCCATATGGGTTCGCTCCTCATGGTTCATCCCCCGCGATCGTCTCGCCCGGCGCCAGTTCGGGCGCAGCGTCCATCAGGGTCGTGACCGTCATCGCGATGTTCAGCGTCCGGTCCCCGGCCCCGGCGGCGCGGTCCGCCTGCACCTGGAGGTCCTCCACCCATGCGATGGGCTCCCCCGTCTCAAGGTGGTAAAGAAAATGCTTCAAGCCGGACAGGGTCGACTGCGCCTGGATGCGCACCCCGAGCCGGACGAACAGGTCCAGCGGTTCCGGGTCCATCGCCTGGGTACTGTTGAGGGTGAACGCGGGCGCGCGTTCCGCCATGCCCGCCAGGTGGGACTGGAAACGCGCGCCTGCGACAGACGCGCCGAGATCCGGCAGGATCGCCTCCGACTCTGCGAGGAGCGCCTCGAGCGCCGCGAGCTCGGACTCGATGATCTCCCTGCGCGCCAGCGTGTTGTCGAGCCTCGCGGCCTGGAAGGCGAGGTGCTCCAGCGTCTCATCATAGTGCCGATGCTGCTGCAGCACGGGCGCCACGAACAGCAGTGCGAGCAGCATGAGCGCGAGCAGAAACAATCCCAGCGCAAGCCTGCGCTGCCTGGCCTCGGGCCAGTGGCGCGGCGGCATCATGGCGTCGCTCCGTCGCGGCCTCGCGGAGCCGCGGGCGGCATTCCGGGCGTGATGCGCGCACCAATCTGGAAGCGCTCATTCTGCGCGTCGACGCGGCTGGTCGGCGAAAGGAAGCGCACTTCCTCGAGCGAAGCGAGTGCTTCCAGCAGTTCGACGAGTTCGGCCGCGCTGGCAGTCTGGCCATCGATGCGCACGTTGCCGTCTTCGAAGCGCAGTCCATGAACGTGACTGTGATCTGGCAGCGCCTCGGTCAGGTCCCTCAAGAGGTCGATGACGCGCCGGCGGGCCTCGCGTTCACGCGGCGGGAAGAGCAGCTTTTCCTGGATCAACTCGCGGCGGCGGTCCACCGCTGCCACGCTCCGCGCGTCGTGCAGGATCGCCGCATATTGCTGCTCCATGTGGTGCACTGCGAAGCGCTTGACCAGCAGCGGCGCCAGCAACAGCGCGACCAGCAGTACTGCCGTGACGGCCAGCGCGCGGCGTGGCGCAGTCCGGTCCGGTAGCGGCGTGTCCGGCGTCCATTGCATGTGGATGATGCCGGCGCCATCCGCGCCATCCGCGCCATCGGCACCCGTGCGCACGGCGATGCCTTCAGCGGCTACCCCCTGCCGCACGAGCGCGTCGAGTTGCTGCTGCAGAACACGCCGGGGCACTGCGGCGATCCGGATCGCCATTCTGCCCGGCAGGTCGGACGGCTGTTCCTCGTATCCGAAGATCGCGGTCTCGGCGCTGAAAGGGGTATGGCGATCCAGTTCGAAGCGCAGGACCTCCGCCAGACGGTTGCGCACGGCAGCCGGGAAGGTCACGTCCTTCAAGACGGCCTGCGAAGCGGACACTACGAGGAGCCAGCGGGGCTTGAGAGTCGCGCGCTGGCCCAGCACGTCATCCGGGGACTGCTCCGCGGTCAGCGTGCCGAGGTCCTCCGGCGCCATGCCGGGAGCCGCCTGCCACGCGAGGCGAATGCCCGCCGGCTCAAGGCTGACCCACACGCTCGGAACGAACAGCCTGCTGCGGACGCTCCAGTTCGGCGGCAGCGCGCGCAGGACCACGTCCCACCACCAGGCCAGCCAGGCCTTGGCGGGGGCGAGCAGATCCCGGATCGTGTCCTGCGTAGATGTTTTCATGCTGTTTTCAAGACGTTCCCGATTCTATCAGTAGGCACCGGGCGCGGGTGCCCAGGCGGGTGGCTCGCGCCATTCGAGAGTGCTCACGGGCATGGGGCCGCCGCGATGGCCGAACACTGCCTCGACATGCGCCCGCGAGCGGCGCCCGCTGGTCGCGACGGCCTCGAGGCGAAACACGCGCGTGGTGCCTGGCTGCGCGCGCGAGCCCCGGAAGACGGGCGGCGACAGTCCTTCCAGCACGGCGCGATTCCGTTCCTCAACCCAGCTCTCCGCGAAGCGGGACGAGACCCCGGGCAGGGCGGCGAACACCGGCGTAGACGCGAAGTCAGCGACCGGGCGCGAGAGGCCGGTATGCACGGTCACATGAGGCGCGATCCGCTGGTACAGCTCCGCGGTGATCCCGGCAACTTGCTGCAACTCTTCGACGCTTTCGAAATTGCCGTCGCGCCGGCCCTCGACCAATCCCAGCGCCCGGTATTCCTCGGGGGTGGCGCCGAAGTGGCGCGTGTCGGGCGAAGGATCGCGCCAGTCCAGGATGTTGTCCGTGAGGATCTCGAGGCGGCGCCCGCGCACGCCACCCGCCTCGCGGATCAGGCCCACGATCACGACCGGGTCGGCGCGATTGAGGTCAACGCGCCCCGCCTCGCTGGTGATGCGGTAGCGGACCTCTCCATCGCCGATCGGCAGACTCTGCCAGCGGCCGGCCGTGCCCTCCAGGAGCATCTGGTGCAGCTCGTCGGGATCCAGTTGGAGCGTCTGCGCCATGCCCAGGCTCACGGCAGCCCGCGCCGCCTGGCGGGCCTGGGCCGCGGCGAGAATGTCGGACGCGGAACGCAGCTCGCGCTGGAGGCTGAACACCATCGCTGAGGCCACCAGGGTCAGCGCCAGCGCGACCCATAACACCAGCACGAGCGCGACACCCCGCTGCGCATGACTCGCGGGGTGACGGGGGCGCGTGCGGAGGCGGCCCGGTGCACAGTCAGCGCGTGGCAAGGCGGCTCGCCTCGGCATGGGTGCGGGCGTAGAGCCGGGGCCACGGGAGGCCGCGGGGGTCGGTGCGGCGAAGCTCGATCGCCAGCATCATGGGGACGGAGCGAGGCTCCGGCCAATCCGGAAACCAATCGGCTTCGTCCTGTCCTGCAGGGTCGCCCAGGTACTCGATCCGCAATTGTTCGACGTCCTCCAGCAGGGTCAGTGTGGCCCACGTCGAGCGAAAGTCGGGCACCAGCGAGGCCATGCGGGGGTGGAACGGCCGATAACTGACCCGCAGCTCGTCACCCGCGGTATGGAGCACGTAAACGTAGAGCCCGCCGAGATTGCGCTGCGCGGGGAGCGGGGCGACGAAGGTCAGGCGGTCGCGTTCGCCGATGAAGACCACCTGCGTTCGCCCCGGCGACGGCAGCGAGTTTTCCGGGAGGCTGACGCGGCGGGCGGCAGCCAGGCGGAAGCGCAGGAAGCGCTGGACCGCCTCGATGTCGTTGACTTCCACGCCCAGCCGGTCGGCGCGCTCCCAGGCACGCATGGTGGTGGCGAATGTCGCGAACAGCACGGACATGAGCAGTCCGAGCATCGTCATGGCGACCAGCACTTCAACCAGCGTGAAGCCGCGCTGCACCGCCCCTCGCAGCACATGCTGAGCCGTCATTCCGGCACCGGGGCGAGGATCAGCGTCTCCAGCAGCACGCTGCGCTCGGGGTCCAGCTGGACTTGCGCCTCGACGCGCAGCAAGAGGATGTCCGGACCGTCGAATCCCGGCACTGGCTCGAGGCGCATCGTCCATGGCAATCCGGCGGGATCCTCGCCGCGCAACTCGGTGCCCGGCGGGGGGAGTTCGACGGCGGCGCGGTCGAGCAGGCTTTCCGCAACCATCACCGCCAGCTGGTAGCGCGCGCTGCGGTCCGCCCCGGTCAGGGCGCGGGACGCGATGGATAAGGCTACGGACGCGACCAGCGCGAACACGACAAAGGCGACGATCACCTCCAGCAACGAGAATCCTGTCTGCGCGTGGCGGTTCACAGGATGTGGCTGCGGCCGGTGAGCCAGTTTACGTGGATGTCCATGTGTCGTTCGCCCAGCGCCAGGCGAATCTCGCCCCCACTGGCCGAGCCGTCCGGGTAGAACACGATCGCGCCACGCTGGCGGTCGATCACGGCGCCCTCGGCGGTATAGAGCTCCAGCTGGATTCGGGCATCGAGCGTGCCGCCGCGCCCCTGCGCCTGGTCGCCGAACCCGTAGCGATTCTCGCGGATATCGAGAACCCACGAGACCGGGGCGCCTGATGACTGGGCATGCGCCCGCGCCTGGCGCAGCCCGGAATGTACCTCGCGCACCGCGGAACGCAATTGCAAAGTCTCCAGTGTGCCGGTGAGGCGCGGGGCGACCAGTGCCAGCAGGAGGCCTGCGAGCACCAGCACCACCAGGAGCTCAAGCAGCGTGAAGCCGCGCGCCTGGCCCGGGGGAAGGGCGCGATCGCTCATCCGCACCGAGTCACTGCCAGGACCCGACCACCCGGTTTTCGCCGGTCCCCTCGGGCTGGCCATCGGCGCCGTTGCTCCAGACGTCGAATTGACCGTGCTGCCCCGGGGAGCGGTAGTTGTATGGCCGCCCCCACGGATCCATGGGCACCGTCCTGCCGCGCAGGTATGGCCCATTCCAGCGCTGTACGCCGGCAGGCTGCTGGACCAGGGCCTGCAGGCCCTGTGCCGTGCTCGGGTAGGCGCCCACGTCGATATAGTAGAGCTCCACCGCCGCCGCCAGGTCACGGGTCTGCAGCAGCGCCGTCTCGGTTTTCGAGGTGCCGATGTAGCGCAACAGCTGGGGCCCGACCAGGCCGGCGAGCAGCCCAAGGATGACCAGCACTACCAGCAACTCGATCAGGGTGAAGCCCTGTCCGCGGGCGTACCCGGGATATGTCGCAAGGCGGGGTGTCGATTTCATGATTTCAACCTATGTGAACGCGAAGCCCTGGATGCCGAGGATCGCCACCAGGATGGAAATGATGATGCCGGCGACCAGTATGCCGAGGGTGATGATCAGCACCGGTTCGAGGATCGCCAGCAGCCGCTGTACCGCGATGCGGACCTCCTCGTCATAGATGTCCGCCACCCTGTGCAGCATGGTCTGGAGGTCCCCGGTCTCCTCGCCGAGCCGGATCAGCTGCAGCGACAACGGCGGAAACAGGCGGGTTTCGGCCAGCGGGCCAGAGAGGCCGCCGCCGGACTTCAGGCTGTCTGCCGCCTGGCGCAGCCCCTCGGACATGATCTGGTTGGAGGAGATGGAGGTGGTGATGCGCAGGCCCTCGAGCAACGGCACCCCGTTCTGCACGAGCGTGCCGAGGGTGCGGCTGAAACGCGCGACCTCGACCCGCTGGACCAGGTCGCGGATCCGCGGCAGCCTGAGCGCCAGCAGGTCGAGCTTGCGCCGCTGCCGCGGGTGATCGAGCATCCACTGCAAGCCGAGCAGGAATGCGAGCAGGGTGAGCAGCAGTGCCCACCAGTAGTCCTGCAGGAACGAACCCGCCGCGATCACGAGCTGGGTGGACCGGGGCAGGGCCTCGCCGGCGCTCTCGAACAGCTCGGTGAACTGCGGCACCACGTATAGCAGCAGCAGCATGACGGAGGCGATGGACAGCGTCAGCAGGATGATGGGGTATATCAGCGCGGAGACGAGCGTGCTTTGCAGCGCCTGCGAGCGATCCAGGTGATCGGCCAGGCGGGCCAGCACCGTCTCCAGCGCGCCGCCGGCCTCGCCGGCGCGCACCATGTTGATGTAGAAGCCGGAGAAGACGCCCCCCTGCGCCTCGAGCGCCTCCGCCAGGGTGCTGCCCCCGCGAACGCGCTCGCGGATGTCCTCCACCAGGCGTTGCTGAACCGGGCGGGTCACCAGCTGGATGAGCGTCGCGAGCGCGCGGTCGAGCGGCATGCCGGCGGTGAGCATGATGGCCAGCGAGCGGGTAAGGAGCGCCTGTTCCGGGATCGTGAGGGCCCGACGGCGCCGGCCCGGCGGTCGCAGCGGGCTGTCGGTGATCTCGAGCAGAATCTGTCCATGCGCCTGGATTTCGCGCGCCAGGGCCGCCTCGCTTGCGGCTTCGCGGCTGCCCGTCGTGATCTCGTTGCCGCTGGTGACGGCTCGGTAATGGTAGACCGGCATGCTAGACGTCCTGGATCACCCGGGTGACTTCTTCCAGGCTGGTAGCGCCCTCGAGCACCTTGCTCAGCCCATGCTCGTACATAGTCTGCATGCCCTCTGAGCGCGCGATTTTCTCCAGTTCGGCGGTCGTGTCGTGACGCATGACCGCGGCGCGCAGCGCCTCGCTCATCGGCAGCATCTCGAGGATCGTCGTGCGGCCCCGATAGCCGACGCTGTTGCACTCCGGGCAACCGCGCGCACGGAATATCTGCACCGGGCCATGGGACTGGAGGCGGCGCAGGCCCAGGGACTCGACGTGATCGTCCGGCACCTGCCAGGGCTCTGCACAGCTCTGGCACAGGGTGCGGACCAGCCGCTGCGCGACGATGCCGATCACCGTGGATCCGAGCAGAAAATCCTCCACGCCCATGTCCAGCAAGCGCGACACGGCGCCCGCCGCATCGTTGGTGTGCAGCGTCGATAGCACGAGGTGTCCCGTCAGCGCCGACTGGACGGCGATCTTTGCAGTCTCCAGGTCGCGCATCTCGCCGATCATAATGATGTCCGGGTCCTGGCGGACGATCGAGCGCAATGCCCCCGCGAAGGTCAGCCCGATCGAGGGCTTGACCTGGATCTGGTTGATGCCGTCGAGCTGGTACTCGACCGGGTCCTCCACCGTGATGATCTTGCGCTCGGAGGAGTTGAGCCGACTCAGCGCGGTATACAGTGTCGTGGTCTTGCCGGACCCCGTGGGACCGGTCACGAGGATGATGCCGTGGGGCCGCTTCAGGGCCGCCTCGAACTGGGCGCGACCGCCGCCCGTAAACCCAAGCGCGTCGAGGTCGAAGCGGATGCTTTCACGATCGAGCAGGCGCATCACCACGCTTTCACCGTAGAGCGTAGGAACGGTGGACACGCGCAGGTCAAGCTCGCGGCCCTGGATGCGCAGCTTGATCCTGCCGTCCTGCGGCAGGCGCCGCTCAGCGATGTTGAGGCGCGCCATGATCTTGACGCGGGAGATCACCGCCGCGGCCAGGGGCGCCGGCGGCGCCTCGCCCTCGCGCAGTATGCCGTCGACACGGAAGCGCACGCGCAGGCTGTCCTGGAAGGGCTCGATATGGACGTCGGACGCACCGAGCTCCACTGCCTTGTGGAGGATCAGGTTGACCATCCGCACGACCGGGGCCTCGGAGGCCAGGTCGCGCAGCTGTTCGACATCATCGTCCGCGTGGTGCCCGGCGATCTCGACACCCTCGGTAGCCTGGTTCATCGCCGAGCGGCCCTGGCCGTACTGTTGCTCGATCGCGGCATCGATCTCGGAGGGCAGAGCCAGCACGAGCCGAATCTCGCGGCCGGTGGCCAGGCGCAGAGAGGGCACGATGTCCGCACGCGTCGGGTCGGCGATCGCAACCTCCAGGGTCACGCCGTCGTCCGCCACGGGCACTGCCTGGATCTCGCGCAGAAAGCGCGGTGAGACGTCGATGCCGAGCACCGGCTGCGAGGGGATCGTGCTGGCGGCGATGCGCGGAATTCCCGTGTACTCGACCAGCAGTTCGGCGAGCTTGTTCTCGGCGATAAAGCCCATCTTCAGCATCAGCTGACAGACGCTGTCGTTGGCCGTCTCCGGGAGCGCGCGCGCGCGCGCGAACTCGTCGGCGCGCGGGCTGATATGCTCGAGCAACCGGGCCTGCACGGCGGCGGCCAGGGTGTGGGCTTCTTCAGTTGGTACGATCTGCTGCATTGGATCTCCGGTCACTCGCGCGACACAGTCTCGCCGGATAAATTATGTCAGTCCATCCCCGGGTGCACAGCGCTGGCAAAGCGCGGCACCCGGACGATACAGGGAGAATCTGTTGAAGAATGCATCCCCAGCCGCGTGCGAGCTTACGACCGCGATCCCCCTCGTGCGCCAGAGCGTCGCGGCGCTGCTGCGCATCCACGGGGTCAAGGCCGAGGCGGGCGCCCGGAAGAAGGGCGCCAGGGCCGAGCCGAAGTTCCGTGCCGTGATCGGCGGGAGCGCCTTCTGCATCGTGGCCGACCGCTACCTGGTCACGGCCTGGCACGTGCTCAATGGCGGCAAGCCGCGCAACCCGGATGACCTGCTCTACCTTCTCACGGTGCCAGATAACGGCGACCAGGCTCTTTGCTTTCCCGTAAGGGACGTGCCGCTCGAGCGCCGCGACCTCGATGTTGCCGTGCTCGAGATCGGACCCTGCGCCACCACGGGGGGCGGACTGCCCGCGCTGCCGGTGAGCTTCGCCCCTCGCCCGGACGGCACCCGCGTGGTGACGGTCGGCTACCCTTCGCCGACCATCGCCCGCATCAATCTGGATGCCTCCGGAAGCTACCGGGGCGGGGAAATGTTCCTGAAGAGTCATGCGAATGAGGGCATCGTCGCCGCGCAGTACAAGATGGGTGGGGTGTCGATCTATGAGCTCAATATCGGCTGGCACAATGGCGAAAGCGGGGGGCCAGTGGCCGTCGTGGCGGAGCGACCCGCGGCATTCTCGCTAATGCAGCACTACCGGAACATCCAGTCGCCCCACGGCATACTGCCCGGCCCGCATCGGGGCTGTGCTCTTTCCGGCATCCAGGCGGAACTCCTGGCGCTGGGGGCGGAGGCGGTTGAATGACAGCGCTTCGAGAGATCTCCAGATGCCACCGGTCCTGTCTGTGCCGCACGGGACACGATCATGCGGCCGTGAAACAAGAGCATTTCTCAGGGGTGCCTGCCCGCGCATAGCAGGCGCCGCTTGATGTTCTGCATCACGGCATCCAGTTCCTCCAAATCGAGCGGCTCGTTCAGGGACGCATCGGCGCCGCTCCGCAGGTTCTGGATGTGCGAGTCTCGCCCCCCGCGCCGGCCGACCATCACGATGCCGCACTCGTGCGCGATACGCTGGCGCAACGCGGAGCTGATGCCGTTCCACAGGGCGGCGCCATGGTCGATATTGAACAACACGATATCGGGATTGC
>Ga0114946_10002663_pt1 | contig 12212 bp, 9 predicted proteins | sample WalLakDeSediment_FD_88676 | JGI IMG/M metagenome (GOLD analysis project Ga0114946, IMG submission 88676) | Lake sediment microbial communities from Walker lake, Nevada to study Microbial Dark Matter (Phase II) - Walker Lake 11/02/13 Deep Sediment | ecosystem: Environmental > Aquatic > Freshwater...
CACGCGGCTCTCCAACCTCGTGCTCGTCTGCTCGGGCCACCACCGCATGATTCACGATAACCAGCTGTTCACCGAGGTCCGTGACGGCAAATTCGTCTTCCTCGATCAACAACACCGCGAGATCCCCCAGGCGCCGCCCAGCGCCGCCACCGGGCGCGAACTCGAAGAGCTCGACGGCTTCTTGCAAGACGTAAATCTGCACATCGACCCGAGCACCAACTATCCAAAGTGGAATGGCACGCCGATGCGCCTCGGCGAGACCCTCGATTGGATGCTGATGGCCCGCTCGTGAGGCTGACCGCGCTGCGTTCGCCGGCGCCCGAGGTCGAGGCGCGAACGGCCTGGTGCGGTAGCGTTTATTTTCCGCCACTCCGTCGAAGTCAAAGCTCGCCCTCGTCCCACCAGGTCTCGCTCTCGACCGGGCGAAATTCCGCCGCCTCATCAATGAGCGGCAGCCCCCAGCGCGCCCGCAGCAGGTTCGGCAAGGTCCCGTGCACGGCCTTGTCGCAGCGCACCAGCTCCTGCTCAAACTCCTTATACGGCGCCGCCCACTGATCCCAGCCGCCGCTTGCGATCACCTCGTCGGGCTCGGGGACCTGCGTCCAATGTTTGATGAAGCGCACATACTTGGGCGCCTCGCCGTCATGCAGGCGCTCCCACTCGCGGCACACCCAGGCCCCGTAGATCCGCTGAGAGTGCTTCTTCCCATCAATGTTGCGGTTGACCTTGCCGCGCCGGTCGTACCAGATATAGGGGTAGCGATCCTGCCCCCAAATGTCCTGGCTGAAGTCCCAACGATCCCCTTGCGCATCAACCACAAACACCTTGATGAAATTATTGGTGCGATCGGGGTTGGGCGCGAACATGGCCCAGCTTTGTGAGTTGCCCGTGCCGCGGAAGTAGGCGTGGGCTTGGACCTTGGCGAGGAAGGTCGATTGAAACGGCTTCGCGAGGTCCTGGCCCGGGCCGTTCCAGATCAGCAGCACGCACAGGTGATAGAGCACGAATACGCTGACCAGCAGGATCCCGGTGGTCGAGTAGGCCCAGCGGCCCGCGGGCTGGGCCGTGGGCACCGGTCCGGCGCGGAGCAAGCTGTGATGCAGGGGCTCGGGCGAACCAGGCATGGGATTCACTCGCCTTCGCGCAAGACTTGGCCAATCCGCGCGCGCCGGACCGGCCGCGGGGGCGCGCGCATGTGCTCGACCATGTCGCCGATCCCGTCTAATGACAGGGGGAACATCTCGAACAGCCGGCCGATCTCGCTGATCGTCGGCGCTTCCCACAGGCGCTTGGGCTCGGGGTTGATCCACGCGGCGCGGGGGAAGTGATCGGCGAGCTTGGCCAAGCAGCGCAGGCCGCTAGGCGCGGGCTCGAGGCTCCAAAAGCTCGAGCTGGTCATCAGCAGCTCGCCGGGGTGCATCCAGGCGTCGCCGACCATGACCAGATACCAATTGCTGTCGGTCTTGCGCACGATCTGATCGATCGGGACCGGCTTGGTGAACGCCGCGTCCTCGTAGACCTTGGAGTAGACGCAATTGTGGAAGTAGTAGCTCTCGAGCTCCTTGAACCCGCCGTGCTGCGAGGCGGCCGAGAACATCCGGCTGACGAGCTCGGCGTGGGGGTCCATGCTGCCGCCGACGTCGAGCAGCAAGATCATGCGCACGTCGTTCTTGCGGGGCGGTCGCATGACGATCTCGAGGTCGCCGCAATTGCGGGCGGTCTCGTCGACGGTGCCGTCGATGTCGAGCTCCTCGATCACGCCCTTGCGTTTGAGCCGACGCAAGCGGCGAAGGGCCGTGCCCATCTGCCGAGTGTCGAGGACTAGGTCCTTGCGAAGCTCACGGAAGCGCCGGGCGTCGGCGACGGCGAGCGCCGAGCGGCCGCCGCCCTTGCCACCCATGCGTACGCCGGCCGGGTTCACGCCGCCTTGGCCAAACGCCGAGGTCCCGCCGGTCCCCACCCACCGGTTGCCGCCTTCGTGGCGACCCTTTTGCTCGGCGAGGCGCTCGAGCAATTGCCGGCGCAATTCTTCGATGCCGCCGGCGGCCTCGATCAGCTCGCGCAGGGCCGGATCGATGTGCATCAGCTGCTTGGGATCGCGCAGCCACTCGTCGAGCTGATCGGCCATGTGCTCGAGGCTGGTGACGACCCCGCGGAAGGTCTCGGCGAAGGCGAGGTCGAAGCCGTCGTAGTCGCCCTCGTCGTTGACTAGGATGCAGCGCGCGACCGCGTAAAAGCCGTCGAGGCTCGACTCGTGGAGCCCGCGGCCGAGGGCGTCGAGCAACGACAGCCAGTTGTGCGCGCTGACCTTGAGGCCGCGCTCGCGCAGCTTGTAGAAGAAGTCGAGGAACAGCGGGACGCCGCGCCCGCTCCCGATCCCGGCCCTCGCCCCGAGCATCAGTGCCGCCCGCTTCGTTGGCCGCCGCGCTCGGCGAGGGTCACGTCCTGCTCTTTTTTGAGGAGCACGCCCAAAAACGGCAGGCCCGCGCCGAGCAGCTTGGCCGGATCCATGTCGGCGTGGCGGAGCGCGGCGATCCAATCGATCAGCTCGCTGGTGCTCGGCGGCTTGCGCAGGCCGTCGATCCGGCGCAGGCGGTAAAACGCCTCGATCGCGCCGGCGAGCAGCTGCTCCTCGACGTCCGGGTGGTGGACCGCGACGATCTGCGCCATCAGATCGCGCTCGGGGAACGCGATCCAGTGGAACACGCAGCGGCGCAAGAACGCGTCGGGCAGCTCCTTTTCGTTGTTGCTGGTGATCACCACGATCGGCCGGCGCTTGGCCTCGATGACCTCGCCGGTCTCGGGGATCGTGAAGCTCATGGCGTCGAGTTCGTGGAGCAGATCGTTGGGGAACTCGAGGTCGGCCTTGTCGACCTCGTCGATCAACACGACGCTTTGGTGATCCTCGGCGAACGAGCGGCCGAGCGGGCCGAGCTCGATGTACTTGCCGATGTCGCCGACGTCACCGTCGCCAAACCGGCTGTCGTGGAGGCGCTTGACGGTGTCGTACTGGTACAGGCCCTCGACCGCCTTGGTCGTCGACTTGACCTGCCAGCGGACCAAGGGCATGCCCAGCTGCTTGGCGAGGTCGACGGCCAGCAAGGTCTTGCCGGTCCCGGGCTCACCTTTGATCAAGAGCGGGCGGCCGATCGCGACGGCGACGTCGACGGCCTTGCCCAGCTCCTCCGATACGATGTAGCGCTCGCTGCTCGAAAACCGACGCATGAGCGGCGGAGTATGCCACGCGCCACAAAAACCGCCTGGTCACCAGACAGGGGGGCGCGCGTGTGGCATATCGGTGCCGTGGCGCGGATCACCCGGGCGATCATCGAGACCGCGGCCCTGCTCGCCTTGCTGGGCTCGGCCTGCCATGGCGACGCCCCCGCGCCGCCGAGCGCCGGCGCCAACCACGAGCCGCGCGGGCCCACCAGCGAGGCCGATCGCGCCGACGATCCCCACGCCGATCCCGACCCGCAAGCCAGCGCGTCCAAGCGAGCCCCCTACACCCCGCCTTCGACCCTCGGCGCGCCCGTCGAGACCCGCGTCGCCGACCGCACGCGGACGGTCTACGCCGAGCCCGATCCCAACTCGGCGCTGCGTGGGCGGATCCTTGGCGGCGACCGCTTCCACCTCTACGATCGGCGCGAGGGCCCAGGCTGCAAACAGCAGTGGGCCCAGGTCGCCGAGGCCGGCTGGACCTGCCTCGAGCGGACCTCGCCGACCACCGAGGCTCCGCGCGCGCTCCCGACCGTGGCCACGGGCGAGCTCTTGCCCTTCATCTACGCGCGCCACAAGGGCCACAAGGATCGGAGCACGCCGCCGCTCCCGGTCTACGCCAACGCCAGCGCGTTCAAGCGCGGCGACCCACCGATCGAGACGCTCCCGGCCTACGGCAGCTACGCGTTCATTCGGTCCGTCGGCAAGGGCAGCACCAAGGGCTTCTTGACGGCGAGCCGCCGGGTGGTCTCGGCCGCCAAGCTCGACGTGTTCAAGCCCAGCGAGTTCGCCGGCCAGGAGCTCTTGGACGCCGCGATCCCGCCCGGCACCACGCTCGCTTGGGCGGTGCGCTGGAAGACGCTGATCCGGGCGAGCGCCGATCCAAGCGCCGAGGTCGTCGGCCGCGTGGGCTACCACGACGCGCTCTACGTCCGCGGCGACGGCCAAAAGGGATCCGACGGCGAGCGGTGGTTCGAGGTCCCCGAGCTCGGCTGGATCAGCGATCACGACATCCGTCGGTTCCTGCCCAAGCCGCCCGCTGCCCCGCTCGCCGGGCAGATCACCGTCGACATCGATCTCGAGCAGCAGGTGCTGTCAGTCTGGCGCGAGGACCAAGCCCAGTTCGCCACGCTGATCTCCTCGGGCAAGCCCGGCGACGCGACGCCGCTTGGGCTCTACCGGATCCAGACCAAGTGGGCCTACGGCAAGATGGCCAGCCTCGCGACCGCCGACGATCCCTACTACGTCGACGCGGTCCCGTGGGCGATGTACTTCTCCGGGCGCTACGCGCTGCATGCCGCCTACTGGCACGATCTGTTCGGCCATCGCTTGAGTCACGGCTGCGTGAACCTCTCGCCGCGCGACGCCAAGCGCGTCTTCGATCTGATCACCCCGGCCCTCCCGCCGGGTTGGCTGCTCGTCCACGAGCACGCCCGCGACCCGGGAGCGGTCGTTCGCGTGCGCAACGGCGATCGGGACCTCGCGCAGCTGACCGACCACCGCAAGCCGCTGCGCCCCTGACGAGGCCAACAACAGTGGTTGTTTCACCCTGGCCCTAAGACCCTTCGGCCGGGGACGCGCAGGGCCGATTCCCAGGCACCGGGCTCTGAACCGAGGCGCTCGCCTGTTATCCTGCCGACGATGGGCGATCGGAAGTCTGGGGGGCGTCAAAGTTCTAGCCCGCATCCTGCGGCGAGCGGCAGCATTCGAATTGGCGCGAGCACCAGCGGCTCGCGGCGGGTGGACACCAGCGATAGCCGGGCGTCGGCATCGAGCGGCACCCGCACGATCACTTCCAGCGCCAAGCTCGACATCGACACCGAGCCCATGACCGGCTCCTTGACCCGCGTCGACACCACGGCGTTGATGCGCAACAACGCGATGCTGTTCTTGGTCGCGGCCGTGTGCACGAGCGCGTTCACGATCACCGAGCTTGCGACCGACCACTTCCGGGAGATCGGCGCGAGCTACCTGTGGTTGGTGGCCGCGGCCGTGCTCGCATGGTTGGCCTTCGCCCTGCGCGAGCGCGGCTGGCAGTCGGTCTGGACCGCGCTGATCGGCTTGGCGGCGATCAACACGCTGATCGCCGCCGGGCAGATGCAAAGCTCGGTGTTGCTCGCCGGCATCTTGGTGATCTTGATGTGGAGCGGGATGATCCTGCGCCCGCGCTACAACATTTTGCTCGCGGCCTACGCCGTGGTTGCGATGGCCGTGACCGGGGGCGAGTTCGTGCTCGCGCCCTCGCAGATGAACGAGGGGGTCGAGGACGCGCTCGCGCAACGAGCTGGATCCGAGCCCGGCTCCGAGCCCGAGCCCGAGCCGGCCAAGAAGTACGCGCTGCCGGTGCTGATCACCTTCATCGCGATCCCGCTTGGCCTCGGCGCGACCTTGCACCTGCGCCAGCGGACCGCCGAGAACAGCCTGCACGCCAGCGTCGTGCGCCTCGAGGAGCAGCGCGAGGAGCTCAAGCGCCGGCTCGAGGGCAAGTCCAACGAGCTCGAGCTCTCGCGCGAGCAGCTGTTCGAGGCGCAAAAGCTCAAGACCGTCGGGACCATGGCCTCGGGCCTCGCCCACGAGCTCAACAACATCCTCACGCCGATCCGCGGCCACGCTGAGCTGATCGCCGAGGGCGTGCCCAACGCCGAGCAGAGCCGCCGCTACGGCCAGCGGATCCTCGACTCGGCGGCGGCCGCCGCCCACATCACCGGCACGCTGCTGACCTACACCCGCCAGGGCACCTTCCAGCCGGTCCGCTCGAACTTGCGGCAGCTGCTCCAAGGCCAGATCCTCCCGGTCTTGTCCAAGACCTTGCCGGGCCACGTCCGGCTCAAGGTCGAGCTCGCGCGCAACGTCTCGGTCGACGTCGACCGCGTGCTCTTGCAGCAGGCCATCGCCAACTTGGTGTTCAACGCCGTCGACGCGATGCCCGACAGCGGCGAGATCACCATCGGCCTGTCGACCAGCAGCTTGCCGCCCGGCAAGCTCGACGGCGACGAGGCTCCCGAGAGCGACGACGGCGATCAACGCAGCGCCGTGATCACCGTCAGCGACAACGGCACCGGCATCGACGACGAGCACATCGATCAGATCTTCGACCCCTTCTTCACGACCAAGGCCGTCGGCTCGGGCAGCGGCCTTGGCCTCGCGATGGTCACCGGCACGGTCACCCGCCACCACGGCCGGGTCACCGTCGACAGCGTGCTCGGCGAGGGCACCACCTTCAAGATCTGGCTCCCGCTCGCCGCCACCGACGAGCGCAGCGAAGCCCACAAGCCCTGGCCCGTGCTCCGCGGCGAGTCCAAGGGCCCGGTCGTCGTGGTCCTCACCGAGGATCAAGACGCCCTCGACGAATTCGAGGAGCTCCTCGAGGCCACCGAGTGCTCACCGATCTGCACGAGCGACGCCAAGGGAGCCACCCCCTTGCTGACCGAGATGGGCGACAAGGTCGACCTCTTGATCCTCGACCTCGAGCTCAAGGCCAGCGACGGCAAGCGCCTGTTCAAGTCAGTCCGCGAGCTGTTCCCCGAGATGCCCGTGATCCTGCTCTCCGATCAGCCCACCGACCCCGCCGTCCAACGCATGATCGCCGCCGGCCCAACCCGCTCGGTCCGCAAGCCCATGGACAACCGGCTGTTTTCGGCGTTGTTGACTGATCTGCTCAATCCCACCGATGGCTATGTTCGGGACTTCACGCCGGTGCCGATCACCCCAGGCGCGGACGTCTCCGGTCCGCACCCGCGCGCGGGGTGATCGAATATGAGTGATGCGGAGCCGATCGCACTCGGCGGCGCGCTCACCATCAGCGACCCCCGCCTAATCCGCCGATTTGCGCCCAGCCGCGCGCACCAGCGAGGGGCTCAGCCCCGCGTGCCCAGACGCGCCCGCGTCGACGATCTGGACCTCGCTGACATACCAATCACCCCATTCGAGGCGCATTTGCACGGCGATGCGCTTGCCCTTGCCGACGTCCACGGTGGCCACGGCCCGGGGGGCGTAGGTGCCGGGCGTCACGTCGATGCGCTCGACGGTGGCCCGGACGCCGCTGAGGTGATCGAGGGTGTCGAGCAAGGTGATGGTGCGGGCGGCGTCGAGGCTGTGGATCCGCTGGAAGGCGACGAGCAGGGCGCCGCGGCGGTCGTAGTCGCCAAACCACCGGGCGGCCATGTAGGCGTTGCCGAGCTCGGAGAAGAAGGTCTGGACCGTGTCCTTGGACATCTGGCCCTGGACCCCGAGCTTGCGCATGTATTCGTCGCTGCCGGTGTGCTCGACCATGACCGCGAGCGCGGGGAAGGGATCGGCGTCGGAGCGCGCGGCGCTGACGAGCAGCTCGTCGATCGCGACCACGAAGCTTTGGAGCAGCGAGCGATCGGTGCTGTTTTCGATCAGCACGGCGACGGTCTCACCACGGACCTCGCGGGCGCGGCTCGGCGAGGTCAAGCGGCGCAGCTCGCTGGTCGAGCCGACGCCGAGGGCGGCGAGGTAGGACTTGGCTCGATGCTCGGCGCGCAGCCGCTGCTCGGCGTCGGTCCCGAGGCTCGGGCGCTCGCCGAGCATCCGCGCGGCCTCGCTGATCGGGATCGCAAAGCCGCCCTTTTGATCGCGCCACGTCCAGGTCACCACGCCGACCGCCCGACCCCAACGATCGAGCACCGGACCGCCGCTTTGACCCTGCTGGATCTGCGCGGTCACGCCCAAGAACGGCCCCGGACCGATCGACGGGTTGTAGACCTCGAGGCGCTCGACCCGACCGGTGTGGGCGAGCAGCCCCGGATCACGCTCGAGCCCCGCGACCTCGCTGGAGTCGACCTCGCGGGACAGCAAGACCACGGCGTCGCGCTCGGCGACATATTGGCTGACCGGCGCGCGCGTGCCCGTGGCCAACTGCAAGAACGGGAGCGGCTCTTCGGCGATGATCCGCAAGAGCGCGAGGTCGCGGACCGGGTCGATGTAGACGACCTCGATCGCGGTGAACTCGGGGGCCGGATCGAGGCCCGGGAAGCTGACCATCTCGATGTGATCGGCGTCCTCGACCACGTGGCGGTTGGTGATCATGTAGCCGCTCGGGTCGACCACGAAGCCGAGCCCGCGGCCGGTGTCGGTGACGATCACACCGACCGCCCCGGCCGAGCGCTCGGCCACCGACGCCGCATTGAAGGCGCGACCCTTGCCGCCTTGCGAGACCCGAACGCCGTTTAGCTCGTGCTCCGCCGAGCAGCCTAGCGGGCCCCCCAGCACCGATCCCAGCGCGAGCAGGGCCCAGACTGACGAAGCAAGAGTGCGTGCAGTCACTGCGAGCTAGATTACGCCTCAACGACCAGACGTGCCAGGAAATCTCCTGCGGCGCGTTCGCCGGTTGCACTGCAAATGCACGGGCGTTGGAGCCGCCCGTGTGCCATCGTGGGCCCGCGTGCACGTCCTCTTGGAGAAGCTCGGCAAGACCTACGACGGCCAGAGTTGGGCGGTCCGCGACCTCAGCCTCGAGATCCCGAGCGGCAGCATCTTTGGGCTCATCGGCCCCAACGGCGCCGGCAAGTCCACGACCTTGCGCATGGTCGCGACGGTGATGTCGCCAACCGAAGGCCAGGTCCGGTTCGACGGCCAAGACGCCAGCGCCGACCCGCTCGCGGTCCGGCGCCGCATCGGGTTCTTGGGCGACGGCAACCCGCTTTATAAGCACATGACCCCGGCCGACTACCTGCGGTTTTACGGGCAATGCTTCAAGCTCCCGCCGACCGAGCTCGAGCGAGCGATCGACGAGACCCTCGCAACCTTTGATCTCACCGGCAAGCGCGACACCGAGTGCGGCTCGCTGTCCAAGGGCATGCGCCAGCGGGTGTTGATCGCCCGCTGCTTGCTGCACGATCCCGGCTTGCTGATCCTCGATGAGCCAGCCGATGGCCTCGATCCGCGCGGACGCAACGACCTGCGCAAGATCCTCGAGCGGATCCGGGCTAAGGGGGTCACGATCGTGATCTCGTCCCACATCCTGCGCGAGCTCGACGATCTGTGTGACACGGTCGGCATCATTCAACACGGCCGGCTCGCGGTCGCTGGCGAGGTCAGCACGATCATCGACAGCCACGAGGTCAGCCGGTTCGTCTACGAGCTGCGCATCCTCCCCGACCATGATCAAAATGATCAAAATGATCCAATCGATCCGCTCGCGCGCGCGCTCGAGCTCCTCGCCCAGCGCCGCGCGCTAGTCGAGCAGACCGGCGAGGCCGAGGGCCAGACGCTGATCCGCGTCCAGGTCCAAGGCGGCGAGGCGCTGATGGCCTCGATCCTCGCCGATCTGATCGGCGCGGGCGTTCGGGTCGTGACTTGCAGCCGCGTCCGCTCGCGCCTCGAAGACGTCTACGAGCGCATCTCCAACAACCAGGTGAACTGATCCCATGGACAAGCTCTTCGCTCCGCTCCTCGCCAGGCTCCCGGCCTTCGCCCTGCCCTTTGTGACCCGCTCGCTGCGCGGCGGACAGGGCCGGCGCTACCTGTTGATCAGCGTGCTGCTGGGGATCATGTCCGTCCTGTTGGGCCTGTGGAGCGGGCTCAGCGACGGCTTAGCCGCGCAGGGCGTGCGCACCGACCTCGGGGTCGAGATTTACGAATGGGATCGTCAGCAGCAAGAATTCGCCGTGTATGTCCACGACGACTACGAGCACGACTTCGCCCGGCAGACCGCCGACCGCCTGCGCGAGCGTGGGCTGAACTTCGACGAGCCCCGCCATCACGAGGTCGCGCAGCTCGTCGACAGCGGCTACGCCAAGGCGATGGCCGCGGCGGGCTCGCCGGACGGGACCGCGAGCGAGGAACACGAGCGCCTGCGCGAGCGAGCCCAAGCGTTCATCATGGCTAAACCGCAGCCCAGCGGCGTCTCGGATCACGACCGCGGCGGCTGGTCCGGGTGGAGCGACCCCGCCGCGGTCGCCTCGCTCGCGCAGCTGCTCGACGCCGAAGGCGTCCCGGCGATCCACCGCTACGAGTCGCCGCTGGGCTTGCGCGGCGCGCTGGGGATCGTCGGGTTCTTCGCTGGGCTGCTGCTCGCGGCGTGCGTGACCGTGCTCGGACCGCTGCTCGTGGCCGTGGCGCAGGCGCAAGAGCGCCACGAAAACACCCTGATGCCGCTGACCGGTACGAGCCTCACCCCGCGCGAGCTCGCGCTCGGGCTCGTGTCCGGGCCAAGCTCGATCATCGCGATCATCGCGCTCCCGCAGCTGGTGTTGGTCCTCGGCGCTGCGGTGGTCGCCGGCAAGCTGCTCATCGGGCTCGCGCTGCTCGGCGCGCTCGCGGCCGCCGGGCTGTTCGTGACCCTCGCCGCCCAGCTGTTTGGCCACATCGTCGGCCAGCGCCGGACGCCGGGCATGGTCGGCGTTGGGCTGGTGGCGATGTTGGGCTTCGCTTGGCTGCTTGGAGCGTCGTTCGTGGGCGAGGCCCAGCGCGGGCACCTCGACATCGCTGGCGTCGGCGCGCTGCTCCCCACCTTCGGCCTCGCGTCGCTTTTGACCGAGACCTGCCTCGGGCTGCCACCCCCCCCCTACTTCAACGATCTCCTGCTCGCGGCTGCTGCCAACTCCGCGGCCTTGCTGGTGTTCTCGGCGCTGCTCTTGACGGTCCTCGCGCGAACCATCGAAGGCCGGCAAGGCCCCCTGCTCAGCCCCCGCGCGGCCCTCGTCGGCGTGCTCACCTGCATCACCCTGGTTCACGTCGCGCTGCCCTGGACCAACTTCGAGGCCGAGCTGATCCACTGGTACGTCGGCCTCGGACTGCTCGCCCTGCCCCTCGCCCTGCTGCTGATTGCGCGGGTTCCGATCGGCGACAACCCCCCGCGCATGCGCGGGATCCCCTTGCCCAAGCTCCTCGCCGAGTTCGCCGGTTGGGTGGCGCTGCACATGCTCAGCACGCTCGTGCTGTTCAGCCTGATAGGCGAACCCCCGATGCCCGATCACTACTACGGCGAGCCCCCCAGCCTGGCCAACCTCGGGGCGATGCTGTGGATCGCGTGGTGCGTCGGCGTGCTCGGGCTCTTGGCGATCCGGCTAGTGGCGGTCCCGGCGACGATCGGGGGGCTGCTGTGGGCCGGGTGTTGCGCGCTGGGCTTGGTGTTCGGCGCAGGCCAGGCGGTGTACTGTGCGATCGAGCGCCACGCTTCGGCCATCGACATGATCGCGCTGAGCGGCGTCAGCCCCGGGCTCGGGCTCGTGCAGGTGATCATGGCCCTCGCGATCCCGATCAGCCTGGTCCAGCACCTGCGCAAGAACCTCGGATCCGTGACCGGCGCCAAGCCTTCCATTCCTACGGAATCACGCTAAGCTCCCGGCCATGACCTACCGCGCGTCGCTGTCCCTCGCTGCCCTCCTCGTCTTGCCCCTCGCTTGCGTCCCCGCGCCCGAGCGCAGCGCCGAGGCCGACAAGAACCCGGCCGCGAGCGTGCCGACCCCCGACGCCGACCAGCCGGCCGAGGCCAAGCCCAAGCCCGCGCCCACGGCCGCGACCGAGCTGAGCGCAGAGGAGCTCGAGTTGATCGCCGCGGATCCCCGGGCCTTGGGCCCCGAGCAGAACCGCAAGCGGGCCTTCGCGCTGCGCAAGCAGATCATGCAAAACCCCGACTCGCCCCAGGCCCAGGCCCTCGAAGAGGCCCGGGCCGCGGCGCTCGGTGGCGACTTGACCCTCGACCAGATCACCCCGGCTCCCGGCTCGCTGGTGTCGGCCGAGCCCGAGCCCGACCCGGGCCTAGTCATCGAGCTGCCGCCCCACCTCCAATGAGGTCTACTCCTCCGGGGCCTTGCGCGAGCGCAACGCCGCGCTCTCGAGCTCATCAAAGGCGCGGAGCAGATCGAGGGGCGAGATGATCCCCACTAGCGCGCCGGTCTTGTCGAGCACCGGCAAGCAGCCAAACCGGTGCTCGAGGAACAGCGAAACCGCCTTGTGCAGGGTGTCGTAGGTGTGCACGGTGATCACGCTGGGGGACATGAGATCCCCGATCGTGGTCTCGTCGTCGA
>Ga0114946_10002664_pt1 | contig 12206 bp, 9 predicted proteins | sample WalLakDeSediment_FD_88676 | JGI IMG/M metagenome (GOLD analysis project Ga0114946, IMG submission 88676) | Lake sediment microbial communities from Walker lake, Nevada to study Microbial Dark Matter (Phase II) - Walker Lake 11/02/13 Deep Sediment | ecosystem: Environmental > Aquatic > Freshwater...
GAGCAGTTCGGCACCCAGGATCACGAGCGAGAGGCCCGCGAGGAGCCCGAGGACGATGGCCACGCGGCCATGCTACGCCCGCGGTCGGGCGACCGTCATGTGCCGGCGACGCGCGTCCTGGACGCGGGTCGCGTGCTACACTCCGAGTTCGGACCCGGGCCCGGGCTCGGGCGTGGGACGGGCGGGCGGGCCGGCCGGCGCGAGCGCGCGGGAGAAGGGAGAGCGGTGCGGAGGTACGACGTCATCGTGGTCGGTGGAGGGCACGCGGGCATCGAGGCCGCCGTCGCGGCAGCGCGCCTGGGCGCGCGTGTGGCGCTCGCCCTGCCCAACCCCGACACGATCGGGCGGATGCCCTGCAACCCGGCGATCGGCGGCCCCGGCAAGTCGCAGTTGGTGTTCGAGCTGCATGCGTTGGGCGGCGGGATGGGGCGTCTGGCCGACGCCACGGCGATCCACGGTCGCACCCTCAACGCCTCCAAGGGCCCTGCGGTCCAATCGCTGCGCGTGCAGAACGAGCGCGATGGCTACGCGGCCGCGGCTCGACAGTGGGTCGAGGCGACGGAGGGCATCGCGTTGGTGCGCGGTGAGGTCGCCGACCTCGAGGTCGCGGGCCAGGAAGCGGCCGGTGGCGAGGGCGTCCGGGTGGCCGGCGTGCGGCTGGTGGACGGGCGGTCGCTCACGGCACCGAGCGTGGTGCTGTGCACCGGCACGTTCCTGAGGGGCGTCGTCTGGTACGGGCGCCGTTCGCGCGAGGCCGGCCGCCAGGGCGAGGCGCCTGCGCGCCACCTGTCGGCGGCGCTGGTGGCGACGGGCCACCGGCTCATGCGCTTCAAGACCGGCACGCCGCCGCGGGTGCGCTCGTCGTCGGTCGACTTCGACGCTCTCGAGCGCGTCGCGCCCGACGACCCGCCGGCCTCCTTCAGCGGGACGCCGGGACCGCGCGTGACCGAGAGCCCCACGTGGATGACGCGAACGACGTCGGCGACGCACCGGCTGATCCTCGACCACCTCGACCAGTCCGCGATGTACGGGGGCGTGATCGACGGGCCGGGGCCGCGCTACTGCCCGTCGATCGAGGACAAGGTGGTCCGCTTCGCCGACAAGGAGCACCACCTGCTGTTCGTGGAACCCGATGGCGTCGATACCAGCGAGGTCTACCTGCAGGGGTTCTCGAGCTCGATGCCGCCCGAGCTGCAGGACCGCATGGTCCGGACGCTGCCAGGGTTCGGACGGGCCGAGATCCAGCGCTACGCCTACGCCGTCGAGTACGACGCGCTCGATCCGACGCAGCTCGACGTGACGATGATGTCCAAGGTATTGCCCGGGCTGTTCAGCGCGGGGCAGATCAACGGGACCTCGGGCTATGAGGAGGCGGCCGCGCAGGGGCTGATCGCGGGCGTCAACGCGGCCCGGCGCGCGGCCGGGATGGCCGGCGTGACGGTGCGGCGCGACCAGGGCTACGTCGGGGTGCTGCTCGACGACCTGGTCCGCTGGGGGATCGACGAGCCCTACCGCATGTTGACCGCGCGTAACGAGTATCGCTTGCTGCATCGGCAGGACAACGCCGACGAGCGGCTGGCCGGCCTGGGGCATGCGTGGGGCCTGGTGGACGAGGGGCGCTGGTCGGAGGTGCGTGCCAGCCAGGCGTGCGTCGAGGCGGAGGTGGCGCGGCTGGGGCGCGCCCGCCAGGGGGGCGAGCTGGCGACGACGGTGTTGTGTCGCCCCGGGCAGGATTACGAGAGCGTGATCGGCCGCTTCGGGGCCCCCGCTGCGCCGCTGTCCGAGCGCGAGGCGCGGCGGGTCGAGGTGTTGGTGCGCTACGCGGCGTACATCGAGCGCAGCCGGCGCGAGCTCGAGTCGCGGTCGCGGTTCGAGGCCTGGCCCATGACGGGGGTGGCGTTCGAGCGCGTGGCGTCGCTGTCGGCGGAGGGGCGTGCCGCGCTAGAGCGTGGCCGGCCGGCGACGCTGGGCGCCGCCCAGCGCCTGCGCGGTGTACGCGACTCCGACGTGGCCGCGCTGCTCATCCACCTCAAGACGCGGGAGGCCGTTTCACGTGAAACGGCGGCATGACCCCGTAGGCCGTTCCACGTGAAACACCGCCCGGCGTCAGGACGGTCGCGGCCGCAAGGCCTCGGGCGCGGCGCGGGGTGCCGCGCCGGGACGCCGGGGAGCGCACCGCCGCGGCGCCACGCGCGGTGAGCGCCCGCGGCGGTCCCCGCGAACCCGCACGCGGGTCGACAGGCGAGGTCGACGCGCTGGCCGCCTACCGCACCCTGCTCGGGCGCTACCACCGCACGCTCGACCTGCTGTCGCCGCAGGCCTACGCCGATCTCGACCGTTGGCTGGCGGAGGCGGAGCGATACGCGGCCGCCGTCGCGGCGTTGGCGTCGGCGGCGGGGCCGGTGGTCGACCTCGGCAGTGGCGCGGGGCTGCCGGGCGTGGTGGTGGCCGCGCGGCTCGCGCCCCGTGAGGTGTGGTGGGTCGAGCGGCGCCGGCGGCGGGCAGCGTTCCTCACGCAGGTCGCCGCGCACGCCGGCCTGACCGCGGTGCGGGTGGTGGCCGACGACGTGCGCCGATTGGCACGGCCGGAAGCCGGGGTCGCGGCCGTGACGGCGCAGGCCGTCGGCACGCTGAGCGAGGTGGCGGCGCTCACGCGGCACCTGTGGGGGCCGCGCGTGCTGCTGGTGAGCCGGAAGGGTCCGGACTGGCCCGACGAGGTCGCGGCGCTGACGGCGTGGTGGCGCCGGCAGGCGGCGGCCGCAGCCGCGCCACGGGTGCTGAGCGCCGAGCCGCTGGGCACGCGTGGTACCTTGGTCGCCGTCGAGGTGCGGGGAGGCTGACCGTGCCCATCGTGGGCGTCATCAACCAGAAGGGCGGGGTCGGCAAGACCACCACCGCGGTCAACCTGTCGGCGGCGCTCGCCCGCCAACGGCGCGTGCTGTTGGTGGACCTGGATCCGCAGGCGAACGCGACCAGCGGCATCGGGCTCACGGGCGTCGGCACCAGCGTCTACGACGTGCTCGTCGGGCGCTCGTCGGCCCGGGCGGCCGTGCTGCCCACCCGCATCCCGCAGCTGGACGCGCTGCCGGCGACGGCGGAGCTGGCGGGCGCCGCGCTGGAGCTCGACGCGAGCGCCGACGACCTGCGGCTGCTCGCGAAGGCGCTCACCGGCGTGCGGCCGAACTACGACTTCATCCTGCTCGACGCCCCGCCATCCTTCGGGGCCCTCACCCTGAACGCCCTGGCGGCGGCGGACCACCTGTTGCTGCCGGTCCAGTGCGAGTACTACGCGCTGGAGGGCATCGCGGGGATGCTCGACACCATCGAGCGGGTCCGGGCGTCGCTGAACGGCGACCTGCACGTGCTGGGTCTGCTGCTCACGATGGCGGACCAGCGGACGAACCTGTCGCAGCAGGTGGAGGCCAACGTCCGCCACCACTTCGGGGGCCTCGTCTTCAGGACGGTGATCCCCCGGACGGTCCGCCTGGCGGAGGCGCCATCGTACGGGCTGCCGATCTTCGATTACGCGCCCACGTCGTCCGGGGCCGTGGCCTACGCGGCGCTGGCGGAGGAGGTGATCGACCGTGTCAGCGAAGCCTAGAAGTGGCCTCGGTCGCGGGTTGGACGCGCTGCTGCCTCGCCCCGAGGGGGGCGGGCGGCAGATGGCGCTCACCGAGTTGCGGATGTCGTCGGTGCAGCCGCGCAAGCGCTTCGACGACGAAACCATCTTGGAGATGGCGGCGTCGATCGCCGAGAAGGGCGTGCTGCAGCCGCTGCTCGTGCGGCCCATGCCCGGCGGGTTCGAGATCGTGGCGGGCGAGCGCCGCTATCGCGCCGCCCAGCGGGCCGGCCTGACCAGTGTGCCGGTGGTGGTCCGCGAGCTCACCGACCGCCAGGCGCTGGAGATCGCCATCATCGAGAACCTGCAGCGCGAGGACCTCGACGATCTCGAGGAGGCGGAGGCGTTCCGGCAACTGCTCGGCTTCGGGCTCACCCAAGAGGAGGTCGCGAAGGCGGTCGGCAAGAGCCGGTCCGCGGTCGCCAACACCCTGCGCCTGTTGACGCTGCCGCCGGCGGCCGCCGCGGCGCTCGCGGAGAGGCGCATCACGGCCGGTCACGCGCGCGCCGTGCTGGCGCAGGAGCCCGAGGATCGCGACTGGGCGCTCGAGCAGGTGCTGCAGCGGCACTTGTCGGTGCGTGAAGCCGAGGCGCTGCGCCGGCCCAGGGAGCGCACCCGTCGCCGCAGCGAACGCGACGAACGCTACGGCGCGTTGGCCGGCGAGTTGACGCGCCAGATGGGTACCCGGGTACGGATCCGAGGCGGACGCCGCGGCGCGATCGAGCTCCACTTCCACGACGAGGACGAACTGCAGCGGCTGTTGGAGCTGCTGGGCTACCGCGGCTGAGCGATCGCGCGACGTCTCGGGCGGCCCGGGCCGACGCTCTGATACGATGTCGCCCGCCCGGCCGCCCCCCACGTCAGCCCCCCCGGCGGCCCACCGGAGGCCTCCCCATGAACGCACCCGTGCACGTCGCCGTCACCGGCGCCGCCGGCCAGATCGGCTACGCCCTGCTGTTCCGCATCGCCGCCGGCGACCTGTTCGGCCGCGACCAGCCCGTCGTCCTGCGGCTGCTCGAGATCACGCCCGCCCTGAAGGCGCTCGACGGCGTGGTCATGGAGCTCCACGACGGCGCCTTCCCGCTCCTGCACGACGTCGTGGCCACCGACGATCCGAACGTGGCGTTCGACGGCGTGAGCTACGCGCTGCTCGTCGGTTCACGGCCGCGCGGCCCGGGCATGGAGCGGAAGGACCTGTTGGAGGCCAACGGCGCCATCTTCACCGTCCAGGGCAGGGCCCTCAACGACCACGCGGCGCGCGGCGTCAAGGTGCTGGTGGTGGGCAACCCGGCGAACACCAATGCCCTCATCGCCATGCACAGCGCGCCCGACCTGGCACCAGAGCAGTTCTCGGCCATGACGCGCCTGGACCACAATCGGGCCGTCAGCCAGCTCGCCGCCAAGACAGGCGCCCGGGTGGCCGACGTGCGGCGGGTGACCGTGTGGGGCAATCACTCCGTCACCCAGGTCCCCGACGTCACGCACGCGACCGTCGCCGGCCGGCCCGCGGTCGAGCTCGTCGACGCGGCGTGGGTCCGTGAGAGCTTCATCCCCACCGTCCAGAAGCGCGGCGCCGAGGTCATCGCCGCCCGCGGGGCCTCCAGCGCGGCGTCGGCCGCCAACGCGGCGATCGACCACCTGCGCGACTGGGCGCTGGGGACCGCCGATGGCGACTGGGTGAGCATGGCGATCCCCGGTGCCGGCCACTACGGCGTCGGCGCCGGACTCGTGTACTCGTTCCCGGTCACCGTGCGCGACGGACGGGTCCAGGTGGTGACGGGCCTGGCGGTCCCCGCCGAGGTCCGCGAGCGCCTGCTCGCGAGCGAGCGCGAGCTGCAGGAGGAGCGCGACGCCGTCGCCCACCTCCTGGCGTGAGCGGGGCGCCGCCAGCGCTGCGTAACTCGGAACCGTTCCGACGGATGCTAGACTCCCCTCGACGGGGCGCGTCGGCCACGGCACGCCCCGCAGGAGGACGATGCGTGACGCGATGACCGACGCCGAGGCGGCCCCGATGCCGGCGGTCGACGACGTGCCAGTGGACGCCGACGGTTTCGAGGGCGCCGGTAGCGATCCCCAGAGCGTGGTGCGGGAGGTGCTGCGTGCGCATGGCCTGCGCTACAGCCGGCCACGGGAGGCGATCCTCGCCTTCATGGCGGAGGAGGCGCGCCACGCGAGCGCGGAGGCGCTCTACCAGGCGCTGCGCGACCGTGGCGAGGACCTGAGCCTGTCGACCGTCTACCTCAACCTCGGCGTGCTCGTCGAGGCGGGGCTGCTGCGCGAGTTCAAGGGCGCCCACGGCGAGTCGCTGTACGACGCCAGCGTCGAACCCCACTACCACCTCATCTGCCGCGACACCGGTGAGGTCGTGGACGTGCCCATGCCGGCCGTCGACGGCGTCGCGCTGCCGGCGTTCCTGAAGGCCTACGTCGAGCGCATGACCGGCTGGCAGGTCGATGAGGCGCACCTGAGCCTGCGGGGCCGGCGCCGTTCGCGGGCGGTGCCCGATCCGAACTGACGCCGGCGCGTGGGCCGCGCCACGCCGCTTGCCGAGCGACACCATGAGGAACGGCCGCCCTTTCGGGCGGCCGCTCGCGTCATGAGAAGCGTTGGACTCAGTTGGAGGGGGGCAGGATGACCGCGTCGATGACGTGGACGACGCCGTTGCCGGCCTCGAGGTCGACGACCGTCACGGTGGCGGTGCCGTTGATCACGACGTTGCCACCCGCGATCTCGACGGTGATCGAGGCGCCGTTGAGGGTCTCGACGGTGGCCGAGCCGCCGCCCGCGGCGATCGCGGCGAGGACGTCAGCCGCCATCAGCTTGCCGGCGACCACATGGTAGGTGAGGATCGCGCCCAGGTCGGGGCTGGCGAGGAGTTCCTCGGCCGTGATGCCGAGCGCCTCGAGCGCCGCGACGAAGGCGTCGTTGGTCGGGGCGAACACGGTGAACGGGCCTTCGCCGGAGAGGGCGCCGGCCAGGTCGGCGGTGACGACGGCCTGCACCAGGATGCTGAAGTCGTCGCTGCTGGTGGCGATGTCGACGACGGTGGCGGGCATGCTGCCGTGGCCGTCGGCGTTGACGATGCCGAACACGAGGCCGGCGGAGAGGGCGAGGGCGAGGAGGGTGCGCTTCATGGTGAATCTCCTTCGTGGCGGGCCGGCGCGGGGCGTCGGTCCCAGCGGACGGTGGCTGGGAGCCCCCGTCGACGAAGGCAGGCTAACCGTCAAAGGTTTGTACAACCTGTGTGTAGCTTACGGTTGCCTTCGCCGAGTTCTCATGAAGCGACGACATGGACGCGCGAGGGGCAGGGCCCCTCGCACGGGAGACCGATGTGGACCGATGAGCCGGGCGCCAAGGGTCCGACGCCCGACGGCGTGGGGACCTACGCGCGCGCCGGAGGGGCGCGACGCAGGCGCGCCCACTGAGAGGCGAACACCAGCAGCACCATCCCCAGGCCGATGAAGTCGGTCGTGAGGGTGGGGTTGACGAGCATGAAGGCCACCGACAGCAGGACGATCTGTTCGTACCATCGTGTCTTGATCATCAGGAAGCGCTGCGTGCCGGCGCCGAAGGCGAACATGCCCAACACCGCCGACAGGAAGACGATGACGCCATGCCACACCGACTCGAGGTTCATCAACAGCAGGTTGGGGTTGAAGATGAACATGAACGGCAGGATCGCCGTGCGCATGTCGTAGGTGAAGCCCTGGATGCCGGTGCGGATGGGGTTCGAGCGCGCGATCGCCGCCGCGGCGTAGGCGGCGAGGCCCACGGGCGGGGTGTCGTCCGCCAGGATGCCGAAGAAGAAGACGAACAGGTGCGCGGCCAACAGCTCGAAGCCCATGCCGAATTGCTGGCCAAGGTTGTAGATCACCGGCGCCGTCAGGGTGGCCATGACGATGTAGTTGGCAGTGGTCGGCAACCCCAAGCCCAGGATCAGGCTGGCGATGGCGGTGATGATCAGCACCATGGAGAACGTGAGGGTGTTGCTGGCCGCGTCGGGGCTCGCGCCGAAGAGCTGCGCCAGCGGCAGCACGACGAGGCCGAACACGCCGGCCAGGGTGGTGGCGATGGTCTGGATGATCTCGGTCAGGCGCAGGCCCAGGCCGGTCAGGTTGACGGTGCCGACGACGATGCCGGCCGCGGCCACCGCCACCGCGATGCCGACCATGTTGCGGGCGCCGGCTTCGAGGCCCCGGATCACGTCGACGATGCCGCTGATCAGCGCCGGACCCACCGGCTCGCCGCGAAGGCGCGCCTTGATCGGCGCCTGCGCCAGCATGAGCACGACCAGCGTGGCGATGGCCCACACCACGGCGTACGCCGGTGACACGCGCGCGATGACCAGGTAGTAGACCAGCACGAACAGGGGCGCCAGGTAGTGGAAGCCCTCGACGAAGGTGCGCCAGCGGGACGGCAGCAAGGACCGGTCGATGCCCTTGAGCCCCAGCTTGAGGGCTTCGAGATGGACGATGAAGAAGAGCGCGATGAAGGAGACCACCGCCGGCACGAAGGCGGCGCGCACCACCTCGAAGTAGGGAACGCCCGTGAACTCGGCGATGATGAACGCCGCCGCGCCCATCACGGGCGGCATGAGTTGGCCGTTGGTGGACACCGCCACCTCGATGCCGGCGGCCTTGTAATCGGGGAAACCCGTGCGCTTCATCAGCGGGATGGTGAAGGTGCCGGTGGTGACGACGTTGGCCAGCGACGAGCCCGACACCATGCCTGTCAGCGCCGACGCGACCACCGAGGCCTTCGCGGGGCCCCCGCGAAACGTGCCCAGCAGCGAGTTGGCGAGGTCGATGAAGAACTTTCCCGCCCCGGCGCGGTCGAGCATGCTGCCGAAGAGCACGAACAGGAACACGAACTGCACCGACACGCCGAGGGCCACCCCGAACACCCCCTCGGTCATGACGTACATCTGGCCGATGATGCGCTCGATCGGGTAGCCGCGGTGGGCGATGAGGTCCGGCAGCGTGTAGGGGATGGCGCCGCGCGGGCCCATCATGGCGTACAGCAGGAAGATGCTGGCGATCACGGCCAGCGCCGGCCCCAGGCTGCGGCGGGTCGCCTCGATCAGGAGCGCGAGGGTGACGCTGCCGAGCACCACCTCGCGCGGGATGGCGAGGCCATACCGCAGCTGGATGCCCGTGTAGTCCAACACCAGGTAGAGCACGCCGGCGGTGGCAGCGGCCGCCGCCAGGTAGTCGTACCAGGGGATCTTCTTGGCGCCGTTCTTGCGCCGCGCCGGGAACACGAGGAAGGCGAGCAGCAGGGCGAAGGCCAGGTGGATGGCGCGCGAGCGGGAGGCGTCGAGCACCACGACGCTGGCGATGGCGAGCTGGAACAGCGACCAGGCGAGGGCGATCGCGAAGATCGCCCGCTTCATGAGGGCGTTCGGGTCGCGTCCGCCCGACTCCGCCGCCTCGACCATCTTGGCGGCCGCGGCGGCCCCCTCGTCCTGGGCCGCCTCGGCCATGACTTGGTCGATCGTGATGGGGGGCGGCGGGTCGGGGGGCCGCGCGTCCTCGTCGGCGGGTCGGCGGGCCATGCGGGGTCTCCTCGATGGCGTGCGAACGGTGTGGCGTGCGAGTCGACGGGGCCGTCGGTGAGCGACGGCCCCGGGGTGGTGCCGCTGAGGCGGCGCCCCGGGGCCGGGCCAACGCTAGTTTGCTCGCGGTCCTACCGAGCGGCCGAACGAGCGGCCGAACGGCACGGGCCGCCCAGCGGCCGTCACGGAAGCAGGCCGGCCTCGCGGTAGGCGCGTTCGGCGCCCGGGTGCAGCGGCGCGCCGAGGCCGGTCAGCATGGCCTCGGCCGCGAGGTTGGCGACCGCGACGTGGACCTGCTTGAACGCGTCCAGGTTGTCGAGGATCGCCTTGGTGATGGCGTAGGCCTGGTCGTCGGACATCGCGGTGCTGGTGACGAAGAGCGCCTTGACGCCGAACATCGTGACCGGGTCGGGCTGGCGGGCGCCGTAGAAACCGGCCGGGGCGACCGCGAAGGCGTAGTAGGGGAACTCGTCGATGAGGCCCGCGAACTCGGCGTCGTCGAGCGTCACCAGGTTCACGGGGGCGGTGGCCATGATGTCGCGGATGGCGGCGCCGCCGAGGGCCACGGTGTAGAAGAAGCAGTCGATGCGGCCGTCGCGCACGAAATCCGGTGCCTCGGCCGGGCGCAGGTACTCGGCGGTGACGTCCGCCTCGCTCATGCCCTTGGCCGCGAGCATGGCCTGCACGGTGAACAGCACGCCGGAGCCGGGCGCGCCGAGCGACACGCGCTTGCCGGCGATGTCGCTGAACTGCGTCACGCCGGAGGCCTCCTGGCAGACCAGGTGCATCGGCTCGGGGTAGAGGCCCATCAACGGGCGCAGGCTTTCGATGGGAGCGCCCTCGAACTGGCCCTCACCGTGGAAGGCTTGGTAGACGATGTCGGACTGCGCCAACGCGAGGTCCATCTGGCCGTCGCGGATGGCGCGGACGTTGAAGCCCGAACCTTCCGTCGACTCGACCGTGAGCCGCAGGCCCACGCGGGCCTCGTTGACGAAGCGCGCGGTGGCGCCGCCGAGCGGGTAGTAGGTGCCGGTGACGCCGCCGGTGCCGATGGTGAGGAAGGTGGTCTGGGCGAGGGCCATGGCGGCGAGTGCGAGGCTGGCGAGGACGACGATGAGACGCTTCATGTAGGCTCCTTCACTGCAACGAGACCTTTGGGCGGCCCGCCCCGCAGAAGCCGCGCATTGGGGGTGCCTGAAGCCCGCCGGAAGGCGGCGGGTTGGCGGGGCGGTCTTGCTTGTGAAGCGAGTCCATACATACCACTTTCGGACCGAGTGGTCATCAGGGGACCAGCACGACCTTGAGCACGGCGCCGCCGCGTTCGGCGGTCGCGAACGCTTCCGCTGCCTGCATCAACGGCAGCCGCGCGCCGATCATGGGGGCGAGGTCGAGGGTGCCGCTCGCCAGCAGGTCGATGGCGCGGACGAAGTCGCGCCCCTGGTACATCAGCGTCCCCTGGAGCCGCAACTCGCGGTCCTGCACCAGGCCGACGGGCAGCGCGGCGTCGCGGCCGTGCACGCCGACGACCAGCGCCGTGCCCCCCTTGCGCAGCGCGGCGACGCCGGCGCGCAGCGCGGCCTCCGCACCGACGCACTCGAACGCCACGTCGCAGCCGTCGGGCGCCGCCGTCTCGGCGACGGCGAAGCCGAAGGCCTCGGCCGCCAGGCGGCGGCGCTCTGGGTCGAGTTCGACGACCGTCACCCGCGCCCCGTCGGCGCGCGCCACCAGGGCGCAGACGATGCCGATCGGGCCGGCGCCGAGCACCAACACGTCGCGTTCGGCGAGGGTGTCGACGGCCCGCACGGCGCGCGTCGCCACCGCCAGCGGCTCGACCAGCGCGCCGAGCTCGGTTGGGATGGCGTCGGGCAGGGCGTGCAGGCGGTCGGCGGGGGCGTCGAAGGCCTCGGCCATGCCGCCGGGCGCCTGGAAGCCCATCACCCGCAGCGACTCGCACAGGTGCGTGTCGCCGCGGCGGCAGGTGCGGCAGGTGCCGCAGGAGAGGCCGGGCTCGAGCACCACGCGGCGGCCCACCCAGGCCGGGTCGACCCCCTCGCCGACGGCGTCGACCTCGGCCACCAGCTCGTGGCCCGGGAACACCGGGTAGCGCACGAACGGGTGGTGGCCATGGAACACGTGGACGTCGGAGCCGCAGATGCCGATCGCGCGCGGCCGCAGGCGAGCCCAACCGGCGGGCGGCTGCTCGGGGAGGGTGGTCGCCTCGACGCGCAGCGCGTGGGGGCCGTCGATCACGACGCGGCGCACGGCGACGGTGCGGCCCGCGGTCGCGCCGGCCGGGTCGCCGGTGGCGGTCATGGACGAGGCTCCGTGAGCGAGAACTGGATCTTCATGCGATCGGGGTCGTGCGCCGCCAGCCGCAGCCCTTCGCTGAACGACTCGATGGGCAGGACGTGGGAGACCAGCGGCTCGACCTTCACGGCGCCCCCCTGGATCATGGCGACGGCGCGCGGCACCGTCTGGTTGACGGCGAACGTGCCGATCAGGGCCAGGTCGCGGCGGAACAGGAGGTAGGGCGACACCTTCGCCATGGCGTCGCCGGGGGCGACGCCGAAGACCCACACCGTCCCGCCGGGGCGGGCGTGGTCGATGGCCCCCTCGAGCACCGCCGGGATGCCGGTGGCCTCCACGACGAGCTCGAAGCCGAGCGGCGCGACCTCGCCGAGGCGGTCCGCCTCGTCGGGCGTGACCGCCAGGTCGGCGCCCAGCGTGCGCGCCAGCGCGAGGCGCGCCGGCGCGACGTCGACGACCGCGACGCGGGCGGCACCGGTCGCCTTCAGCGCCTGCAGCAGCAGGCAGCCCATCGGGCCGGCGCCGAGGACCAGGGCGTGGTCGCCGGGGCGCACGCGGACGCGCTCGAGCCCCCACACCACGCAGGCGAGCGGCTCCACCAGGGCGCCGGCGGCGAAGCTCAGGTCGCCGATGGGCACGACCACGCCCTCGGGCACCGCGACGTAGCGCGCGAAGGCGCCGTCGCGGGTCACGCCGACGACGGCCAGGTCGTGGCACTGGTTCACC
>Ga0114946_10002665_pt1 | contig 12206 bp, 7 predicted proteins | sample WalLakDeSediment_FD_88676 | JGI IMG/M metagenome (GOLD analysis project Ga0114946, IMG submission 88676) | Lake sediment microbial communities from Walker lake, Nevada to study Microbial Dark Matter (Phase II) - Walker Lake 11/02/13 Deep Sediment | ecosystem: Environmental > Aquatic > Freshwater...
AAAGGTCGCGTCCCTCCACCACGTTGCAGGGCGTGTCGTTCCGTTTGACCAGCACCACCTTTTCGACGCTCGGCGTGGACTTCAAGGCCTCGTCGGAGATGGCCTTGAGCGGGATGCTCTTGCCGGCTCGCAGGGAGGTGTTGGAGGTGATCAGCAGTTTGCAGGTGGAATCGTTGATGCGGCCGCCCAGGGCGTCGGCGCTGAATCCGCCAAACACCACCGAATGAATGGCCCCAATGCGCGCACAGGCCAGCATCGCCACCGGCAACTCGGGGATCATCGGCAGATAAATGGAAACCCGATCTCCCTTTTGAATGCCGATGGACTTGAGCGCATTGGCAAACTTGCAGACCTCGGTGTGCAACTCCTGGTAGGTCAATTTCCGGACGTCCTCCTCCGGTTCGCCCTGCCAGAGGATAGCCACTTTGTCGCGAGTGGCGGTTTTCAGATGGCGATCCAGGCAATTTACCGAGACATTGATCTGCCCGTCCTCGAACCAGGTATGCTGAATCTTGCGGGCCTCGGTGTCCCAGGTGTAACGGCGGGCATGCGTCGGTTTACGAAACCACTCGAGCGTTTCACACTGCTCCAGCCAAAACTCCTCCGGTTGCTTGATGGAACGCTCATACATCTGTTGATAAAGCTCCGCATTGACGTAGGCCCGCTTCACCACCTCCGGCGAAGGCGGAAACGTCCGCGTCTCGGTCATCAGGGAATCAGTCGAAATGGCCTTTTTAGGTTCGGCGGTGCTCATGAGGCAACGTGCTTCTTGGTTGGCTGAATTAATATAATGTTGTCCCAGGCTCAGGCCACAAGGCCCGACGCCCGCCCGGACGGCGGCGGCGGTCACTGCCGGCATTACGCTGACCGGGTGGTACAGGCGCGGATCATACTGGCGTCTTGGGCGCGGGACAGCACAAAGTTCAGGATTCGGAGGTCTCAAGTTGTTTTGGAGTAGTGTATTAATTGAACTGCTGAATGACTAGTCCTGTCGTCGCGCCCGGAAGAAATCACGCAGGAGCTTCCGGCACTCCTCCAGGCGCACGCCGGCGGTGATCAGGCACTGATGGTTGAGGGTGGGGAATTGGAGGAGGTTCAGGGCGCTGCCGGCTGCTCCGCCTTTGGGGTCGGGGGCACCGAAGACGACCCGCTGCAATCGGGCGTGGACGGCGGCGCCGGCGCACATTGGGCACGGTTCCTTGGTGACGTAGAGGGTGCAATCGAGGAGGCGCCAGTCGCTCACGGCCTGTTCGGCCTGGGTGATGGCGAGCATTTCGGCATGGGCGGTGGCATCCGCGAGCAACTCGACCTGGTTCGAGGCCCGGGCAATGATGCGGCCGGCCTGCACGATGACCGCTCCGATCGGGACTTCGTCGGCGGCCAAGGCCCGGCGGGCCTGCCGCAGGGCTTCACCCATGAAGAAGTCGTCGCTGTACAGGTCAACGATCGGTCCGGGGTGCATGGCTTGCTTCGAGGGTCCAGTCATGTTGGTCATTGGGGAGGCAGTGGCAATGGGCGGCGAAAAAGCCGCCGCGGTGCTGCCAGAACCAGGGCCAGATCCGCTCGCGATCGGTCTGGGGCAGTGCCATTGCTGCCAGGGCATCACGGCGGACGAATGCGAAGGCGCCCTCGTGGATGGGGGGCGGCAACCGCTCGACACGGGGCAAAACCTCGAACAGGAACATGAGCCAATGAGCCGTGCCGGCATAGCCGCGTTCACTGACTATGCCGGTCAGATGCAGATCGCGCGGGGTGAGCCGCAGGCCCAGCTCCTCGGCGGCTTCGCGGCAGCCGCATGCGTAGGGGGATTCACCCAGCTCGGTTTGGAGTTTGCCTCCGCAGGGACTCCAAAGCCCCGCGTTGGGCTCCTGCTGTCGGTGCAGCAACAGCGCCTCCTCGGCCTGGTTGAAGACGTAGAGCAGGGTCGAGATTCGATAGGGGAGCGCGGCCTGAGTCCGGGCCTCAGTCATGCCGGGATTCAATCAGGTCGGTGCGCGGTCGGCAATCGCCAACCGTTGGCGCTGCAGGGCAGGTTCAAGAATCGTGGAGCCAGAGCTTGCATTGAATGGCGGTGCTGTCCTACTTTGGCAACCGCTAGAAAAAGCTTCCCCGCGCGAACCTATGAATGGGCGCAAAGTTCACATGGTGCGGCGGTTGGAGTTGGATCGGCTGATCCGACTGCTGCGCGAAGCCGGCTATACCGTGGTGGGCCCTTGTGTGCGTGAGGAGGCCATCGTCTATGGGGAGCTGCGGTCGGCCGAGGACCTGCCGCTTGGCTGGTCGGATCAACAGGAGCCCGGCCGCTATGCCCTCCGCCGGACCCAGCCTGAGCGGTTCTTCCAGCATGTCCTGGGTCAGGACTCGTGGAAACGTTACCTGTTTCCGCCACGGATCCGCGTATTCGAGGCGACCCGGCACGGCGGTCCTGATGAGCCCTTCGAGGTTTCCGTGCGCCAGGAGGAACCGCCGAAGCACGCCTTCTTTGGGGTGCGCGCCTGTGAACTGGCGGCGATGGCCATCCTGGACCGGGTGACGGCGTCCGAGCTGCTGGATCCGTATTATCGGAGCGCGCGGGACCGGGCGTTCAAGGTGGCCGTTAACTGCACTGCACCGGGCGGCACCTGTTTTTGCGCCTCGATGGGCACGGGCCCGCAGTGCACTCGCGATTTCGACCTATGCCTGACGGAACTGGATGGCGAACTGGTGATCGAGGTGGGCAGCGAACCGGGGGCGGCGTTGTTCCAGCGCCTGGAATCGCGCGCGGCGAGCGCCTCCGAGCGCCGGTTGTTTGAGTTGTTGATGGAACGTGCGGCGGAACATATGGGTCGGCGGCTCGAAACGGACGGCCTGCCGGAGCTGTTGCGGAACAGCATCGAGAGTCCGCGCTGGGAAACGATCGCCAAACGCTGTCTGGCCTGTGCCAACTGCACGATGGTGTGTCCGACCTGTTTTTGTTACAACGTGCAGGACCACACCGATCTGACCGGCACGAAGGCGGAACGCTGGCGGTTGTGGGGTTCGTGTTTCACGCTGGAGTTCAGCTATCTGGGGGCGACGACGGTGCGGACAGAGGGTTATTCGCGCTACCGCCAGTGGATGACCCACAAGTTGTCGTCCTGGCACGAGCAATTCGGCACCTCGGGCTGCGTGGGCTGCGGTCGTTGCATCACGTGGTGTCCGGTCGGCATTGACATCACGGCGGAGGCGGCGGCGTTTCGCCGGGACGCACAGCAGAAGGCGGCGGCCAAGGCTGCCAACGCGCGAAAGGAGGCGGGCTAGTGAGCGGCATCGGAGATCGTCCCAAGGTGATCTGCCACGAGCACCGGCCCATGGTGCCTGCCGTGGCCACGATCGTGGCGATTCACGAGGAAAGCGCCAACACGCGGACCTACACGCTTGAACTTGACGACGCGGAAGCGCGGCGCCAGTACCGGTTTCAGCCGGGCCAGTTCAACATGGTCTATGTGTTTGGGGTGGGGGAGGCTGCGATTTCCATCAGCAGCAACCCGGCTGAACCGCTGCAGCTGGCGCATACCATCCGGCACGTGGGTAGTGTGACGCGGGCGATCGCCCGGATGGGAGTGGGCGGCAAGCTGGGGGTGCGAGGTCCCTTCGGCAACGGTTGGCCCCTGGCCCAGTGCCGGGAACGCGACCTCGTGCTGGTCGCCGGTGGGATCGGGCTGGCTCCGTTGCGGCCGGCGATCTACAGCATCCTGGCCAACCGTGATCGCTACGGCCGCGTCATCCTGATGTACGGCGGACGGTCGCCCGGGGATCTGTTGTTCCGTGATGAGCTCGAGCGGTGGCGCGAGGAAGGGCGGATGGACCTCATGGTATCGGTGGATTACGCCATCGCCGAGTGGCACGGACCCGTCGGGGTGGTGACGGATCTGATCAAACGTTTGCGGCTGCGGCCGGAACGGACCTCCGTGATGGTGTGCGGTCCGCGCATCATGAATCGGTTTGTGACCTGGCAGATTATGCGGCTGCGGCTGCCGCCCGACCAACTGTTCGTGAGTCTCGAACGCAACATGCGCTGCGGGGTGGGTCGTTGCGGACACTGTCAGTACGGCCCGAAGTTCGTCTGCAAGGACGGGCCCGTGTTCGCCCTCGACAGCATCCGCGGCATCTTTGCCAAGGAGGAGATCTAGGCATGCGCCCGCCAGCCGAAACGACCATGGCCCGGCGGCCTAAGCTGGCCGTCTACAAGTTCAGTTCGTGCGATGGTTGCCAACTGCAACTGCTCGAACTCGAGGACGAACTGCTCGAGTTGGCGGGCGAGATTGACATCGCCTATTTTCTCGAAGCCCGCCGCCGGGTTGAGCCCGGCCCTTACGACATTGGTTTGGTCGAAGGCTCGATTTCGACTCCGGAGGAGGAGGAACGGATCCGCCAGGCGCGGCGGGATTGCCGGGTGCTCATAGCCATCGGGGCGTGCGCGACATCCGGCGGGATCCAGGCGTTGCGCAACTGGGCGGACATCGAGGAGTACACCGCCTGCGTCTACGCGCATCCGGAGTATATTGCCACGCTGGACGTGGCGTCGGCCGTGGCCGGCTACGTCTACGTGGACTTCGAGTTACGCGGATGCCCGGTCAACAAGTATCAGTTGGTCGAGGTGCTCACGGCGGTTCTGGCGGGGCGCCGGCCGCAGGTGCCGACCTACAGTGTCTGCCTGGAGTGCAAGCGTGCGGGCACGCCTTGTGTGCTGGTCTCACGGTCGATTCCCTGTCTGGGGCCGATCACCCAGGCTGGTTGCGGGGCCCTCTGTCCCCGGTACCATCGAGGTTGTTACGGCTGCTACGGCCCCAGCGAAACCCCCAATGTGACGGCCTTGTGCGATTACTTCATACAGAACCTCGGTGTCACCCGGCCCGAGATCGTTCGCCTCTTGCGCGGGTTCAACGGCTACCTCGAACCATTCAAGACCGCCAGCGACGATTATGAGCAAGACAGCCGCCTCTGAAACCCGGGTGATTGACGTCCGCGCTCTGGCCCGGGTCGAGGGTGAAGGCGCACTGTTCCTGCGTCTGGAGAACGATCAGGTGGCCGAGGTCAAGCTCCGGATCTACGAGCCGCCCCGGTTTTACGAGGCCTTTCTGCGGGGCCGGTCGTATGCCGAGGTGCCTGATCTCACCGCGCGAATCTGCGGGATCTGCCCGGTCGCCTACCAGATGAGCGCGTGTCACGCGATCGAGATGGCGTTCGGCGTGGAGGTCGGGGGCCAACTCCGTGCCCTGCGCCGCCTGCTTTATTGCGGCGAATGGATCGAATCACACGTATTGCACATGTTCCTGCTGCACTTGCCCGATTTTTTGGGCTGCGAATCGGCGCTGGCGCTGGCGACCGACCATCGCGATCTGGTGGTTGGCGCGCTGCGCCTGAAGAAGGCCGGCAACGAGCTGGTGCGCGCCATTGGCGGACGCGAGGTGCATCCGATCAACGCCTGCGTCGGCGGGTTCTACCGGGTGCCGACCCGGTCCGACCTCGAACCGGCGGCGGAGATGCTGATGGCGAGCCGCGGGTTCGCAGTGGACGCCCTCCGTTTTCTGACCGGCCTGGAGTATCCGGTCCTGGAGATGGACTACGACAACGTGGCGCTTCGTCATGCCACCGAGGTGGCAATGAACGAGGGACAAGTGGCGACCAGCCGTGGTCTGGAGATCCCGGTCAGCCAGTTCACGGACCATTTCGAGGAGCTGCAGGTCGAGCACTCGAACGCCCTGCACGGCCGGCTGAAGGGCGGCGGCAGTTACCTCGTCGGTCCGCTGGCCCGCCTGAACCTCAACTGGGAGCTCTACCCGCAACCGTTGCGTGACCTCGCCCGCGAGATCGGGTTCGCCCTTCCCTGTCGCAACCAGTTCAAGAGCATCCTGGCCCGCGGGTTCGAGACGTTGTATGCCCTGGACCACGCGCTGGAGATCATACGGCGCTACGAACGTCCCGAACGATCCCGGGTCGAGGTCAAACCGCGGGCCGGCGTGGGCCACGGTTGCACGGAGGCGCCCCGCGGCATTCTCTATCACCGTTACGAACTGGACGCCGACGGGCTGGTCCGGTCAGCCGATATCGTGCCGCCGACCGCGCAAAACCAGCCGCAGATCGAGGCGGACTTGGCGGCATTCGTCCCGCGGGTGTTGCACCTGTCGCAGGACGACCTGACCCTGCGCTGCGAACAGCTCATCCGGAATTACGATCCCTGCATCTCCTGCGCCACGCATTCCCTGAAGGTCCGGGTGGAACGGCGGACCCGGTGATCAACCGTCGCTCGCTCGGTCCCGGCGGGCGCGGCTTCAAGGCAGCGTGAGACGCCGGTTCGCGGATGATCGACTGGTCCAACCTGCGAACTCCGAACCGCTGAACGGCGGTCCCTATTCGGGCGGGATGACGATGCGGTAGAACCGGCTGAGGCCGCCGTGGGCGGTGAGATCCTCGAGGCTCAGGGTCCGGGTATCGGTCTGCGCGGGCAGGTTCGCCAGTTCCTGCCACGACCCTCCGTCCAGCGCGTCGCGGTAGAGCACGTGGTAACGGCGACCGGCAACCGCGAGGAACTCGAGTTGCAGGCCGTTTTGGGTGCGGACCACGGCGGTGAACCGGAGGTAGCTGTCTGGATCGCGCGGGTCGGTTCCGGCGATGAACTCCTGCCGATTGGCAAAGCCGTCTCCATCCGGATCGCCGTCGGGTCCGTCGGAGCCCTGGTCGGAGACGGGACTGAGACCGTGAGTGAGTTTCCACCAATCGGGCAGGCCATCGCCGTTGGTGTCGCGCGGGGTGGGGACGTTGAGGGCGCCGGGCGTGGGTGTGGCGGCATGCCAGTTGTAGGGGTCGTTGCCATAGACCTCGCTCACGATTCGCTGAATCGATTTGCCCGTGGCATTCGCGGCCTCGGGCCAAGGCGCGGTGTTGGCGTAATCGATTTGGTCCACGAGGACGTAGGGCACGAACCCGAGCTCCTGGCCGGGGTCCGTTTGGGGGGGATCGGGTTTGAGTAATCGGACCCGTTCGCCGCTGTTGTTGAGCCGGCCATCGAAGGGCCCGAGGATGGTGACGCCGGCGTCGAGTTGATACTGGCGGCGGAACTCGTGGAGGTCGTTCAGGTGCAGGCCGGGATCGAACCCAACCACGACCAGATAGCCGTTGGGGGGAAGGACGGTGTCGGGTGGAAAATCGAAACGCACCCCGCTGCGGAGGCGCCAGGTGTTCGTCGGCGCCGCGGGATCGAACAGCGGCACCGGCTCGGCAGTCAGGTTGAGCAGTTCGATGAATTCATCGCGGGTGTTGTTTTGATCGCCGAAAACCGGCGCCGGGTGAAACATGATCTCGTTCAGGACGACCGGTCCGACGCGCGGCCCGGCGTTGGCCGCGCCGAGGGTCAGGGTCGATTGCGGGACGAAATGCTCGGCGCCGGCGAAGTTGACGTGGCGTCCGAACGACACGCCGTTTTCCGAGGCGCCGAAGCTGAACCCGTGAACATAACCGGTGAGGTGTCCCGTTGCGTCGGCCGAGAACAGGTAGACTTCCTCCCCGAGCGAACTCAAGGCGAAGCTACCGGGCGCGCCGGTATTGAAGTCGTGTTCGTTGAACACGACGTACCCGTTCGGCGGGACGATGGTGTCCGCTGGAATGCGGAACCGTTCGGGGCCTCGAAAATCGTCGGTAAGATACCACCCGCCGATAGGGGCCGGTGCGGGCCCGGGGTTATGCAGTTCGATGGCGTCGACTTGCGGCAGATCGGTATGTGCCAATGCCTCGTTGACCCAGACGACGGGGAAGGTGGGGGGGACAGGATCGGCGCCGGCCGGCGAACCGAACCGCAAGGCGCTGGGCCGCCAATGGGCGGAATCTCCCCAGGCCTCCACTGCCGCGGTTTCATCCTGGACAACGAGGGAAAAGCCGTGGCCATCGGTGATGGGGTGCCAGTCGTCCCGGTAACGGAAATCCAGGATCACCTCGTCGAACGACCCAAGCAGGGTGAGGCGCTCGCCGGAGTTGTCGAGTTGCCCGTCGTAGGGGCCCAGCACCGGGATCCCGGCGCCGTAACGTGAGGCGAAGGCCTCGGGATCCTTCGCCAGTACCAGGCGCGCGCCGGCGGCCAGGGTCAGTTCGGGAAAGACGTAACGAATTCCCCGCACGAACTGGAATCCCGCCAGCTGCAAAGGGGTCGACCCGCGGTTGAGGAGTTCCAGAAACTCGAACTGTTCCTGGTCGAAAGCGGGGTCGCCTGGTGGCGGTGGCGGTGGATGGAACATCAGCTCGGTGATGACGAGCGCCGGGGTCTGGACCACGTAGGTGGCGACGGTCAAGCCCGACCACGGGGTGGACAGTGGCGGCCGGCTGGTTCCGGTGAGGTTCCGGTGGTTGGGATCGAGCGCGCGGGCCTTCACCCGGGTGCTGGCGTTGAGGTCGATTGGGCCGGTGTAGCTTTGGGCATCGCGGTGGATCGCGCCACCTGGCAGACGCGGGTCCGTGCCGTTCAGCGTGTAATAAATGGCGGCCCCTGGCGGACCGGTCAGGGTGAGGGCCACGCCATCCGGCACGGGTCCGCCGGGATGACTGAAGCGCGGTCGCGCGAGGAAATTGGTGTCCATGAAATCGAGCCGATCGGAGAGCCAGCGTTTCAGGAAATCGATTTCGCCCTGGAAGGTTCCGGGGAAGGTGTGGGTGTAGCCATTATGGGAGAGGGTACCGGAACGTGGGCGAGTGTCGGATGCGCCGCTGCCGCCCCAGCGTGCCACCTCGCGCGCCTGGGCCTCGCGGACCTCGTCCGCGAGGGCGTCGACCAGGGCGAACACGTGCGCGTCGGAAAAGGTGGTGTCGCGCAGGTCTTGGTAGCGGTCGATGTACCGCTGCCAGAAATCGATTTCGCGGAACAGTCGGCTATACCAGGGATTGGAAAACACCCCGGCGGCGTTGAAGAAATCGGTCCCTTCGTCCCAGGTCAGGCCTCGCCAGTTACGGGGGTTGAAGGCCCGGGTGTCGCCGCCTTTGCTGGTGCCCATCGACCGGTCGAAATCCCAGACGGGCCCCATTTCGATGCGGCGCTCACGACCCTTGTGGAAGTGGGCGCTCAAGCGGAGGGCATCGACGTTCATCGGGATCACGTTCAGGAGGTGATGATCGATCCAGGACTCAACATCCAGATAAGCTTCGTAGCCGGTCGCCGGGTCACCTGGGTTCGGGCCGGTCAACGCCGAGTAGAAGGCGTTGAAATAGTTGCGGATGTAGCCGGCCTGCGCCGAGCGTTGTGGAGTCACCATCTCCAGCCCTTTCGGGTAACGGTAAATGATGCTCAGCCCGGCCGCGTTGAAGTCGCGCTCGTCGGAGTCGCGCCGGTCGATCTTCAGCAGATAACCGCCGGTGACCTCGGGCGGCTGGGTATGTTCCGGGGCCAGCCTTTCGATTGCGACACGGTCCGAGCCGCGTTTGATGTTCTCCATGAGCACATAGACACCGCGATAGTTGCCGGAGGGCACCGGACCGGTGACGGCGCCGCCGGTCGTGTTGACCAACAACTCGACCATCCGGGTCCGTGGCGCGTAACGCCCGGTGTCGTTGCTCAGCCGGAAGGCGAAGGGATTATGAATGAGCGGCACGTCAAACTGATTCGGTGCATACAGAATCCAGTCTTCTTCCGGCGGCATGCCCAGCACGTCGCGTTCCTGCCCATCGCCAAACTCGTCCCAGAATTCGAGCCGGTAGCTGGCCTTGGGATAGCCACGGGTGCTCGAACCTCGGATGTTGATGCCGGCCCGGGCGCTCAGGGCCGCCGCATTCGTCAAAGACGCGCGGCCGGTGGCATCCGGTTCGAAGATGGCGACGCCGACGAATTGCCGCGGAGTTACCGGACTGCCCGGCACGCTGCCAGCCCCGAAATTGTGCAGGATCACCACCGGCAAGTCCGAGGTGAACCCGGCCAGCGACGAGGCCAATTGGAGGTAGACCTCACTGGTCACCGGGCCCGGGAGTAGTCCCGCCTCGAAGGCACGGGCACGGACCTGAGTGGTCGCGTTGATGTTGATGGGGCTGGTGTAGAGCAGCGAGCCGGCCGTGGGCAGGCTGCCATCCAGGGTATACCGGATCTGGGTGGTCGGCGACGCCGAGTGCAACTCGAGGGCGAATCCGGCCAGAAAGGAGCCGCCCGGCCGCGAAAACCTCACCGCGGACGCAAACCCGGCACCGCCAGCAACATTGGGCGCCCCCGGAGTTGGGAGCGGGAAGTAACCGACCAGGCCGGGGTCCACGCGGTCCCGGCCATAGGAGATGTCATCGTACTGCGGCGGGAACTGTGGTGCGAAATCCGACACCACACGGAGCTGGGGATCGATCAACCCCAAGTACTCGCCCTCCTTATCCAGGCGGAAGTTGGTGTGCAGCGGTGCGGCCGGATCAGCGCGGTCTTTGCCGGAGGCAAAAACCACCAAGTAACTATTGGGCAGCACCGTGACGGCCGGCAACCGCCACTGGGCCAGGTCGCTGGCGTCGTCGGTCAAATACCAGCCATCCAGATCCTCCGCCAGTTCCCCCGCGTTATAGATCTCGATCCAATCCGACCGGTCACCGTCATCGTCGTTCAAGGTGCGCCGATTCGAGGCCATGAACTCGCTGATCATCAGGCCCGGCGGCTCGGCCGTCGGGTCCAAAGTGTAGTTCCAAGTGCCGCCGGCAAAGGGATTGCCCGACGAGCTCAAATCCGTGATGCCATGGTCGGTGGCCCAGGCAACCTGCACCCATCCAGGCACCGGTTCCGCAAAGGCAAACACGAACTGGCCCGGTTCCCCCATCGTGACGTCCGCCGCCGGCACCCCGTTGATCAACAGATCTGCCGCGTCCACTCCGTCCACCGGCTTGCTGAACCGGACCTCGATGGTTTCCAGGGCGCGGACCGTGGCGTTGGCCGGAGGACGCAGTGCCACCACGACCGGTTCGGTGTCATCGATCACCGCGGTCAGCGATGCGTCGAAATAGAGATCGCTGCTGGTCCAATTGGCATTAAGCACGTGCGCCGCCAGGACGTTCGATCCTTCGCGCAGGAGTTGCCAGGCCTGGGGAACGGTGACCCGCGTGTCTTGCGGATCGAGGGTGAAGGTCACCGAAGTGTCATTGAACGACAACTCGCCGTCCGGGACATTGTAGCGTCCCACCTCGACACCGTTGAGCCAGATGACGTAGCCGTCATCGATCCGGATCGGCAGCTCCAGTTCCAGGAAATCCGCCGGGTTCGGTGCCACGAATTCCTTGCGCAGGTAGAAGGTCAGATACCCTTGGTCCTGGCTTCGGCCCAGGTCGGTCACGATGCCTGCCGGCCCATAACCGATCGGGGTGCGCCCCGTGGGCCAACTCGAGTCGTTGAACCCCGGCTGACGCCAGGCCGTCGGGTCGGGCGACGATGCCTCGGTGGTGCCGACGAAATAGCGCCATTCTGAACCGGTCGGGAACAACACGGCGGCATGAGCCATGCCAACAGTCGCCAAAGCGGCCCCAACTCCCAGCCATCGTTTCCTGTTCACGGTTGCAGCGTAGCAGAATTTGGGCCCTTTACACCGGCAATTTCCCGGGAAGGTTCGCAAGGCGAGCTGGTTTGAAACGTTGCAGCTCACTGGACCTGGTGTGACGCGGCGTCGCACAAAACGCTCGCCTCGAGTCGGACAGTCGGTCTAGATGCGGGGCATGCGACGTTGGATACCATGGGTGCTGGTCGCGGTGTTGATGCTGGCGACGGCGGCCGTGCTGTGGAATCGGCTGGCGCCGGGGCCGAGGGACCAGCGGTTCGATCGGGAGGTTCGCGTGGCCGCCCGGCTCTACGGCGTGGATCCGGCCCTGATCAAGGCGGTCATCTGGAAGGAAAGCACCTTCAACCCGTCGGCCCGGGGCAAGGTAGGCGAGATCGGCCTCATGCAACTCCGCGAACCCGCCGCGGTCGAATGGTCGACGGCGGAGGGGGTGAGCGGTTTTGAGCTGGAACATCTGCTGAACCCCCGGACGAATATTCTGGCCGGGACTTGGTATCTTGCCCGGCTTATGCGCCGTTACACGCACACCGACGACCCGGTGCCGTATGCCCTGGCCGACTACAACGCCGGACGCGCCAACGTCCTGCGCTGGATCAAGGCCGACGGGGCCAACACCAACTCGGCGGTCTTCGTGACGGAGATCGGGTTTCCCGGAACCCGGCATTACGTGGGCGCGGTCATGGAGCGTCGCGAGCG
>Ga0114946_10002666_pt1 | contig 12197 bp, 17 predicted proteins | sample WalLakDeSediment_FD_88676 | JGI IMG/M metagenome (GOLD analysis project Ga0114946, IMG submission 88676) | Lake sediment microbial communities from Walker lake, Nevada to study Microbial Dark Matter (Phase II) - Walker Lake 11/02/13 Deep Sediment | ecosystem: Environmental > Aquatic >...
CCGTCAGAATCAATTAAATTCTGCTCGGTCCTCGATACATAGCGATCTGAATCCAGTTCCCGTACAGGTCGGCCTCGGACAGTGTTGCCCCTGTCAGGATGGCCCCGGTCAGGTTAGCCCCGGACAGGTCGCTGAAGTTCCCTCTTAAAACTGGACTAAGAGTTAAGGTGGATTTTATGAACATCCACAAGTCCGGAATCGGGAGGGAAAATGCCCAAACGAAAAAGTACAATGCCTCTTTCAAGGCCCAGGTAGCCCTGCAGGCATACAAGAGTGAAAAGTCAAGGCAGAGCCGAAAGCATGATTATTTCGTTCCTGCGTGACCCGAAACTACCAGGGTGCAATCAAATCCAATACCTCCAAAGGCTCACGGGAGAGACCGTGCAACAGCTTTGAAAGCAGTATTTCCCTACTCTGATTATCCAGGGCCCACACCTCCAGGCTTACTTCATCGGAATCAGGTTCATATACCAGTGAGTACTTACCTCCATCCATTGAGCTTGTTTCGGCCAGCAGAACTTTATCAGTTTCGGAACTACAGCTGTAAAGCCGTAAAACCAGGTCACAGGCAGGCTGACCGCCTTCCAGAAGGATTTGTCCTTCAATCCGGCAGGTCATTTCCTGAGATTCATCTTTGGACACTCTGTTTTTCTGAGTTTTAGCCACTGAAGCCTCAGACACCGGAATCTTGGCCGTGGCATCCTTTAACTCCTTTCCAGCTTTGAACTTGGGCACATGTCTGGCCGGAATGGTGATCTCCTCTCCTGTTTGCGGATGACGACCATTCCTGGATGCCCTTTCTGCTGTGGAAAAGGTTCCAAAGCCTGTAAGGGTAACCTTTTTACCGTTTTTAAGTTCTTCAGTGATAATTTCAGTGATGAGATTGAGGTTCTCTCCTGCCTTGTTTTTGGACAAACCTGATTTCTCTGCAAACTTTGAAATTAACTGGGTCTTGTTCATAAAATACTCTCCTTTTAAGTAAGTTGGGGAAATTAAATGGTTTTAATTAAATTTTATATTGTTCACAGGATATGCTGTCAACAAGAGCCCAACTGATCACCCACATTTAAGAGCCTTTGAAAATCTCCAAATTGCTGCGCTAGTTCTCTGGCACCGACTTCAGATGACGTTTATGACTTGCGCCTCAATTCTCTTAACTCAAGTGGGTGTCGGATTGACGCTTGAAATTATTGAAAGGCCTGTTCAACAAGGACTTTTTCAACATACTTGTTAGGTGAAAAAGGAGGACGTTTCCTCAGGCCTTCAGAGACCGCTTTTTACCATAAGTTCAGGGAATCTGGATAGTTGGAACCTACCGAAAATGAGTATTCTAAATGCCAGAGCTTGGCAGAAATCAGATCATTTTTTCAACTTGCAGCATTTAATTGATATTCATGAAAAATCTTTGGTGGGACTAATGCTGAGAGATATCCGTAGGCTACACTTAGCCCTATCAGGTTTTTGCAGCTAATTGCCGGTTTAACTACCTGAACTTCCTCAGAATGGCCATTTGCGATCAATACCCTTGTCATTATAGCCAGCATTGATGTTAGTACAGTCGAATGAGGCGGGACTGGCAAAATAAAAATCTTTATGTGGAAACAAACTTTACTGAAATCCGGGACATGACCTTTGATTTTAACGCCGAGATAAACCTGTAACGCCAAGGAGATCGGAGACAAACTTTTCATCAGCCCTAAAACCGTGGACAACCACCGCGCCAATATCATGCACAAGCTTGATCTTTAGTGTCCCCTGGACCTGGTTCGATATGCTGCAAGGATAGGCCTGATTGATACCGACCGCTGGAAAGAATAAATCCTGACCTGAATAGAACCATTTCTTACCCCCACCATTATCTGCCCGGGAAATATTCCCGTTTCCCGGGATTATTTCCTGCAAGAAAATGCTTTTTCCCTATAGACACGTTTCCAACAAGATAGTTATTGATATAATTGTGAAAAAAGAAGTTTAAACAACTCTTGTCCAGTCCGGGTTGCCTGGAAATCCGCAAAATAAAGGAACAAGGAGCATCCTGTCCGATGTTAGGCAACACTGTGCTCAAATGGAGAAAATGATGACCAAGGTGAAAGAGATCTACCAATGCGAAGCATGTGGAAATGTTGTGGAAGTCAAAGAAGCTGGGGATGGCGTACTGGTTTGCTGTGATAAGCCCATGAAAAAACAGCAGCGGTAATTCAGCCCTGGCGGATGAATTAAACTTTTCAGGAGGTTGATATGTTGTGGACAATTTTTGTCATTCTTTTGGTCATGTGGTTGCTGGGATTGATATCCGGATACACGGTAGGCGGATTGGTGCATGTCCTCCTGGTCATCGCCATCATTGTTGTCGTGATTCAGGTTCTTCAGGGACGAAGGGTCACATGACCAACCAGCAACCCCGCCGGAAAAGGCAAGTTATTCAAGGAGGTTCTGCCATGAAAAAACGGTTGTGAAAAAAGGTTGAACCTGGAATGAAATGAAGGAGGTAAGTATGCCGCCAGAAGGAAAATGTATCAAATGCGGTGCAAGTTTTACGGGCTGGGCCCTGGAAACTTACGGGAATCGCAGCTGCCAATGCGGAGGCAACATCATCATTGAACCTTCCAAATACAGCTGGATCATTGAAAGGCATCCGCAGCCAAAAATAAGGTCAAGGCCCATGGTGCAGAGGACCTGTTCAGGCCACCTGAATTTACAAAGATTAACAGTAAAGGCCACTATCGTTAGTAGGTTAACCGGACACTACTGATGTGAAGTATTGATCTGAGATTCTTGAAAAATGCAGGGCTGGACTATTGATGGGGATATAGCCGGAGTCCATACATAAAATTGATCCATTTATTGTTAAACAAAGGGGAAAGCTTCAGTGAGCCTGAATAAGAGATTTGATATATTAAAAATACGGGTTAGGCTTTATAATAGATTAAATTCAGAAATTCTTCTTAATAAGCAGATAAACCGTGAGATTCTAATGAGTGAGAAGAGGGATGCTTTTGTTCAGAAACTTAAAGCCAAAATTGATGAATGGAACGCTGAAATCGATCGTTTAAGTGCCAGGGCTGATCAGGCTGAAGTTGAGGCGCGGGCCGAATATCATGACGAGATTCAGACATTGAAACTGTACCTGAATTATCCTGAACATAAGCTGAAAGAGATTCAAGATGCAGGACAAGAGGCATGGGAAGATCTGAAATCCGGAGCTGAAATGGCCTTTGATGCCATGAGTGAAGTCATAAGTTCAGCCAGAAAAAGGATTGAATAAAAGCAGCCATAGTCATGTTGTAATTTATTGTTGGTCTGTAACCGGTAAAACAGCTTTTATCTAAGGAGGACGTAACATGGAATTTAAAAGATTTGTACTGGACAGAAGGATCTGCAAGTTTGTTTTGGTGTTCTATTTTATTGTTGCTCTGTTACCTTCCACAGGGGAAGCATCGCTGATTGAAAGCCGTCTCTCCACGGGTGAACAAATGTCAGAGCGGGCTGAAAAAATTGAATCTGTCAGAAAGGCCCTTGAGCATAAGGTTGTGGCCCAACGACTTGAGGATTACGGTCTTTCCCAGGAAGAAGTAATGGCAAGAATGAACAGTCTGGACGACAAGCAATTACACCAACTCGCATCTCTTTCCGATGAAGTTGGCGGAGGTTCAGTCGGACTCATCGTCGGGGTGTTGCTTGTGGTAATATTGGTAGTTGTATTATTAAGAGTTGCTGGCAGATGAGTTGTTGTCAATTAATATTAAACTCTTTTTTACGGCCTTGCTTGTCCTGCTGGTCTGCCGCGGCATTTAAAGTCATTGTCTGGACAGGCCTTGGTGATGAAAACTCAACAAGGCTCGAGGTTTATTATGTGCAACAGGATCTGGACAATGACTTTTGTCCGGTAAGACTTTGAGGTGTAACCTCAAAATTCGGTGTTTTTAAGCATCCAAAATCGCGAGTTATTGAAACAGCTTAATATTATTTTATCTTTTAAACCCATAAGTAGAAGAAGATATTCTATGAGCTCTTACCGAAATTTGCTTGTATTGTTAATTACTTTATTCCTGGCTATGATTCTGGGTTGTTCAGATCCGGGACCAGCCGAAAAAGCCGGAGAAGAAATCGACGAAATAATTGAAGACATGGGCGAGGCTTTGGAACCTAAATCCGAGGATTAATCAAGAAACATATTATTTTGATGTTGATTGTGGATAACCAGTTACACTGTTCAAAGCTATCAGACCAAGTGACAGCAACCTTAAAACAAATGGGCCTGGCGCGTAAAAGGAGTTTAATATGCTTCATTGGGCTTTGGTATTTTTTATAGTCGCTATAGTGGCCGGACTGCTTGGTTTTACTGGTATCGCCGGAGCTGCCGCGGAAATCGCAAAAATCATATTTTTCATATTTTTGATTTTGCTTGTAATTTCACTCTTAGCCAATGCTCTGAGAGGAAGACCTCCAACTTAGGTCTAAACATGTTCATTGAGGATAGGGAAAAAAGAGGGGGTCATGGCGGAACGGAGTTATAACAAATTCATGTTTCGGGAGTTTTTATTATCAACCATAAAACAAAAAGTGGGTTAATGATGTTTAATTTTAACAGGATCATCGGTCTTGGTTTTATTTTGATCATGCTTTCCTCTCTCATTGCCTGTCAGACTCCGGCGGGAAGAACAGCGGGAGAGGTTGTCGACGATGCCACCATCTCTACGAAAGTAAAGGCAGCATTATTTGATGATGAAACCATCAGTGGCTTTGCAATATCTGTTAAAACATTTGAAGGAGAGGTTACATTAACCGGAGCCGTAGACAATGAGCGACAGCGGGAACGAGCCGGTGAAATCGCACGCTCCGTCACTGGAGTGCGTGCAGTCAACAACATGCTCAATATCAAAGATAACTAGGTAAAGAGGAATCGAAGACGGACTGCTAGCAATGATTTATTCCAGACTGCCACCATAAGGTTTCGAAGGCCTAGTCTGAAGCCTACGTGCATGTTCGGACAGCAGCTTCAGCCTTCTGAAATCGTCAAGTTTTCTTTTGGCAGTCACCAAAATAATTAGAAAGAACTACTAAATAGCCATAGCCGAAGTCTAAAGTCCTCGTCATTTTTTTTATAAAAAGTGTTCAGGTAGCTTATTTTTTTATTTATACAAAAATTCTTGACATTAGCTTTGTCGGGGAAGATATTTATAAAAAAATCATGGGAAAGAGCGCAACGCGTCTGGTTCCCTTCCATAATAATCTCATTTTCTCCTTGACACCTAAAACTCTTTCCAGGTCTTTCGACCTATTATTTCCCCTCTGGTTTCTTTTGATTAAATGGTAAGATATTATCCAAAATATTAATTTAACGCCCCTGAAAAAGGGAAATACTACTTTGTTTCAGCAATCGATATCAAGCTCAAGGCCAGGGGACTGGGTTATGTCAATATCAAGCAGGGAGATGAAGTTCTAATCATTTCCAGGATGAAAAGAGAAACAGTACTAACTTATGAAGGCCCGGCAGGGATAATCTATACTGTCTATTTCAACTCCAATGAAAGTGTTGAGGCCGGAGCTCCCCTTTTAGGAATATGTCCAAAAAATCAGGTTGAAAAAATCAAGGATGTTGTTAACAAAATCCAGATGGGATGGGAGGAGAAAGAATAATGGGAGAACTGATTCAGATCAGGGTTACAGCAAGAATCCATGACCAGGAAAAAGCTTTGAAAAAATGGTCCCAACTGTCTAAACTGGCCTTTGGCCCGGATCAGGTCAAGAGCTTTCAGGACCGGGATCTGTTAACTGAACTTGTTGATGCTCTGCACGACAAGGAAAGGCTTGGCCAGCTGCCCAAAAATTTAACGGACGAATTTTCTCAAGACATTGCAACGGCCTATTCCTTCAAAAAAAAGATGAATTCTTTTCTGGCCGATCGTAACCCTCAGGAAGCGGACAAAATATCTTACCAGCTTGAAGACGTGCTGGACAAAATGGAAGAAGCGGCAGATCAGCTCAATTAGAGTTCAACCCGTCTTTTAACGGGACTTTTTCAAGCGCTGCTTGGCCAACGATTTTTCATAATCACAGAATCAAAAGGAGGCATCATGGCTGGTTCCATGAATAAAGTAATCCTGGTTGGCAGGCTGGGACAGGATCCAAAACTGGCCTACGCTCCCAGCGGAGTGGCTGTGGCCAATTTTAACATTGCCACAGATGAATCATTTACCGACCGTGACGGAAACAAGGTCGATAAAACCGAATGGCACAGAATAGTTGTTTTTGGTAAACAGGCGGAAATGTGTTCCAATTATCTTTCAAAAGGCAGGCTGGTGCTGATTGAAGGAAGCCTGCAAACAAGAAAATGGCAGGATCAGCAGGGTCAGGACCGTTATACAACGGAAATTAAGGCCCAGAGAGTCCAGTTCCTTGATTCCAAGTCCCAGGGGCAGGAAGGCCAGTCTTATATATCTGCCCCGGAACAGGAAGGTCAATCCAAAAAGCAGGCCATGGATTCAAAAGAACAGATGGGCCCGGCTTTTCCCTCTGAAGCCGGCGGCATGGATGACGCTCCATTCTGACAATCAATGGACATGGAGTTTAGGAGGCTGTTGAAATTCTCCCAATTGCTGCGTCGCTGCAAAAACTTCAAACTCTTACGTATCCTAACTACGCCGCGACCTTGAATTTTTTTGCTCCTTGCACTTGGAATTTTTGAACAGCCTGTCTAATAAGGACTTTTTCACGCTGTTAGAATACCTGCTTAAGACTATCTTTCTGATCTGTTTACCTCAAGATCAAATTGTTGATCATTTGGAAATCCAGATAGAATTCATCAGTTTTCTGTGACTTCCTTGACGCAACCTGATCATGACAAGAATCTGAACTGGTGGATCCGGTCAGGACCATCAGTGTAAGTCTTTGCATCGACCGGATCCAATCATTGGTAAAGCAGCCATTTAAGGGGTCCCTGATTCCTGGAAGTCAATCTCATCCTTGGGATCACTTTCCTTTTTGGCCAGTCGGTTAAGAGCGTTGATATAGGCCTTGGCGCTGGCCACAATGATATCCGGATCAGAAGCCCGTCCAACCGAAGTCAGGGAATTTTCCTCAAGCTTAACCGTGACTTCGCCCTGGGCATCTGTTCCTCCGGTAACGGCATTGACTGAATACCTGGTCAGTTTGGGACTTCTTTCAACCAATTTGTCTATGGTGTTGAAAACAGCATCAATGGGCCCAACCCCGAAATCAGACAAAAGCTTTTCCTTACCTCTGACCTCCATTTTAAGGGCAGCTGTAGGTATGGCCATGTTTCCGGACATGGAACTGAGATATATAAGTTTAAATTTGTCGGGTATCCGGTAGACCTCTTCCAGGACAACCGCCTCAACATCTTCCATGAATACCTGTTTCTTTTTATCCGCGAGATTCTTAACCGCCTGAAAGACCTGGGTCAGCTGATCATCAGTGAGTCGATATCCCAGTTCATCCAGTTTGTTTTTTAATGCGTGCCGTCCTGAATGCTTTCCAATAACGATGTCGCTGGAGGATTTACCTATGCTGTCCGGAGTCATTATTTCATAGGTCTGTCTGTTCTTGAGCATTCCATCCTGATGGATGCCTGACTCGTGAGCAAAGGCGTTGCCCCCGGTTATTGCCTTATAAGGAGGTATGGGCTGACCGATAATCATGGACAACAGACGGCATGATGGATAGATCTGGCTGGTATTGATTCCTGTTTCAAGATCATAATAATCTTTTCGCACATTAAGTGCCATTATCACTTCCTCAAGTGCCGCGTTTCCAGCCCTCTCCCCTATCCCGCTCAGGGTTACCTCGGCCTGTCTGGCTCCAGCCTTGATGGCGGCCAGGGTATTGGCCACGCCAAGGCCAAGGTCATTATGGCAATGTACACTGAAAATAGCCTTATGGCTGTTGGAGACATTTTCCATAAGGTAACTTATAAGCTCTCCGTATTCCTGGGGCTGGGCATAACCCACTGTATCAGGGATATTTATGACTTTGGCTCCCGCATCAATGGCCGTCCGCACTACCTGGACAAGAAATCCAGGCTCTGACCTGGAAGCGTCCTCAGCGGAGAACTCAACATTAGAACAAAGGCCGGCAGCGTAAGAGACAGCATCTCTGGTCATTTCCAGCACCTGTTCCCGGGTTTTGCCAAGCTTGAATTTCATGTGGATGTCGGATGTGGCGATAAACGTGTGTATTCTGGGCGCCGCAGCAGATTTTACAGCGGCCCACGCCGCGTCAATATCCTTTTTTACTGACCGGCATAAACCAGCCACCTGACAATCCTTGACAGAAGAGGCAATTTCAGAGACCGATTCAAAATCACCCTGGCTGGCTGCTGGAAAACCCGCCTCGATTATATCCACACCGAGTCTTTCCAGCTGTCCGGCCAGACGAACTTTTTCTCTCATATTCATTGTCGCGCCAGGTGACTGTTCTCCGTCACGCAACGTAGTGTCAAAAATAAATACTTTATCAGACATGATTGTTCTCCTGATTAATTAATAAACTTGAAAATATTATAATCCTGAACCCTCAAAGGGTAAACAATAATATAATTTGCCCCAGGATCTGAATCTTGAAAAAAACCAAAACGGTCTTTATGAAATATTAATTAATTGTGAGAGCTCCCTTCGGGCTCCCGTAGATTAGTGGGCCTGCGTAGAGGCAGGTAAAGGTAAGTATAGATCAGGCCGGAAAAAACATAGGAAATAAAAAACAGGAAAAGAATAAATTTTGGTTCAGATGCCACCAGCACAAATATCATAATGGCAGTAACCGTAGAAGAAAAAGGATGAAGCCGAACCATTTCAAGTTCTTTGAATGAAGCGTACTTAACCCTGCTGATCATGAGCAGGCTCAGAATAAATGTCAGGATGATAGTGGCTTTGGGGAGAATAAACTCTGCTGACTTTTCAGGCAGAAACGTGCTGAACAGGACAAGAGCCGCCAAAGTACAGGCTGCGGCAGGTATAGGCAGGCCAAGGAAAAATTTTTTGGGAATATTTTTAGTCTGAAGATTAAACCTGGCAAGCCTCAGGGCACCACAGGCCATAAATAAAAATGCAACGGCAAGCCCCACCTGATCAAAGGAACTGGTCTGCCATAAATAAACCATTACAGCTGGACAAACACCAAAGGAAACCAGGTCCGACAAAGAATCGAACTGAATGCCGAAATCCGAAGTGGATTTAGTCAATCGGGCGATCTTCCCGTCAAGCCCATCAAAAAAACAGGCCGCCAGAATGGCCACAGCAGTCAACTCGAATCGACCCTCAATAGCCCACAATATTCCCATAAAACCGATAAACAGACTGGCTGTTGTCAGGAGATTGGGCAGAATATAAAATCCTCTGTGTTTTGGGCCTTTATTTTCAGTCATATTCATCTACAGTGATTTTCGGGCAAGAATTGTCTGCCCGGCAATTGTCTTATCTCCTTTAGAAACTTTTATCTCATATCCCTTGGGCAGGTAAAGGTCAACCCTGGAACCGAATTTTATCAGACCATACCGATCTCCACGCTCAAGAAAGTCTCCTCTCTCCGCGAGACAGACAATGCGCCTGGCCACTAGGCCGGCTATCTGGGCCATGGTCCAGTTTTGATCTGATTTATCCTTGATAAGCCAGGCGCAGCGTTCATTATCAGTTGAAGCCTTATCCAGGGAAGCATTGAAAAATCTGCCTGGATAATACCTGATTGACTCGATCTTTCCGGATACCGGCATCCTGTTCACGTGAACGTTAAACACATTCATGAAAACGCAAACAGCCTGCCTGTTCTCCCCTGTGAAGGGATCCGTCATGACGCCGATTTTAACTACTTTTCCGTCGGCCGGAGCCACGACAATATCCTGGTCATCAGGAACAACCCTTTCAGGGTCGCGAAAAAAATTCAAGACCAGACCCGTAAGGATGAGCCCCATCAGGGATAAAAAGACCCAGCCATGAAGAGCAAAGACAATTGTGCCCAGTATGACCATAATTATGGCATTGAGTCCTTCAGGTCGAATCTGAGTTTTCGGAGGTATCATTATTCTTCAGCCAGTATTAATTGTTGAAAATTCTAATCAGCAGCGCTGCGAATGGACAAGATTGACGGACAAGACGAATCATTGTGGCAATCCTGTTGGTGATCTTCCCGATCCATCGCTTCAGGCATCAGACTTATAATTAATTTTGAACACAATGATTCTGCAGTTATGGACTTCTTCAGAAAATGGACAACTTCCTGTCAGCAAACGGCTGAAATCAATTCTTCAGCCATAGCGTCCATATCCTGCCCATGTCCATACCCCACCAGATGCAAGATGCCGTGGACAAGAAGGCGCACCAGATAGTCGGCAGGATCCTGGTCATAAAGACATGACTCCCTCTTGATGGCGTCAATGTTAATCACCAGCTGGCCGAGTGAATCCAGGCTGCCGCGGCCAGACTCAGGAAAGCTCAGGACATTGGTTGGGCCTTCCATGCCCAGAAAGCGCCTGTTTAAATCCTTCATTGGGCCGTCATATGTAATGAGAACGTCCAAAAAGGGTTCTTTGGATCCCAGCCAGGAAAAAATCTTTTGGCAGATCCTGACAATCTCCCTTGAACTCATGGGCACAGCCACACTCAAATAGGCGTCAGACTGGATATTAACCATTTAATCCTTCAGTTCCCACCTTCAGATTTTGATTTCAGTCTTTCCCGGTCAAACCTGTCATAAGCATGAACAATCCTGCCCACAAGGTTGTGCCTGATGACGTCTTTTTCATTAAAATACACAAAATCAATACCTTCTACTCCTGAAAGGACATCCTGAGTTTGAATGAGACCGGAGATGGAAGTGCCGGGCAGGTCAATTTGAGTCACGTCACCCGTGACGACCGCCTTTGATCCAAGGCCCATCCTGGTCAAAAACATTTTCATCTGCTCAGGGGTGGTATTCTGGGCTTCATCCAGAATGATGAATGATTCGTTCAGGGTCCGGCCCCGCATGAATGCCAGGGGGGCTACTTCAATCACTCCAGTTTCCAGCATTTCCTGAACTTTTCTGAAATCAAGCATGTCGTGAAGGGCGTCGTACAAGGGCCTGAGGTAAGGGTTGACTTTTTCCATCAGATCCCCGGGAAGAAAGCCGAGTTTTTCTCCGGCCTCGACCGCGGGCCTGGCCAGAACGATCCTTTTAACCATTTTCTGCATTAAGTAGGATACAGCCACAGCCACAGCCAGATAAGTCTTGCCGGTTCCTGCCGGGCCAACCCCGAAAACAAGGTCCCTGGATTTTATGGCCTGCAGATACTGACGCTGGGTTGGACTTTTAGGGACAATAGTTTTTTTATTTGAAACAATAAATAGCTCTTTTTTAAACACTTTTTTGAGATCCGCCCCGGGATCGTCTTCAAGAATCCTCAGCGCGGCTTCAACGTCCTGGGGATAAACCCTGTACCCGGTCTTGATAAGTCCATAGAGCTGAACCAGACAATTCTTGGCCAGGTTTAGCTTTTCCTTTTCAGGGCTTTTCAAAATGATCGCGCCCCCCCTGCTTTCAATTAATACCCCTGTTCCGGCATGAATTGTCTTTAAATTCCCGCCCTGGGGACCGAACAAATCCTGGATATTGAAAGTATCCTGGAAGTCTAGGGACTCTTCAAAATTATGGGTCATAGGTACTCAGTTTAATATTGGAATAGCTTTTCATTCCAACAAGGATAACCGGGCTTCCTGCATTACAGGCCAATAAATAACACGCGGCAATTTTTTGGTGTTGAGACCCGGTTAATGTTAGGCTAAGATATAGTAATTTACATTACTAATAAAAATAATATCCTTATTTTATTCAAAACACAAGCAAAGCAGCATCATACCGGAGGACCATCATGGATTTAAAACTTTTCTTCACCACCTTCGGACTAATCTTCCTGGCTGAACTTGGAGACAAAACCCAGATGGCCTCAATCATGATGGCAGCCCAGAGTCAAAAACCATGGACGGTTTTCTTCGGAGCTTCCCTGGCTCTGGTTATCATAACTCTTCTGGCTGTAATCTTTGCCAATCTGATTGGCAACTTTATTCCAGGCAATGCTATAAAAAAGCTTGCCGCGGGAGGATTTCTGATCATTGGCGGCCTGATGCTCATTGATAAAATATGAGCTCAAGGTTAAACAGACTTTTTTATAACAATCACAACATTGCCCTGTCTGACCTGAACCAGGA
>Ga0114946_10002667_pt1 | contig 12194 bp, 11 predicted proteins | sample WalLakDeSediment_FD_88676 | JGI IMG/M metagenome (GOLD analysis project Ga0114946, IMG submission 88676) | Lake sediment microbial communities from Walker lake, Nevada to study Microbial Dark Matter (Phase II) - Walker Lake 11/02/13 Deep Sediment | ecosystem: Environmental > Aquatic >...
CTCCCCTCATCCCTGCAGTGTCGTGGCCGACAGCGGAGCCACCAGCAGCACCAGAAGCCCGATCATGGTGATCAGCCGCATCAGGCCTCCACCGCCGCGAGGGCGTCGCGCCGTAGCGCCGTGCTCGAAATGTCGAGGCGAAACTCCCGCTCCGACACGAAATAGGCGACCTCGCGCAACTCCTTGGGAACGTCGAGCTGGGCGGCATCCAGGAAGACGCCATCGCGGACGCGGCCGAATACGATCAGGCCCCGGGTGCGGCGGGCGATCGTGCGGACGGCGTCGCGGGCCGCCTCCCGCGAGCCCTGGTAGTACCGCGGATCGGCCAGCCGTACGAAGGTGTCGGCCCCCATGACGAACGTGCTCTCGGGAAAGATGGCGATCTTCTCGAGGAACGTCGCCGCCCGGGTGAGCCACAGCGCTCGCGGTGCGAACTGCGCCGCCCGGTCGCGGATCTCCGCGTAATCGAGCGCGGGCTTGTCGACGTTGGTGATCGACAGCTCGTAGGCGACCGGCCGCTCGGCGATCTCCTCGGCCACGCGGGCCATGAGCAGATGCCCCTCGTGGAGCGGATCGAACGACCCGGGAAACACGAGGCCGCCCGGCTCCGGCACGGCGTCGACGGGGCCGGCTGCCAACGCGGCCGCCTGCGGGCCCGCCAGGAGCGCCTGCCAGGAGGGCGTCGCCTCCACCCGCTCCGCCACCACCTCCTCACCCGGCCGGAGGAGGCCGGGCGGCAGTTCGATGTCGCCCTGATCCGCCGCTGCGACCGCCGCGAGGAGGAGCGTGGCGGCCAGGCCTTCCTCCTCGGCACGCGAGCGGGCGTCTTTGTCGAGTTCGAGGCTCACGACCTGCGTGGCGGTGAGCGTCTGGACGGCCACGTGCACCCGGTGTGCACCCCGCTTGGGCTGCCGTGTCCGCAGCCCGGCCGTGACCGCCGCCCCCATCGCCCGCGGCGCATCGGCACCGAGGTCGCGGGCCCGCTGCCAGGCCGCCATGGCCAGCCGGCGGGCCGCCCGCGCGGAGCAATAGGTCTCCTGCGGGCCGCCCAGCAGTTCGTCCATCGCCGGCCGGGCATAGGGCACGAGGCCTTCGAGCACGACGCTGCTGGCCCCCGGAATGCCGACCAGCTGCGACAGCGCCGCCGCGCCGCCGCCGGTGGCCACGAGCACGACCTGGCGGCCGGCAGACTCGAGGCCGTGCAGAAGGGCCGCGGGATCGGGATGCGTCATGAGACTCGAGGCCGCCGGGTGACAGGGCAGCGGGTGACGTGCGTGTCGACACATGATACCGTCTGCGTGGTTTGTCCCCAGTTCCCGAGCATGTGCCAGGAGTCTTCCGCCGTGAACTCACCCGTTCGGTATGCGATCTGCAACGAAACCTTCGGCTCCTGGCCGCTGGCGCGGGCCTGCGACGTCGCCGCCTCCTGCGGCTACACGGGCCTGGAGGTCGCCCCGTTTACGCTCGCGCCGCTCGCCACCGATCTCTCCCCCATGCAGCGCGGCGAGATCCAGCGAACGATCGCCCGCGCGGGGCTCGACTGCGTGGGGCTGCACTGGCTGCTCGCCCAGACCGAGGGCTTTCACGTGGCCCATCCCGATGCCGACGTGCGGCGGCGGACGGGCGACTACCTCGGCGAACTGGCCCGGCTCTGCCACGACCTCGGCGGCCGCGTGCTCGTGTTCGGCTCGCCGAAGCAGCGGAGCCTGCTGCCGGGCGTGACGCCGGAGGAGGCGGTGGGGCACATCGAAGAGGTGTTCACGCGGCTGGTGCCGGTGCTCGAAACGACCGACACGGTCGTGGCCCTCGAGCCGCTCTCGCTGAACGAGACCGACGTGCTCACCACCGCCGCGGAGACCTGCCGGCTCATCGAGCGGATCGGCTCTCCGCACGTGCGGCTGCACCTCGACGTGAAGGCGATGTCGAGCGAGGACCTGCCGATCCCCGACATCATCCATGCAAGCGCCGCACACCTCGAGCATTTTCATGCCAACGACGAGAACCTGCGCGGCCCGGGCTTCGGCGCCGTGGACTTCGCGCCGATCTTCCGCGCCCTCGACGATGTCCGCTATGGCGGCTGGGTGAGCGTGGAGGTCTTCGATTACGCCCCGGGCGCAGAGCGGCTCGCGCGGGAGAGCATCGACTACATGCGGCGGATCGAGGCCGACGTGGATTAACGGTCCAGCTCGGGGCTGCCCGTACCCTCGAGCCGGCGTAGGCAACCGGCCCCTACCCGGCGCGGACGCGGCGGGCGAGGCCGGCGGCGAGGCGGTCGAGCGTGATGCTGCGATCGTCGAGGGCGATGTGGACGCGGATCAGGCTCATGGCGGAGGTGTCGGCGAGGGCCTTCGTGAGCGCGGCGTCGAATTCCCCCTCCGTGCGGACCTCGTAGCCGGTGCCGCCGCCGAGCACCTGCGGGAGCAGTTCGTACCGCCAGGGGTTGATGTCGTTGAACGAGCCCTCGTGAAGCAGCCGTTCCGTGCCGTAGCCCTTGTTGTCGAGCACGATCACCGTCACGGCGAGCCCGCGACGGACGATCGTGGAGAGTTCCATGCCCGTCATCTGGAAGGCGCCGTCGCCGACGAGCGCGACCACCGTGAGGTCGGGCCGGGCCGTCTTCGCCCCCACCGCCGCCGGCACCGCGAAGCCCATCGACGTGTAGTAGGCAGGGGCGATGAACTCCGTCTGGCCCCGGATCACCAGTTCGCTCGACGCGAACAGGGCGTCGCCCACGTCGGCGATCACGATCGTCTTGTCGTCGAGCGAGCAGTCGAGCCGGCGGACGAGCCGCGTGGTCGTGATCACCGCGTCGGGCTCGAGCCGAAACTCCCCGGCCGCCGCGGTCGGACCGGCCGGCAACGGCACGGGGCCGCCCGTCATGCTACAGGTGTCGCGGTGGGGGAGGGCGGCGGCGAGCCCGCGGATGAAGTCTTCGAGGAGCACGTCGTGGAAGTGGTGGTGGCTGATGCGGAGGTCGTCGCTCGCGGCGAAGATCGTCCGCGTCGGATCGAGGTCGGCGGTGAAGATGCCGAGGTCGATGTCGGTGAGCAGGGCGCCGAGGAGGATCACGCAGTCGCTCGCCTCGACGTAGTCGGTCACCTCCTTCCGCCCCATCGCCCCCTCGTAGAGGCCGATGTAGAGCGGATGCACTTCGCTGACGACGCTCTTGGCGAGCATCGTGGCCGCGATCGGGATGCCGGAGGCCTCCGCGAGGGCGACCGTGTCGGCCTGGAGGCCGAAGCGGTGCAGCTCGATGCCCGCGACGAGCACGGGGCGGCGGGCCGCGTTGATCTTGGCGGCCGCCTCCTGCACCGCCTCGGCGAGCGCCTCGGGATCACTCCGCCGCGGCGGCGCGACGTAGGTGCGGCTCTGCTCCGGCACCACCGTCACGAGGTCGCGGGGCAGTTCGAGATAGACCGGCCGCTTCTGCCGCCAGGCCGTCTCGAGGAGGAAGTCGATGTCGCGGAAGGCGGTGACCGGATCGACGATCTCGAGGCCCGCCGCACAGAGCTTCTCGAACACCTCGAGCTGCGTCCGCCATTCCCGCACCCGGTGGTGGAGCAGTGGATCGCTGGCCCGCTCATTGAGGCCGGGCGCCCCGGAGATCATCACGACGGGACTCTTCTCCGCGTAGGCTCCGGCGATCGAGTTGGCCACGGAGAGCCCGCCCACGCCGTAGGTCACGCAGACCGCGCCCATGCCATTCACGCGGGCATAGGCATCGGCCGCGAACCCGGCGCAGTCCTCGCGGGTGCAGTTGACGAGGTCGAGCGGGGAGTGCTCGAGCATCGAGTAGAACGTGAGCACGTAGTCGCCCGGCAGCCCGAAGACGTGCCGCACGCCGTAGTCGGCGAGCCGCTTGATCAGGTACTGCCCGATCGAGAGCTTCTCGTCGGAGCCGGTGGATCCCTGGCCGTGAGCCATGAGTCACCCCTTTTCACTGGACGGTCTGTGATTGAGCCGCCGCCACTTCACGGCGAGCAGCACGCCCCAGAACCCGAGGAACGCGGCCACGCAGGCCAGCACGATGAACAGCCGCCGCACGTCGTTGTTGAGCCGCCACGCGCCCACGGCGTGGAACAGGCCCCACGCCACGAGTGCGAGCATGATCCAGACAATGAGCCGCCAGGCACCGGCGGGAACACGTGAGTCGAGCATCCCGAGATTCTACGGTGAATCGCCGGCTCGGGGGCGGCAAAAGTCTTGTCGCTGCGTGCCGCGGCGGCCCGACGCTCCTCGAGCGTTCGCCGACCCCCTCGCCTCGTCGACTTCTCGAGGCGGCGCGAAAAAAAGGCCCCCGGAACGGCCCAGGTACCAGGGGGGCGGAGAACCTGGACCGTTTCCGGGAGCGATTGGTCGGCAGACCTGAGGGCCGGCTTCTCGATGTCAGCGGCGAGCGTCCGTGCTGCCGTCGACATCGAGCGGGGTGTGATGTCTGCATCAACCCCTTGGCCTTCAGGCGGAGGGGACAGTAGGAGGACGGTTTTGCTGGGTCAATGGCGGTTTCGCGGCCATTTCCCGCGGAAATTCGCCCGGGGTGTATCATCAGTCGCTTCGGGACGCCGCTCCCGTGTCCCAATGGTCCCGTTTCTGAATCGGATTCTCACAGGAGCCACGCATGGCCGCCGCCTCGACCGTCACTCCCCTTGCCTCCGCCCCCTCGATCACCGGTGCCGGGGCGCCCCCCACCGCCGCGGCCTGGGAGTCCGCCTTCGCCGCCGCGCTCCCCTACGACGCCTTTCTTCAGAAGCATGCCACGCCCGAACAACGCGCTCGCTGGGAGGCCGTGCATGCCACGGTCGCCCTCACGCCGGCCCAACGCGAACTGCTCGGCGGCTTCGTCCGCCGGATGCCCGTGCTCGTGCTCTCCGGGGCCTGGTGCGGCGACTGCGTGAACCAGTGTCCGATCTTCGCCCACTTCGCCGCGGCCGCGCCGGCGCTCGATCTGCGGTTCCTCGACCGCGACGCCCTGCCCGACATCGCCGCCCACCTCCAGGTCTGCGGCGGCCAACGGGTGCCGACGGTGGCCTTCTTCAGTGAAGACTTCACCCCCGTGCTTTTCTATGGCGACCGCACGCTCTCGGCCTATCGGGCCGCGGCCACCGCGCAGTTCGGATCGAGTTGCGCGACGGGAATGGTGGTGCCGCCGGCTGAAGCCCTGGCCGCGACGACGGCCGACTGGCTCGACCAGTTCGAGCGGGTGCAGCTGATCCTGCGGCTGTCGGGCCGGCTCCGCCAGCTCCACGGAGACTGACCCGCAGCGTCCCGGGTCACGCGAGCGGGTTCGCGGTGAACTCGAGCGGCCACTCGATGCGGCGGCCCGACAGCGCCGACGCATAGATGGCCGCCGTCATCTCCACCGTCGTAAGGCCGGCATACATGCCCGTCTCTGGCTCGCGATCCTCGGCGATCGCGTCGAGGAGATCGAGCGCCGCTCGGCGGCCCCAGCCGGCCCGCTCGGCCGCGCGGTCGACGTCGCTCGCGGGCACGACGCTGCCGAGCCCCTCGATGCCGATCGGCTGCCACGGGATTTCCTTGTCGACCCGCCACAACGGCGCCGCCCGGAAGTAGGCGTGTGGCACATGGTCGGGCCGGATGTGGATCGCGCCGGCAGCCCCGGCGATCGTGAGCCCGAACGCAGGCTGCTTGAGCCCCGCGTTCCGCGCGCTCGCAAAATATCCCACCGGCCCGTCGGCCAGCCCGAACATCGCGTCGATGTCGTCGCCCGCGATGAGGCCGAGCCCCTCCGGTCCGTCCTCGGCGTCGGCCTGCCTGATCGGCCGCCCGCCTTGGCTCACATTGGCCAGGCACCAGCGCGGAGCGCCGCCGAGCGTCGTCATCAGGTCCAACAGGTGGCTGCCCAGCACCCACAGGTCTTCGCCGCCCCCGCGGTGGTCTTCCTTGCCGCGGGCCCGCAGCTCGAGGACGCGGCCGATCCGGCCCTCCTCGATGAGGTCGCGAACGGCCGCGAACGTGGGCGAATGACGGTTCACGAAGGCGAGCTGGAGCTTGGTGCCCGCCGTGCGGCAGGCCTCGATCACGGCGGTGGCCTCGGCCCGTGTGCGGACGAACGGCTTCTCCATGAAGATGCCCTTCGCGCCCGCCTCGGCCGCGGCGATCGCCATCTCGGCGTGGCAGTCGATGTGCCGCATGCAGATCGCCACCACGTCGGGCTTCACCGCGGCGAGCATGGCCCGCCAGTCGCGAAACGCCCCGTCGGCGGCCACGCCATTACGCTGGGCGGCCTTCGCGAGCCCCTCGTCGGTCTCGTCGGCCACGGCCACGATCGTCGCCCCGGGCAGATCCCGCCACAGGCCGTCGATGTCGTGGCCCCAGTCGCCGCGGCCGGTGCGTCCGATGACCGCCACTCGCATCGTGTCCATCGCGTAGGTCTCCTAAATTCCGGTCCGAGGCCCGCCATGGTAACAGCCGGCCCCGGATCGAGCGGCAGACCGTTATGATCCCCGCATGTCGGCCTCGTCCTCTTCACACGCGCACGACCACGATCATCATGGGCATGCGCACGGACACCACGCCCATGGCATGACGCCCGAGAGCCTCGACCGGGCGATGGTGATCGGCGTCGGCCTCAACGCGGCCTTTGTGGCCGTCGAGCTCGGCGCCGGCTGGTGGGCCGGATCGCTCGCGCTCATCGCCGATGCGGGGCACAATGCCGGTGACGTGATCGGGCTCCTGCTCGCCTGGGGCGCGAGCTGGCTGGCGCGACGGCCACCCACCGAGCGGTTCACATGGGGGCTGCGTCGCACGACGATCTACGCGGCCCTGATCAACGCCACGCTGCTCCTCGCCGCCTGCGGGGCGATCGTGTGGGAGGCGGTCGGCCGGCTGCGTGACGGGGCGGCCGTGTCGGGAGGCCTCGTGGTCGCGGTCGCGGCGGTGGGCGTCGTCATCAACACGCTCACGGCGCTGTTGTTTCTGCGAGGCCACGGCGACGCCAACATCCGTGGGGCGTTCCTTCACATGGCGGCCGACGCGGCGGTGTCAGGGGGCGTCGTGGCGGCAGGAATCGCGATCATGGCGACGGGCCAGGGCTGGATCGATCCGCTCGTGAGCATCGCGATCGCGGCGCTGATCGTGGTGGCGACGTGGGGCTTGTTCCGCGAGAGCATCGATCTGGCCCTCGACGCGGTGCCGCGGGGCGTCACGACGGCGGCGATCACGGCGGAGCTTGCGGCGCTGCCGGGCGTGACGGAGGTGCGGCAGCTGCGGGTCTGGGGGCCGAGCACGTCGGAGACGTCGCTCACCGTCCAGCTCCGCGTCGCGGCCGGCACCGATCGCGACAGGCTCCTGCACGAGGCCCGCGCGGTCGTCGCGGAGCGATTTCGGGTGGTGCACTCGACGATCGAGATCGAGGGGGCGTGACGGGCGGGGAGCCGGTGGGGGAGATCGACGTCGGCGGGGCTCAGCGCGAGGCGGGAATCGTGGTGCGTCAAACGATTCCCGCCACCACCACACCCCCGGACTTCCGTCCGGGGCTTTTATCAACTCCGCGCGCACACCCAATACAAGCCCCGGACGGGAGTCCGGGGGTGCGTACGTGCGACTGCACCAACCGGTCACCACGACCCCTGTTGATCCCAGATCCCCGCCGACTTTCCATCGCCACAGGCCGTGATGCTGGCGCTGATCAGCTATCGGTGGTGCACGGCGGCGCGGGCGATGCCGGCGAGCATCCGGCGAAACACGAGCTCATGCAGTGGCCAGACCGCGTACCAGTAGGCGAGGCCGCCGAGGCCCTTGGCGTCGAAGAGCGCCGTCTGGTGAATCGTGACGTCACCCTCGTGGTCCGCACCGGTCTGGCCGTCCCGCGGCACCACCTCGAACTCGAGCCAGCCGCGGCCCGGCATCTTCATCTCCGCCGCCAGCCGCAGCCGCCGGGGGGGCTCGAGCACCTCCACCCGCCAGCAGTCGAGGTGCTCGCCGCAGACGAGTGTGTGCGGATCACGACGGCCCCGTGCCATGCCGGGCCCGCCGATGAGCTGATCCATCCAGCCGCGGAGCGCCCACAGCCAGTTGCAGGCATACCAGCCGTTCGAGCCGCCAATCCGCTCGATCGCCGCGAAGGCCCGCTCCGGCGTCGTGAGCACGACGGCGTGCCGATGATCGACGAGCCGCGTGCCCGCCGGCGTGCCGCCGTAGCGATGCGGCAGATCCTCGGGGTCGGCGAGGTCGGCCCAGCGCTTGCCGGCGAAGGACTCGTCTTCCTGCTCGCCCGCCTCCCGCACGGCCGTGGGGAGATCCCGCGGCCGGATCGCGAACTCACGAAGGGCGGCGTCGTTGGTGACCACCGTCGGATTCTTGAGGCCATCGATCAACTTCCGTCCCACCTTCGAATACCGGGGCGTCACCAGTTTTAGCCACAGGCTCGAGAGCCGCGGCGTGAGCACCGGCACGGGGATCATGAGCCGCACGAGGCCCCGCTGCCGGGCGTACTCGCGCATGATCGCGCCATACGACACCTTGTCCGGACCGCCGATTTCGAAGATCCGCGGCGGGCCCGGCGGCAGGTCGAGGGCGGCGGCGAGGTAGGCGACGACGTCAGCGATCGCGATCGGCTGGGTCGGGGTGGCGAGCCAGGCCGGGCAGATCATGACGGGGAGGCGTTCCACGAGCGTGCGCACGAGGTCGAACGAAAAACTGCCCGCCCCCACGATGATCGACGCCCGAAACTCGACCACGTCGAGGCCGCTGGCCCGGAGGATCGACCCCACCTCGTGCCGGCTGCGGAGGTGGGCCGAGAGCGTGTCGTCGTCGGCGCCGAGGCCGCCGAGATACACCAGCCGCTGTACGCCCGCGGCCTTGGCGGCGGCGGCGAAGCGTTCGGCGGCCAGTCGGTCGGCCCGCTCGAAGTCGACGCCGCTTTCCATGGAGTGGACCAGCCAGTAGGCCACCTCGGGCGGCCCGCCGGGATCATCCCCTTCCGGGGCGAATGCGGTGCCGCAGGCTTGGGCGAGGTCGGCGGCGTCGGTGGCGTCGCCAGTCATCACCTCCGTGCGTGGGCCGGTGCGGCCGGCAAGTTTTTCCGGCCGGCGGGCGAGGCAGCGCACGCGATGGCCGCGCCGCTCGAGGTCGGCGAGCAGCACGCCGCCGACATACCCCGTCGCGCCGGTGAGGAGAATCCGCATGGTGTTCGTCCTCCCGGCGAGTCTGTCGCCTACGGTTCGTCGACCTCGAAGGCGCGGTCCATCAGATTCGGGTCGCCGGTCTTGAGACCGTACATGAACCACCGCACCCGTTGTTCACCCGAGCCGTGCGTGAAGGCGTCGGGCACGACGTAGCCCTGCGACATCTTCTGGATCCGGTCGTCGCCGATGGCCGCCGCCGCGTTGATGCCGTCGCGGATGTCCTGCTCGTCGAGGATGCCCGCATAGCGGGCCACGTGATGCGCCCACACGCCGGCGAGGAAGTCGGCCTGCAGCTCCATGCGGACGGAGACCTTGTTGTAGTCGCGCTTCGAGAGCCGCGTCTGCATCGCCTGTACCTTGTTGCTGATGCCGAGCTGGTTCTGCACGTGGTGACCGATCTCGTGGGCGATCACGTAGGCCTGGGCGAACTCGCCCGGTGCCTTGAACCGCTGCTTGAGCTCGTCGTAGAAGGCGAGGTCGATATAGACCTTCTTGTCGAGCGGGCAATAGAAGGGGCCGGCGGCGGCGCTCGCGAAGCCGCAGGCGCTTTTCACCTGGCCCGTGAAGAGCACGAGCGTGGGGGGCGTGTAGCGGCGGCCGGCGATTTTCGGGAAGAGTTGGGTCCAGACATCTTCCGTGTCGGCGAGCACGGTCTTCACGAACTGCGACCGCTTGTCGTTGGCGGGGGCCGCCTGCCGCTGGGCGGGGGGGCCGGCGAGGTCGGGAGCCATCTGCGCGACCTGCATCGGGTCGGCCCCGAGGAACATCATCACGATCATGATGACGAGCGTGAGCAGACCGCCGCCCACGACCACCTGCTGGCCGACGCTCCGCCGGTCCTCGACGTTCTCGCTCTGCCGCCTGCCTTCCCACCGCATCTGTGCGCACGCTCCAAAAGACTCTGGGCCGCCGAGGCAACTGCCGGCGGCCGCTCAGCGGAGTGTACTGGGAAAACGGTGCCAGGCACCATTTTCCCGCGTGCCCCTACGTCATCCGCATAGAAGCCCCGGACGGAAGTCCGGGGGTGGGGTGATGCTGGGGTTCGTTTGAGGCACCACGAAATCGGCGGATGCCAGATTCGCGCCGACTCCCGATCCCCAGGGGTCGTGGAGCCCGGGGATCAACGTCACGCCTGGCCGCATTGTCGGTGTCGGAGACACCGACCTACACATGGTCGGAGACACCGACCTACGGTTCCTGACAAAAAGGCCTTGCCCGGTGGTGAGGACCCTCGGCAGCATCCGTGCTGTGGGGGCCTGTTCCGTGGCGTGCGTTATTCCTGACCGGATGAAACCGACAGGTTGTTCCCGTTTCCTCTCCATCCGGGCAAGGCCAAAGACTGTCTGCTGCTCACTGTCGACCTGCTCACTGTCGACCTGCTCACTGTCGACCTGCTCACTGTCGACCGCGCGGGGTTCACGCGGTCAGTTCGTCGATCCGCCGGCGAAAGCCGGGCATTTCGCTCGTCACGAAGGCATTCCAGGCGGCGGGCTGCCAGAGCTCCACGCACACCGCCGCCCCCACCACGAGCAGGTCGTTCCCCGGCTCCACGGCGAGAAAGTCGCGAAATCCCTCGGGCACGACGAGCCGGCCGCGGGCCGCCAGCGACACCACCGTGTGCCGCGTGGACAAGAGCCGGCCGAGATCCTGCACGTCGCCGACCCGCTGCGTGAGCAGGCCCGCCTGCAGTTTGCTGCGTACGACGTCGACCGCCGCGTCGATGCGGGGCTTCCAGACTGCGGCCGACCAAAGCGAGAGGCAGCCCGCTCGCTCCTTGGCGAGCACGAGCCGCGGCCCGGCGGCGAGGAGCGGATCGAGCAATTCGGGCGGGATGGCCAGCCGGAACCGCTCGTCGAGCGTCCGCACGAATTCGCCAATGAGCAGGTCGGCCTGGGCTGCCATGCTGGGTGTGATTCGCGTCGCCGTCGGCTAGGGGGCCGATGTCTGGTGGGCCGGATTCGGATTCGCTCACGCTCGCCCGCCTCCGCGGGAACCAGCGGCCCCACCGGGCGGCCGCCTCATCCTTTTCTTGCCATTGAGGGCTTTTAACCCACGAATTTGATGGTTTTTGGATCAAATCTGGGTCATCAACCCACGGCGAATATTCTAGCGGGTCCGCACGGAAAGAAAAGCCCCCGGCTAAACCACCGGAATAAAAGCCCCGGACGGGAGTCCGGGGGTGCGTACGCGTGACTGCACCAACGGGGAACCACGAAACCGGTTGATCACGGATTCCCGCCGATGAACCATCACGAACCGCGAGCCGTCATCGCGAACCGCCAACCCGCGAGCCGCCATCGCGAACCGCGACGTTTTCCCGTGACCCCACGTCGGCGGGAATCAGGCGTCCACTGATTTCGTGGTACCTCGAACGATCCCCATCACCACCTCACCCCCGGACTTCCGTCCGGGGCTTCTATGCGGATGGCGCGCGAGCACCGTAGGCTCCAGGTCACACCCACTAGCGCGGGGGACGGCCGTCGTTGGCGGCCAGTTCCTTCTTGTACGCCTTCTGCGCCGCGGCCTCTTTCGCGAGCTTGAACTCAGGCCCGGCCGGGAAGTACTGGATGTCATCCTGCAGGTAATACGCACTCGGCAGCGTCTGACCGCCGACATCCACCTGACAGCCCGTCAGGCACGCCGCGGCCACCACGAGCGGCAGGCAGAAGGCCCAGGCCAGCCGCCGCCCCGCCACGGGGGCAGTCCGGCCCACATCCGAACGATCGCTCGTTGAACGATCGCCGACCAAATCGACGCTGGCTGAACTGATGGCTTTCATCGCGTGGTCCTCTCAGGCTGTCTCTGATATCGGCCCGCACGACCCGCAAACTTTGAACGACCCGCACGACCCGACCACTGAAGCAACCCGAATGTTCCCCAGATTGCCAGGTTCGCCGCGCCGCTTCGCCCGCCGACCTGCTCCGTGGCCGCAACCGCCGATTTGCGCGGTGCGGTGTACAACCACGTCATGCCCCCGCCCCCACCCGTCCGCCGCCCGTGCCCCCTGATGCATGCGCGCCGCAGGCTCGCCGCTGGGCGCGCGTTGGC
>Ga0114946_10002668_pt1 | contig 12192 bp, 10 predicted proteins | sample WalLakDeSediment_FD_88676 | JGI IMG/M metagenome (GOLD analysis project Ga0114946, IMG submission 88676) | Lake sediment microbial communities from Walker lake, Nevada to study Microbial Dark Matter (Phase II) - Walker Lake 11/02/13 Deep Sediment | ecosystem: Environmental > Aquatic >...
ACATTATTGATCCAGCTCGACTGCCGATTATTCCAAATGAAATCAAAAATATACTCTACCGAAGGCTTATCAATAATAAATTCAAGGTAAAGATCCTCGCCCATTTCATCTTGAAAGATGTTTTTCAGGAAATTATTGTAAAACACTTCAAAAATGGCGGCGGCCCCACTTTCGGCAGTTACTTCCATATCCCATCGCTCAAGCAATTCGAGCGCCTTTTTCTCTGTCACGTTCAGATTGGGATCCAGGCTGACAATTATTCTTAAATCAGGCAAGCAGCTCTCCGCCAGCTTTGATTTAAAATCGGCCAGCATACTCTTGAAGTCATCAACCCCAAGTTTCTCTTTTTCGTTTAGCATTTCGCGAATGCGATCAATGCGAAACGGCATATAAAACTGATATCCAATATAATAAGGATAGTCAGCTCCAACGGTGCGGTTGTTGGCCGATGAAAGGTGCCCCTCTGGGGGGTTGAAGGTGAAAGGAAGTTCTTCGAAAGGTACCATACCGGTCCAGTCGTACTGGTCGGTATGTCCGGGATAAATGAAAATTCCGTTGCCATCGTTTCGAATGGGCACGCCCGCTGCGGTTTGCAGGCCGATATTGCCTTCCACATCAGCATAAATCAAGTTTTGGCTCGCGGAGGTCATGGTCCGCAACGCATCGCGAAAATCGTCCCAGTTGCGGGCACGGTTAATCAGGTAAAATGTACGTATTTCATTGCTGAGCAGGTTGCCTGTCCATTGCATGGTAATGGCCTGATCGGCCACCTTTTTGAATCCGGAAATGATGGGGCCCCGATGCGTAAAACGCAACTCACGCTCCACGGTTTCTCCGCCCTTTACGTTGATCTTTTCATTCCTGATTTCCAGATCAAGCCACTCATCATTGAAAAGGTAGCGGCCGTTTTCGTCAAGGGTTTCAAGGTAGAAGTCTGCATCATCAACACGAACGTTTGTCAAGCCCCAGGCAATACGGTCGTTATGTCCCGCAATCACTAAGGGCTGTCCGGGCACGACCACGCCCGCCACATTGAGCTTCCCATCAATAACCTGATGCATTTGATACCATATTCCGGGCGAACCAAAGCCAAGGTGCATGTCGTTGGCCAGCATGGCATGGCCGCTCTGACTTTTTTTGCCCGAAACCGCCCAGTTGTTGCTTCCGCTGAAAATTTCCACTCCCAACTCACGCAATTTGTTGTTGTTCTCCAGCAAACTGAAAAGCGCTTCAACGGGTTCATTAACTAATTGGGGATGTACAGGGGTTGGGTGATATTCCATGCTGGGCAAAAGCTGGTTGAACTTTTCTTCATCAACCACCTGAAGCAGTTTGTGGCGGGCTACCTCGCTTTTATGGGCACCCGAAAGGTCCCATGCCATGTAGCCGATCAGGTTTACCGAATGAATGGGTTGCCAGGGCTCGGGCTTATAACCCAGTATGGTAAACTCGGGCGGCAATTTTTTCTGGTTCATTTCAATGAAGCGATTTACCCCGTCGGCAAAGGCGCTTAATGCTGCCAGAATTTCCGCGTCGCTGTCGGCTATCACCATTTCCGACTTCTCGGGCATACGCAGGGCCCTGAGAAAATGGTCGGCCCCGATCATGTCTTCGCCAAATATTTCGGCCAGACGACCCATGGTAAGCCGGCGCAAAAAGTCCATTTGCCACAGGCGGTCCTGGGCCATTACATAGCCGGTAGTGTAATACAGGTCGAACTCATTTTGAGCGTAAATATGCGGGATGGCATGCTCATCGCGAAAAACATGCACCTCCTCGCGCAGCCCTTCAAGCATGAGCGATAGATTGTAATCAGGCAAAGCCTTTCGCGAAATGTTGCGGACAACAAGCGTGGCAGCAATAAGCACCACAGCAAGCACCAGCACAATACCGATCAAAACTTTTTTCAGCGTCTTCATTGGCGAAATGTGTTAAAAGTGAAAAACTACAGAAACCCAATAATCAGAAAAATCATAAATAAAAACCGATACGCTGGAAAGCGAAAGGGTCATTGAAACCAATCATCATTCATAAATCATAATTCATCAATCCGCACTTTCAAGCATTGCTGTCACAAAACTCCGCGTGTGCATGCCGTATGAGCGGAAGCGCTCGGCAATCAGTTCTGTCATTTTCTCCACGCCTTCCGGGCCTTTTTCAACGCTCATATACTCAATAAGGTTGTCGAGCTCCGGACTGTCGCTTACCTCGAACTTCGGATCAGAAACCAGCTTTTTCGGAAAACTCCTTTTCATGGCGCGGGTGGTGGCCTTCCCCTTTTTGTAAGATTCGTGGGCCACAACCTCGCGTGGGAAAGTGTAGTCGTATGGTTTTGCTTCCACTGGATTTTCAAGGGCTTTAATAAAAGGATGCTCCATGTTGCCGTTTTCGAAGGCTCCACGCAGCACCAGCCACTGAAACTGCTCATACACGGTGTGGCGGTTCGACACCAGCTGCACCGCATTGTTGTATGCTTTCGGAAAACCCAGCATGGCCTTAAGGTTGATCCAAATCATACGCAAGGCACTCACCCCGGGCAGCACCGACGAGTGGTAGGGCATGCTCAGGTCGCCCAGGTAGTGCATGGCCCAGCCCATAAAGCGGTAGCCCCAGTAGTCCTGCCCCGAAGCAAAGGCATATTCGGCCAGGGTCTGATAGAGGTTAATGCGGTATTCCACGTAAGTGCGCTTGAGAAATGAGGCGGCAGCAAAAACGATCCATGACTCGTGATAAAAGCCCATATGGAACGGCGCCTGGGTGCCGTATGGCAAATTTGGATTGCCAAAGGTCTGTTCACCAAAGCCATAGAGCTTGCCCCAAAGGGTGTTGTTATCCTCAAAAAGTCCCAGATCGAAACCGTAGTCGGGCTCGTTGTTGGCCGAGGCCAGCACCAGTATTGGCGCAATCATTTCGCCCTCGTTCAGCCTCAGATAAGTTGAAGACAGCATCTCAGTAAGTTTTTCGAGGGTGGTGAGTTCATAAGGGCTTATCACCTCGCGGCCGCCACCATCAAGCCCCGGGGGCAGGTGGTGGTAAAGGGCCATTTTTACATTGGGATTAATGCGGATGGCATAAAAAAAGCGCTGCAGAATGTCTTCGGCATTGCCGGTGGCAACAAAGGCAAGATCATCGGGCCGGGGCGCATACGCTTCAATGTTTTCCCGTGCCCAAGCCTCCTGCCCGGCCAGCATGCGGGCCAGACCTTCTTCTTCCTGCAAAAGGAAAGTCAAAAGGCTTTTTACCTCTGCCTCGGGAGCATTGGCCACCACGGGCATGGTTTTCAGCACAGGATATATCAGCAGCGGATGCTCCGACCAGGCCAGAGACTGCCTGCTACCAAAAATTATGAGGACCAAGAACAGCAAGCCTGCCAGGCCGCTAAAAAACGACTTGTTCATGTTTCAAGTATTTTAAATGAAAAAATGAAGCACCAATTCTGTTTTACAGCATGCAATTTACCAAAAAATTGTTAATAAATATATGTCGATTCAATTTGCCTGCAAGAAATCCTTTTTCGGATTTTTGTGGTTTGCCATAACGATTATTCGGGCTAACTTTGTGTTTACTTGTTATTAAAAGGCATGACCGAAAGAAAGCACCCCGAAAGAACCCACGAAAGCTCGGCCCTGAAAGTGAATGCAGGCATAGAGCAGCCGCCCAGCATAAACGAGGCGGCCGTTCAGGCTTTTAAGACCCGCAAACCGAAACAGCTTAAGGCTGAAGATTATGTGGAGGGTGTTTTGCGTGGCGACAGGGTGATTTTGAGCAAGGCCATTACCCTTATAGAAAGTTCGCTGAAGCGCGACTTTGAACTTGCCCAGCAAATCATTGAAAAGTGTATTCCCTTTGCGGGAAACTCACTGCGCATTGGCATTACCGGGGTGCCGGGCGTGGGCAAAAGCACCTTTATTGAGGCTTTTGGCACCTTCCTTACCGCCCGCGGCAATAAAATTGCGGTGCTGGCGGTCGATCCCTCCAGCGAAATTTCGAAAGGCAGCATACTGGGCGACAAAACACGCATGGAGCAGCTGGCCGTGGATGAGAATGCCTTTGTGCGCCCTTCGCCCGCGGCGGGATCGCTGGGCGGGGTGGCACGCAAAACACGCGAAATCATCATTCTTTGCGAAGCAGCCGGATTTAACATCGTACTGGTAGAAACCGTGGGTGTGGGACAGTCGGAGACCGCCGTACACTCTATGGTAGATTTCTTTTTGCTGCTGATGCTGGCCGGCGCTGGCGATGAGCTCCAGGGAATCAAGCGGGGCATTATTGAAATGTGCGATGGCATGGCCATAAACAAAGCCGATGGCGACAACCTGAACAAAGCCAAAGCCGCCAGGATACAATACGAAAACGCCCTCCATCTTTTTCCTCCCCCTCCCACCGGCTGGACACCCCGCGTGGAACTCTGTTCGGCCATTCAGAAAACAGGCATTGACCAGGTTTGGGCAATGATCGCCGGGCATGATGCCCTGCTCAAAGAAAACGGCCATTTTGAGTTGAAGCGCCGCCATCAGCAGCGTTTCAGCATGCTCGAAACAATAAACCAAGCCCTGGTAAACAGCTTTTACCAGAACTCCGAAGTGATGAAGTTGATGCCCCGTATGGAGGCCGCCCTCAATGAGCATCACCTCACCTCTTTTCAGGCAGCCAGCCAGTTGCTCAAAGAGTATTTCAAACCATTCGGTCAGGAGCCCCCTGCAGAAAATATCTGACAAGCCATGAAACGCCTGCTCACAACCTGCTTTCAATGGCTTTTAATAAGCCTGCTGTCACTGACGGCCTTTGCCCTGTGCGCCCAGGAGACACGGCCCCCCTCTGAAAGCGAGCCTCCTGCCCGGGAAACGAAACGCCTGCTGCGCTTCGACTACGGCATGAACATGGGCTTTTATATGGCCCACCCGGGCACTGCCAATTATTACAACGGCACCGGCGAACACAATATAGAGTCGATCATAAATCAGACTTACAACTACAACCGCATATGGCAAGATATTGGTTCCAACTTTAAGATCGCCGACAACGGGCTTCCCATGCAAATGAGCTACAAACCGGCCGTGATGCTGGGCTTTTTCGGTTCGATCCACTTCAGCTCCAGGGCGGGCCTGCACGCCGAATTCAATTATGCCAGGCTCAAAGCCGAGGATAAGTTTGCGCTGGAGATTGAACGGGCGGTTTTTGTGCAGGGCGACAACATCGAGCTTTACGACATCTGGGGCACGGAAGAGCGGCTCGATTTGCGCTTCAGCTTTCAGTATACTTTTATTTCGAAGAATTCTTACCTTCACCCATTCCTGGAAACAGGCTTAAGTATTACTGACACCAAAGTAAAGGAAAATCGCATCAGGGTGGAAAGCCAGACCCTGGCCATTCGCAACCCAACAAGCACTTATTATCAAATAAGGGATTTCGGAATAGGCTTTGGCGGCTTTGCCACCTTTGGATTAAAAATGGATGTGAACGAGAATTTTGCCCTCTGGGGAGGCTACAGCGCCAACTACAGCCGCATTAACCTGGGCGAAAACGACCGCTTCCTGCTGCAGCATGCAATTTTCCTGCGCTTTAGCCTGGCAGGGCTTACCAGCGGAACCAATTAACTGCCGGCACTTTCATCCTCGCGGTACATGGGCGAGAGGTTAAACTGGGATGGGATCCTGGCCACCTTCTCAGCATAAAACGCCTGAATCTTTTTCAGGTCTTCGTCATAATCGCCCGAAGGATAAATGACCGGACCCAGACCGGCAATCTTTTTGCTGTAATCGAGGAATCCAAGCATGATAGGTACGTTGGCTGTCTCGGCAATAAAGTAAAAACCCTTCTTCCAGCGCTTGTTGAACTTGCGCGTGCCTTCGGGGGCGATCAGCAAAATGAATTCATCGGTTTTTCCAAAATGATCTGTGATCGATTTTACCGTTCTATGGCTGTTGGCACGGTCAACGGGTATACCTCCCAGAGCCCGCAGTATCGGACCCAAAGGAAAATAGAACGACTCTTTCTTTATCATGGTTTTTACGGAAATGCCTCGATTCATAAGCGCCAACCGGCCGATGGGAAAATCCCAGTAACTGGTGTGGGGCGCCATTGTGATTACGGCCTTTTTGATCTGACTCATGTCGTCAGTTTCTATCTTCCAGCCAAATATTCTAAGGATAAAGCCTGCAAACCAACCCATAACAAATGTTTTTTTTGAAACCCCTTTTCCGTAAAAAAACGGAACAGGCCCCGGAAAGGTTTTACAAAGATAGAATAAATCAGTTTGTAAGAATTATGCTGCCAAAAACTTAAGCCTCGTAAAACCCCTAAGGTGACGTTTTCAAGAGAAAAAAATCCTTATTTTTGCATCGACGCCCTTTTATGAGGATTATGAACGACACCCTGACCATAAAGCAGGATTACCGCAACATTAAGCGCCGCGACGAGTTTCAGCTGTAAGCAAATCAGCCTTACATCTTTCATTTTTCTTTCCTCCTTTTTCCTTTATCCCTTTACCTTAAAATTCTCGTCATGGAATTACCTTTTGCAGAACCCTATAAGATCAAAGTAGTAGAACCCCTCAAGAAAAGTACCCGTCAGGAGCGCGAAGAATGGATAGCACAGGCGCGCTACAACCTGTTTAACCTTCGCAGCGACCGGGTTTTCATCGACCTGCTCACCGATTCGGGCACCGGTGCCATGAGCCACATGCAATGGTCGGAGATCATGCTTGGCGACGAGAGCTATGCCGGCTCGCTTTCTTATTTCAAATTAAAGGACACCATTACCGAACTGCTAGGCATGCCCTACTTTTTGCCGACACACCAGGGCCGTGCCGCCGAAAACGTACTTTTCTCGGCCATGATCAAGCAGGGCGATGTGGTTCCTGGCAATGCGCATTTCGACACCACAAAGGGGCATATTGAATACCGCCGTGCGCGGGCCATCGACTGTACCATCGATGAAGCCTCCGACACCACCCTGCTGCATCCCTTTAAAGGCAATATAGACCTGGAAAAGCTCGAAAAAGTTTTCATTAAATATCCCAAAGAAAAAATCCCTCTTTGCCTTATTACGGTGACATGCAACACATCAGGCGGACAGCCGGTGAGCATGGAAAACATCCGTGCGGTTTCGGCCCTTTGCCGCCAGTATGAGATTCCGGTATTTTTCGATGCCGCTCGCTTTGCTGAGAATGCCTACTTCATTAAAGTCAGGGAAAATGGCTTCGAGAATCACAGCATTCGCGAAATCGTGCTCGAGATGTTCTCTTTTGTAGATGGTGCCACCATGAGCAGCAAAAAGGATGCTATTGTCAATATCGGAGGCTTTATTGCCTGCCGCAACAAGGAGCTGTTTGATAAAGCCAGTGTGTTTAATATTATGTTCGAAGGTTACCTGACTTATGGCGGCTTGGCTGGTCGCGACCTTGGTGCCCTGGCACAAGGCCTGAAGGAAGGCACCGAGTTTGACTACCTGGAATCGCGTATCGGACAGGTAAAATACCTGGGCAATAAATTAATGGAATACGGCATTCCCATTCAACAGCCCACTGGGGGCCATGCGGTTTTTGTAGATGCCAAAAAGTTCCTGCCACATATCCCGAAAGAGGAATACCAGGCCCAGACTCTGGCCGTAGAACTTTTTCTTGAAGGTGGTGTCAGGGGAGTTGAAATAGGAACCCTTATGGCCGATCGCGATCCGCTCTCGCGCAAGAACCGCTATCCCGCGCTGGAACTGCTCAGGCTGGCCATTCCCCGCAGGGCCTATACCAACAACCACATGGAATACGTGGCCGCCTGCCTGAAAAATATTTACGACCGCCGCGATACCATCAAAAAAGGCTATCGTATAGTCTCTGAAGCCCCCATCATGAGGCACTTCACAGTAGAACTAGAAAAGGCGTAGCAACTTTTTTAGGAATTTGGTGTTATCATTTTTGTCAGGCTGCGATAGTATGCTTTTTCAACCCTGACAACAATGATAACCCTACCTGCCGGCAGGCAGGCATGACAACCATTCCCTTTATGAACACTGACCGCAAAAACGGACGCTACCAGCGCATTTACGAGCAACTACAGGGCCTTTTGGCCAAGCCGGGCAATTCGCTTTCGCGGATGGCCACGGTGGCTGCAGTGCTCAGCAACAAGATGGATTATTTCTTCTGGACCGGATTTTATCTGCTCGATGATGGCGAACTGATGGTTGGCCCCTACCAGGGACCGGTGGCCTGCCAGCTGCTGGCAAAGGATACCGGCGTTTGCTGGGCCAGCATCAACCAGGAAGAGAGCATCATTGTACCCGATGTCCATAAGTTTCCCGGGCATATTGCCTGCGACAGCCGCTCGAACAGTGAGATCGTAGTGCCGGTTCTAGGCACGGAAGACCAGATTATTGGCGTGCTTGATGTTGACAGCAAAGATTTCGACTCATTTGATGAGATCGACAAACTCTGGCTGGAAAAAATTGTAGGTTTGATCTGAAAAACCATAAAGCTTTGGACGTTCTGATTCTTTTTATCATTGCACTTGGATTGGCCATGAACTGCTTTGGGCTGGCTATTGCCAACAGTTCCCTTTCAGGGAAGGTAGTGCCCGGAATCCCGCTAAAAACTTCTCTTGCCTTCTCCCTCAGTCATTTTGTTTTCGCTTTCGCGGGATACTATCTCGGCCGCTGGGCCCACTACACTGTGGAAGGCATCGAAGGCTGGTCGTCGTTCTTAATCCTTATGATTATTGGCGTAAAGCTGATTATGGAGGCTTGGCGCAAGCGTCCTGAAACAAAAGTGTTCGATATCAACAACACCCGGGTAATATTTGCCCTTTCGGTGGCCACTGGAATGAATGCCCTGATGGCCGGGTTGGTGCTGGGCATCATGAGCGCCCCTATTTTGCTGGCCACCTTCCTGATTGCCATTACGGTCTTTGTCTTTACACTATCCGGGCTGGCCGGCGGACAGAACTTGGGGCTGACCTTCGCCAAACGCGTCACCATTTTTGGCGGCGCATTCCTGATCGTGGCCGGATTCCGGCTCTTGCTGGAGTTTATTTTTTAGACCCAAAATCCCCACTTTCTCAATCTCGCCTCTTCCCAACTTCAGAAATGTTTCGCCCCTACAGGGCTCTTAGTAGGAGTGGTGCCCGCTTTTTTCTACCAATATTTCACCGCTACGCGGCTTACCCACACTTGCCCCGAGCATTGCCGAGGAGTGCCCTATGCAGGTTTAATTTACCATTTACAATTAACCATTAATAATTATCTGATCCTCTCATTTTCTCCCCTTCTCACTTTCTCCTATTCTACCATAAGGTTACATCCCCTAATGTCGCTGTTATCGAAGCGGCCAAGGACCTCGAACTGACCGTTGGGGAGTATTTTTCCAAGGTCCTGGGTAGCCAGAAAGCTGCAAGTGTGTATGTTGGCCAGATCAATAATATTGATGCCCCCACTTCGGCCCTTCGGCAGCAGGCTCAGTGGGTCGTTGGTATCACGAATCAGCACCTTCATCCAGGGCGGGCAGTCGAAAAGGCCATTGCCATTGGAATAAGCCTGCGAAAAAAGTTCGGTCATGCCGTATTCCGAATGAATACTTTCCACATCGAAAGCATTCTGGAGGATGCTGTGCAATTCCTCGCGCACCAGCTCCTTGCGGCGGCCTTTCATGCCGCCGGTTTCCATAATAATGGCATTGGGAATGCTGACAGGGTATTTCTCGGCCAAGTCGAGCAGGGCAAAGGTAACGCCCAGCAGCAGGGTGCGCTGGCCTTTTTCGTGCAGCCAAGTGAGTTTGTCGGCCAACAGGGCCAGGTCGTGCAGATAAAAACCGCTGTGCGGATGCTGGCTTAATCCAATAAGGTGGTCGGCCATATATACCAGCGAGGAGCCACTGCGCTCGAGGTAGCCGGGCAGCAGGGCCAGGATGCAATAATCGGTTGGCTCACCATAGAAACGCCTGAATCCACGAACGAAGCTGGTTTCATAAACACCCGGATCGAACACATAATGCCTGGAGGGCGTGCTGCCGGTGGTTCCCGAACTGGTAAAAATATGGGCTTCGGGATCATCAAAAGCAACCACCCTGTGCTGCTGAAAAAAAGACACGGGAAGAAAAGGGATCTCCTCAAGGCTTTTTATCTCCGTAATTTCCCTGTCGAGGGCATTGCAGAACTCACGATAGATGCTGTTGTGAAAATATTGATGCCGGAAAACATCCAATGCCAGGGCTTCAAAGTCATTGCCCTGATCGCTGGAAAAAATCCTTTCAATAAGAGATGCGTGGCTCATTGAGGCAAAAGAAAAGATAAAGGTAAGAAAAATGGCATTTGAAATGTAAGCCCAAAAGCTATGGTGGGCTGCAAGCAATTAAATCATTAAATTTGCACGACATCATACAGCCAAAAAAGCACTCCATGAATACCCACCTCGACCCTGATGGCAGCCAATTAACCCCTGCCGAGAAGGAATTTGAAAACGCCCTCCGGCCCGGTAGCTTTTCGAGCTTTACGGGGCAGCATGGGGTGGTGGAAAACCTGAAGGTGTTTGTGGGCGCGGCCCGCAAACGGGCAGAGGCTCTGGACCACGTGCTTTTGCATGGCCCGCCCGGCTTGGGAAAAACTACCCTGGCCAACATTATTGCCAACGAAATGGGCGTAGGCATAAAAGTTACCTCCGGACCGGTGCTCGACAAGCCCGGCGACTTGGCAGGGCTGCTCACCAACCTGGAGCCGCACGACGTGCTTTTTATTGATGAGATTCACAGGCTCAGCCCCGTGGTGGAAGAGTACCTGTATTCGGCCATGGAGGACTTCAAGATCGACATAATGATCGAAACGGGACCCAACGCCCGCAGCGTGCAAATCAGCCTTAACCCGTTTACGCTAATCGGAGCCACCACGCGTTCGGGTCTTCTTACCTCGCCCCTACGTGCCCGCTTTGGCATCAACTCTCGCCTCAACTATTACGATGCCGCCCTGCTCACCACCATCGTAAAGCGCTCGGCCGGCATCCTGAAAGTAAGCATTACCGAAGAGGCCGCCCGCGAACTTGCAGGCCGCAGCCGCGGCACCCCACGTATTGCCAACGCACTGCTGCGCCGGGTGCGCGACTTTGCCCAGATGAAGGGCAACGGAAGCATCGACATCGAAATTGCACACTATGGGCTCAGCGCCCTCAACGTGGACAAGTACGGCCTCGACGAGATGGACAATAAGATTCTTAGCACGATTATCGACAAGTTTAAGGGAGGCCCCGTGGGCCTCAACAACGTGGCCACCGCCGTGGGCGAAGACGCTGGCACCATTGAAGAAGTGTATGAGCCCTTTCTGATAATGGAGGGCTATATCATGCGAACGCCGCGGGGACGCGAAGCCACTGCCCTCGCCTACCAGCACCTTGGGCGCATAAAGGCGCCCGGCTCGGGTACCCTGTTCGACTAAGCAGCTGCCTATGCAAGGCTCCACACCACAAGAAATTACCGGCATTATTAAGCGGGAAGCCCTGCAACTGGGCTTTGCGGCTTGCGGCATAGCTATTGCCAGCCAACTCACCCGCCATGAGGCGCCCCTGAAAGACTGGCTGAAGGAAGGCTTGCACGGGACCATGGGCTATATGAAAAACCATCTGGAAAAACGCCTCGATCCGCGCATGCTGGTAGAGGGCGCCCGCTCAGTAATCGTGGTGGCCGTGAATTACTTCCCGAAAGAACAGCAAAACCCGCGGGCTTCCCTCATCGTTTCAAAATATGCCTACGGTTTTGACTATCATTTTATAGTTAAGGAAAAATTAAGAAGACTGGAAGAAAAACTGAAAGAACTGGCTCCTCTGCACCAGGGGAGGATATTTACCGACAGCGCACCGGTGCTCGAAAGGGCTTGGGCCGTGCAGGCCGGACTTGGCTGGACGGGCAAAAACGGCTGCCTGATCATTCCCCGAAAGGGAAGCTTTTTCTTCCTTGGAGAACTCATCACCAATATTGAACTTGTGCCCGATGCGGCATTCGAAAAAGATTTCTGCGGAAACTGCCGCCGCTGCATGGAGGCATGTCCTACACAAGCCATTGTTGCCCCAGGCAAACTGGATGCCCGCCGCTGTATTTCTTACCTTACCATTGAATTAAAAGACAGAATACCCGATGAATTCAGGGAAAAAATGCAGGGACGGATTTTTGGTTGTGACATCTGCCAGGATGTTTGTCCGCACAACCGGTTCTCAGAACCCACC
>Ga0114946_10002669_pt1 | contig 12190 bp, 11 predicted proteins | sample WalLakDeSediment_FD_88676 | JGI IMG/M metagenome (GOLD analysis project Ga0114946, IMG submission 88676) | Lake sediment microbial communities from Walker lake, Nevada to study Microbial Dark Matter (Phase II) - Walker Lake 11/02/13 Deep Sediment | ecosystem: Environmental > Aquatic >...
ATACATGGTGGTGCCGCACGGCCTACCGACTTTCGGCGAGGCGCTAAGGGCCGGGGCTGAGATCTACGGTTCGCTGCGCTCGCTGCTGCGCCGCCAGGGCCTATCCGTGGCCGTGGGTGACGAGGGAGGCTTCGCGCCCAAATTGCCGGGCAATCGCGACGGCCTGGACATCTTGATGGAGGCAATCAGCGCGGCCGGCTATGAGCCGGGCGACCAGGTCTCACTGGCCTTGGACTCGGCTGCCAGCAGTTTTGCCCTCCCCGGCCAGGTTGGCAAGTACCGTTTTGAGCGCCGAGTCCGGTCCAGCGCGGAGTTGAACACCAACTACGAGCGGTGGGTCACTCGCTACCCGCTCGTGTCGCTGGAGGACCCCCTGTGCGAAGAGGATTGGGATGGTTGGATCGAGCTGACGCGTCGCATCGGCGACAAGGTGCAGGTGGTTGGAGACGACATCTTCGTGACGCAGGCCGGGGTGATCAGCGAGGGGGTCCGGCGCGCGGCGGCCAACAGCGTTCTGGTGAAGGTCAACCAGATTGGCACGTTGACCGAGGCGGCCGCGGCAGTCGCAGCGGCGCGCGACGGCGGCTGGACCACGGTCATCTCGCACCGTTCGGGCGAGACCGAGGATACGACTATCGCGGACCTGGCCGTCGCCTTTGGAGCGGGTCAAATCAAGACCGGGGCGCCGTGCCGCTCAGAGCGAGTGGCCAAGTACAACCGCCTGCTGCGTATCGAGGAGGAGCTTGGTGAGGACGCCGTCTTCGCCGGTTGGGATTTTCGCTGGGCCAAACGACCGCGCTGGGGGACCTGAGACACATGCCCAGCGCCCGATGCGTCGTGTGTTGTGGTCAGCGGGGCAACGGCGTGATAGAATGCTTGTGCATTTTGTCTTAGGCGCGCAGCGTCGCAAGGAGGCCGCAGATGACGACTGTAATTACAATCCTGCATATCCTGTTCTGCATCGGTGTGATTGCCGGGGTTCTCCTGCAGTCCGGCCGGAGCGCCGGTCTCTCCGGTGCGATTGGCGGCGGGGCCGAGCGGGTGTTCGGCAAGCGCAAGGGCATGGACGAAGTGCTGGTCCGCTGGACGACCATCCTGTCGGTCGGGTTCATGCTGAGCGCGCTGGTGTTGACGGTACTGAGTAGCTAGACGGACGTGTCCGGGTAACGCGAGCTTGAGCCGGCCCGCGGGCCGGCTTGCTGCTTATCCGGTGACCTCGCTGCCATTGGTGGCTGTGGCCGGACATCGGAGGTGCACACTGTGCAAAGACATGAGGCATTGCAGTTGATGCAGAGCAGACTGCACAACGTCAACTTGCAAAAACATACCCTGGCCGTCGAGGCGATCATGCGGCGACTGGCCCGCCACTTCGGCGAGGACGAGGAGCTTTGGGGCCTCGCCGGTCTGCTGCACGACATCGACTACGAAGAGACCAAGGCCGACCCCGCGCGGCACAGCCTCGTTGCCGCCGAGGAACTGGAGACCTTGGGGCTTAGTGCAGTTGTGGTTGACGCGGTGCGCGGTCACAACGGGTACCACGGGCTGCCGCGCGAGTCGCTTCTCGCGCAGGCGCTGTACGCCGCCGACCCCTTGAGCGGCCTCGTGGTGGCGGCAGCACTGGTTTCACCGGCCAAGAAGCTGGCGGCCATCGACGCGGCGTTCGTGCTCAACCGGTTCGGTGAGCGGTCCTTTGCGCGTGGCGCCGACCGCGACACCATCCGGTGCTGTGGCGATCTTGGTCTGGAGCTGGCGGAGTTCGTGGCGATGGGCGTCGAGGCCATGCAGGGCATTTCCGACGAGCTGGGATTGTGATCTGACATGAGCCGCTCGGTCGCGGGACGACGGGTGATCACCGAGAACCGCAAGGCCCGCCACGACTACCATATCGAGGATACAGTCGAGGCTGGCCTGGTTCTCACCGGGACCGAAGTCAAGTCGTTGCGGCTTGGCCGCGTCAACCTGCGCGATGCCCACGGTGAGGTCCGCGGCGGTGAGATCTACCTCGTCGGCGCACACATCAGCCCGTATGAACAGGGCAACCGGTTCAACCACGAGCCTCTGCGTCCGCGCAAACTACTGCTGCACAAGCGGGAGATAGGCCGGTTGGCCGCCCAGGTGGCGCAGCGCGGGTATACTATTGTTCCCTTACGCCTGTACTGGTCAGGTGGCCGAGCAAAAGTCGAGTTGGCACTGGCGCGCGGCAAGCGGCAGTACGACAAGCGGCAGGACCTAGCCGACCGCGATGTGGCACGGGAGATTGCGCGCGCCATGCGCCACCGGGATCGCGATGGGCGGGAGACGTAGTTGTGCTATAATGGTAATGACTCAACGTTAGCCGTAGTCTGTTGGGCGGCTTCGATTCACACTCCGGGGGCGAACTAGTTTCGACGGGGGTCGTGTGGGTCAGGATAGCGAGCCGAGCTGCCATGCGCTCGATAAACCGTGGCAACCAAATTAACCGCCAATAACGAACTGGCAGTAGCCGCTTAGGCGGCTCGTCCGGCCGGTCTGCTCCTATGGGACCGGTGCAGGGCGTAAAACACATAGGATACCTCGGGTCGGAAGGCCTCGCACGACTGGGGGAATAAAAGAGGCTCGGCGCACGACAACCCGGTCCCCGGGGGTGGCGGGCGCCTAGACAAAGCGGGGACTACGCTCGTAGAAGTCTTGGCTGGCAGGCTTTCGGACAGCGGTGCAACTCCGCTCGCCTCCACCAGACGCACTGGCCACCCTAAGGGGTGGCCTCTTCCCTTTCTTGTTCTGCCTGGCAAACCATTCGTTCCAGCCCTATGTCCGAGATTTGTCCACCAGGTCTTGCATTCGGCGCCCAAACCATCGATGAGGTTAGAGATAAGTGCATTCCATTGGGGGGGCAGGCGATGGCTACCAGCAGCCCACGGCCAGTTGAACTGGCCGATGTGGAGAGAGAGGCGGGAGCGCCGGAACAGGCCGAACTCGAGTTAGCACTGGAGTTCAAGGAGATGCTGCGCGAACTGGCAGCGGACTTGGCGGGGGCGGCTTCGGCCCCGTCGGTGGACGGGGTCGCTCAGGCCGTCCACGATGAACTAGCGGCGATCGGAGCCCTGCTGCAGGGGGATTTGGCTCGTGACCTTGAACAGGTCCGCAGCTCTCAGGAAGTGCTACGAGAGCAACTCGACGAGAAGATCGAATCCTTCCAGGCAGCGGTGGCAAGCCAGATCGCCGGAATCCTCGCAGACGGTCTGACGGCCGCCAACGCGTCGCTGAGCGACGAGATCCTGCAGCACATGGAGCCGGTGGTCAAACAGCTGTCAAGCCTGACAGAGCTGGAAAGCAGCTTAAAGGAAGGCATTGCCGCCACTGGCGAAGCGACCGACAAGGCTTCGCAGATCATGGCCGAGCGTGTTGAGGAGTTGGCCCGTACGGGCGATGCGCTCAAGAAGTCGCTTTCCAGCACCGCCTCACAGCTGAACACCAAATGTGTTGATCTGCGAGAGGCCGTGGCCAGCGCCCTGCCGGCGCTTGATGCGACCGCGCGAGGCGTGCAGGCCGGCCAGGACAGCCTCAAGGGCATGTTGCACACCTACAACGAGACGCTGGAGCGTTCTCTAGCGACTCTGGAGACCAAGTTCTCCGGAATGCTGGCTGCCAGCCTTGAGCGTGCAGCACAGCGCCAGGCCGAGCTGGACGCCCGGGTGCGCGCCACCGCCGAGCGGACCGAGGAGGCCGTGCTTGATCTGATGCAGGGCAATGAAGCCCATCACCAAGCGATGGTGGAAGGAACCGCCGCAAGTCTCAGCCAGCTGGAGGTGTTCAACCAGTCGTTCCGGCAGACGTCGGCGGCTCTGAAGGGGTTGCTCTTCCTGGGAGCCGGCGCGCTCGCCGGGCTGGTGTTCTTGAGCTATCTCCTGTTGACAAGAGGGTAGTTCGATGGCTGCGCCAATCCAACTCAGGCCGAGACAGGCCGAAGAGGACCGTCTCATCAGACTGCTGGTCGCCTTGGTGCCGGATTACACAGCGAGGCTGTCACGCCTGACAGGCGACTTCGCCGCGGCGGTGGCGTTCCTGCTAGGCGATCCGGTCTTCGAACGCCTGGGAGTCGGTGGGCGAGTGTTTGCGGAGGTGGCCAAGCGCTCCTATGCCGGTCGCGATCAGGAATCGCCGGTGGCGGTGCGGCGACGCGGCCGCGCCCTGGTGCGACGGTCCGAAGATGTGCTGCAGGCGCTCCGGGAAGCCGCCGCCGCGCACCGGCACGCACTTGAGGACGGCCGCCGCCACGGCGAAGCCCTGTCGGACACGGCCAGACGAATCAACGAGGAGGCGCGAAGCCGGCTGGCCGCTCAGCTGGAAGGGCTTTCCGAGCGGCTGGGTGCCGGCGAACTCGGCGACCCCGAGAAGCTGGCCGACATCCTAGTCAAGATCGCTGGTGACGCCCATGAGCACGTAAGGGGTGCATGGCGACCGCTGTATGAGGAACTCGGCAACTCCTCGCTGCCGCCGCCGCCGCTCATGTTCTCTGGGCGGCAGATGTACATCGAAACGGTGAAGCTGTTCAACCAGCATCGGCTGGCTTCGGGGAATGCGCCGAAGGCTGACGGCAAGGGTCTACGGGGTCTGCTCGGCGGTAGCCGTCGCAGCAACTCCGCGCAGGCCGTCCAGGCGCGCGCCGCGGCCATCCAGGAGATTGTCGAGCAGATGGGTGAGGCGATTATCTCCGCTCTTGAAGCCTGGCAGCGCAGCACGGTCGAGCGCGTTCAGCGCCGGGGACTGGAGACCAGCGCCTCGGGAGGCGAAGCGGCCCTATCCACCGAGCTAGCGGTGATCGAGCGGGCCATATCCGGACTGACTTCGCTTAAGCGCGAACTAGCGCAAGGGCTCTCCGTCCGCCACTACTATCTGGCTCTGCTCCAGCAAGCCGCAGGTTGCAGCCGCTCGGCCTGATTAGATAGAATCTAGGGGATGCGGCGAGCTGTTCGCCCCTAGAAAGGTGTTGGCGATGGAGTTCCCAGACACAGCTATCCTTGAATACCTGCGCGGGCAACTCCGTGCGACCATCTGCGATCTTGCGCATAGCGGGCTTGGTATCGAGGTTGACCCCGCCGCTGTGGCCTGGGATACTCCTCCCGATCCGAGCTTCGGCGATTTGTCCACGCCTTTGCCCCTACGCTTAGCCAAGCAGGCTAAGCGCGCGCCCATGGCCATAGCTGAGCAACTGAGGACAGGTCTCGAAGGGGCCGGCATCGACCTCGTGGCCGGCGTGACCGCAACCGCTCCGGGCTACATCAACGTGCGGCTAGACGCCGGTGCGCTGGCCCAGAGCCTGTTGGACAAGGTCGCCGAGTTACGAGGCAACTTTGGCTCACTGCCGCCGCGCCGCGAGAAGGTTGTTGTCGAGCACACCAACATGAATCCAAACAAGGCGGCCCACATCGGTCACGTGCGCAATGCCTGCCTGGGCGATTGCATGGTTCGAATCCTGCGACGCTGCGGCTACGAGGTTGAGGCCCAGAACTACATCGATGATACTGGTGTCCAGGTTGCTGATGTCGTGCTCGGCATGCGTCACTTGGGCATCGAATACACTGGAGATCAGCCCTATGATCACTTCTGCTGGGACCTCTACGCGGAGGTCCACCGCCGCTTACCCGAACAACCCGAGCTGCAGGATAGACAGCGCGAGTACCTTCACCTGATTGAGCTCGGTGAGGGCGAGGTGGCGGACTTCGCCAAGTCGGTTGCCGAGCGGGTTCTGGATGGTCACCTGCGCACAATGTGGGGCCTCGGCATCCACTACGACCTCTTGACCTGGGAATCGGACATCGTCCGCAAGGGTTTTTGGCGCCATGCGTTTGAGACTCTGCAGGGGCAGGGTTCGCTGGTTAAGGAGACCGAAGGGCCCAACGCCGGGTGCTGGGTGGTCAAGCTCGGCGACGTCCCTGAGTTCGCCGGTCTCGAAAACCCGGACAAGGTCCTGGTGCGCAGCAACCGCACCGCCACGTACGTGGCTAAGGATATCGCCAACCAGCTGTGGAAGTTCGGCGTCTTGGGCCTGGACTTTGACTACCGGCTCTACGTCGAGCAACCGGACACCACCCCTCTCTACTCGTCCTGCCCACCGGACGAGGCCGATACCTTAGCGCCTCGCGGGCGGTTCGGGCGGGCAGACCGGGTCATCAACGTCATCGACATCCGCCAGAAGTATCTGCAGGACATCCTGCGCCACTCCCTACGCCAGCTAGGATTCGCCCGGCAGGCTGACCAATCGGTTCACTTCGCCTATGAGATCGTTGCGCTCTCACCGGAGACCGCGCAGGAGTTGGGCTTGGACGTCAGTGCCGAGGCCAAAGGGGTCTACGCCATGGCGGGCCGCAAGGGCATCGGCGTCAAAGCCGACGACCTGATCGCGGCGGCACAGGCTAAGGCCGAGGCGGAGGTGCGCTCGCGGCACCCGGAGATGTCGACCGCTGAGGTAGAAGGTCTGGCCCGGGACATTGCCGTTGCGGCTATTCGCTACTACATGGTGCGGTTTCACACCAACACCTTGATCGCCTTCGACTTCGGCGAAGCCTTGGCCATGCACGGCCACACCGGCCCCTACCTCCAGTACGCTTATGCTAGAGCGTTGTCCATCCTGAGGCGGGCGGCTGCGGCCATTCCTGGCTGTCCGGCCGATCCCGAAGGGGCCCTAGGCTGGAGCATGGCTCAGGTTCGCTGGGCTGGGACAACTGATTTACCGCAGGTCGAGAAGGCTATGGTGTTCACCATGGCCGACTTCTCCACCAAACTTGCGGCGGCCGCGCGCGAGCTCTTGCCCTCCATCATGGCTGACTATGCCTTCAACTTGGCGACGAGCTTTACCGACTTCTATGAGGGCGCACCCGTGCTCACAGCCGAAACCGATGTGCAGCTCAGACGGATCTGCCTGGTTGCCGCCTTTGTCCAAGTCATGCGCAATGCGCTCGATACCCTAGGATTGCCCGCACCGGGCGTCCTTTGATCGTGGAGGCGACCATCTTGCCCTGGAATGGATTTGAGGTTATAGATTTTCACGTTCACCTACCGGTGCCCTGGCCGGGCATGAGCAGGCGTCGGGGTGTCCGTGGTTTGCGCTCACCCGAGGCTCAGAAGACTCTGATGGAGTACGGCCTGGAGCGGCGGCGGCAGTGGCGCCAGGAGTGGAACTTCCCCGAACCGGAGGAAAACATGGCACCTCCGTCCGAGCAGGCCACGCGCTGGGCTGGTGAGGTTGACCGCTACGCCCTCCGGGCGGCGGTGATGGTCACCGGCGGGGGTAACGACAACCTGGCGCGCGCGCTGCAGGGTCACGAAGGCAAGCTCTTTGGCATGGCCCACCACAACTTGGCCGCCGCCGACGCCGGCCCCGAGCTGAGGCGCGCTGTGGAGGAGCTGGGTATGCGGGGCCTGAAGATAATCGCCCCGGGGCTCGAAGTGCCGTTTGACACGCCCTCGCTCGACCCGCTTTGGGCCTACTGCGAGTCGCGCCAGCTTCCGGTGCTGATTCATTTTGGCTGGTTGGGCACCGGCGGCGGAATCGTGTCTCATCCTAACATCGATCCCCTGACGATCTACGAGGTGGCCAGCAGGCATCCGGGAATCCCGTTCTTGATTGCCCACTTTGGCTGCGGCTATTGGCAGCAAGCTCTACAGCTTGCTTGGAGCTGTCCCAACATCTACATGGATACATCAGGCTCCAACCAGTGGAGCCGCTGGCTGCCAAACGCCTTGAGCCTTGAGGACCTCTTCCGGCGGGCCTACGAGACCGTCGGGCCGAGCAAGATCGTGTTCGGTACCGACTCCAGCTGGTTCCCGCGGGGCTTCAGTCATCGATACTTGGAGGAGCAGGTCCGCGTGTGCCGCGGCCTCGGCATGAAGGAACAAGACCTTGCGCTGGTGTTCGGTGGCAACGCGGCCCGCCTGCTGGGCCTTGATTCGATGCGTTCTGACGATTTGGCGTAGAGGAAAACCGCCCAATCACCCGAAGAAGGAGGGTGGTGGTACCATAATGCGGTTGGAATCGTCTTCAACGGTGGGCCAGAGGGGCTATGGCCGGGTTATATTGCGCCTTTACCTGGCTGTATCGTGCTGCTCGCGGTTCGTCGCGATATGTCTACTTGCCATAACGTTGGCCTCGATTTCCCTCTCGACTGCGCTGGCGGCCGCCTTGCCGCCCGGTTGTCAGATCTTTGCCGGCGCCAAATTGGTCATCAACGGCCAACAGGTCTTCCCTGATGTACCGCTTTTGGTCAACTCGAGCCGGATGTTGGTGCCTATCAGGATAGTGGCCGAGACGCTGGGGGCCGTCGTCGAGTGGGATGGAGCACGGCGAGTGGCGTCGGTCGTCACTGGCGGGCGGAGGATCGAGATGCCCATCGACTCGACCCGGGCTACGATCGACGGACAGCCGGTGACCTTGGATGCTCCTGCGGTTATCTACCAGTCACGCACCTTGGTGCCGCTGCGCTTTGTCGCCGAGGCTCTCGGTTGCGAGGTTTCGTGGGATGCGGCGACCGCCACGGCCGGGGTGGTGTCGGCGTCGGCGGGCGGCAACCTGCTGGGCGTCTCGCTCGACCTGCAGCCCCAGGCTGCTCTGTTGCGAGTCAGCACCGACTCGCCAGTGTCCTACTCAGTCCGCAGCCAGGCTGAGCCGCCGCGGTTGATCATCACCTTGGAGGGCGTAGACTCGGCGACCGGCTGGTCTGAGATGCCTCTCGGACAAGCGCTCATCGATCGGGTACGGGTTGTGTCGCGGCAGGGGCCTTCACCTCAGGTCCAACTGGTATGCGACTTGGCGCGGCCGGTGCGTTACTCCCACAAGCCGGCTTCCCAGGGGCATGGGGTCGAGCTTGAGATCAGCTACCAAGTGAACGGTGTGAGTTGGGAGAACGGCGGCGTCACCGTGGATGCCAGCGGACCGCTGCGGAGCACCACGTTCACGCTCCCAGACCCCCATCGATTCGTCATTGACCTGCCAGGGGTCATCCTAGGCGGGCCGGCCAACTCGTTTGAGGTTGGACAGGACGGGGTCGTTCTGGTGCGCTACGCCCAGTTCAACACCAACCCCGATATCGTTCGGGTGGTCCTGGTCCTCGACTCGCCCCAGCAGTATCAGATAGCCGCCTCAGCTGGGGGGCTGCGCATCGCTCGTGACACAGCGGCCTCGGCCCTCGAGTACGAGAGCACCGCCAACGGGGGCCGGCTGACCCTGCGAGGTGGACAGGCCACGGCCCAGGTCGCGGTCAGCCCGGACGGGCGTCAGCTTAGAGTGGACGTCAGCGGCGCCTCATCAGGCAGCCTAGAGGGAGCGACCGTCCAAGACGGTCTAGTCGAATCCTACGAGATCCTGCCGGTCTGCAGCGAGTCCTTTGCGGTGTTGGTTCACCTCACCGCGTACGGTGGCCATAGCCTGAACAATGGCGGCGGCCTCATAACCCTGGACATCGCCAAGTCCTCCTTGGCCGGTCGCCGGATTGTCCTCGACCCGGGACATGGTGGTCGTGACCCAGGCTGCACTTCGGTCAGCGGCGTGCACGAGCGGGAGCTCACTTTGCTCTGGGCCGAGGCGCTCCGAGTTCGCCTGGAGAGCGAGGGGGCCGTCGTGCGGTTGACGCGCGACGCGACCACGGATTTTGGCGTCTTTCCGGGACAGACGATGGATGCGTTCGAGCGTGCAAGAATCGCCAACGATTGGGATGCCGATGTCTACGTATCCATTCACTTCAACGCATTCACCTCTTCTGGGCCGTCGGGGACTGAGGTCTTTTACCATCCGACCGAGCCGTCGTCTTTGCCGCTCGCCGAGCTGATGATGGAGCATCTGGCCAAGCTGGGTCTGACCAATCGCGGTGCCAAGGCAGGTTACTACGCCGTGTTGCGCGAAACCACGATGCCGGCCGTCATGGTTGAGGTGGGGTTCCTGTCCAACCCGGGCGACGAGAAGTTCCTGCTAAATCCGGCTAATCAGGCCAAGGGTGTCGAGCTTATGCTGGAGGCGCTGCGCGCCTATTTCCGTTGACACAACTGGAACATACTGCTATTATGAAGCGCGAAGAAAGGTTTGGGATACGAAATTACGGTCGGCGTACCGGCTGGTGGAGGTGACCGATGCTTTGACCCATCCCGACTTTGACCGGCGGGTCAGCCAAATCGAGTCATTGTTGCGGCAGGTGAGCGTGATCATCCGCAAGCGCGGCCGCGAGATCTTGGCCGATTTCGGCATTACCCCCCCACAGCTCAACGCCTTGGTCATCCTGCTCGAGGATGGGCAGATCACCATGGGCGAGCTGTGCGACAAGATGTACTTGGCCTGCAGCACAGCCACCGATCTGATCGACCGGATGGAGCGCAACGGCCTAATCGCCCGCGAGCGCGACCAGTCCGACCGGCGGGTCATCCGCCTCAAGGTTCTCGAGCCGGGTCACAAGGTCATCGATGAGGTTATGAAGGCCCGCAAGCACTATCTTGGCGGCGTTCTTGGTCAGATCCCCGAGGAAGAGCACGACATGCTGATCAAGGCCCTCGGCGACCTGCACAAGGTGATGCAGGAGTCAGAGGTGGAGCAGCGCCAGGACGTCTTGGCCAAGCCGTTCGCTTAGCGTCGGCGGCCCGTTCGGAGGAGTTTTTGGGATTATGGATGACCCGGACCAGGTGGTCCGGGTTTGCTCTTGACGGCGCCAGCGTACCACGATCTTGGAGGGGATGTCCTTGTCCATCGACCGTTCGGGCCCGACGCGAGGTGGTCTCCGGCCCATAACCATCGAGACCGGTGTCATGAAGTACGCGGAGGGTTCGGCTCTGATCAAGCAGGGCGATACGCATGTACTTGTCTCCGCGAGTGTGGAGGATCGATTGCCGCCGTTCGCCAAGGCAGCCGGGCACGGCTGGCTGACCGCCGAGTATGCGATGCTGCCCCGGTCCACGCAGACGCGCAAACCGCGCGAGTCCACCTTGGGAAAGGTGGGGGGACGCACCCAAGAGATCCAGCGCCTGATCGGAAGGGCACTTCGCTCCGTCACCGACCTGGTGGGTCTGGGTGAGCGGACCATTCACATTGACTGTGACGTTCTCCAGGCCGACGGGGGCACCCGCGCCGCCTCGATAACGGCCGGCTTCGTAGCGCTGGCGCAGGCCCTGGCGGGACTGGTCGACCAGGGACTACTGCCCAAGATACCATTGGGTGACTACGTGGCCGCCGTGAGCGCCGGCGTCGTCCGCGGTCAGGCGGTGCTGGACCTGGATTACCAACAGGACTTCCAGGCCAAGGTGGACATGAACATCGTGATGACCGGCCGCGGCCAGGTGGTGGAGATTCAGGGGACCGGCGAGCAGGCTCCGTTCAGCTTCGAAGAAATGGATGCGTTACTGGAACTGGGCCGTGGCGGCATCTCCCAGCTCGTGGCGGAGCAGCGGCGCGTTCTCGGCTCCATCGCGGAGCGAATCGGCGCCTCCGGCCGCCGCCGGTGACCTTGCCCCGATGATCCTGGTCTTGGCTACTCGCAATCCCGCCAAGGGCCGTGAGATGGCCCGGCTGCTTGCTCCCGTGCCGCCGGTGGTCGTGGTGCGTAGCCTGGCCGACTTTCCGGGCTGCCCGGACGTCACCGAAGATGGCGACACCTTTGCCGCCAACGCCTTGCTCAAGGCCCGTTCAGCCCACCGCTGCACCGGGCTTTGGGCGGTGGCGGATGACTCGGGGTTGGTGGTTGATGCTCTGGGCGGCGAACCGGGGGTCAACTCGGCACGTTACTGCGGCCGCCATGGAGACGATGCAGCCAACAACCGTCTCTTGCTGGACAAGCTGGCCGGTAAGCCGCTCGCCGAGCGGACGGCCAGGTTTGTGGCCGCCGTGGCCCTGGCGGGTCCGGGCGGAGCAGAGTCTGTCTGGCATGGCGAGTGCGAGGGGCAAATCGCCTTGGCGCCGCGTGGCCAGGGCGGCTTCGGCTACGACTGCCTATTCTGGCGGCCGGACTATGGTCAGACCTTCGCGGAGCTGTCGGGCGAACAGAAAGACGCCGTCAGCCATCGCGGCCGGGCCTTTGCTCAAGCTAAGGCGGCCATCTGGCGGAGGCTGGGCGCCGGTGGCGGGTAGGCCTGCGGCCGGCACGCCGCGCATGACCATGATCACGCGTGGCGTTGACCGGCAGTTGAACCGCCAATATACTGATAATGCCATGCGACCCGGCTCTTCCGGCGTCGC
>Ga0114946_10002670_pt1 | contig 12188 bp, 13 predicted proteins | sample WalLakDeSediment_FD_88676 | JGI IMG/M metagenome (GOLD analysis project Ga0114946, IMG submission 88676) | Lake sediment microbial communities from Walker lake, Nevada to study Microbial Dark Matter (Phase II) - Walker Lake 11/02/13 Deep Sediment | ecosystem: Environmental > Aquatic >...
CGACTTCGACGAGAAGCGCGTGTCGATGGCGTTCCAAGATCCGGCGCTCTCCTCCGCTCCTCCCGAAAAGAACGCTGTCGAGGTCCGGGTTCAGTGGGCTGGGACGAAAGAGTCGATCGCCTCAACGATTAAGTCCTCTCGCAACTACAAAGACGAGTTGGGCTACTTCTGGAGCTCGGAGAGTAAGCTGAAGACGAAGCTCCCGAAGGGTCTAACAGCGGAGGAGCGAAAAGTCCGCAACACCGCCAACCACGAGGTCGCCCACCAGTCGTTCGAGCGGATGACGATCGGGGCGATGAAGAAGTGGACGGATTTCTTTGTGTCGAAGGATCGGAAGTGGTGGGGGAAGAACGTTTCGGGATATGCGGCTTCGGGAGCTCGATCCGACGCCTATAAATCCAAAATTTCCGGCACATCGTACGAATTCACCGTCGCGGCGAGAGAAGCCGACAAGATCCACGCCCACGAGGCCTTCGCCGAGACGTTCGCGTTGATGAAGGCGATCGAGAGGGGCTGGCTCGCGCGGTCGGCGCTGAATAAGGAGTTGGTGAAGGCGTTCGAGGAGACGATGAAACTTGGATACGACAAGAATTGGTTCTGACGACGGGCGAGGAGAAAGGGCTTCTCTATCGAGAGAAGTTTCGATATAATAGGCGCGAGAAAGGAGGAGGAAGAGAGATGCCGAGTTATGAGCCGATATGTACGAGGTGCGAGAACTACGTCGGGGCGTTCCGCTGTCGGGCGTTCCCGAAGGGGATTCCTCACCATTTCCTCAACGAGTTTCTCGCCTCCTCCCACACCTCCGTCTTCCCGCACCAGACGGGCGACGCCGTTTTCGTCGAGAAGCGGGAGAGCGAGTGATCGACGTCGGCGATCGCGCGACGCGGAGGAAGCTCCTGAAGACGGTCTTCGGAGGATCGGAGGAGGCGCTCGCCGTCTTCGCCGACCACTACGCCGGGGCGCTCCGGGCCGGGAATCGGATTCCGTACGAGGTGGCGATGATTCTGACGCGAGCGGAGTTCGACGTCTCGGGAGCGGACGAGGTCTGGGTTCGGAAGAGGAGAGTCGGCGGGAGGAGGGAGGAATCTTTCCCGGAGTTGTACGCCGGGGTGAGGCTCTTCGAGAATCCGCCGAGTCTCGGCGCGGAGGGCGAGAGATGAGAGAACGACGATTGATCGACGACGCGCGGCGCCTGTCGCCTCGCGGGGAGGAGCGGATCGCCGGAAACGGCCTTCTCCCGGCCTCCGGGGCCGGACGAAGGCCTCGGGCTGGGGTCGAGGGAGATCTTCGCTCTACGTGGCCCGGAGGGCCGAATCCGGGGCTCTTTGTCGTTCCGCAGGGAAGCGTGTCCGACGACAGTCGGCGGGTGTCGCCGTGAAGATCCTCGTCGATCCTGGCCACGGCGGCTCCGATCCCGGCGCCATCAATCGCCGTTTCGGTTTCGCCGAGAAAGACTTCGCTCTCGATCTCGGGAAGAAGATCGTCGAGGCGCTCGTCGAGGCGGCTCCCGGGGCGGAGGTTCGGATGACGAGGGAGGAGGATCGATTCCTCTCGCTCGGGGAGAGGGTGGAGATTTCGAAGGATTTCGCTTCGGACGTCTTCCTCTCCGTCCACCACAACGCGCGTCCCGAAGGCTCCGTCGCCTGGCCGGGCTTCGAGTTCGAGAGCTTTTATCGACGCGGCCTCGCGCTCGGTTCGGCGTTCCGTCTCGGGGCGGCGCTGAATCGGGCGGTCCTGGCGGCGGTCGAGGCGCACGGGATGCGGGCGAGGGATCGAGGGGTTAAGGAGGCGGGCTTCGCCGTCCTCCGGGCCTCGGGAGATGCGATTCTCGCCGAGTACGGCTTTATCACGGATGACGAGGAGGCGCTCTTCCTTCTCCAGGACGAGCACCGCTCGCTTCTCGCCGTCGCGACGGCGGAGGCGGTTGTGGGTTATTCGGAATGGAATTCGATCGGGAGGGACGAGACGTGAAAGAGATCTGGACGACGGTGGTGGCGATCGGCGGAGGGTTTCTCGCCTTTATCGGAGGGCTCGGGGCGATATTCCTTCTGATGGATCGGTTGTGGAAGGCGGGGGTGGTGATGGCGGTTGGCGCGGCGGGCGTCGTCGTGGCGATCGTCGGAGAGGCGCGGCGCAAGAAGGCCTCTCGGAAGAAGATCGAGGAGAAGAGAGAGTCGAGTTGACGACGAGGCTCTCGGACGAGGAAAAGCTCCGGATCGGGAGGGCGGTTCTGGAGTTGGAGGAGATCGGGTGTCGCTGGTGTACGATCGAGAGGATATTGAAGCCGTGGAAGAGGCGGACGTTGGAGGCATCGGCGGCGCTGGCGAGAGAGGAGGTTCGAAGTTGGCAACCGTAGTCGTTCATTTCAAAGACGGGAAGATCTACCAATACACGGTCCACGATCTGGCGAAGGCGAAGACGTACGCCCACCAGATCTCCACAGGCCGAGGTTTCCGCATTCCGTCTTCCATCGACGGACGGAAAGAGCTCGTCTATTTCCCGCTCCACGCGATCGATCGCGTCGTCGTCCTCCCGGACGAGGGCGAGACGGACGTCGAGAGGATCGTCGAGGGCGAGAGGAGAGAGGCGGATGGAGGGTGAGAGGCGGAAGGCGGTGGCGTGGATGGTCGGGAGAGAGTTCCGGGGCGGAGGTTCGGCGATCCTCGGAGTCTTTTCGTCGGAGGGGCGGGCGGTGATGGCGTGTCGGAGGAGAGAGGATTTCGTTCTCCCGATCGTCGTCGATCGCGATTATGCGCTCGATCCGAGCAACCCGGACTGCGCGCCTCGCTCGTATTATCCGCTGTCGGGGCGGACGACGGAGGGAGTCCATTGACGGCGGGCGTGTCGTTGGCGGCGACGGCGGCGACGTTCTTCTGGGTGGGAATCGTTGCGGTCGGGGCGGCGATGCTGGGGAAGTTGATTTCCCGTCTCCGGTCGGAGTCGGGATTTCGGAAAGAGATTCGGTCGAAAAGGAGAAAGAAGAGATGAAAGAGAGAGAAGGCTTCGAGCGCGAGGAGAGGAGGCTCTGGGTTGTGGGGCTGGTGATGGATGAGACGGCGCGGGGAGTCGTCTGGGAGTTCGTCGGGATCTTCGAGAGTCGGGAGGAGGCGGTCGGGTTCTGCGAGGACGAGGACCACTTCGTCGCGCCAATCGTCGTCGGCGTCCGGGCTCCGGAGAGAACGACGGCGTGGCCGGAGCTGGAGTTTCCGAGAGGGATCTTCGTCGAGGATCTTCTCGGGCCGGACGACGACAGTCGGGAGGCTTCGTCTCCCGGGGAGGCTTCGCAGGGAAGCGCGTCCGACGCGGACAGTCGGGACGTGTCGCCTCCCGAAGAGGCTTCGCAGGGAAGCGCGTCCGACGACGACACTCGGCGGGTGTCGCTGTGATTGCGCTCGTCACCGGGGCGGGCGGTTTCATCGGCGGCCATCTCGTCGGCCGTCTTCTCGGCGAGGGATATTCGGTCCTGGCGGTCGATCGGAAGGAGCGAGCGCGCTGGTACCAACTCCACGAACGAGCTGCCAATCTCGTCCTCGATCTTCGCGACGAGAAGGTCTCTCAATCCGCCATCCGAGGCATCGACGAGGTCTATCACCTCGCGGCCGATATGGGCGGGATCGGCTTCATCGAGCGCAACCGGGTCTCTTGTATGCGGAGCGTTCTGATGACGCTCCACCTTCTCGAATCCTCGGCCGTCGCCGGGGTCAAGAAGTTCTTCTTCTCCTCCTCGGCCTGCGTCTATCCGTCCTCGCTCCAATCCACCTCCGAGACGATCCACCTCGCCGAATCCGACGTCTATCCGGCCCAGGCGGAGCGCGGTTATGGGTGGGAGAAGTTGTATGGGGAGATGCTGTGCGAGGAGTACGCGGCCGAGCGCGGTCTCGCCACGTTCGTCGCGCGCTTCCACAACATCTTCGGACCGCACGGAACGTGGCGCGGCGGGCGGGAGAAGGCTCCGGCGGCGATTGCGCGGAAGGTGGCGACGGCGCGCGTCGTCGGGTTGTCGGAGATCGACGTCTGGGGCGACGGGCGGCAGCGGCGCACCTATACGTACATTGCCGACTGTATCGAGGGGATTCGGAGGATCGTCTCCGAGGAATCGCTCGTCGCGACGCCGATCAATCTCGGGTCGACGGAGGTCCTGACGGTCGACGAGTTGATCGACGCGGTCGAGGCGGTCGACGCCGATCTCTTCGGCGCTCTCCCTTCTCTTCTCCGTCGATACGACGAGACGGCGCCGAAGGGCGTCGCCTCTCGCGCTCCCGACAACACGCTCATCCGTGAGCGCCTCGGGTGGGAGCCGAGCACGACGTTTCGCGACGGGATGGAAGAGACGTATCGGTGGATATACGGCGAGGCGAAGAGGGCGACGGAGGAGCGGAGGGAGTTCCTGGAGGACGAGGAGTGAGAGGAAAGCGAAAGGATATCGACATCGAGAAGCTCGTCCGACTTTACGTCGAAGAAGGTCTCTCGATCGCGACGCTGTCGAAGAGGTTCGCGATCGGCGGGACGTCGATTGTCGTCCGACTCTCGGACGCCGGAGTCTATCGAGGACGGCCTCGGAGATCCCGATCGGCCCAGAGCGCCCTTCTCCGGGCCTCCGGGGCCGGACGAGGGGCGTCGGCCGGGGTCGAGGGAGATCGTTCGTCTACGGAGCCCGGAGGGCCGAATCCGGGGGTTTCCCGGGCGAATCTCGACGAGCGAAGCGATATCCGACGCCGGAACGGCGCAGAGTCGTCTTGCGAAGGCTCTCGATCGGCTCAAAGAGCCGTCTCTCCGTCTCTCGATTCGACTCAGAGTGGGGCCTCTTCGTCTCCGATCGTCGACAAGAGCGATCCGTCGAGGGTCTCGGATTCTCGCAGAGAGGTGAAAAGATGAAGCTCGCGGTGGCGATTGTTCTCGCGGCGGTTCTTCTTCCGCTCGCGGTGGCGGTGCGGGTGGTTTCCGTGCTCGTCGAGTTTCCGCTTCGCGTCGTCCACACCTTCTTCCGCTTCGGGGCGAATCTCTCCGGCTCCTTCATTCGTTCGTTCGTCGAGGGCCTCGCGGAGGGAAGGAAGAGAAGGAACAAGGAAGATAAGATCCTCGCGTCGGTTTCGAGGCGGGAGGTGAATTGAGATGAGGAGAGAGATCCCTTGGCTTTTGATTATCGCGGTCGGAGGGTTCTTTGTCGCCTGGGGGCTCCTGGGCGAGAGGTCGACGGCGCGAGAAGAGATCCGGATTCTCCGGAACGAGGTCGAGGCGCTCCGGGTCGAGGCGGTTCGCGACGCGGCGAAGATCGCCGAGATCGAAGCCTCCCAGGCCGTCGAGCGCGCTCGGCGCGCCGAGGCCGAGGCCGAGGCCGGGCGTCTTCGGACGGAAAGGGATCGTCTTCGTCGATCGCTCGCCGACGCGATCGACGCGATCGGCGCGGCGTCGGACGTCGAGATTGTCGAGGCGATCGGGACGGTTGTCGGAGCGGCGGAGGTTTCGATCGGCGAGAGCCCGTGGAGGTTTCGGTTGACGAGGCTCGGGGCGGAACGTACGGCGACGCGGTTCGAGGAGGCGAGGGTGTTCTCGCTCGTGGTGGAGACGTACGAGGGAGAGACGAAGGCGATGACGATCGCGATCGAGTCGCTGAAGGTGGAGTTGTCGGAGGAGACGAAGAAGACGCTGATCGAGCGGGCGGGCCGGGAGGCGGCGACGGATGTCGCGCGTCGGGCGCTCGCGACGATCGAGAGTCTCGAAAGGGATCGTCGGCGGGATCGGCTCTCGTCGGCGGCGATCGGAGCGGCCGTCGGGGCGGCGCTCGTTGCGATCGTCTCAAGAAGGTAAAAACACACCGAGCGCCGGGAGGCTCTCGGGGTTTATAAGATTCGAAAGACTTCTCGACGAAGGAACGCTCGCCGGGAAGAGGAAGAGAGGAAGGAGGAGAGAATGAAGCGGAGAACACTTTTGGAGTTCTCGGCTCCGTCGACTCGGATCATCGAGGAGAAGTTCGACGAGGTGACGCGGGAGCGGGTGATGCGCGTCGCGGTGAAATGGTCACACGCCGACGTCATAAATAGCAACCGTCGCCTCTATCCGAGAGTTGTCCTCGAAAGAGAGATCGAGCGCCTCCAACCGCAACTCCTCATGGGCTCCGTCTACGGCGCGAGCTTCCATCCGTTCGGCGACGCCGACGTCGATGACGTCAGCCACATCTGGGAGTCGATCGCGATGGAGGAGGACGGGAGTTGCGTTGGGATCGTGAAGATCGTTCCCACCGATCGCGGTCGGAACGCTCAGACTCTCATCAAGTACGGCGGGCACATCGGGCTCAGCACGCGTGGATACGGAACGACGACGACGAAGAAGAAGCTCGTCGACGGAGAAGAGATCGAATTCGAAGAGATCAACGACGATTTTGTTTTGAAATCTCCCGGGGATTTCGTTCTCACGCCGAGCGTCCCGGACGCGGGCGTGCGCCGGGTTCTCGAATCGAAAATGGACGATTTGGAGAATCTCCCTGGGGACGGAAAGGAGATTGCTTTGAAGAAAACAATCGAAGAACTGCGAGCGGAATTCCCGGAGGCCTTTGTGGCTCTCGACGAGTCGGTGGTGGCTCTCCAGGAGTCTCTCTCCACCGCCCAGGCCGACGTCGCGTCGAAGGCGACGCGGATCTCGGAGCTCGAAGTCGAGCTCGACGAGGCCAAAAAGGCGATCGAAGCCAAGGACGCGAAGCTCGCCGACAACCAGAAGCTGTTCAAGACTCTCGGGCCGATCCTGAGAGAGTTCGATCGTCTTCCGGAGGATGATCTCGGAGGCGAGGACGAAGGCGGCGAAGGCGAGGGCGAAGGCGAAGGAAGCGGCGAAGGCGAGGGCGAAGGCGAAGGAAGCGGCGAAGGCGCCGAAGAGGCCGAAGCGCTTCGCAGGGAGAACGAGGAGCTGAAGGCTCGGCTCGTCGCGATCGAGCAAAACGCCCAGACCGCAGCCAAACAAAAAGAGATCGACGAGGCGATCGCGAAGGCGCTCGACGAGGCCGAAGGCCTCGACGCGGATGAACGTCCGCTCGTCGAGAAGAGGATCGAGCGGCCGGAGACGGCCGACGCGGCCGTCGAAGCGGTCGTGAAGGCGCGGGCGCGGCTGGCGGAGGATCGCTCCGAGCTCCTCAAGGACAACATCCGCGAGAGCGGACTCGGAGGGAAGGGAATCGTTGGCAACCCGGACGAGAACGGAACGCAACTCACCGCCGACCAACTTTCCCGTCGATATCGGGAAGCCCGGAAGGCGGGCTTCAAGGGCACCCTGGAACAGTACACCAAGGGTGTTCTCGGCGTCAAAGACTGAAACGGAGGACAACTTGTTGAACGAAAACATCAAACGGTTTCTCGTCGCTCAGAAGGCGGAGATGAAGCGCCTCGACGAGGCCGAAGGTCTGTCGGCGAGGGAGGAGCGGGGATTCGACTTCTCTCTCGTCGATAAGGAAACGGGGGTGCGGAAGGGAGGACGTGAGATCCTCTACGACAACACCATCAACTGGCTTCTCTCCGAGCAGAACGGGATTCTCTTCAAAGAGTCTCTCGCTCTCGGGCAGAAGGGCGTTCTGAACGAATCGACACTCTCGACGGCCATCTCCACCTTCACCACCTCTCTCCTCCCGGCCGTTCGGAGGATCTATTCGCGGTTGCTGGCGATGGAGCTGATCTCCGTCCAACCGCTCGCCGGGCCGTCGGGATACATCTATTATCTCGACCACCTCTATGGCACCACGGGCGGCGGCGCCACGGCCGGACAGCGCCTCGACGAGTACAACAACAGCGGCTACGCCGACTCGACGGAAGCCGGGACGATTCGCGAGATCAACTTCCAGCTCAAAAGCAAGCTCGTCGAGACGGAGATCAAGAAGCTGAAGGCGGTTTGGACGCTGGAGTCGTCCCAGGATCTCTCGTCCCAGTGGAAGCTCGATCTTTGGAGCGAGCTCCAGCCCCAACTCATCGACGAGATCATCCGTGAAATCGACGCCAAAATCCTGGCCGCGCTCCTCGCCGGAGCCGGAGCCGGGAACACGAACTGGAACGCGAACGGCTACCTCGGCGACGACAAGAGCACGATCGAGCGCCGCGCGTATCGCGAAACGCTGTACGAGGCGATCGAGGAGTCGGCCGGAAAGGTCTTCAAAAAGAAATTCGTTCGCCCCAACTGGCTCGTCATGGACGGCGACACCTTCACCCGGCTCACGAAGCTGGAGCGGTGGTCGGCCGATCCTTCGACCACGCCGGACCAACAGTCGATGATCGGCTGGAGGTACGAGGGAACGCTCGCCGGGAAATATAAGGTCTACGTTGACCCGTGGTTCACGGCGAACAAAATCCTGATGGGATTCCGAGGAGCGGACTGGAAATATGCCGTCGGCTTCTACAGCCCTTATGTCCCGGTCTTCCTCTCCGAGGAATACATCGTCAACGATGACTTCTCGCAGAGGGCTCGTGGCGCCATGAGCCGTTACGCTTACGGGATCATCCCGGAGGCCTACACCGGAAGCACCGTCAACAACGGGCTCGCCACCGTCACCATCACCAGCAGCTAATCGCTCGACGGGAGAGGCGAAGAGAGAATGAGTTCGCGCGGGCGGTTGCCGGAGGAGATTCGTCTCCTCCGGCGCCGTCTCGCTTTTTCGAGGCGAGAGAGAGGAGGAGCGCGGTGTTTGATTTCTGGATGAACGTCTCCGGCGTGAGCCAAACGTTCTTCGATCGCTGCGGCGACGCCATCGAGGCGGAGCCGGGAATGGCGGTCGACTTCTCTTCGGTCTCCTCTCGCTTCCCGGGACAATTCGCACCGCTCGACGGGCGAGGAATTCTTGGATACGTCGCCGATCGCGGCGCAACGCAATTTTACATTCATCGAAGTTTCGCTCTCGGAGATACGCTGCTCGGGGTGCCTGCGGCGCGGTGGGTGAGGGAGCGGACGGGAATCGAGGTTGAGATGCGGGTTTCGGCGGGCTTGGCTTCGGTGGTCGAGGCGCTCGGAGTTCGGGCGACTCCGATATTGAAGCGCTCGCCGGAGGCGCTCGGAATAAAAATGGACGGCGTTCTCGAACGCGACCACACAGACGACTCTCTCGGCCGTCTCCACCGCTCCCATATCTATCTCCGTGCCTTCGGCGTTTCGGAGGAGATCGGGAGGCTGGATTGGTCGGCGGAGTTGGAGAGGTTTCCGGAGCCGAAGGGGATCGACTGGCCCGAGCGCTTCGTCGTCGTCGCGCCACGCGGCAGCAACGCCTGTAAAACGCTCGACGTTGGCGCGGTCGAGTATTTGATTCGTCTTCTTCGGTCGAAGGATATATCGGTCTTTCTCGTCGGCGACGAGATGGAGATCGCGAAGGAGGAGGGAGTTTTCCCGATTTGGCGCTCGGCGACGGTCGGGGAGCTTTTCTATATTCTCTCCCGGGCGGAGGCGGCGGTTGTGACGGATTCGGCGGCGTTGTGGATTTCGCATTTCGCGTCGACGCCGATCGTGGCGATCCTCGGGCCGAGTCGCGCAGCCGAAAGGACCGCTCTCCATCCGCTCGCTCCCGAAGGCGTCGTCGTCGTCGATGCGGCGGCGCGGGCCGGGTGCGAGCCGTGCACGGAGCGAGGCGAGAGGTGCGGGAAGAGTTGGAGGTGTATGAGAGAGAACGGAGGATGGATGGCGGACGAGGCGTTTGAGGGGGTTTTGAGGTTTATCGAATGAGAGGAGACGAGAATTTTGGGCATTAAAAAGTATGTCGTTCCGAGCGGCGAGATCTTCGTCAACGAAGGCACCATCGAAGAGACGTTCTTCATCCGAGGCGACTCGATCACGCTTCTCCCAAAGCAGACCTATTTCCTCGGCGGATCGAAGGTCGACGCGGTCCACTCGCTTCTCTATCCGGCCTTTTGGGAGGGGCGGAAGGTCTTCGACGCGGCGATCGAGGAGAAGGGCGCGGCGCGGGCGCTGGTTGATGTGTCGGCGGCGGATCGGTGGGGAGATAATCTTTGGTTGACGATTATTCCGAAGGCGTATAAAGAGACGTACGGGGAGAAGATCGAGATTGACGTCCTGGCGCGGAGCGATATGGCGGCGGCTTGGGCGGAGAATCCTCACGTTTCGCGCGTTCTCGTCGAGCGGCCGGAGGCGGGGGCGTACGACTCGGTGGTCGAGCTCGCGGGGTTGGAGATGAAGCGGAAGGCGGCGGAAGGCGACGAGAGATCCGCCGACGCGATCCTTCGAAAGTCCGGCCTCTACACCGTCAACAAGACGCCTGTCTATCGAACGACGGCGAAGGAGAGGGCTTGGGCGGAGGAGAAGACGAAGGGTCTCTCTCGGCCGATTATTGGCATCGCGCGCGGAAGTCGGGCGAACGTTCGCCGATATCCTCACACCGATGCGCTCGTCGATCTTCTTCGCGATTTCGGAGGGTCGATCCTGGAGCTGGACGAGGTGCTGCCGTCGGGGAAGTTTCGATATACGCTGCGAGGGATGGGGGCGCTGGTGGAGAGGTGCGATTATGTTGTCGCTCCCGATTCCGGCGTCCTCCACACCGCCGGGGCTCTCAAGCGCCGTCTCCTCGGGATCTTCGGCCACACCGATGGGCGCGTCATGACGGAGTCGTACGAGCGCGCCATCGTCGTCCAGGCGCCCTGCGCCGTCGAGGGCCGAGAGAAGGAGCCCTGCTGGTGGGAGGTGCCGTGTCGCGAGGGCGAGAGCTACGCGGAGAAGGAGGCGGCGGAGCCTCCGGGGTGTTTGGAGGCGCTGGCGCCGGAGACGGTTGTCGAGGAGATGGTCGAGGGGTTGGCGAAGGTTCGGAAGATCTTCGTGCTGATGCTGACGTATAATCTCCTGGAATGGACGCGAGTCGCGATCGAAAGTCTCCGCAGCTTCCACGATCTCACTCTCCTCGTCGTCGACAACGAATCGACGGACGGAACGCACGAATGGCTTCGGGAGCGGGGCGTCGATTTCGTCTCGAAGAGGAGCGGCGTTGCGGAGGCTTGTAACATCGGGTTGAGGCGGTTTCTGGAGAGCGATTGCGAGTATCTGTTGCTCGTGAACAACGACGTCGTTTTCCACCACGACACCGTCGACAGTCTCGTCCGCACGGCCGAGGCCGACGAGGGGATCTCGGCGGTGACGTCGACGGAGGTTGAGGCGACGTCGCCGTGGTATGTGGATCTGGCGAAGGCGGCGAGCGATCGTCTCGACGAGATCGTCGACATCGGTCCCGGCGCCTACAGCTGTACACTCTTCCGTCGCGATATCGTCGAGCGGGTCGGTCTCTTCGACGAGGCCTTCGATCCACGTTATATCGAGGACAACGACTACACGCTCCGCATCCGCCTCCTCGGCGGTCGGTTCACGAAGAGCGCCTCCTCGATCTATTATCACGCTCTCGGCGCCGTCGTCTCGACGATCGACGCGGAGAAGCGCTCGAAGGATTTCCACTGGCAAAAGAACATCGCATATTATCAGGAAAAGTGGGGCCTCCACCCGCACGAATCCCAGGCTCTCTCCCGTCTCGGTCCCGAGCATCGCGTCGGGGAGTCGCGGCGGGAGCTGGACGAGGCGCTGAAGAGGAAGAAGGTGGCGAACGTTTTGGTGGAGAGGAGGATGGGCGGCGCCGGGGATATTCTCTTCACGACGGTCGTGGCGCGGGAGCTGAGGAGGATATACGGGGAGAGAGTTCGCGTCTTTTACGTCGTCCCGAAAGAGTTCGCTCCTCTTCTCTCCAATTATCCGTACATCGAGCGCTCCGAGCTCAACGCCGTCGCCGACGTCCACATCGATCTCACCGATATCGAATTCCGAGTCGAGAAGCAGGAAGTCGCCGAGTTCGGGCGAATCAAGACTCCTCGCTCCGCCATCCACCTCCACGTCTTCGGCCTCGACGACGCCGAGTCGATCCACCCGGATTATTTTCCGACGGACGCCGAGCTCACGGCGGCGGAGGAGCGGTGGACGCAGGAGGCGGGAGAGAGGAAGAGGGTTGTTGTTGCGCTGCGGGGATCGAGCCCGATGAGGACGTGGACGAAGGCGGAGGGGTTGGTGAAGAGCCTTCGGGCGAGGGACGGCGTGGCGGTGGTTGTTTCGGAAGAGAGCGGGACGACGCTGAGGGAGTTGGCGGCGCTGATCGCGACGGCGGATGTCGTTGTGTCGCCGAATAGTGCGCCGTCGAATCTCGCCGGGGCGATGGGCGTTCCGGTTGTGACGATCTTTTC
>Ga0114946_10002671_pt1 | contig 12185 bp, 12 predicted proteins | sample WalLakDeSediment_FD_88676 | JGI IMG/M metagenome (GOLD analysis project Ga0114946, IMG submission 88676) | Lake sediment microbial communities from Walker lake, Nevada to study Microbial Dark Matter (Phase II) - Walker Lake 11/02/13 Deep Sediment | ecosystem: Environmental > Aquatic >...
AACCTGCCGCTGACCATTCGTTCGGCCCTCTATCCGCTGATCGGCGAACGCATTCACGGTCCCATCGGCCACACCGTCGATACCTTCGCCGTGCTGGGCACCATTTTCGGCGTCGCCACCTCCCTGGGCTTTGGAGTGTTGCAAGTCAACTCGGGCCTTCATTACCTGTTCGATGTTCCCAACACGATTACCGTGCAGATCCTGCTGATCGCCGGGATTACCGCCATCGCCACGGTGTCGGTGGCGCTGGGGTTGGACGGGGGCATTCGCCGACTTTCCGAACTCAACATGATCCTGGCCGTAACGCTGCTGGGATTCGTGTTGCTGGTCGGGCCAACCGTGTTCCTGCTGCAAACCCTCGTGCAGAACACCGGCGCCTACCTGTCGGATATCGTCTACAAGACCTTCAACCTCTACGCCTACGAACCCACCGGCTGGATCGGCGGCTGGACGCTGTTCTACTGGGGCTGGTGGATCGCCTGGTCGCCGTTCGTCGGCATGTTCATCGCCCGGGTCTCGCGGGGACGCACCATCCGCGAATTCGCGATCGGCGTGCTGCTGGCGCCGGTCGGCTTCACCTTCATGTGGATGACGTTCTTCGGCGATACCGCCATTCACCTGGTCATGATGCAAGGCGTGACCCAACTGGCGGAGGCGGTGGCGGCGGATACCTCGGTGGCGTTGTTCCAGTTTTTCGAACAACTCCCGCTCTCAACCCTGGCGTCGCTGGTGGCGACGATTCTGGTCGTGACCTTCTTCGTCACCTCGTCGGACTCCGGCTCGCTGGTGGTCGATATGCTCACCTCGGGCGGCGCGGAAGATTCGCCGGTCTGGCAGCGCATCTTCTGGGCGATCGTCGAGGGCATCGTGGCGGCGGTTCTGCTCCTGGCCGGGGGGCTGGGCGCCTTGCAAACCGCGACCATCGCCAGCGCCCTGCCGTTTACTGCGGTCATGCTGGTGATGTGCTGGGGCCTGGTGCGGGCCTTGCGCATTGAGGCCGCCAAACGCCTGAGCCTGCGCGAGGCCACGGTGATGCCGTCCACGCATCACGTGCCCGTGCCCTGGCAAAAACGCCTGCGCAATCTGCTGAATCATCCGATGCGTTCCCAGGTCGCGCGCTTTATTCAGGGGACGGTGAAACCGGCGCTCGAGGAAGTCGCCCGGGAGATCCAGCAACTGGGCATGGAGGTTCGGGTCCAGGAGGGCGAAGACGGGCGGGCTTGGGTCGAGGTCTCCCACGGCGAGGAGATCGACTTTTTCTACTCGGTGCATCTGCGACCCTACGCGCCACCCTCGTTCGTGATGCGCGACACCCTGACCCGACGCGAGGAAGAACTCAAGTACTTCCGGGCCGAGGTCCATCTGCGCGAGGGCGGGCAGGATTACGACGTCATGGGCTGGAGCCAGGAGCAGATCATCAGCGATGTCCTCGACCAGTACGAGAAACACATGCATTTCCTGCATCTGGTGCGCTGAATCCGGGCGTCGCTCGCGAAAGTCGGGGGTGACCCGGGCTTTTTCCCGCCGCCGCGAAGCTGGGCGGCGGTCATCGGTGTTATGATGGTCGGTAACCGGGCGAGTCCGTGGAGGGAGCGCAAACCATGTCCGAACTACCGAAAATCACCGTGTCGTCGCTCGACTTGGAACGCCTTGAGGCATTGCTGGAGGGTCTTCCGCCCTCCTCCAACCCCGAGATCGAGGGTTTGCGCTCCGAATTGCTCCGGGCCAATATCCTGAACCCCGAGGAAATGCCACCCGACATCGTGACCATGAACTCCAAGGTGCGGTTCGTGGTGGAAGACACCGGCCGGGAATTCGAACTGACGCTGTGCTATCCCCGCGATCTCGACGGGCAACCGGATAAGATCTCAATCCTGGCCCCCATCGGCAGCGCGCTGCTCGGATTGGCGGTGGGCCAGCGCATCGAATGGCCGCTGCCCGGCGGCAAGCTGGCCCACGTGCGGATCGAGGAGGTGATTTACCAGCCCGAACGGGCCGGTGATTATCATCGCTAGCGTTTACCTGCTCTGAATTGACAGATAGAGGCGCTCGAGCTGTATGAGGGCGTTGGGATGTCCCGAAGAATGCATACTACATTCATCAATTCAGCCTGGTTGAGGCACTACCCTCATTAGCCAAGGACGGGAATCCAGCGATCTGCAAGGATCATCATTTCCGGAAAGCGCCTAAAGGGGCTGTTCTCAGAATGACTTGCCAAATCGGTAGTGCGACACGCCCCACTCCTCGCCCCGGCGATAGCCGAACAGTTCGGCGCAAGCCATGAAGAACACCCGCCAGCGCTGGAACCAGCGCTCCGCCTGCTCGGGACCGTAGGTCTCGCGAAACAGCGCCAGGATTTCATCCCGCTGCCGGTCCTGATTGACCCGCCATGCTTCCAGAGTGCGCTGGTAGTGTCGCCCGTTGAAGTGCCACTGCTCCTCCAGCTTTAGGTCATCCTGGAAGCGCGGTAGCAGATCGCGCGATGGCATCAGCCCGCCGGTGAAGAAATAACGCCCCATCCAGTTGTCGTCGCCCTCGGTGTCAAAGGGATAGGCTAGTTGTCGGTGGCTGAAGACATGCACGAACAATTTGCCGCCGGGTTTCAGCCAGGCGTGAATCCGCGCCAGCAGCGCCTGGTAGTTACGCATGTGCTCGAACATCTCCACCGACACCACCCGGTCGAAACGGCGGTCGATGGAGAAATCGTTCATGTCGGCGGTGATGACCTGGACGTGGTCGAAGCCGCGTTCCCGACAGCACGCTTCGATGAACTCCCGCTGCGAGTGGGAGTTCGAGACCGCCACGATCCGCGAATCGGGATAAAACTCCGCCATCCACAGCGTCAGCGAACCCCAGCCGCACCCCAGTTCCAGAATGTCCCGCGCGAAACCCAGTTCGGCGCGCTCGCAGGTCAAGGCCAGCATCGCGGCTTCCGCGGTCGCCAGATCCTTCACCTCCTCCGGCCACCAGCAGGAACTGTATTTCAACCGGGGTCCGAGCGTCTTCAGGAAAAAGCCCGCCGGCAGCTCGTAATGCTGTTCGTTGGCCGACCCCGCATGCAGGGCGATGGGGCTGGCGCGCAGTTCCGCGACCAGTCGTTCCAGCGCCGCGGCGCGTACCCGCTCGTCATTAGCGTCCTCGGCGCGCAAGCGTTGGGAAAGCAAACGGCGGATGCCGATTCGGGTCAACCCGTCGGGGACGTAGCCCCGTTCCATGAGATCGATGGCGGTTTTCAGCATCGGTATGCCTCGTTACTTGGGGAAACCAGGGTACGCCCTTTGTGAGATCGGAGCCGACGGGCAGGAGTTATCAAATACCCGCCGAACGCACTTCCCGACCGGGGCGTGGTCTTGTGGAAAAGCCCCCTTCCCAGCCCGGAGAGTTTTCATGATTCGCGCCACCATCGTCATTTGTGGAATCCTGCTCGGCTTGCTCGTGGCCGCCATCCTGATCGCCGGCAACCACAGCCACGTGCTGGCGGGATTGCGCCACGTCATCGCCGATCCCTGGGGGGTGGTCACGCTGCTGGATCTGGGCGTGGGCTTGCTGTTCATCGCCGTCTGGATGGCGCTGGTGGAGCCCAGTCCGTGGCGGGCGGCGGCGTGGATCGTCGCGCTGTTCCTGCTCGGCAACGCGGTCACGCTGGTTTTCCTCTTGTCGCGGACGTGCCGGGCGCGCCATTTGCGGGATTTGATTCTGCAACCCCGTTCCAGCGACTGGCGATGACCCGCGGAAACAGCATGGCCAAGGCCCGCATTCCACCCACCGCGATCAAACTCGCCAGCGGATCAGCGAACGACACCCCACCCAATCGCGCTCCCGCGTAGACGCCAGCGGACTCCCGACCGCGCCCAGCACACGGGCGAACCAGCCAGTTTGAAAGACGATGAAGTTCACGAGCATGGGGTGGTGGTTTCCTCTTTTTCGAGGCCCGCGCGCAGTTCGGGCGGGGCATCCATCACATGGGTGATGGGATTTCCTGTTTCCCCTCTGGCATATCGATAAAGCGTTCGTGGCTCTATATCCACTTGTCCGTCCAGGAACTCCAAACATCCCCAATCAGGATCGATTCGACCGGTCAACAGGGCTTGTTCCGAAATGTGCCGACCAATCAGATCGCGCAGGTCAGACTCCATCACCTCGCCATTTTGAAAGGTCAGGACAAATCGGTAGGCTCGTTGGTGCTCGATACTGGCCAGCTTCATCGTTCACTCCAGAGGTTCGATGCGATGGAAGTTTTGCGTGTCCCACATCTCGATCAACTCGTCCGACCAACATCAACCCAGCGCCGGGGTCAGCGGCTCGCGCCGGCACCGCGGCTTGGTCAGCAGCAGTTGCGCGGCGCTGATGGCCCGCTCGCGGAAGCCGCCCTCGCAGTAGCACAGGTAGTACTCCCACATGCGGATGAAGGTGTCGGGGAAACCGAGCGCCTGAACCTGATCGAGATTGACCAGGAACCGTTCCCGCCAGCAGCGCAGCGTGGTCGCGTAATGCGCGCCGATGTCCTCCAGATGGAAGACCCGCAGATCGGTGGCCCGGCCCAGAATCTCGGCGATGGCGGTCAACGAGGGCAGGAAGCCGCCAGGGAAAATGTATTGCCGGATGAAATCCACCTCGTTCCGGTATTGTCGGTACTTCTGATCGGCGACGGTGATGGCTTGCAGCAGCATCATGCCGTGCGGTTTGAGCCGTTCGGCGCAGGCGCGGAAATAAGTGTCCAGATGGCGCTCGCCGACCGCTTCGATCATCTCGATCGACACCAGCTTGTCGTACTGGCCGCGCAGGTCGCGATAGTCCTCGCAGAGCACCGTCACCCGATCCTCCAGCCCCGCCTCCCGCACCCGTTCGCGGGCCATTTGGTATTGCTCCCGGGAAATGGTGGTGGTGGTGACGCGGCAGCCGTAATGCCGCGCGGCGTGCAAGGCGAAGCCACCCCAGCCGGAACCGATTTCCAGCAGGTGATCGTCCGGCCTGAGTTCCAGCTTGCGGCAAATCCGGTCGTTCTTGGCGATGGAGGCGTCCCGCAAGTCCGTGTCGGGCGTTGGGAACACCGCCGCCGAATACATCAGGGTGTCATCCAGAAACAGCCGGTAGAATTCGTTGCCGAGGTCGTAATGCGCGGCGATGTTGGCGCGGCTGCCGCGCCGGGTGTTGGCGCGGCGGAGGTTCAACAGCCGGAACAGCGGCATCATCAGCCGGGTCAGGCCCTTTTCCAAACCCAATAGCGCTTCCTGGTTGAGTACGAAGATGCGCACCAGGGTGGGTAAATCATCGCAGGACCATTCGCCGGCCATGTAACCCTCGCCGACCCCGACGCTGCCGCGCAGGGCCAGCCGGTGGTAGGCGTTGGGGTCATGGAGGGTGACGGTGGCGTGCAGCGGGCATTCGGCGCTGATTCGACCGAATTCATGGGTTTCGGCGGCGTCCACGATCGTGACGCAACCGTGTTTCAGTTTTTCCAGCCGCTGGAACACCGCGCGCCGCAACCAGCGGTCGCTCGAACGCACGCGCGCCGGCGCCGGCGGGGACAGTTCCAGGGTGGAGGACATCACCGATTCTTGGTGCATGAGTTCAGTTCTCCATGGGTTGACTGGAGGCCGGGGGGCGTGGGAAGAATGAAATTCGTTTCCACAGCAACCGCAGCGCCTCCCAGTAAATGGCGGCGAGCACCTTGAGGGTCATGAACGGGAAGCGGAGCAGAATTCCGGCCATGGTCCGCCCGTCCAGCGGCCGCCGGCGCAGGCTCAAGGTGGCGTCCAGCATCCGCGACTGGCCTTTGAAGACATCGAGATGCACGGCCAAATGAGGGCCTGGCGGCGTGGAGCGCCAGCCGTAGCGCAACGCCATCGGCAGAAACGGTGAGACATGCATGGCCTTGGAAAATTCGGCGCGTTGGTTGCCGCCGGTCTGGCCGGCCACATCCAGGACATAACCGATTTTCTCGCCCCACGGGGTGTTGGTGACTTCGGCGACCAGCAGGTCGAGTTCCGCGCCATCGGGCGTAAAACAATAATAGACGCTGATCGGGTTGATGCAGTAGCCGAAATAACGCAAATGGGTCAGCAAGCGGATCGGGCCGCGCGGCCGGCGCCCGGTTTGCCGTTCCGCCAGATCGCGCACGTAGGTATCCAGGGGGAGCGCGGGATCGCCGAAGTGATCCCGGCGGCGAAACCAGGCCAGAGCCGGGCGACGGGTGGACCATAGCCAGCGACCCTTGAAGACGGTGTCCAGCTCCGCCAGATCGAGATAGACCATGAACAGGTTGTAGCGGAACTCATGCCGGCGTGGAAAAAAACGGCGATGGCGGACGTGGCCGACGTACAGGCAACTGTGCGCGGCCGATGGGACCAGCGCGTTTTCTCCCTCCCAGAGGGAAGGAGTTGGCGCGGGGCGAGCATTCACGCCGCCACCGCCAGGCGGTCGAGCAGGCCGCGCGCCACCGCCAATCCGCTGTTCACCCCGTCCTCGTGGAAGCCGTAACTCCAGTACGCCCCGCAATACCAGGTGCGGTTGACCCCGCTGATCTCATCGCGCCGAGCCTGCGCCCGGACCCCGGCATCGGTGAACACCGGATGGTGATAGGTGGCGCGATAAAGAATCCGGGCCGGGTCGATGGCTTCGCTGGGGTTGAGGGTGACGCAGAAGGTCGCCGGCGCGTCCAGGTTTTGTAGAATGTTCATGTTATAAGTGACCGCGACGCGGGTTTGCGGTTGCGCCGCCAGATGATAGTTCCAGGCCGCCCACGCCAGCTTTCGGCGCGGCAGCAAGCGGGTATCGGTGTGCAACACCGCTTCATTCTCCTGATAGGGAATCGCGCTCAGAATCTCGCGCTCGCTCGGCGTGGGATCGGCCAGCAGGCGCAACGCCTGGTCGCTGTGGGTGGCGAAAACCACTTCGTCGAAACGCTCCACCGGCCCGTGCCGGGTTTTGATCTGGACGTGATTCGGCTGCCGGCGCACCCATTCCACCGGACAGTTCAGGCGGATGCGGTCGCGAAACGGCGCGGTCAGGGGACCGACGTAGTTGCGCGAGCCGCCCTGAATCACTCGCCATTGCGGGCGCTGGTTCACGCTTAACAAGCCGTGATTCTTGAAGAACTGCACGAAGAACCGCGCCGGCATCTCGCCCATCGCCCCCGGCTCCGCCGACCAGATCGCCGCCGCCATCGGGATGATGTACTGCTCGATGAATTCCCGGCTGTAGCGCTGTTCCCGTAGATAGTCGTTCAGGGAGATCTCGCCATCGCCCTCCAGCAGAGCCGGCGCCTCGCGGTTGAAGCGCAGGATATCGCGCAGCATCCGGTGGAACGAGGGGCGGAACAGGTTGAAGCGCTGGGCGAACAGGGTATTTAGATCCTGGCCGTTGTACTCCAGCCCGGTGCGCTCGCAGCGGACGCTGAAGCTCATCACCGTCGGCTGCGAGGGGACGCCCAGTTGGTCGAGGAGCTGGATGAAGTTGGGATAGGTCCAGTCGTTGTAGACGATGAAGCCGGTATCCACCGCGTAGGTTTTGTCCCAGAACTCCGTTTCGACCGTGTTGGTGTGACCGCCGATATAGTCGTTGGCTTCGAAAATCGTCAGGCGATGCTCGCGATGTAAATGCCAGGCGGCGGTCAAACCGCTGATGCCCGTGCCGATGATGGCGATGTTCATGGCTGCTCTCCGTTCATAGCCGGCTCTTGATCCTGCGAATCACGCTACCTAAAAGATGCGCCCGTTGGTAGATAAACTCGCCCATGGCGAAATAGTCGCGGTGGGGGTCCATCTCCCGTACCCGAACCGCTCCTGCAAAATATTAGGCAAAAATTATACAATACAGTTATTATTTGTACAATACTTGTCAAAAATATTCCAAGCAAGCGGAGGAACGCATCATGGCGGCGATTGCCCTGTTGACGGGAGCGAGCGGCGGGTTGGGTCAGGCATTGGCGCGGGAGCTGCGCCAGGAAGGTTGGACGGTGGCGTTGGCAGGTCGCGATTTGGAGCGGTTGCGCGCGGTTTACGGCGCGGAAGCGCCGTGCATCGCGGCGGACGTATCGACGCCGGAAGGCGCCCAGGCGGCCTTGGAGCAGTGTCAGGAACGGGCTGGGCTACCGACCGCGTTGGCGCATTGCGCCGGGACCACGCTGCTGTCGCCCCTGCATCGGACCTCGCCCGCGATGTACCGGACCTGCCTGGCGGCCAATCTGGATAGCGCCTTCTTCAACCTGGGCGCGTTCGTCGAGGCGTTGCGGCAAGCGCGGGAGCCGGGCGCGGCGGTGCTGGTGTCATCGGTGGTGGCGCGGATCGGCGTGAGCAATCACGAAGCCATCGCCGTCGCCAAGGCCGGCTGGATCACCGGGCAGGTATGGGCGGTGGACGGCGGATTTTCCAGCGTGCGGCCGTTGCTGAAGTAGCCTCTTTGGCGGTCGCTGGCCGTCCGTTCAGCAGAGAATTCCCCGAGCGTTCTCCCAGGATTCCGCGGATGTGGCAACATAACGTCAATTCCCTGTCTCGGTGAGCGGTATGCCCGATGTCCAACAACCTATTTGCGGTCGCTGCCGTTTCTATCATGTCACCTGGGACCGGCATTTCCCTCATGGCTGCCAGGCGTTCGGCTTCAAATCGAAGACGATGCCTTCCCTGACCGTTTATCAAAATTCCGGCCGGCATTGCCAGGCCTTCCAACCGAAGCTCCAAGGAGGTTCGCGATGAGCGGACACCACCATGGAACATAAGGCTTCCGGGCATCCCCAGGCGTTGCCCCGGACTCAAGCGGAGGCGTCCCTTTTGGGGTTAACTTGCCATGGAAGAATTTTTTTACTCCTTGTATCCGTAATGGAGATGAGCTGGGGCCAATCCGCTTCCAAGCGGCCGGTGTCAATACCAAGCGAAGGATAATATCGAAATGACTTATCACGTCACGCTCCAACCGAGCGGTCATGGATTCCTGGTCGCGGAGCACGAGTCGGTGTTGGACGCCGCCCTGCGCGAGAAGGGCAGCGTGCTGCCCTACGGGTGCCGCAACGGGACCTGCGGTTCCTGCATGGGCGCGATCGTGTCCGGCGCGGTCGTTTATCCCGATGGCCGACCGCCGGCGCTGAGCGAACGCGAAGAGGCCGAGGGCAAGGCGCTGTTATGCCAGGCCCGGCCGCGCTCGGACTTGGTGATCGAGGCGCGCGAAGTCAAAAGCGGCCAGGATCTTCCGGTTAAGATTCTGCCGTGCCGGGTGGAGCGGCGGGAGTTGCTGGCCCCGGACGTGATGCGGTTGTACCTCAAGCCGCCGAGCAGCGAACGCCTGCAATTCCTGGCCGGACAATACGTGGATATCCTGCTGGCCGACGGCCGACGGCGCGGCTTCTCGCTGGCCAACGCGCCCCACGCCGACGAGGCGCTGGAACTGCACGTGCGCCACGTGCCCGGCGGCTTTTTCACCGACTATGTGTTCAACAAAATGAAGGACAAGGCCCTGCTGCGCTTCCAGGGGCCGCTGGGGACATTTTTCCTGCGCGAGGAGTCTTCGCGGCCGATCGTGTTGATGGGCGGGGGCACCGGGTTCGCGCCGCTCAAGGGGATGCTGGAACACGCCTTCCACATCGGGCTGGATCGGTCGCTGCATCTGTACTGGGGGGCGCGGGCCAGGATCGACCTGTATCTGGATGAGTTGCCGCGCCAGTGGGAAAAGGAGCGGGCGAATTTCCGCTATACCCCGGTGCTGTCGGAGCCGCGCCCGGAGGATGACTGGACCGGTCGCACCGGCTGGGTGCATGAGGCGGTCGCCGCCGATTATCCCGATCTCAGCGGGTATGAAGTCTACATGAGCGGTCCGCCGCCGATGATCGACGCGGCGAAATCAACATTCGCCGCGCGGGGCTTGCCGGAAGATCAGTTGTTTTATGATTCGTTTGATTATTCAGCGCGATGAAAGGGTTGCGCCGATCTTGCAACGAGACGGCGCAATCCGTCGCGCAACTTGCCGAAGCTGGGCGATTGGTTCCTTTCCAAGTCCATGAACGGCGCGATTTTTTCAGCCCATTCGTATTTCACCTGGCCCGGCAACGGCCAACCGGCCTTTTTGATCGCCGTCGAGCCGCCTGGATAAATGGCGTCGGCGAGCAGTTCCCAGGTATCACAAGCGCTATCCTGAACATAACCACCCAATAGGCCCCGTTTGGCGCGCGGATAGGCTGTCAGCAGGGCTTGCCGGTCGCCGAGATACCAAGCCTCCATTTCCTCGATAGCCAATCGAAATAAGGTGTTAGGTATCCGAGGAAGGCAGGCGTCGGCAACGCTCTTTAATTCGCGCAGAAATTCGGCGCAGTCGCGTTTATCCGCATCGAGGACTACCACGACCGCATCGATGCCAGGCGTTTTACCATAGCCGCGCAACAGTCTCGGTAGTTGCTCCAGCAGAATTCGTTTGGCCGGGTCGACTTTGGTGGCCAGCCCCCGAGGGATACGGCCGATGCCCTTGTAGGCATGCAGGCGCCAAGTATGGGGTTTGCCCTGTGATCCGAGTACTTGGGGTAACAGGATTTCCAGTAGTTTTTCCCCCGAACGATCCTCCACGAGAATCTCGATGTGCATGCTCACCTCGCATCGAGATAATCGCTGTACCACAATCCGCCCAATGGTAAGCCTTCCGCCACCAGATTCCTCACGTCTTCCAATTCGGAAACCCGGCGTATCGTGGCGTAGCCATCCCGACCTTTTTCCAGAATCCATACTTCTTCAGGCGCCAGGGCATCGACAAAGTACGGTTGATGGGTGGTCACAAAGATCTGCGAGGCATTCTTCTTGCCGGTCGCATGGGAACGGAATTCCTGGGCCAACGCCTCCAGCAGTTTGTGATAAAGGCCATTTTCCGGTTCCTCAATGCAAATGAACGGTGGCGGGTCGGGGTCTTCCAGGAGTAACAAGTAGGCAAAAGCTTTCAGCGTGCCATCCGACATCTGCTGGGCGAAGAACGGATCTTCGAAAGCGCCGTCGTTGAAACGCAGCAGCACGCGCCTATCCTCGGTTACATGAGTATCGATGTTGGCGATCCCTGGGATTTTGGCCGCGATGCGTTCCAGGATGGCCTTGAATCGCGCTTTGTGCTCTCGTTCCATGAACTGGACGACGTTACCGATGTTGTCGCCATGCACGTTCAAGTGCTTTTGGGGGCCGGCGCTGGGCAGACCGCGCGCTGCGTCCGGGTAGAAGTAGGAGAGGTACCAGCCTTTCAGGAAATCGCGGAAGCGTTTGATCCGTGGATGCACCTTGAGCGTACCCAAAGTAGCAATGCCGAGCTGGCGCGGATCGGTCAGTTCAACCGTCTCCCGCACACGATCCTCCTCGCTCTCTGGCTTTGCATCGGCCTCAACCGCATCCTCGCCCGCCCAAGCCATGCCCCGGCCGTGATGAAGGCGCAAAAAAGGGTATGGTCGACCGTGTTTTTGCCCTTTGCGACGCTGTTTCAACACCTCGGATTCGACAAATGGCCTTCCCAGGGAATCCAGCGTGATCGCCAGTTCGTAGGTTATGGGTCGTTCGTTAGGCGCTTCGCGGTAGTAAATCTCAAACCGGATCGGCTCGTTCGCTCCCATCGAAAGCAGTCGTTCAAACCCCCCGCGTTGCTTTTGGTCGCAAGCGGTTTCCACATCTAGGGTCAGGCAATCGGCGACGAAACCGAAAGCATCGAACAGCGTGCTTTTTCCTGCCCCGTTTTTGCCGATCACCACGGTGAATGGGGTCAGCGGATCACCTTTTTGTTGGCCAGAAAGCTTTCCAAGTGTTATATCCCGTAGCGCGCGGTAATTCTGTACGCGAAACCCCTCAATCAAAGCCATGGACTGAATCCTCCAACCATGTTTTACGCGATAGCGCCCCCAGGCGACTTGTAGGTTGGGTTAGGCCGTAGGCCGTAACCCAACATTTTGATTAGGTTGGATTAAGCGCCGCGCGCTAACCCAACCTGCATCCATGATCGGCTTAGGGTTGCTATATCCGGGCTATATGGGTGACTGAGTTACGACGGTAGGGGTTGATTCATCTCAAAAGCGCGTCGGTGGGCGCTTCCAGCCGCCCGCCGACGAAAGGACTGGAAGTTTAGGTTGTCGTCGTTGCCGTCGTGGGCGACGGCTCCGGACCCTGCAACCGTTGCGCCGCTTCCGGAGCGGGCAGCGTGACGCCTTGCTTCTCCTCCGGCTTGCCGACCAGTAACCG
>Ga0114946_10002672_pt1 | contig 12178 bp, 12 predicted proteins | sample WalLakDeSediment_FD_88676 | JGI IMG/M metagenome (GOLD analysis project Ga0114946, IMG submission 88676) | Lake sediment microbial communities from Walker lake, Nevada to study Microbial Dark Matter (Phase II) - Walker Lake 11/02/13 Deep Sediment | ecosystem: Environmental > Aquatic >...
GCCACTGCATGACGTGCCCCATCTCACGAGATGCTCTCGGCTGAGGTGAAGCGCGCCGGGCAGAGGTTCGCCTGTTCCGGTATATAGATACGTGGGTGCAGTGCCGTACGGATCCAGACGGGAGGGCGCGGGTCATGGGACGGATACTCGTAGCCAGGGGGGTCGCGCCGGTCCTGATTCTCGCATTGGCGATAGGTGTCGCCGCCGGGATCAGCGGTTGTTCAGGCCGTACGGACGATGGGCGGCCGACGGTGAAGATAGGCGTGCATACGACTTTGACCGGTGGGCTCGCCAGTTCCGGCTCCGCCATGGTCGGGGCTCTCGAGCTTGCGGCTGAGGACCTGTCCGGCTTCGAGATCGATGGCGTCTCTTATGAGATCGAACTCGTCATCCTTGACGACCAGGGGGATCCATCTCAGGCGCCGGTCGTGGCGGCGAATCTCGTCGATGCCGGTGTTGTCGGCGTGATAGGACCGCTGACGTCAGGCTCCACGAACGCGGCCCTGCCGATCTACGAACCCGCTGGAATACCGGTGATCTCCGGCTCGGCGACGATGGCCGATATCACCGAGGCCGGCTTCGAGAACTTCTTCCGGACCTGCTTGCGGGATGATCTTCAGGGCAAGGCTCTTGCCGAATGGGCAGTCGAGCTTGGTTTCGGCAAGGTCGTCGTCATGGACGACCAGAGTGACTACGCAGTCGGGTTGGGCAACGAGGTCCAGACCGGGCTCGAAGCTTCGAACGTCGAGGTATTCCGCCTGAGGACACAGGAGGGAGACGTCGACTTCTCGGCCCAGACGGAGGAGATCCGCTCGTTCGAGCCCGATGCGGTCATCTATACCGGCTACCATCGCGAAGCAGGGCTTCTCCGCAAGCAGTTGGTCGAAGCCGGTCTCGGGGGCATTCGATTCATGGGTGGTGATGGGATCAGGTCCGATGAGATCGCGGACGACGCAGGCGGCTCCGCCAACGCCCGCGACCTGCTGTGCACCTTTGGGGGGTTCAGTTCCCTACAGATGCCGGGTTATGCGGATTTCGCCGTGCGATTCCATGAGGCGACGGGTGTTGACGCGGGTCCGTACGCTGAGAACAACTACGACGCTTTGGGTGCGCTGGTGCAGGCGATGGTGGCAGCTCAGTCGACAGAGGGGGCCGATGTCATCGCAGCGCTGTTCGACGTGGAGCACGATGGAGTGATGGGCGTTCTGCGCTTCGACGACAAGGGCGACCTGACGACACCTGACGATGCAGGCACGGGACTCATACCGCGCTTCCGATTCGATGGCGAGACCTGGGTTCTTCTGCAGTGATCGGGCGCGTCAGTCGCGAGGATCCATGCGTGCGAGGATCGCAGAGAACCCGTGCTCGCGAGCGATGGTTAAGGATGCGCAATAAAGTGGTATCATGGGTGATAGTATTCGCTGTAGCCGAGGTCGCGAACGCACATGAAGCCGCATCTCGATAGCCCTGGCGCCGTGGACGCCCACGATTCCGGCCTGCCCTCCTCGGGAGGTATGTTTCTCTCGAGCAGGCCCTTCCTCATCGGTCTTGCCGTCACGGCTCTCTCCATCGCGATAGCATGGGTCGCTGCCTACCAGGCTTTCGACGGAGGCCCAACGCGGGTGGGCGCCTCAACGCCATCCGCAGGCTCCGTTGCCGAACCCTCGCAGAGTGAGCGTGTCGCGCTTGCTCGTGGGTCAGTGTCGGAAGGCATCGACCTGCTCTACGCGGAGCTCCCGCTCCAGATGTCCGATGAGGAGTGGAGGCGTGACGTTTCGTCCGCGTCCACGAGGCTCGAGACCGGCGCTGAGGAGCTCGCGACACTTCTTGCGGACGAGTCGGGGACCGTGGAAGTCCAGAGCATCCTCCTCGAGATGTCCAAGGCGGCTGATGATCTCTGCAGCGCGGTCCAAGCCCAGAGCCCCGAAGCGGCCCGGAGCGCCCTGGAGCGGATGGACAGCTGTGTACAGGCGTGGGAAGCGCACCTGCCGGGGGATGACGCCGAGTAGCGCTGCCGCGTCCCCGCTCTCATGCGTTTCGTCCTTCCATCCGTGACCCGCGGAAACTTCGTTCTATTCGTCCTCCCCGTTCACCCCTCCGTCCTTTCGCATCACTATTCGTCATTCTGCGACGCGCATCGTCATTCGCATCTTCAATCCATCCCCTGAACGTGAATGAATGAGTTGAGAGCTTCTTGTTGCTCTCGGGTGCGTGGTTGGTGTGGTGCAAGGCCCCGGGGTTCCGACCTGACAGACAGACGGTGACTGCGAGCAAGAGGTCGGGGCACGGAAGGAGGGTCTCAGATGAACTTTCGACGCAAAAGCAGCATCGTGTTCCGGCAGATTGCGGCGCTCGTTGCGCTCGCGATGCTCGTGATGGCCGCACCGGTTGCATACGCGTCAGGGTCTGTCGGGGTCACGACGTGCGTGTCGCTCACATCCGCGGGCGGCTCGACCAACGCCGCGTCAGCCTCGATCAGCGCAGATGGTCGCTTCGTGGCGTTCCTGTCGACCTCGTCTGAGATCGCAGCGGGTGACAAGAACTCGCATGCGGACGTGTTCGTCCTCGATCGCCAGAGCGGCGAGACCGCTCTCGTCTCCGTAGCCTCGGACGGGGTCGGCGGCGACAACGAGAGTGCTAGCCCCTCGATCAGCGGTGACGGTCGCTACGTAGTCTTCCACTCCTCGGCTACCAATCTCGTGCCGGGCGACACGAACGGGCAGTGCGATGTGTTCGCGCACGACCGTCAGACCGGCGTGACGAGCAGGGTCTCTGTCGCCTCCGATGGTACGGAAGCCAATCGCAGAAGCTATGCGCCGTCCATCTCGGCCAACGGACGCTATGTCGCGTTCCAGTCGGCGGCTTCCAACCTGGTACCCGGTACAACCAACGAGGCCCGCGACATCTTCGTCCATGATCTCCAGACTGGCGAGACGACCAGGGTCTCCGTGGCGTCGGACGGCACCGAGGGCGACAACCGCAGCCAGCGGCCCTCGATCAGCGGTGACGGCCGCTACGTGGCATTCCACTCCTCGGCGACGAACCTCGTCCCGGACGACACGAACGGTCACTCCGACGTGTTCGTGCACGACCGTCAGACCGGAAGAACGATTAGGGTCTCTGTGGCGTCCGACGGGACTCAGACACGAGGAGAGCGGGGGAGTTATCACCCGTCGATCAGTGCTGACGGGAAGTACGTCGCGTTCCACTCCTGGGCCCCGAACCTGGTGGCAGGCGACAGCAACAGGACCGCCGACGTCTTCGTCCACGAGCTGCGCAGGGGAGTCACGACACGCGTTTCGATCTCCTCGCTAGGCGCGCAGGGCAACGCCCAGAGCGAGGCCCCGGCCATTAGCGCAGACGGCCTCTTCGTCACGTTCGACTCTGACGCTACGAACCTCATCCCGAACGACCGCAACGGGGTCGGGGACGTCTTCCTGCACGATCTCAAGTCCGGCGAGACCAACCGTATCTCGGAGGCCACCGGCGGCAAGGAGGGCAACGGTCACAGCAGGCTGCCCTCGATCAGCGCCGATGGCCGGATCGTCGCGTTCGAGTCTGCTGCAACGACCATCGTGCACAAGGACCTTGATGACACCACGTCCGACATCTACGTCCACGAACGCAACGCGTACGTCGACCCGCGCGTTTCCGTTACCCACACGGTCCCGATCCAGCGAGTCGAAGGGCGCACCCGCTTCGAGACTGCAGCCGAGGCCTACAAGGTCGCCTATCCGAACGGGCTGGACCCGGCCGGTCATCGCACCGTCGTCATCGTATCGGGCCGCATGTGGCAGTTCGCGCTTATCGCAAGTTCGCTTGCAGGAGCACTTGACGGACCTGTCCTGCTGACGAACCCGAATCACGTGCCGAATGCGACTATGGCTGAGATCGCGCGGCTCGGCGCAGTCAAAGCGATAGTCATCGGATGCGAGGAAAGCGTGCATCTCACCGTCGATAGGCAGCTCGAGAAGGCTCTCGGCGAGGGAAATGTCGAGCGTATCTGCGGCTCGTCCGACATCGATGTGGCAGACAGGGTGGCTGCGCGTGTCATCGCACTGCAGGACGGCAAGTGGGACGGCAAGGCGTTCGTAGTTCCCGGTGGCGTCCACTATGACGTACCCGCAGCATTCGCCGTAGCACCCGTAGCGTCCGCACAATCGTGGCCGATCTACTTCGTGAGTCCCGAGAAGGGGCTGCTTCCCAAGACGCGGGCTGCGATGTATGCGGTCAAGGACGTTGTCCTGGTGGGTGGCGAGGAGTGTGTCTCCTCTGAGATCGAGGCGTACTTCAAGATGATGTACGGCCCCGAGCACGTGGAGCGCATCGCCGACGACGTCGAGTGCTGTGCCGCAGCGACAGTCGCCATCGCCGAGTGGGCGATGGCGAACACCGAGATGTCCTGGGACGGCGTGGCCGTCATGACCCCGGACAGGTCGGGTCACGTCTTGGCCGCCGGCGTGATGCAGGGCAAGGCCGGCTCCTTCGTTCTCTTCTCGGAGAAGGATAAGCTCAACGCGTGTGCTGTAAAGGCACTCCGCGACAACGAGTCCGAGATCGACCACGTGAGGTTCGTGGGCGAGCGTCCCGCCAAGCGCGGTCCCGAGCAGGCACTCCACTTCGACGGAGTGGGCTATATCCGCTCCGTACCTGCGTTGGACTCGTGAGCGAGTAGCCGTACGGCCTCTCAGTCAGCGTTTCTGTGGGGCGGCTCTCTACGACGGCACGAGCGTGTTCGCGAACACGAGCCACGCGAGCAGCGACTTGGCTGTGAGGCTCAACAGCACGTATGCCTTCTCGCCGAACAAGTAGTCACGCCACGGGCCTATCTGCTTGTACTGCAGCACCTGGTTGATGGCGAAGCTGTTGAAGAAGACGAACATCGACACGAAGATCCAGTAGACGAAGCTTGGCGGGTTCGCCTCAGAGCCCGGGCTCCATATGTAGTAGCCGATGGCAAGCCAGGGAACGATTCCGGTGATGCACCCGAAGATGAAGGGCATCCAGTTCGGCCTACCCGGCTCCTCGTAGTGCTCCATGAGGAGTCCGAACAGGATCATCGACGCGTTGACGCCGAAGATCGCGATGAGTGCCGCGATGTCGAAGATGCCCGGCAGCAGCGCGATGAGCACGACCATGAGCGATGAGCTGACCGAGTACTCGATCCAGCGCGCGTAGTTCCGGTTGCGCTTGAGGTTCTTCACGTACCAGGGGTATACGCCTGGCGACGCGATGGTGAAGTGTGCGAGCGCGGAGAGGAAGATGAACGTCGCGACTGCGATGCCGAGCGGGATCTCGAAGACCGTCTCCGGCACTCCGGGTGGTGTGCCGGGAGGCCCCTGGAGGAACCCTGCGGTTACCGGCAGTGCGAAGTCGTTCGCAAGCGCGACGATCGCCACACCCTGGACGAAATGGAAGAAGCCCATCACCAGGTTGTACACACGCAGACGCCCGAACTTTGCTTCCTCGGCCACTTCTGGCACCCCTCTCATCCGAATTACGACGTCCTGTCCCGCGCTGCAGATCTGCGTTCATCGAGCGCTTTGTCATACGCACCGGGTAACGGGCAGGTGTTAGGCCCCTCGACCAGCGCACGGCACTCGCGGTCTATACCCTTCAGGGTACCCTCGAAGACGAAGTGGTGGAAGGGGAGCACGAAGTACCAGTATGCACGCCCCAGCACACCCTTCGCGTCGAAGATCGCTGTCTGCCTCACCAGGGCACCTTCTGCGTCAGGCTCGATCTCGTATTGGAGCCAGCCCGCACCCGGTATCCGCATCTCCGCATGCAGGCGGAGCAGGCGCGGAGGTCTCACGGTCTCGACACGCCACCATTCGAGATGGTCGCCCTCCACGAGTGCGTACTGGTCGCGCCGGCCGCGTCTATGGCCCGGGCCGCCGAAGAGGATGTCGACAAAGCCCCGGATGTCCCAGAGTGTATCGAATGCGTACCAGCCTCGCTCTCCGCCGATACACGCGATCGGGTCGAACGCTGCCTCGGGTGGGCAGTGCGCGTGGATGGTGCGGGAGTCTACGTAGCGGCCCTCGCGAAGGAGGGAGGCGGGTGTCGCCTGGCCCCGCAGCTCCTCCGACCACCGGATCTCAGCGAACGCCACATCCTCCTCGGCGAACGCGCGGTTGACCGCCTCGGTTGCGCCTACCGGACTGATCGAAGGGAAGTCGCGGGCCGCGTCGTCGTTGGAGACCACGGTCGGAAAGCGCAGCGACTCGGCCAGCTGTCGGCCCACCGTCGCCTCACGCGGGGTGAAGAGGTAGAGCCACCAGCCGGAGAGACCCGGTGAGAGGACCGGGACCGGGATGATCAGGCGGCGAAGCCCCCGTTGGCCGGCGTAGAGCCGCAGCAGGTCGCCATAGGAGACGAGCTCGGTGCCGCCGATCTCGTAGATGGTGTGTGGCTCGGCTCGGGACGGCAAGTCGATCGCGGCGGTCAGATAGGCGAGCACGTCGGCGATCGCTATCGGTTGCGCCGGCATCCGCACCCATTTGGGGGTGGTCATCACCGGCAGCTTCTCGACCAGGTTGCGGATCATCTCCCATGAGGTCGAGCCGGTGCCTATCACGATCGATGCCCTGAACTCGATGACCGGTACGCCGGTCGACGCCAGGACGCGGCCGACCTCCTGGCGGCTCGACAGGTGGTCGGAGAGGACCGCGGACGCATCTCCGAGCCCGCCGAGGTAGACGATCCGGCGAACTCCGGCATCGCGTGCGGCCTCGGCGAAGATCAGGGCCGCCTTCCGGTCCCGCTCCTCATAGCCCGCGCCTCCACCGAGAGTGTGCACGAGATAGAAGGCGGTGGTGACGTCGTGCATCGAAGCGCGGACTGCATCGCTATCGAGGGCGTCGGCTCGTACGAGTTCGACACGCGCCGGTGGTCGGGCCTTCTCGGGAGAGCGAGCGGAGGCACGCAAACGGTAGCCGGCGGATGCCAGGGCGGTAAGCAGCCGCGCACCTATGTAGCCGTTCGCCGCGCTGACAAGCACGAGCTGGTCGGTGCTCGCTTCCGGATCCATGGGCCCCCTCGGAATGACACGTTCTGGAAGATGTATACCCCACGCACGGCTACGGTGGTCGATAATGAGTACCGACGTTCCTCGTCGTTCCACGTGTGCGGCAAATGATACAGACGAAGGGCTGGCTCGCATGGGCGACATGCACGGCAAGACCGCACTGGTGACCGGAGCGAGCGGCGGCATCGGGTTCGTGGCTGCCCGCGACCTTGCGCGTGCCGGATCCCGGGTGATCATGCTCGTACGCAGTGAGGAGCGGGGAGAGGCGGCCCGGCGTCGCATCTCCGAGGAGACGGGGAGCGAGAACACCGAGCTGCTTCTGGCGGATCTCGCCGACCTCGAGGCGGTGCGCTCGGCCGCTGAAGCGTTCGCTCGTTCGCACGATCGTCTCGACGTGCTGATCGCCAACGCCGGTGGCATCGATTCCGAGCGGCGGCTCACCGTCGATGGCAACGAGCGCACCTTCCAGGTCAACCACCTCGCGCACTTCATGCTGTGCCAGCTGCTCGAACCGCTGCTGATCGAATCAGCGCCCGCCCGGGTGATCACGGTCTCGAGCGACGCACACTGGGCCGCATGGCGTGGCATCCGCTTCGATGACCTGACGTTCGAGCGAGGCTGGAGCCCGTTTGGCGCCTACGCTCACTCCAAGCTCGCCAACATCATGTTCTGCTACGAGCACGCACGGCGCGTTGCGGGCACCGGTATCGTGAGCATGGCGGCACATCCCGGACTCGTGCGGACGGGATTCGGCGCGGCGGGCTACGGCGCGTACGGGCGCTTCATCGAGACCGTGAGCCCTCTGATTGCGGGCACGGCCGAGGAGGGTGCCGAGACCGTCACGTGGCTCGCGTCCTCCGCTGACATCTCCGAAGCCGGCGGGAGGTACTTCCACCGGCGGCGCAAGCATCGCTCGTCACCTGCGAGCCACAGCGTCGCGGCTCAGCGGGCCCTGTGGGAGGTGAGCGAGCGGCTGACGCGCGGGGAGGACTAGCGCAGAGGTGTGAACGGCGGGCCGAAACGGACGTCCAACGGGTATACGGCGTATCGGACCGCCGTGTGTCATAAGGGGGGTGGGCCTCATGGTTCCGCGCAGAGTGGCCGGGTCGGTTCTCATCATCGCGCTCCTCGGGGCACTCGGTCTTGCGCTCGCAGCGTGCCGTTCGAGCGGAGGCGACGTCGTTGTCACCGATGCTGACGCAGGCGAATTGGTGACGCTCGATGCCGGTCAGAAGCTCGTCGTGCGCCTGGAGTCGAATCCGAGTACTGGCTACACATGGGAGGTGGTCGGGGTCCCCCGTGTGCTGGAGGGTCCGGCTGCGCCGATCCACGAGCAGAACTCGGAGGCGGAAGGAGTCGTCGGCGCTGCCGGCACGGATGTCTTCACGTTTACTGCTTCTCAAGACACCGGTGAGGGCACGCTCGTGCTCGCCTACCGGCGTCCGTGGGAGAAGGACGTCCCCGCCGAGGCGGAGTTCGTGCTCGAGGTCATCGTTCGCTAGCCGGCTCGGCTCAAGGCGGGGCGCGGGTCCCCGGCGTCCGTCTGGGTATCTACACGGCAGCGCGCTTGCGCGTGTCCATCACCTCTGCCCGGAAGAGAGACCACGTGGCCCGCGAAACCGCATCCATCCGCATGTTCGGTCTGCTCCACTCGCTGCGGCAGGAGCGCGAGCTTCCTTCCGTCGTCGAACTCGAGGTGCCGCCCGAGGGCGTCTCGGCGCGCCGGATCGCCGTCGAACTCGACCTGCCCGTCGACGAGATCGAAGGCGTCTTCATCAACCACGTGGTGCAGAGTCTCGACGGCCTGATCAGGGCGGGGGACCGCGTGGCGTTCGTCCCGCCCGGCACACCCGGGCCACATCGGTTCATGCTCGGCCTGTACCGGGCGGGGAAGGCTGGTTCGGAGAGCCCCGAGTGACTCAGCGGGCCATCGGCAGGCGGAAGCTGACCGTGGCACCGGTGCCCGGCTCGCTCTCTGCGAACACCTCACCCCCGTGGTCCTCGACGATCCTCCGGCTGATGGACAGTCCGAGTCCCGCGCCGCCGGTGGAGCTGACGCGAGCGGAGTCCGCCCGGTAGAAGCGGTCGAAGATGTGCGGCAGGCTCTCGGCGTCGATCCCCTCACCCGTATCCCTGACACGCACCTCGGCGAATGCGGGACCCGCTACGACCTCAACGTCGATGTGGCCGGCCTGCGTGTGGCGCACGGCGTTGCCGAGCAGGTTGCGCAGCACCTGCGAAAGCCGACCCTCGTCTCCGATCACAACAACGGGTCCGTTCGGAGCGAACGCGCGAACGTCGACCGTCGTGTCTGCGAGCACGCTCGCCCGTGCTACCTCGGTGGCCGCAAGAGCCGCCATGTCGAGAGGCCGCATGTCGTAGCTGAGCTGACCGGCCTCGGCCACGGCGAGCTCCTGCAGGTCGTTCACGATGCGAGTGAGGTGCACGAGGTCATCGACGAGCGAGTCGAGACGGGCAGGCTCGACCGGCAAGACGCCCTCGGCCATGCCCTCGGCCTGGGCACGAGCCGCTGCCAGGGGGTTGCGGATCTCGTGGGCGACATCGGCCACCATGCGCCGTCGCAGCTCCTCGGCCTCCTGAAGCGAGCGCGCCATCGTGTTGAAGCTCTCGCCAAGGGTGACGATCTCTCCGGGGCCTCCGACCTCGACCCTGTGAGTCAGGTCCCCGGCCGCCAACACCGCGGCGCCGTCCTCGAGGCGCCTCAGAGGGTCGCTCAGGGCGCGGGCAAGGAGGAATGCGGCGATGGCGGCGAACACCGCTGCTACGAGGGCGCCGAGCAGTACGCCCCGGTCGACGCTCGCCAGGAATGCTTGTTCGGCGGCACCGAGCACAGCCGCGCGCCCGGTCCCCATCATGCCCGCGCCCCGGTGTGTCGGCAGCGTTTGAGAGTACGCGTTGAGCGCGCGCAGGAAGACTTCACGGGTGACCAGGCTCACGGTGAGCACCGAGCCGAGGCCCACGGTGAGTGTCCCGAGGAAGATGCGCCAGAAGAGTCCGGAGCGCGCCACGGCTCAGCCCTCGACCTTGTAGCCGACACCGATGACGGTGCGGACGTGGCGTGGTGCTCGGGGATCCTCGCCGAGCTTGCGGCGGATATTCTTGATGTGTGCGTCGATGGTGCGTTCGTACCCCTCGAAGGCCTCGCCCGAGACGATCTCGAGGAGCTGCCCTCGTGTGTAGACGCGCCCGGGGTGCGACGCCATGGCTGCGAGCAGGTCGAACTCGGAGCGGGTGAGGTCGACCGGGCGGCCCTCGACGTGGACCAGCCTGCGCTCAGGGTCGACTTCCAGGTCGCCGACGACGAGCTTGGCGAGGGCGTCGGTACGCGAGGCACGTTCGAGCCGACGAAGGACGGCCTTCACGCGCGCCACCACCTCGCGGGGGCTGAACGGCTTCGTCACGTAGTCGTCCGCCCCCACCTCGAGTCCGATGAGACGGTCGATCTCGTCGCTGCGCGCTGTCACGAGGATCACCGGGATGTCGAGGTTCTGGAAGCGCCGCGTGAGGTCGATGCCGTCGATGCCCGGCAGCATGACGTCAACGAGCGCGAGGTCCGGGTGGTGCCCCTCGGCGAGCTCCAGCCCCTCCATGCCGTCGGCGGCGGTAAGCGTCGAGAAGCCCTCGGCCCGCAGGTACTCCGAGAGCACGTCCACGATCTTCTCGTTGTCGTCGATCACCAGAATGGTCCTCACGGGACCCTCCTCGTCCGACCGCCTGTCGAGTATGACACGCCGAGGAGGCGGGTCACGAGGACCCGCCTCCCGTAGTGATGCCTGCCAGGTGCCGGGCTACTGGCCGTTGGGGCAGGAGCCGCACGAGCCGCCGCCCCCGCCGCGTCCGCCGCCCATGCCACGACCGCCATCGCCGTTGCTTCCGCCGCCCGGGCCGCCTGCGCCGCAACCGTTGCTGCCGGTCTCGGTCGAGGTGATCCGGTCAGACAGGCGGGTGCTCATGCGCTCGAGCATCTCGTCTGCCTGCTCCTGGGTGATGGTGCCGTTCGCGACCAGCTCATCGAGCGCGGCCTTGCGTGCATCGAGAGCCGCTTCTACGACCGCGTCGGCCTCTACGTCCTTGGAAGCCGCGATGTCGGCGATGCTCCGGCCCCCGGCGCGCTGCTCCGCCACCTCTTCGGTGGAAAGGCCGGTGAGATCGGCCACGATGTCGAGCAGGCGCCCGCCTGCGTCACGCATCATCGGTCCGAGCTTGACGGCCGAGCCGTTGCAGACCGCACTCTCAGCGCCGCGGCTCTGCAGGGGTGCTTCGGTCGACCGGGCGGCGAACGCTCCCGACATCTGGCCGATGACCAGACCGGCGACGAGCGTGGCCGCTGCGATCGAAATCACACGCTTGGTGTTCACGTTACGAGCCTCCTCTGTACGGGGGTGCGAACTTACACGCTCATCATCCTGTCCGCGTGTGAATTCGCCGTGAACGCCGTGCGCGCGATCGGTGTGCGGCTCTCGCGGTGCCGACCTACGCTTAGGCTAGGCCCCGCCGGGGTTCGCGCCGAGCCGCGAGAATTCCTCCTCGGCTACTTCCTTGAGGACTTTGGCGCGTGCGATGGGATCGAGGCTGTCGAGCTCGGCTCGCACCGCCGCCTCGGCCGCATCGATCCTGTCGCCCCGCCACTCGAACAGGGCGGTGACAAGAAGAGCGATGCCTCCGGAGAGGAGGATCGAGGGCAGCACCCACGACCAGAAGTCACGCTTGTTGCCGAGCAGGTTTACAATCGCCGCGACGATGCCCGCACCTACCAGAACCGCGCCGGCTGCAGTCTCGGTCGTCTGCGTTGACGGCAGCTCCAGGTCCTCGCGCCAAGCGTCGATGCGCTCGCGCACCTCGGGCACTCGCTCGCGGATATCGCTCACACGTCCCTTGATGTCATCGATGTTCATGGTTGGACTCCGTTCATTCGGAGGTACTGGCGTCTGGGTAGGTTCTTCCCAATCGACGCCGGTTGAAGCGGGTGCAAACGCCGTTCGAGCACCCGGACAGCATCCGTGATACACTACGTCAGCTAACCCAAGACCCGGTTGTCCTGTGCCGCCCGATGCGGCCCGCTCAGAGGATCAGCTGCGTCTGCCACGCAGTGCGACCCTCAAGAGGCGCACGGTACAGGAGAACAGA
>Ga0114946_10002673_pt1 | contig 12175 bp, 3 predicted proteins | sample WalLakDeSediment_FD_88676 | JGI IMG/M metagenome (GOLD analysis project Ga0114946, IMG submission 88676) | Lake sediment microbial communities from Walker lake, Nevada to study Microbial Dark Matter (Phase II) - Walker Lake 11/02/13 Deep Sediment | ecosystem: Environmental > Aquatic > Freshwater...
AGGAACTCGTTGACCGCCCAGACGACGTAGTCCTCGAACTCCGGTGTCCAGGCGTGGCGGCCGGTGCCGGCATGGGTGTCGTGGTTGTAGTCGCGGAAGGCGGGGCCGGGATAGGCGTAGGAGGCGTCGGCGTAGAGGATGCAGCGGCCCCACCTGGCCCGGCACTGCGGAGCCATCGCCGCGGCATGCTCCCAGCTCCGAGGCTCGAGCCGAAAATCGTCCCCCTGGATGGGGTCGGATGGATCGGTCTTCATGTTGAACCCGCCGAAGCTGTCGCACGAGCCGAAGGTCACGCCCCCGGTTACCATCTGCTTCCGCCAGTCGGCCGGCTCGGGCTTGGCCGGCGTGGGCAGGAGGACGAAATGAAACGTCCGGCCGGCGGCGGGAATCGTCGTCGCCTCGCGGATCACGTTCATCCGGAAGACGACCGCATCCTTCTCCCGCAAGATCTCCTGGGCAGGATTCGGCCCGTCCACCGTCCAGCCCCGGTCGTTCTCGGCTCCGAAATAGAGCCCAACGTCGTCGGCGCCGACCCAGATGTGGGGCATGAAGTTGGTCACGCCGTCGGCACGGCCGAACGACGGATGGGGCTGGTCGCTGCTTCGCCACACGCTGCCCTCGCCGGCGGGGAGCATCGTGGCGATCCAGGAGTTGCGAAAGTCGTTGCCGCCTCCGTTGGCGAGCAACTGGGTGGCCTCGGCCGCGACCAGCGGCACGTCGATGTCGAGTTCGTCGAGGGCGGCCTCGGCGCCCGAGGCCGGCTTGAGCGTGACGGTGCAATAGAGGAGCCCGTCGAACTCGAGCCAGGCGTCGATTTCGGCCTTGATGCCGGCGCCGGCAAGAGCGGCCGTCCATTCGACGCGGTCGTCGGCCGTCGCCCCGAGCGTCATGCCCTCTCCCGCGAGCACCGCGTCGCCGCCGGGGCCGGCAGCCCGGATCGTGATCGGCCGGGCGAGGATCTGCCGGCCGAGCGTCTCGATCTTCCCGGGCAGCCCGGTTGACCCCAGTTCGATCCGCCGGCCGACCAGTTCCAGTGACTGCCCAGTCGCCTTGATCGGCGTCCAGGGCGCAGGGATCGTCCGCTCCTTCCCCAGCGTGTTGCCGAGCCAATCCGGCTGCTCGCGGACGTACTCGATCTTCTCCTCCGCGAGCACCTTACCGGAGGCGTCGCGCGACCGCACGACGGCGGGATAGCGGCCGAAAGGGAGCGGCTTGGCGATCGTGAACGTCGCCGTGCTCCCCTCGGCGAGCGGCTGATTCTCCGTGGCCAGGATCACCTCGCCCGCGGCGGTGCGGATCTCGATGTCGGCGGCGGCCGGATCCACGCCCCCGACCGGCAGGCAGCCCACGGTGGCCACGAGCTTTTGCTTCCGGTCCCAGGAGTGGGCGAAGTAGTCGAACCGCGTCTGGAAGATGGGCAGCGGCTTCATTTCCGCGGCGGCGTCGGGCAGCCAGCGGGCGTAGGCGTTCCAGGCCTCGTCGGCGTCCATCCCCCAGTCAAACACGGTGAACTCGTCCACGAGCGTGGGCGACCTCGTGAAGGCGAGCTTCCAGGTGTCGTCGCTGTCCTTGCCGCCGGTTCGCGTTCGCCAATTCTGGAGAGCGCCCCCGTCGTGCGCGCCGGCCCGGGTCACGAGCCCAACCTGCCAGAGCCGCTGCCGCCGGCCGTTGAGGTAGACCGTCGGGCCGCCGTCCTTGATGGCAATCAGCACGTGCGTCCACGTGCCGGGATGGATCTTCTGCCAATGGACGGGGCCATCCTGGCCGGCGCGGCCCAGCCGCACCTCGAGATTCTTCGAGACGGCGTGGGCGGGGGCATCCTTGGCCGTGAGCGTCATCAGCCAGGTGTGCTTCACGCCGGCGCCGAGGAAGTCGCCCTTGTAGAAGTTGTTCCAGTCGAGCGGCCGAAACCAGAACTCGACCGTGCCGTTCCGGTCGGGCAGGATGTCGAAGCCCGTCAGCGCGAAGCCGGTCGTGTCGATGGCGGAGAGATCGAGGGCTTTCCCCCGCACGCCCGGCGCGAAGGTCTCGGCGGCGGCCTTGCCGGTCCACGACCGGCCGGCGAAGGGCTCCGGCTCGAGCGAGCCGTCAAAGTGAAACCGCGTAAGCACGCGGCCGCTCTTGAAGTAGGGGGCCTTCAGTTCGAGCGATTCCGGCGTGCGGGCCAGTTCCTGACGGCCGAGGATCCAGGGGTAGAGATGCCGCACCCCCCTCGAGACACGAAGTTCGTCGATCCCGCCCGTGAACCCGGCGACCCCCTTGCCGCCACCGGCCGTGAAGGACGAGCCGATGCGGCCCAGGACGCCCTTCATCCAGGGGATCAAGGGAATGCCGTGGTACGGATCGGGCCGCTGCAAGGTCGACCGGTCGCCATCGACGGCGAGGGCGAGCGTCGCGACGTCGATCGCGCCCGGCGGTGAGTCGACGACGAGCGCCAGATGGTGCCACCCGTCGGCCGTGGGCGGGCAGGCGGCCGTGATCCGGTCGACGAGGCCGTCGGCACCGGCCACCGCCAGCGCGACCGACTCCGGACTCGCAAGCCGAACCGCGAGCAGCGGCTCCCCCTTCAGGCTCGGGATGGCGAATAGCGTCTGCGGTGCGGCCGCCTGGCCGTCGGCTTGGCCCGCCGCCCGAAACCAGAAGTCGATCGTGAAGCCCCCTTCGCGGGCGATGAGCTCGGGAAAATCTGCGGACCCCTCGGCAAAGCTCTCGCCATCGACGAGGAGACCGCCGCCGAATCGCCCGGCGGCATCCTTGATCTCCGCCTTGCCGACGAGTCTGGGGGGCAGGCCGCCCGCTCCCTGGCCGGCCACGCCGGCGGTGGAAAGCGGATCGGCGGCGGAATCATCGATGAGGTCGTCGAGATTACCCTCGGTGAGCAGTTTCTCGGCGGCCGCGGCCCGGTCGGCGGCGGAGATGAACTTCCACAGCAGAGCCGTGCGCACGTCCGGCTCGGCTGTCTCGACCCACGGCTGGCCGTGCGGGGGCACCGGCTTCGCCGGTAGGAACTCGAACTCGTGTGCCGGGCCAACCGCGGCGTGCATGGCACACACGACTCCGATCGTCGTCCAGCCCGACCGTAGAAGCATCGTCCTCATGGTGTCTCCAGCCGGAAGATATCGGCGCCGCCACTGGTCACCGGGATACACGCTGCTCGCACTCTCGCTTATGTCTTATGTCGCAGGGGCCCCAAAGATCACGCCGGGCCATTCCGTCCTCCGATTCCGTTCTCCTCAGGATCGTTGGCAAGCCCCGCGGACGCATTTAGATTACTATCGTTTTCCGCGGGGAAGTATTCCCTCGCCGGCCCTCTTCTCAGCTGGAGAAACCATCTCGTGAATTTCCCTGCTTCCCGTGTCTCCGGCCGAACGAGCTGCTCGGGATGGCTCACGGCCCTCCTGCTGGCGGCCGCCCCCGCCGCATCCCGTGGCGAGAGCCTCTTCGACGGTGCGACCTTCGCCGGCTGGAACGGCGACACAGCCGCCGTCTGGCGGATCGATGATGGGGCGATCGTGGCCGGCCAGCCCGACAAGGCGGCGCCACGAAACGAGTTTCTCGCGACCGATCGGCGGTTCGGTGATTTCGAGCTGCGGCTGGAATACCGTCTCGATTGTGTGGCCGACTGCAACGCCGGCATCCAGTTTCGCACGGTGCGAATCCCGAATCATCACGAGGTGATCGGCTACCAGGCCGACATCGGACCCGGATTCGAGGGTGGACTCTACGACGAAAGCCGCCGAAACAGGATGCTCGTCAACCCGGAAGCGGCGACGGTCGCCGCGGCGCTCGCCAAGGCCCGCGACGGCTGGAACGAATACGTCGTCCGCTGCGAGGGGCCCCGGATCCGCCTGGCGATCAACGGTGTCGAGACAGCCGACTATACCGAGCCCGATCCTTCCATCGCGCGCGAGGGCGTGATCGCGTTGCAGATCCACGGGAAGATGCGGGGCACAATCCGCTACCGCAACATCCGGATCACCGAATTCCCTCCCCTGCTCCGCACGGACTTCCGCCTGTCGGCCGCCGGCGAGGGCTGGCAGGGGTCGCAGGCCCCCGAAGCCTTCGTGGGCGAGACGGTGCGGCTGGCGGGCGATCCCGACGCGCACGGCGTGCGGATCGTGAAAGGGATCCTCACGTCACCGCCGATCGCGGTGGAACCCTTCGCCTTCTATCGTCTGCGGGCGCTGGTCCGCGGCACCGAAGGAGGACACTGCGCCGTCTCGTTTCTCGATGCCGACGGCCATGAGATCGTGGCCGACGATTACGACTCGATCGACGCGACACCCTCGTGGCAGCCCTACGAGCTCTGCTTCCGCGGGCATGCCGATGCCAGGCAGGCGCGGGTGCACCTGCGGCGGAACTACAACCGCTCCGACTCAGCGCCGCTCGAGGTGAAGAACGTGCGGGTCGAGACGATCACCGCCCCCGTAGCGGCGGCCTGGGCGGCAAGCCTGGCGGCGGCCTGCCCGACGGTGTCGTTCGAGCCGCCGGCCGACCGCTGGCGACACCTGCCCACGTCGCTGGCGAAACTCGCGGCGGGCGAGAGGCTGAGGATCGTGATGCTCGGCGACAGCATCTGCAACGACACCTCGAACTCGCTCTACGAGACGCTGCTTGCCGCGCGGTATCCGGGGGCCCGGATCGAGGTCGTGACGAGCGTGCGGGGGGGCACCGGCTGCTGGTATTACAAGGACGAGAGCCGCGTTCAGTCGTACGTGCTCGACAAGCATCCCGACCTGGTGATCATCGCCGGCATCAGCCACGGTTTCGACGTGGAGTCGATCCGCAGCGTGGTCCGGCAGATTCGCGCCGGAAGCGACTGCGAGATTCTCGTCATGACCGGTGCCGTCGCCCCGCGCGACGTGATCGAGCCGGCGTTCGCCACGGGCCGGCCGCCCGATGTGGCCCTCGACATGATGGAGCGGTTTCCCGGAGCACTGGCGGCGATGTGCCGAGAGGAGGATGTCGAGTTTTTCGACATGCGGCGGACGTGGGACGACTACGTGCGGCAGTCCTACAAGCCCTATGAACACTTTGCCCGTGACAGCATCCATGCCAACAGCCGTGGCAAAGCCGTGCTCGGGCGGATCCTCGGCCTCTACTTCGGGCCGAAGGAAAGCCCGAATGCCGGAGGCAGTCCTCTCACCAGCTCAGTCGCGCCGGCTCAATAGAGGGGCCGCTGCCGCTGGTAGACGGGCAGGTATTGCCGCTCCAGCGAGAGCACGAGGATCGCGAGGGCCGTCGGATAGGCGGGGCCCGTCAGCTTCGTCTGCGGCGCATTGTCGGGAGGAAAGGGCCAGCCGCCGTCTCCCGACTGGCGCGCCACGAGCACCTCCTCCACCGCGGCCCGATGCCGCTCCCAGGCCGGGCCCCCCACCTGGAACATGCCCTGCGCGAGGTAGAACGAGGCCAAAAAATAAAACTGCTTGTACTGATCGCCACCCCACGACGGCGGAAACGAATCCAGGTAGGCGAGCGTGGCGGCGGTCTGCGCGTCGTCCGGCCGGTCGAGGATCGCGCGGATGCACAGGGCCACGCCCGTCACCGACGGCTCGGGCTCCCGGCTGATGCCGGGACGATACACGTAACCAGCCCTGCCAGGCTCGACCTCCAGATAGGCTGACCGCACGAAAGCGAGCGCATCGGCGATGAGGTCCGGCCGCACCTCGAAGCCACACTGCCGCGCCGCATGCAGCGCGAGCAGCTGCCACGACGTGACCGACATGTCGCTCTCGTTGGTCGTGGGCGTGTACCGCCAGCCGCCGCGCTCGGTGGGATTGCGGCGGATCGCCTGGGCCCGTTCGATCACCGCGATGGCCCGCTCGCACCACCGCGCCAGCTCGCCCTCCAACGTCGGGTCACCCGTCATGCCGACGCAGCCGAGCGCGAACTGCAGCACGATCGCATGGATGTACATGCCCGACGGGTCCCCCTGCCCCACGTATCCGTCGGAATCCATCCGCGGCAGGATGTAACGGAGCGTCCGCATCACCTCCGCCGCATACGGGCCCTCGGCCGGCGTGCTGCCGTTGGCGAGAAAAGCGAGTCCCGCCAGTCCCGCCGTCGCGGGGCGATACTCGGCCCGCGGGCAATCCCAGCTGCCGGCATTCGGGCCCTCGACCACCTGCGTCGCCGCGAGTCGCCGCAGGCCCGCGTCGACGGCGCGTCCCGCGGCCACGGACTCCGCCCGCAGAGCGGCCGGCCACCAGCAAACGCAGCACGTTCCGAGAAGGATGAAGGTGGCTGATGCCGAGCGAATCAAGTGGTGCATCGGTGGTTCCTTTCCAGGCCTCAATATCGCAGCAGGTCGCCGACCGCATCGAGGTATTCGAGCGTGGCCTTTTGATAGACGCCCTGCGACGGGTTCGAGCGCAGCGACTTGCGGGCGACGTCGATCTCGCGACGCAGCCAGCCGACCAGCGGATCGCCCTTCGTCTCCCGCTGCGTCTGCCGCTGGCCGCCCCGGGCCGCGCCGCCGAGCTCCGAGAGTCCAAGCCGCACCGCAAACGCTGCCCACGGCGTTGCAGCGGGATCCTGCGTTCCAATCCCACCGGCAGGCTCTGCGACCACGCCGGCCATGCCGGCCCGCCGGGCGAAGAGCCACTCATCCACGATGAGCCGTCGCCCAGCCAACGCCTGCCGCCGTGAATCATCGCTCCAGATGTGTTCGGGGCCCCCGCCGAAGCCGCCCGGATCGGCGTCGGCCTGCTCCGCCAGCGCCGCCGCACGCCGATCGAGCACGGCCAGCGCCGACATCATCTCACCGATCGCCAGCCGGCTGGCTCGCACGGCCGTGTCGTCCAATTCGTTCACCCGATCGACCGCCGCCAGTTTCGCCTGCACCTCGCGGATCAAGGGCTCGAGCTCGACCGCACCGGCTGCTTTCTGGGCAAACATCGCGAACGAATCGGCCGCCTCCTGCCGCAGACGCCGCCATTCCTCGGCCCGCGGCGCTGCGGCCGCAAGTTCTGCCTCCGCCGCCGCGATCAACGCAGCGCCGCGCCGCAGGCTGGCCGTCGCATCGGCGAGCACCAGCTGCCGTGCCTCCGGCCAGGCCTCGTCGATCCGCTTCCTGCCATCGGGCCGCCCGCGGGCTGCGTCGAGCAAGAGCCGTGACTGCAGGGCGGCCTTCGCCACCGGATCGCGGCCGACGGTGTCAGCGGCCGAGAGCGTGCCGGCGTCGTACTGCGCGAGAAGTTTTCCGATGGCCGCCGCCAGCCCGCCGAGCGGCCGCTGCCAGGCATCGGGTGTGGCGTCGGCCTCTGCGGCCGAAAGTCGAGTGTTCTGGCGATACCGCAGGAACAGGTCCCGCAGCCGCAGCAGCAGGAGATCGTCGGCCGGCTCGGCATCCTCCATGAGCCGCGCGACGCGAACCCGGGTGGCAATGCCCATGATCGCAAGGTCGGCGTTGCGGTCGAACTCCGCCACTGCCGCCGCGCGAGCCACGGGATCCGCGGGCGAGCCGGCGATCGTCCGTTCGATCGCCGCCATGATTCCCTGGGCTACCTGCCGCGGCTCACCGAGCTGCTCCATCGGCGGCGCGGCTCCGCCGATCGCACGCAAGGCCGCGGTGAACGCTCCTGCAGGGGCCGCCGGCCTCCGCGCGGCAACGAGCCCCGCGAGCATCGTGCGCTCGTCGTCGGCCAGCCCGCTCACGGCGGCGAGCGACTGCTCCTCCCACTGACCGGCGAGCCAGGCCCACCAGCCCTGCTCGACGGCGACGTCCGCCGCGGGCAGTTGCGGCTGGTGTGCCGCGCTGGCATGTGCGAAGGCGTCGAGCGTGTCGGCGCCGGACGTGAACGGATCGAGTTCGAGCACGTGGAGCCGGCGGCGAAACCACTCGCGGGCGGCCGGATCGGTGGCGGCACGCCGCTCGGCGAGCGTGGCGGCGAGGTTCGCGGTGAGCCCGGCGCGGGCCTCTCCCTCCAGCCGCCGCAAGGGCTCAATGGCCGGCGCAATCGCTGCGATCAGTCCGCCGATCTCGGTGAAGAGCTGGTCACACGCCTCGGTCCGCTTGCGGGCCGAGCCGCGGGTCATCCGGTAACCCGCGTCGTTGAGCCTCACCTGCGCCTCGGCGATCGCGGCGGCATCCAGGCCGGCGGCTGGCACCCCCCGCACGAGTTCGAGCAGATCGCCGCCGATTTCTTCGAGCGTCCGCAGCGCGAGCGTCGTCCGCCGCTTGAGCGGATCGGCAGCGTCTTGCGGCTTTTCACCCTTCTCGGGTGGTGTGGCGGGCGCGGCGGCGAGCGCTTCGCGAACCCGCCCCGCCTCGCCCCGCATGCCAAACAGACGCACGAGCAGATTTTCAAGCCGTCTCCGCGCCGCGACCGCCGTGATCGCCTCGCCCGGCACCGGCCGGCCGGCCGACACCAACCCATGGAGCGCGATCGCATCCTGCTTCGACCGCGCGGCCTCCGTCATGTAGATCTCCCGCTCCAGGAGCGAGAGCAGCCCCGCGCGGGAGGGTTCCACGTCGAACGCCACGCCGAGCCGCTTGGCCTCATCGACGAGCGACTGCCGGATGTCGTCGCCGAGCGGCGCATCGCCCGTCTGCTGCACGGCCGGTACGGCGGCGGCCAGCCAGCTGAGGACGGCCAGCCGCTCCCTTTCGTTTTCACCGCGGGTGAACGAGACGACGCGAATCGTGAAGGCCGCCGACGTGCCGTCGTTTCCGGCCGAGTCGCGGACCCGGAGGAAGGCGACGATCTCATCTCCCGGCACGGCGCGAGTCGTTTCGAGGTCCATCGGCAGGTCGAGCGCGAGCCGCTTCTGCCCCTTGTCCGAAACCGCGACGGCGATCTCCTCGAGCGGCGCCTCGGGGTCGAGCTGCGGATTCAGCTGCCAAACGATCGCGGCCGACTCGATCGCCAGATCATCCTCGATCTCCGCCCGCAACGGCACGAGCGCCGCCGGCACATGCTCGCTCTCGAACGCAGGGGAATCGAGGCGGACGGTGGGCGTCTGATCGACTACTGCCTCGATCGCCAGCACCGTCGGCCGGACGCTACGGAAGCCCCGCGTGTTGACGAGTTCGATCGTGAGTTCCTGTGACTCGTCGACGTCGATCGCGAACCGACCGGTGCGGCTGGCAGCATCCCAGGTGACGCCCGCCAGCGGCGTGCGATCGGCCGCGAGCACGACCGCCTCGCGGAGTTCCTGGTCGGCGTGGAATGTCACCGCCAGTTTCGAGCCGACGAGCACCGCGAGCGGCCCCTTGAAGGCCGCTGCCTCGGTCGGCGATTGGCCCGTGTAGGCCGGGGGCGTGATCGCAATCGAGAGCGAATCGACCGTGGGCTGCACGACCACGTCGACTGGATGCCGCGCCGTGCGGGCGTCGCCGCAGCGGATCCGAAAGCCGGTGGGCTCGACGACGTCGCCGCGGGTGGTGAGGTAGAGCCGGCGGTGCGCGCGGGTCATTTCGGCGGGCGGCTCGCCATCCATCTCGATGAGACACTGCCGCATGTCGATACCGGTGAGCCTGAGGAGCCGCTCGAACATCCACGGCGGCTCCCCCACGATCTCGGCCTGCACGACGAGCTCGTCACCGCGGCCGATCTCGATCGTGTCGGGGATCACCTTGATCTGCATGAAGCTCGGCTTCGGAAGGTCGCGCCACGGCTGGTAGACCCGCGCGAGCATGAGCGGAAACTGGTAGACCGGCCAGGCCCACAGGAGCCCACCGAGCGCCGCCAGCGCTCCGGCCACCAGCACGGCCGGTCGAAGCCAGCGATCCCGCACCGCCACGAGCGGCGCGGCACGCTGTGCCATCCCCCGGGCCGAGGCGACGAGTTCGGCGAGCAGTTCACCCCGCACGCCCACCGGCGCGGCGTCGGCTTGGGTCAGCGCCTCCGCCGTGACCACCGCTTCGGCGAGGTCGACGCCGCTGGCCTGCTCGAAGAGATAGGCGAGCGTGCGCCGATCGGGCCGCGTGGCCCAGAGCCGGCCCGCGAGTGCGAGAAAGAGAAGCAGCGGAATGCCGATCACGGCGGCCGAGATCGCCTGCCGGGCCGGCTGGTCGAGAAACAGGATGCGATCGACGTGCGCGGCCAAGAGCACGAGCAGCCCGTGCATCGCGAGGGCGACGATCGCGATCCGCAGAAGACGGATCGCGAACCATCTCCGGCCAAACCGGGCAAGCACATTGCCGACTTCCACGGGCAGACCGCTCATACGAGGCCCTCCCACTTCCGCCAGATCCACTCGAGGATCAACAGGCCGCCGAGCAGGGCGATCGTCCAGCCGCTGTTCCAGGGCCGCCAGACCGTCTCGCGGCGTTCGACGTGCGACTTCGATGGCACGGAGCGGATGAACCGCGGCAGGTCGGCGAGACTCCCCACGTCGCCGCCGGTTCGGGTGGCGAGTGTCGTGAGCCAGGCATCGTTGCGGGCGAGGAACGCCCGCTCCGGATCATCGGCAACGATCTCGATCGGAGCAGACGCGGCCTCATTCCCCGTGATCCGCAGCCGCAGCAGCCCCGGCTTCTGCGGCGGCACCACGGCCACGCCGTCGCGGGCCTTCACGCGGGCCACCACGACGTCGCCGCTGACGGCCTCCACCGTCGCGTCGGCCGCGGCGTCAGCCGGCAGGACGACCGAGATCGGCTCGCGGTCGGTCGCAACGAAGCCATCGGCCTCTGGCGCAACGGTGGCCGCACGCGCCGTGGTGGCCCAGGTGACGAGCTCTGCGTAGAGCGCGGTATGGGCGTCGAGGTCTTGCGGGTTGAGCACCCGCCAGAGCTCGTCGGTGGCGACCGTCACCCGTTTCCCTGCGCCGTCGCGGGCAACCGCAATCAAGGGCAGAGGCGGTCCGCCGGCCGGATCGAGCGTGACGAGAAGCGGCGTCGCGACGTTGGTGGCCGCGGGGGCCGGCTGCGCGGTGCCGGTCGTCTCGAGCAGCGGCACGTTCATGCGGCGGGTGAGCGGATGGGCGCGGCCGACCTCCGTGCGGCGAAGCTGCCACTCTCCAGGCCGAACGGGTACGGGCGGTCCCGCAGCCAGTCGCACGAGCGTTCCCCCTTGTTCCTTCACCCAGCGGTCCAGCGCATCGCGTTCCCCCTGCGTGAGCATATCAACGGGCACGTTGCCGAGAATCACGACTGCCGAGAGCGAGAGCGTGGCGTCGTCTACCGGCCAGGTGCCCTGCCGCACGTCCCGCACGAGCTTTCCGTCGGGCTGCGTGCTGGCGACGATCGCGTTGAGATCGACGAACGGCAGCCTGCGAAAAATATTGATCGCAAACCGCGTTTCCCATCGCGGCACGGCATCGAGGAGGAGCACGCGGAGCTTCTCGGGGGCCACCGCCACGACCACGTCGCGACGGTTGTTGGCCGCGGGCACCACCTCGCCCGGCAGCTGATCGACGTCGACCGCGAGCCGCTCGATCCAAAATCCTCCGTCGGGGTTTTCGGCGGACTGCCGCTGGGGTGTGAAGGAAAGCGCGACCGTTTCGATCGGCCGGGCGCCCGCTGCGACGCCCGCCTCCGCGAGGATCGCGTCCGCTGGGCCCTCCTTCCGCAAGCGCAGTCGCACCGGGGCCCGCTCCTGTTCCGGGCCGGCGACTGCCGTCTTCAGCCGCGCCGCCACCGTGAGCGGCATGTCGGCCACGGCGATCGGCGGCATCCCGACGTCGAGCACGGCCAGGTCGGTCGGTTCGGTCGTGCCCCCCGCGGGGCAAACGATCACGGGCGCCTTGCGCTCCGCGAGCAGCGCGAGCACGTCGGCCGCGGGTCGCGCGGGGGAAGCCGTGTCGCGGCCGTCGCTCACGAGCACGATCGCATTGATCGGCGACTGGGAGGCGGGCGCGGCCACGCCCGCCACGATTCGGGCGAGCGCAGCACCGATGTCGGTGCCTCCTTCTTCGATCGCGAAGGGATCGCCCGTGCCCGCGAGCGGAACGATCTCGAGCGACTGGTCGGCGAGCGAATCAGGCACGCCATCGAGCATCGCCCGCACGAGGTCGATCCGCCTCCGCCCGCGGATGTCGGCCAAGGCCGTAGCGAGTCCGCCGGCCCCGGCGGCGTCGGAGTCGAGCAGACTCTGATCGCGGTCGGCGCGGGTGCGGCGGAGTTCGGTGGCGGCCTGTGTGAGCCGCTGCCGAACCTCGGCAAACGCCCGGCTGCCCGGGTGACTCTGCCCCGAGAAGAGCGGCCCGGCCACCGCGATGAGGTCGCCGGCGC
>Ga0114946_10002674_pt1 | contig 12174 bp, 8 predicted proteins | sample WalLakDeSediment_FD_88676 | JGI IMG/M metagenome (GOLD analysis project Ga0114946, IMG submission 88676) | Lake sediment microbial communities from Walker lake, Nevada to study Microbial Dark Matter (Phase II) - Walker Lake 11/02/13 Deep Sediment | ecosystem: Environmental > Aquatic > Freshwater...
GGTCTGTGGGTGTAGCCGAGGACGGGGCAGGGGGAAAGGCGAGGGGGGGGTGATTTGTCCGCCAGTTAGCGGAGCTCCGAGCTGACGCTCGGTTGGCGGCAAATTCTTTTTTAAAACCCTTAAAAATTTTAGATGAGATTTTTATTTAGTACTTTTCTAATTCTAATAATAAATTACCCCAATCGTTTAAACAATACTCTATCGCCGAAATAATTTCAATTTTTTGGCCATTTACTTCATAATACAACGTATAATCAACCAAGTCCTGTTTTAACTTTATAACTTCTCCTGTGTCAAAATCGGTAATCTTAACCTTTAATTTATTATTGGGTTGCAAATGATAAACTATTTTTAATTTTTTTGATCCTAAATTATTATCCTTAAATTCTATATAAGGCTGAACCAAAGGAATAATGGGTGTTTCTTTAAGTGTTGTATTTCTAAGAGAATTAAGATCTTTAAACCACAATCGTTTATCAAATTCTTCCATTTTTTGATTAATAAATTTTGGCAATTGTTTATTTTCTGAGTTTCTCTTTAAAGGTTTTAATTCTGAATTAAAAATATGGAAAATAGCACGTGTAAAAGTAATTGAAGCATGCAACTCATATAATTTTTCCTGCAGATGTTTTTCTTTTTTAAATTTATCTAAAAAATAGTTTGCTTCTTTTGCAGTAAAAGATGTATTAGGGAAGAACATATTTTTTATTTAAAACTCTTTTAAATGTAATTTTTTGCGAGCGGGCGGCGGGACCTCAATTTATTATAGCCATACCATATTTATTTTCCGCTCCATAAGCTCAATTTCTCCAAAGGCGACAGCAAGGCGGCTTGTGCCGCGATCGCACAGCGATTTACGGGAAATTTTTTTGGCTTGCCTGTCTGTAGATTTAGCCAAGCACGGGGCAGGGGGAAAGGCAAGGGGGGGTGATTTGTCCGCCAGTTGGCGGATAGGGGCGGGGTTGTAAAATTAAGAGGGTGGTGGGGGGGTTAAGAATTTTTAAAATAATCTGCGTTCACAATTATTCTATCAATTTTTGCCGAATTTACCCAGTCAATAAAAAGAGATTTTTGTATATTATAAATTTCACCAAAACGGGAATTGCTTATCAAATAGCATTTTTTTCTCGTCCTTGTGATTCCTACAATAAGTTGGCATATTTCATTATCAGTAGGATTGTTTCGGTCAAATGGGAATCCCGCCAGCATTTTCCTTTTTTCTCTAACCAAAACTGAACAAGTGTTGTTCATGCCAACCATAAAAACATAATTGGCCGAAAGTCCTTTTGAGCCGTTAATCGTGGTAATTTTGATTGAAACCGATGTGTCCTCGTTGTTTTTTTTATCTTCTTCCTCTATATCCTCAACGCCTAAAATTTTTTTTATTTCATCAATAGTATGCCCGCATTTTTCAGCAATTAAATTTTTGTTATCTTCCGTAATTTGTTCGTCAGCTTTTATCTTTTTTAATATTCCTACAACTAACAAATGCTCGTCCCTAAAACTTTGATCAAGGGTATCAATGAATTTCTTTTTACTGGCATGAGTATCTTTTAATATTTTTGCTTTTTGCTTATAGTCGGAACATTCTAAAATAATCCGCCACCCTAAATTTGATTCGGTGTCCTTCATTAAAACTTTGTACCCTTCCATAATGTCAATTTCCTTGTTTTGTTCATCGGGATAATCTATATTTGTAAAATTGGTTTTCAAATGCTCATAGATTTGTCTTGTGTAATAAGAAGGACCCGCAATTAAAACGCAAGGGAATCCTTTTTCGCGCGCTTGGTCAATTTCTTCCTGCGGTATGGTTGATATTTCTTTCTCAATAAATTTTGAAATATACGGAGCTTTGCGGGTATGAGTAGAACAATTTACATCTAAAATTTTTGAGTATTTTATACTGTCCGATTCTTTATCCGGCAAAAAACAAAAATATTTTTTATCAATTCTTCCCTGTAGTTTATTTAACGCTTTTGCTTTGCTTGTAATATCGCTGACTGCGTCAACTATAACTTGGGGACAACGACTACAATATGGCAATTCAAACTTTGTAAAATCTAGGTGCGATGATTTCGCTCGGATATGATAAGGCGAAGCATTTTTAAAATTATAAATTGCTTGGTCGTCATCTCCCGCAATTAACACTGGGCTAGTTTTTATCAGTTCATCAATAAAAGCAACTTCAAGCGGATTAAAATCTTGATATTCGTCAACAACTACTTGGCAAAAAGTTGGGAGTGTTGCCGTTCCGGATTGAAAATATTTTAAAACTCTATAAACAGCGTCGCTGTGGCCAACGGCATTGTAAAAATTTCCGCGTTCAATATAAAAACCAATTCTGTCATCTTCTGTTAAAGTGTGAAATGCTTCATCAAATTTATCAAGACTAACACCGACTAAATCGGCGTCAGATTTTATTAAGAGCGGTAATTTTGGGAAATAATAAAAGTCAGTGTCTATTCCTTCAACCGAAATTTTGTGCAAAAGTTTTTTACAATAGCCGTGAAAGGTGTGTGATTCGGCGAGTTCGCCAAGATCTTTTTGCAAATCAAAGGCAAGATTATTGATAAATGTTAATGCTAAATTATCACCACTTTTTGTTTCAAGTAGTTTTCGGAAAGTAAAACTTTTGCCAGTTCCGGGACCTGCAATAATAACTTTGTTTCTTGCGGTAGATTGAATAATTAAATCGGTATAACGAGTTCTATCCGCATTTTGTTGATCGTGTAGATTTTGGTCTGGCATAACTCCATAATTTTATATTTCACTTAAAACCTCCTCAATTTTCCGCTCCATCAGCTCAATTAAGCGGCGGGAGGGGGTGATGATTTCTTCTTCCTTTTCTGCTTCGGCGTTATTTTTTATCAAACAATGTCGGTGCCTGTCCGTTTGTAAATTCATTTCGACCCAATTCCTCGTGACGCAGTTCATCATATCCCCCAAAATCGCTTACGCTCGCTATTTCCAATGCTTTAAATCCTCTTTTTTCCATAACTTTATCAACGAGGAAAAAAGTTTGTATTCCACCTTCTTGTTCCAAAAGCTTCAGAGCTTTTTTGCGATCATCAATTTGTTTTGCGTCAGCAAGGTGCTTCCCCTTTACATCAACAATAATCCACTTTCCATTGATAAACGCCAAAAAATCAGGATAAAAGGGTGCGGGCTTTACTTCAACCGGATATTCAACTTTTGGCTCATTTCTTACCCAAAAATTTTTTTTCTTTTTATCCAACGAGCATAAATGTTCTAGCGCGTCCGCAACCCATTTTTCTGGCGGGCTATCAAATTTTACATAAGGTCTAATTGAAAATTTATAGTCCTGAACAATAATGCCTTTTTGTTGCATGTGAGAAGTCATTTCTTGGTCGGCATGGATAAGATTTAATAATTTTCCCTCTCTTTTTCTAACTGTTACCCTTCCGTCAACAAAGAGATTTTTTACATTTGTTTTTCTGAACGTAAATTGGCTCTTAAACATCAGGTCAAATGCTTTTTGACTATAAAATTCAATAATGCTTTTCTTTAAAGCTTTTAAAGCACGTCTGTAATCAATAGAGGTATAAGCGATGTCAACTTGTATCCCCGCATCAATAATTTTTTGAATGAGTTGCTTTACTGTGCCGTAGGAGTTATTGCCAATGAAAGACCCTGTTTGCTCAATAAAATCTAAAGCCCATCTTGCAATATCAGCTTCTGGTAACGTAATGGTGCGTCTTGTGGTTTTCGGTTTTTCTTGTTTTAAATCAATTTCATCTCTTGTAATTTCAGCGTAATCAACCATTGCTAGCACTTCGGGCTTCAACACTTTTTCGCCTTTAGAAATTCCGCAAATCTCACTTATAAACGAGTCAACGCTTAATGTTTTATTTTTTAATGCGTCCTCAAAACTTATTCCAGTAGCAATGGGTCTTATCCGCAATACGGGGATTTCATAATTATAAATAATTGTTTTATTAATTTTGTTTTCTTTATCCTCCTCGTCTGTCGGAATTTCAATTATTGCCGGTGAAAGTTTAAGTTTCTTTCTTATGTCCTCAACAATTTTTTCAAAGCGCCTGCCTCTTTCGCAAATAATATGTAAAATTTCACTTTGTTCTTTAAGACCATGCTCTAAAAGATCAAACTCCCTTTTCTCTTTGTAAAGACGCAGTCCTCTGCCGATTAGTTGGGCAGCAGCAAGTCCTACATTTTCAACCGTATCACCTAAAACAACGATGGTATAAAAATTATCGTAATCTACGCCTTCAGTAAAAATACGCACCTGATTTACTATTTCGGCGTTGTTGTCGTCAAGTGATTGATATTCCATCCATATTTCGTCATTGCTTTTATTTTCGCTATGTATTGTAAAAACAGATTTTGCTATTTCGCCTAATCTTTTAATCAGCTCTGCTTTACTCTTTGGGATATATTGTCGGACAATTTTCGCAATGTCTGTTCCTTCTCTATTAACCTGTTCTAAAACATCGTCAATTTCAGTAGAAATTGTATCAGGCCAATTCCTTAAATAATTATCAATGTTGTCGGCATGCTTTATTGTCCTTGCTTTTGTAAGCAACATCGCCTTTTTTACTGGAGCATTGACTGCGCGCAAAGATTCGCGCTTGAGTAAATGAATAAGCATACCCCAAACCAGTTTTTGTTTATCGCTTTCCGTTACTTCGTCTGTGATTTTTTCATCACTTGTTCCGCAACCTACCGCAAAAATCCTTTTGCCATATCCTTCGCTTATGTATCTCTGCATTGGATATTTGTACAAATTATCCTGTCCAAAACTCTCGCTCTCTCCTTTCTCAATTGAAGTAGCCGTAAATTCAAGCACAACGCTTGGCAGAAAATCTAAAATCGCTTCTTTTGTTTTCTTTTGTTGATAATGATGCGCTTCGTCTGAAATTATTACCGGTCGTCTTTCTCGCAAGAAATCAACGAAAGAAATTGTATGATTCCCGCTTTTATCGCGCCAAAGCGAATCTTCAAGCGGTCTTCGGACATAAGGCACGCCTTTCATTGTGTCTATTCCGTCTTTTTGATTATTTGATGTGCCTTTGTCATAGAATTTTTGCATGTTGAAAACATAAAAAGAAATATCTCGGGCTTCTTCGTAATTACATGTTTTATCTCGGTATGAATTACCAGTTACCAAGTTATAAGTCAAATTCCAACCATCGCCAAAAATGCTTTTTACAGCTCGAGGGGTAAAGTTTTCTATTGTCTTATCAAATAAAATCGTGTTCGGCGTTAAAATCAAAAAATCTTTATAGCCCCTATGCCATAAATCGGCAATAATCGCGCCCATTAATAATGTTTTTCCCGAACCAGTCGCCATCTCAAATCCGACTTTATTCCATTGAATTTTTTTGCCATCAACTTCAATTTCTTGCAGGGTTTTTTGCTTTAAGCTTCTACTGTCAAAACCATCTTTCCAAAATAACTGAAAAGCGCGCAAAGCTTCTATTTGATAAGGCCGTAAAGAAAATTTGAGTAAACTCTGAATTTTATCGTAATTTTCAATAGTTGCCGGCGTTGCCGAACCAACAGCAATTTTATATTGCTGATCTTGGCTGATTAAATCGTAAAATGTTTTATGGTTATTTTTACTCATAATAAATTATATTCCCTTAAAATTGTGGCTGGGATTTTTTTGACCAGCACCCTGTCATCTAAAGATTCTGGGGGAACGGCTAATGCGACATTGGTAAATATCGTCAAATGCTTAAATTTTTCTTTGTCTAGTCCGGCGACTATTTTTTCGTATAAATCTTCTGTCAAAACTTTAACTTCTCTTGTAGCAAAGAAAAGGGCAAAATGAAAACGGGCAAGTTGATGCCGGCCCAAATACACATTCTCTTTTTTTAACCATTCCGTTTTGACCGGTTTATACTGAAAATGTAAAAATATTGCTTCAGCCATTTCCTCGGCTTTTAAAGCCCAGTTCATATCTTGTTTATGTATCACGCTTTCGCCGAGTTTGTAATATTTGAAACCACCGCCGCCTTTCCAATCGTAAAGACTAGAAATGCCTTGATCATCTTTTCCGTTTATAACATTTAACATTCTCTCGAGAGCTATTTTTTCAGCGTGCTCACCAAGTTCAACCATTATCCAACGACATCCTCTTTTGTGAGCTACAGCCCCTGTTGTACCAGAACCGGCAAAAGAATCCAAAACTAAATCTCCTCTTTGAATTGATGCCCAATCTAATACTTTTTCAATAATCCATTCTGTTTTTTTACTTTTTGGAAACCTTACCCCCCCCTCTTTTGATATATCAGCACTTGCCATAATTTCGCTAACATCAATGAATGCAGCCAAAGGAACTTCCTCTGCCTCTTTTTTATTTATAGGCCAACCTTGAAAATAATTTGCGTTTGTATATTTAGTATTAAACGGCTGTAAAATATAGCGATATCCAAGATTGTCTGCTCCAATCCTTGACACTTTATACAATGTCCCAAAACCATCAATTTTTAATCTACCCATTAAATATTTTTTATAAAATCTTCCTGTACTATTTCTATCTATAAAACTTTTCCTTATATTTTCCTTTCTAAGTAGATTTTTATTCGGAGTATCTGTCATTATCTCATATTCACCAGGCTTAAACATGATTACCTCATGTTTCCCAAATGTAATTTTTTTACCCTTGCCTTTCTCAACTACTTTATATTTGTAATTGCTATAATCTGTTGTATCACGCAGATTTTTTTTAATGTTTAAATTATTCTTGGATTTTGCATAGAATAAAATATATTCAATAATATCATGGATATCTTTATCTGCCACCAAAATTCTTTCCGGATGTCTCATTTGAACTGGAATTGTAGCGATATAGTTTTCCCGACCAAAAACTTCATCCATTAAGACTTTCAAATATGCCATTTCTTGGTGGTCTATTTGTACAAAGATAGCACCATTTTTTGAAAGTAACTTTCTAAGCTCTTTTAATCTATCCCTCATCATTGTCAACCATTCAGAATGCTCCAAATTATCATCATAATATTCAAAAGCCTGCTCTGTATTATATGGCGGATCAATATATATGCACTTTACCTTGTCTTTTTCTGGTCTTCCTTTAAACATTTCAACCAAGCTTCGTAAAACTAAAAGATTATCACCCTTAATAAGCATGTTTTCGCTGGTCGGGTCGCCCCAACTTTTTATAAATCTCAAAATGCGAGGTTCGGCAACACGAATATCATTTTTCGGCACCCAAACCGGACGAACACCTTTTCCTTGTTTTTCGTCAATTTCGTAATAAAGCGAAAGGTCTTTATTTATCCAGTCCAGCCGCAACGATCCTTTGTAGTTTCTTTTTTGCATAATTATTTTATTAAATCATCCCCACCCATTTAATCAGTTTATATTATAGTTATTTAATTTATCAGGCAAGATGTTTTGGTTTTTGCCCTGGTTTTATAAATATACTAAAAGTTTAGCATAGCTGGAATAAAATTGTTAAGAGAATAGGCTTTTTGGGGAGCGGGGTTTTTTGTTTTTTGGCAAGTCGGCAGATTATTTTGGTCGGGCTAGCGGGACTCGCCGTGTCCGCCGAAGCCCTCCGTAGCGAAAGCGAAGGATGGGCGTAGGCGGAAACCCGCGACCTCCCGCCTTCACTACGTTTCGGCGGGCAGGCAGGCACCCCAAACTTTTATCGGGGCGGCGAGATTTGAACTCGCGATCTTCGGACCCCCAGCCCGACGCTCTAGACCAACTGAGCCACGCCCCGTGGGATGATAAATGACAAAAGACAAATGGCCTAATGACCAATAATCAATAACCAATAATCAATAATCAATAACCAATAATCAATAACCAATAATCAATAACCAACCTACGTTGGCCGTAGCCCCGCCAAAGGCGGGGCGAAGGCCAATATTTAATATTTTAAAGCTTTTTTCTGGTTTTAGCAACCAAAAAACCCGCCCCTCCTTTGCCTAAAGTTTTGGAGGAGCGGGTTTGAAGATTTTTTATTTTGCCGCGCCGATTCTAAACATCTTTGTGCCGCAAACCGGACAAGTGCCAGTGGTAGCTGGCCGGCCGTTTTTCATTTTAATTTCTTTAGGATCTTTCATTTCTTGTTTAGCTTTGCACTTGACGCAATAAGCTTGGACTGCCATAAGTATTAGAGTTAATAATTATACTATTGATATTATATTAAATTTAAAGCAAATTAGCAATATTTTGTCAATAACAAGCCTATTTTTTGGCTCTGGCTTTTTTAAATTTGGTTTTCAGGCATTTAGCGCAAATTTTGATTTTTTTGCCGTTTATTTTTTTAGTTTGCAGATTTAAATACTTCTTTTTTTTTGTTTTAATGTTGGAATGGCTTCTGGTGGCGCTGGTTAAAGGCCCGCGGCCGCAGACTTGGCAAGTTCGAGACATAATGGTATACTTTAGTAAATTAGGTGATTAGTAGCTTGGGTTATTAGCTTTCGCTAACCATAGTTAGTATATTAGGGAATTGAATTTTATTATAAAATTAAACTTTTTTCAATAACCCAATTGCCCAATATGCTAATCTACCAATAATTCTATCAGGATTTTTTTAAATTATCAAGTATTTTTATGGAATTTGGCTTAATTTATTTTATCTCTATTTTCGCGGCTTTTTTCCTGGCCTTGAGCGTGCATGAATTTGCCCATGCTTTGTCTGCCTACCAATTGGGAGACAGCACTGCCCAGCAGGCAGGCCGTTTGACGCTTAATCCGCTGGCCCATATTGATTTAATCGGCACTATTTTACTGCCTTTGTTTTTGATTTTAAGCAATGCCGGCATTGTTTTTGGCTGGGCCAAGCCAGTGCCAGTCAATTATTTTAATTTGAAAAATCAAAAATGGGGACCGGCCATGGTTTCTTTTGCCGGGCCTTTGGCTAATTTTATTTTTGGCGTTTTCTGCATAATCATTCTTCGGCTGGTCAACCAATATACTCTTTTGGGCCCTAATAACCTGCTGGTCAGCTTTTTGTTTTTTTTAATCATTATTAATTTTGTTTTAATGATTTTTAATCTGATCCCGATTCCGCCGCTTGACGGTTCAAAAATACTTTTTGCTCTTTTGCCTGAAAGTTTTCAAAATATCAAAATTTTTCTGGAACAATACGGCATTATTCTTTTATTTGTTTTACTGATATTCGGGTCGGGATTTTTGAGCTTGATTTTCTTTTATTTATATAGGATAATAGAAATGCTTGTTTGAGATCTTGACTTTTTTAGCTTAAACAGCTAAAATGTTATTACAATAAAACTTTGGTTTTATTTTTTAATTTAAAAAGATAAAAATTCATTATTTTTTGATTTTTTGCCGGCTTTGGCCGCATTTTGCCAAAGGCGGAAGAATTCATATTATTATTATGCCAACCATTAACCAATTAGTCAGAAAAGGCAGGAAAAAAACAGGTAAAAAATCCAAAACCCCGGCTTTGGAAAGTGTTTTTAATACTTTAAAAAGGAAAAGGAATGTTTTGCCTAAAGGCAGCGCTTATAAAAGAGGCGTTTGCTTAAAAGTTACAACTACTACCCCTAAAAAACCCAATTCAGCTTTAAGAAAAATCGCCAGGGTGCGGCTTTCCAATGGCATGGAAGTGACTGCTTATATCCCGGGCGAGGGCCATAATTTGCAGGAACACTCTATTGTCATGATACGCGGCGGCCGGGTGAAAGATTTGCCGGGCGTGCGCTACCATATTGTGCGCGGCCGTTATGATACCCAAGGAGTTGAAGGCAGAAAAAGAAGCCGTTCGCTTTATGGCGTGAAAAAAGGCAAAGCCGGCGCCGCATCCGCCAAAGTTGCAAAAGCTCCTGCTGAAACTCCGGCTGAATAACTTTATACTTTTTAACTTTTAACTTTTAACTAAAATATGCGAGGCAAACCAGCGCCAAAACGAGACATTCAGTCAGATCCCAAATTTAATAACGCCCAGATAGCTAAATTCATTAATTATATAATGAAAAAAGGCAAAAAATCAGTAGCGCAAAAAATCGTTTATAGTTGTTTTGATATTATTTCTGAAAAGACAAAACAAGATCCTTTGGAGATTTTTGATAAAGCGATAAAAAATATCAGCCCTTCTTTGGAAGTGAGAGGCCGAAGGATTGGCGGCGCAAATTATCAAATCCCTTATCCTGTAAGGGCAGAACGCAAATATGCTTTGGCTTGCCGCTGGCTGATTGAAGCTGCCAAAAAAAGAAAAGGTACGGCCATGGCCAATAAGTTGGCTTTTGAAATCATGGATGCTGCCAATGAACAGGGCGATGCTTATAAGAAAAAAGTTGATACCCATAAAATGGCTGAAGCCAACCGAGCTTTTGCCCATTTTGCCAGATTTTAATAATTTTGATCCCGGCGAAATTACCACTAAGCGGTCCCTTTGGGACAAATTTATTTACAAATGTACAAAAAGTAAAATTTATAAACTTAAATGAATAATGAAAGAATTTACTAACTTGTAATATTTGTAGCGGATTTGTAAATTTGTTGGGACATTTAGTTTCAAATGAAAAAGAAAAATTAATTAATACAAACGAATTAAAAATTATGGCGCGCGAATATCCATTAGAAAAAACTAGAAATATCGGCATTATGGCCCATATAGACGCAGGCAAGACAACTGTTACTGAACGGGTTTTATTTTATACTGGCAAAAAACATAAAATCGGAGAAGTCCACGAAGGCGCAGCTGAAATGGACTGGATGGAGCAGGAAAAAGAAAGAGGAATTACTATTACAGCCGCGGCCACAACTTGTTTTTGGCTTGACCACCGCATTAATATTATTGATACCCCGGGCCATGTGGATTTTACTGTTGAAGTGGAAAGATCACTGCGTGTTTTAGATGGCGCTGTTGCTGTTTTTGACGGTTCTCAAGGCGTTGAACCCCAGTCAGAGACGGTCTGGCACCAGGCTACAAAATATAATGTGCCGCGCCTGGCTTTTGTCAATAAAATGGATAAAACCGGAGCTGATTTTTACATGAGTTTAAAATCTATTCAGGAACGGCTTTCACCTCATGCTGTGGCGGTTCAAATCCCAATTGGAGCTGAAGATACTTTTTCCGGCATGATTGATCTTTTGGCAAGAAAGGCTTATAAATTTACCGGCGAATACGGCCAAGATCGAGAAGAAATAGAAATACCCGAAGATTTAAAAAGCAAAGCTGAAGAAATGCGCAGTATTTTGCTGGAAAAAGTTGCAGAAAATGATGACGAATTATTAAATAAATTTTTAGGCGGAGAAGAATTAGACATTGTAGAAGTCAAGAAAGTTATAAGAAAAGCCACGATTAACAATGAACTGCATCCGGTCTTGGTTGGTTCGGCTTTAAAAAACATGGGTGTTCAGCTGATGCTTGATGCGGTTGTCGCTTATTTGCCTTCTCCTTTGGATGTCCCGCCACTTAAAGGAAAAAATGCTGAAACAGGCGAGGAGGAAACTATAAAAGCTGATGATAATGAGCCTTTTTGCGCCTTGGCTTTTAAAATAGCGACTGATCCTTTTGTGGGCAAACTGGCATTTTTTCGGGTTTATTCCGGGACATTAAAAGCTGGTTCTTATGTTTTAAATACTTCAACTGGCGATAAAGAAAGGATTGGCAGAATAGTCAGATTGCATGCCAATTCAAGAGAAGATGTTGAAGAAGTTTATGCCGGAGAAATAGCTGCTGCTATTGGTTTAAAAAATACAGCGACTGGCAATACTTTATGTTCTGAAAAAGCGCCGATTATTTTGGAAGAAATTACTTTTCCAGAACCGGTTATTTCCGTAGCAATTGAGCCAAAGACAAAAATTGACCAAGAAAAAATGGGCATTGCCTTGCAGAAGCTGGCTGAAGAAGATCCGACTTTTAAAATCAGGACAGATGACGAGACGCTGCAGACAATTATTTCCGGCATGGGAGAATTGCATCTGGAAATTATTGTTGACCGGATGAAAAGGGAATTTAAAGTTGAAGCCAATGTCGGCGCTCCCCAAGTAGCTTACAAAGAAACAATAAAAGCCATGGCTGAAGCTGAAGGCAAATATATTAAACAGTCAGGCGGCCGGGGCCAATACGGCCATTGCTGGTTAAGAGTTGAGCCGCGCGATCAGGGCGCTGGCCATGAATTTGTTGATGAAATCAAAGGCGGTATAATTCCCAGAGAATTTATCCCAGCCATTGAAAAAGGCGTTAAA
>Ga0114946_10002675_pt1 | contig 12173 bp, 7 predicted proteins | sample WalLakDeSediment_FD_88676 | JGI IMG/M metagenome (GOLD analysis project Ga0114946, IMG submission 88676) | Lake sediment microbial communities from Walker lake, Nevada to study Microbial Dark Matter (Phase II) - Walker Lake 11/02/13 Deep Sediment | ecosystem: Environmental > Aquatic > Freshwater...
AAGGGCAGTCCAAACCAATACCAATTTCCGGTTGGCCTCCGTTACAAAGCAGTTTACTGCAACTGCCATCCTACTATTGGAAAAAGAGGGATTAATCGACCTGGATTGGACTTTGGATCAGGTATTTGAGGATTTTCCGGAATATGGGAAAGACATCCAAATAAACCATTTACTTAACCATACTTCGGGGATTTGGGATTATGAGGATTTTGTGCCTGACTCTGCTTTGGTCAATCCCGTCAGGGACCAAGGCGTATTGGAAATCATCCAAAAGATAGATCAGACTTATTTCCCTGCCGGGGAAGAATTCCGGTACAGCAATTCCGCATATGCCTTATTGGCATTGATGGTTGAAAAATATTCCGGAAAAGAATTTTCCGACTTTTTGGAAGAAAACATTTTCAAACCTTTGGGCATGAACCATACCCTTGCCCATATCCAAAACATCAACACCGTATCTGAAAGGGCTTTTGGATACAGCCGGGAAAATGACCATTGGGTAATGAAGGACCAAAGCAGTACCTCTGCAGTTTTAGGAGACGGTGGCATTTATTCCAATGTACCTGACCTTTTTCTTTGGGACCAGGCTTTGCATGACGGGGAGATCCTTCCTTTGCAAACAATTGAAAGGACATTCCTCAAGGCGAAACTGAATGACGGAAGCGAGATTCATTACGGAATGGGTTGGCATATCAAGAAATTTAATGGGGAAAAGGTGGTCTACCATACCGGCAGCAGCACTTCCTTCAGAAATATTTTTTATAGAATCCCATTAAGACACCTTAGCATCATCATCCTGACCAACCGCAATGAACCCGAAGAAGAAAGTATGGTGGATTTGGCTGAAAAAGTCTTTATTAAGTCAAGGAAATAATGCGTAAAATATTTGCATCCCATCAGTTTCCAATAATGAATGCCTTATGATCTCATTTGAATACCTCCTAAATGGCAAAAAACTTCTTCTATCCTTTGCCATGGATAGAAGCCATTCACAGAGTCCAATTTACTTTTCTTTTGGACAAAAATGGATTAACTTCGAAGCCCATTAATTTGGGAATGAAATTTGCCCATTAATCCGAAAAAACCGATATATGAGAAGTGCCATCCTCTTATTCCTGTTTATTTCTCTATTTTTTGAGCCTTGCCTGGGTCAAGATGAATTGGCTACGTATAGAAGAGCTAAATCTTTGATCACTTATGGCAACTATGATGACGCCATGGAACTTTTGCGACCTTATATGGATGCAGGCCAATTTGGAAATCTATCCAATTATGCCTCATATCATTTTGCAATTGCTGCCTACCAAAAAGGTTCCCATAAGCTTGCCCAAACAGTAATAGGGAATGTGGTAAACACTACATGGCCCAAGCAGGACGAAGCAAGATATCTTTTCGCTTTAACCTTATTTCAAGAAGGAAGAAATTTTGAGGCCTTACAGGAAATTGCAAAAATCAATTCTCCACAAGTTAAAGCGCAGGCAGAAAATGCCAGCTATAATTTTTTAAAACAAACTTCAGTGAGTTTTTTGGTAGCAAACCTGAGGCAGTTCAATGAAAACAAAGGCTATGTTCTTGCCCTTAAGGAACAAATGGAAAGACTGTCTATCATGTCCAATGACGAAAGGCTTGTTTATAATCAAGTCAAAGACTTCAGCATTGGTCAAAACAAACCAAAAAACATTCCTGTAAAAACCCCACAATCTTTGGATATAGCCTTGATTTTACCGCTTAATCAATTGGGTGGGAATGAGGTTAAGAATCTTGAACTAAATAATTTTGTATTCGAATTATATCAGGGATTAAAATTTGCTGCTGAGGAATTAAAAGCTTCCGGATTAAACCTGAACCTTCGTACTTATGACACAGAAAGGAATTTAAATAAAGTCCAAAATATTCTTACGGAGCCTTTTATCCTTCAATCAGATATTATTATCGGTCCTATTTACCCTGATGAGTCTGAAATGGTCATGTCATTCGCTGAAAGAAATGCCATTCCTTTTATCAATCCCTTATCCAATGTCAATGATAAGCTAACAGGAACTTCTTATAGCTATTTATTCCGACCATCCATAAATTCCCTGGCAGCAAGTATCATTGAATTTTCCTATAAAAATTTAAATGGCAGAAGAATGGCTATCGCTTATTCAGGCGCTACCCGGGATGAACAACTAGCAAGGAAAGTTACAGAGCAAGCAGGTAGATTTGGGTTTTCCATAGCCAGAAATCAAAAAGTCACAGGCAGGGAAATCCTGGATTTTTTCGAACAGATTAAATTAAAAAACCAAGAGGCTTCTTTAGTTGATTTTGTGGTCATTTTAAGTGATGATCCGAATACAGCCTCCATGACGCTCAGTTTTATGGAATCCCAAAACATCAACATACCCATTTTGGTAATGGATAGCTGGCTGTACTTTAATTTTGCCAATTATGAAATGCTGGAAAATCAAAATTTTTACTTTGTAGGCAACAATCCTATTGACTTTGAAAGCGAGTATCTAGACCCGTTTAGAGAAAATTTTAATTTAGAAAACATCAATTATCCTTCATTTAATGCACATTTAGGTTATGAATTAATGTATTGGGTTTCCGAAACCATTAATCCATTTAAAGGTTTTGATTTTAGAAAAAACCTTAATCAAAATGCATTTACTGAAGGGAAAATAACTTATGGATTTAACTTCATTGACAGCTATAACAATACCTATGTACCGATTTTTAAAATAGGAAATGGTTATTTTGAAATAAACTAATTATACAAACATGCATATTACCCGAAGTAAATCTCTCTTTGAGAAAGCTAAAAATTATATACCGGGAGGAGTAAATTCTCCCGTTCGTGCATTTAGGGCAGTTGGAGGAGATCCTATTTTCATAAAAAAAGCAGATGGTGCTTTAATTTATGATGAAGATGATAATACTTATATTGAATTGATCAACAGTTGGGGCCCCATGATATTGGGGCATAACCATCCCATGATTCGGGAAGCGGTAATCAAAGCCATGGAAAATGGGACTTCCTTTGGAGCACCTACAGCAAGAGAAATAGAAATAGCGGAATTGATCACCCACATGGTCCCTTCCGTAGAGAAAATCAGAATGGTGAATTCCGGCACTGAAGCTACCATGTCAGCTATTAGGCTTGCCCGTGGCTTTACCGGCAAGGACAAGTTCATAAAAATGGAAGGCCATTATCATGGCCACGGCGACTCATTCTTGATTTCGGCAGGTTCCGGAGCTATTACTATGGGTGCTCCAGACTCCCCTGGTGTGACCAAAGGAACAGCCAAGGATACGCTTTTGGCTCCGTATAATGACTTGGAGGCCATTCAGCATCTTGTAGAGGCAAACAAAAATGAAATTGCAGCTCTAATCATAGAACCTGTGCCAGGTAATATGGGTTTGGTCCTACCAAAAGAAGGATATCTTGAAGGATTGAGAAAAATCTGTGACAAAGAAGGTATTGTCCTAATTTTTGATGAAGTCATGACCGGATTCAGATTGGCCAAAGGTGGTGCACAGGAATTATTCGGTGTAACCCCTGATATGACCACATTAGGTAAAATCATAGGAGGTGGTCTTCCTGTTGGTGCATACGGCGGCAAAAAGGAAATAATGGATCATGTTTCTCCTGCCGGACCCGTTTATCAGGCAGGTACTCTTTCCGGTAACCCTATTGCCATGGCAGCAGGTCTAACCATGCTCCAATACCTGAACAGTCATCCCGAAACCTATTTGCACCTCAATGAAATAGGGGGGAAACTTACAAGTGGGATAACTGAAACCCTTTCCAAACTAGGCCTAAAATTTACCCTCAATCATCTTGGCAGCATGTACAGCTTGTTTTTCACGGAAAAGGATGTATTTGACTTTGCTTCTGCCAAACAATCAGATACAGTCCAATTTGGAAAGTACTTTCAGGCTATGTTGAAAAGAGGTATTTACCTTGCCCCTTCCCAATTTGAAAGTCTTTTCCTTTCCACTGCTCTTACAGATGAATTGATTGCAAAAATCATTCAGGCTAATGAAGAATCATTAGTAGAGATTTATGCATAGCATTATTGATAATTTTGAAATTGAAAAACATGATGGAACTAAGAGTGTATGGTATTAAAAACTGTAATACCATGAAAAAAACATTTGATTTTTTAACGGAGAAAAACATCTCCTATCAATTTATTGATTACAAAAAGCTGGTTCCGGATGCAGCGCTTCTGGTGAAATTCGCAGACAAAGTTGGCGTTGAATCCCTGATCAATAAAAAAGGAACAACCTATAAAAAGCTCAGTGAGGAAGATAAGAAAAAAATGGAATCTGAGAATTCGGCCATAAGACTGTTGAGTGCTAACAGCAGTATGATCAAAAGACCTATAGTGGAATTTCCCAACGGAGATCTGGTATTGGGATTTGAGCCCGAAAAAATCATTTCCAAAATTGGTTAGAATAGTTTGTTCTCATTAGGGAGAGAAGGAAGTTCATAGCCCCCATATTCGATTTTGGCACTATGGCTTATTTCCCTTCCTTTTGCTTTTTCTATAGATGCAGGAGTTCCAAATACGAAGATGCTTTCAAGTGTAGCGTGACCATTCAGTTTGGATAAAGCATCCTGATCCACCTTTGTTTTATTTACATAAAGTTTTCTCAGATTTTTACACTCCTTCAGAAATCCGAGGTTTTCCCCATCGACTGAAGTACTGTTTAATTTTAAAATGGTTAGGTTTTCACACGCCGAAAATTTCGTTAAAAGTTGGTTCCCAACCGCTGTTTCACTCAAATCCAAAATTGCGATATGCCTTTTTATTGGTTCCAATAAGTCCCAATCCTGATCTTTGAAATCCTGAACATTGAGGCAGACAACTTTCAATAAATTTGAATTCAAACTCAAGGGTTCCACCAAAACTCCTCTAGCTTTTATAGGTTGGAGCACAGTTTCGGATAACTTTGGCAAATCTGTTAGAGGAAAGTCACCAATCTTATCCTGGAGAAAAAATGACTCCAACATTTCCTCCTCGATCCCTGCCTCAACGAGAGAAATATTGAAAGAGGCCCCCGATTCAACCCAATGCTTTACCAGCATGATTTCTTCCTTAGAAGGCTGCCTTTTTTCTTTTGGAGGCATGTGGTCTTTATCATCTTTTGGTAGAAGCATTCTATGTATTAAAGAACTTTCTGAAGCATTGTCCGAAAAAATTACAGGTCCATTTTTGCCTCCTTTCAGGATATCTCCTGAAGTGATCATTACCAATCCCCCTTTTTTGTTTTTGGGATTATGACAACTGTTACAATTTTTGGATAAAATAGGCAGAACAGCATCCTCAAAAAACAAGGATTCTTTCCATGAATCTTTTTCCAAAATCAATCCGCTAATTTCATTTCTACCTGAATTACCCAACAACCTTTGAACTGCATCCGGTAAAACTTCGATCAAATAGTCTTCACCATGTGTTAAATTTCCACCTAAATGCCCTGTCAGGATTATAAACATCAGCAGGACCAAACCAAAAGATCTGGTCTTTTTGCTATTCAAAAAATTTCCCGCTTTTAGGTAGAGGTAGAATCCGATTGAACTTAACAGAGTCAGGCAGCCCAAAACCAAATGCCATTTTACTGTTTCAAAGGCATATCCTTCATTATTATAAAGAATCAAACCACTTACTACAGATAACGCAGAAGCCCAGCATCCCCAAAAAACTGCCAACCTAATGGCAGGAAAAAGTACTTCTTTTTCCTTACCCGGATAGAATAGAAACAGAATCCCTATCAATAAAAAACCTATGGGTAGATGAACCAAAAGAGGATGAAACCTGCCAAAAAGGGAGAAAATAAAATCCATATTAGGCAAGAATTTCTTTGATTATCTCTCCTTCGACATCTGTCAAGCGGAATGGTCTACCCTGGAAATCATAGGTGAATTTCTCATGATCAAAGCCCAAAATGTGCAGAATAGTAGCGTGAATATCATGAACTGATACTCTTCCTTCAATTCCTGAAAATCCCAATTCATCTGTTTGACCAAAGGAACTTCCATTTTTTATCCCTCCTCCTGCCATCCACATGGTAAAGGCATCCACATGGTGATCCCTTCCCTTATAACCCATGGTTTTACCTTCCCTGTTTTCCTGCATGGGAGTTCTCCCAAATTCACCTCCCCATACCACCAAAGTGTCTTCCAATAGACCCCGCTGCTTCAGATCTAGAATCAATGCAGCTATGGGTCTGTCTATTTCCGTGCATTTATTCCTAAAACCCAGATCCAGGGCCGTGGAATGATCAGTACCATGACTGTCCCATCCCCAATCATACAGCTGAACAAACCGAACGCCTTTTTCAATCAATTTTCTTGCTAGCAAACAATTATTTGAAAATGCCTCCTGCCCGGGTTTTGTACCATAAAGTTCGTGAATGTAGTCAGGTTCATCATTGATATTCATCACTTCCGGAACCTCAATCTGCATGCGATAGGCCATTTCATATTGGTTGATTCTGGCCAAAATCTCAGGATCCCCGTAATGTTCAAACTCTTCTTGATTGATTTCATTGATGGTTGAAATAATCTTTTTCTTCAAATCCCTGGATATCCCCTCAGGATCTTTTAAGTAAAGAACAGGATCTCCTTTGGATCTGCACTGAACACCCTGATAGACCGAAGGCAAAAAACCACTGCCCCAAACACTTTTTCCTGCATCAGGAGTTTTGCCGCCTGAGGTTAAGACCACAAATCCGGGTAAATTCTGATTTTCGGTTCCCAAGCCATAAGTAACCCAACTTCCCAAACTGGGCCTACCAAGCCTTGGACTACCTGTCTGCATAAACAACTGGGCGGGCCCATGGTTGAATTGGTCCGTATGGACTGCCTTCAAAAAAGCGACTTCATCCACTATTTTTGAAAAATGTGGTAAATAATCAGAAACCCATGCTCCAGACTGACCGTGTTGTTGGAATTGTGCCTGAGGACCAAGAAGGTTGGGAACACCTCTGATAAAAGCAAATTTCTTCCCCTTGATCAAAGATTCCGGACAGGGTTGATCATGGTATTTTATGAGTTCAGGTTTAAAATCAAAAAGTTCCAATTGAGAAGGTGCACCTGCCATATGCAGGTATATCACAGATTTTGCCTTGGGTATGAAAGGTGAGGGCAAAGGTGAAAGTGGGTTTAAATCCCTTTCACTTAAATTGAGTCCGGCTTTTTCATTTCTGTTCCCAAAACCACAGGAGCTGAGCAATGGAAAAAAGGCCAACCCCCCTACTTTGCTGACACAATCCAACATAAAATGTCTTCTTGTCAGCTTTTCCAGCCGGGTTATTTCCAATTCATTCATTATTTTTTCTAAGCCTTTCATGCTATGGTTTGGTTAAAAACTCATCCAAATTCAATAAGGCATTGGCCACCACAGTATATGCCGCCCATTTTCTCCTGTCCAATTTGGAATCAGACACCAATTCAATAGTATTATCGTTAATTTCAGCATCTTCCAAAGCTTCTTGAAACAAATTGAATAGAGCTTCCCTTTTACCGACAGTAATCGGAATGAGCATCAATTCCTCATACGTTTGTGAAATAATCAATATTGGATTGTCCTGTTCATGTACTGTCATTTGTTTGCCCAACACTTTTGCAGCTTCAAAGTACACAGGATCGTTTAAAGTTACCAGTGCCTGTAATGGTGTATTGGTGACAATTCTTTTGCTAAGACAAACCTCCCTGCTTCCTGCATCAAAGCTAACGAATGAGGGATAGGGGCTCGTACGCTTTAAAAATGTATAAACTGATCTTCTGTACCTGTCTTCCCCTTCACTGTTAACCCAAGATTCACCACTATACACTGTCTCCCAAATTCCTTCAGGTTGAGGTGGCATCACGCTTTTCCCGTACATTTTCCTGCTCAAAAGCCCGGATACCGCAAGCGTCTGGTCCCTGACTTTTTCTGCGGACAACCTAAATCTCGGGCCTCTTGCATACCACCTGTTTTCAGGATCCAGTTGGTAAAGATCTGAGGATAAAACTGAACTTTGCCTGTAGGTATGGGACAAAACCATCTCTTTTATCAGACTTTTGATACTCCAATCGTACTCATGCATCAATTTCCAGGAAAGATAGTCCAGCAATTCAGGATGGGAAGGTGTATCAGACTGACTTCCCATATCTTCAAGGGAATTGACCAAACCCCTACCAAAGAACTGATCCCAAATCCTGTTTACAACTGTTCTTGCTGTCAATGGATTATCCTTTGTGGTGAGCCAGTAAGCAAAACCCAACCTGTCTTTTGGCCAATCTTCATTCCAGGAATTCAATACTTCCGGTGTTCCGGGCCTAACTTCTTCGCCTGGCGACAGCCAATTTCCCCTTTCAAAAACATGGGACTTCCTAGCCATATAATCAGGATTTTCTACCATAATAGGAAGGGACACCGGGCTGGTATTGATCAACTGCAGAAAAGATTCCTGCATTTCCCCATGCGATTCATTTTGACTCCCCGGCAAAGTGGGAATAAAAGCAAACCATACTATTGCGGAAGTGGACTGCTGTGGTTTTGAGTTGTGATTATTGGCGGTAATATATAGGTCAATGCTTTCATTGACAGGCTTAAAGGGTATGGCCCTGGTCACTCTTCCTTTGGTTTTATTAATAGTGAACTCAGACAATACCTCCCCATTTGGACCACCGTTTCTAATAACCATTTTTGTCCCATCTACATCCGCCCAATAATTGAGCAATAGCCGATCAGAGTTAAGTGTATGAACATTCCTTAAATAAGTTGCGCCATCGTGCCATAACCCGAGCCATTTGGTGTCTATCAATTCCCCATTGTAAAAATCTTCGCAAAGATGGGCATGGTATTTTGGCTCTTGGAAATGAAGAAAGTCACTATAGAATTTTACTTCTTGTTCCGTTGATAATTCAGCCAACCATTTTTTTAATTGATCAATTTTTAACTTGTCCTCGGTATTGTACAATCGGAGTTTTGGTTCTTCATCATGTGTATCCTCATCCCTGCTGTTATTGAAAAATGCAAGTGATTGAAAATACTCTTCATGCCGAATCGGATCATAGGGGTGACTGTGGCACTGTACACAGGCCATTGTGGTACTCTGCCAAACTTCATAGCTTGTATTCACCCTGTCCAAAACAGCCGCTACCCTGAATTCCTCATCCTCCGTCCCCCCCTCGTCGTTGTTCATGGTATTTCGGTGAAAAGAGGTGGCTATCAATTGTTCCTGGCTTGCATTGGGCAATAAGTCTCCTGCAATTTGCTCAATGGTAAACTGATCAAAAGGCATATCATCATTAAATGCCTTTATCACCCAGTCCCTATAAGGCCAAATGGTCCTTGAAACATCCCTTTCATAACCTTTCGTATCTGCATATCTTGCCAAATCCAGCCACCAGGAAGCCATATTTTCTCCATATGCACTGGACGCCAACAATTCGTCGACCAAATCTTCATAGGTCAACTTCCCGGTTTTCCAGGAATTGATCAATTCTTTATCAGGTGGTAGGCCGGTGATATCCAAGGACAATCTCCTTAACAATTTCATTTTTCCCTCTTCCGGGGAAGGGGAAAGGTTCATTTCTTTAAGCTTTTGAAAAACAAACAAATCAATTTGAGTTGGAAGAGATTTTCCTGAAATTTGTGAAAACAGTTTGTCAGTATTCGGAAGTGTAGGCTTTCTTACAGGTTGGTATGCCCAATGTTCTCCCCATTTCGCTCCCTGCTTGATCCATTTTTCAAGTTTTCTGATTTCTTCCTTTGTCAAAGAAGGACGGTGATAGGGCATTTTCCTTTCAGGGTCCTCTTCAAATAACCTTGCAATGAGTTCACTTTGTTTAGGACTGCCAGGCACGATGGCAGGTTTTCCTGATTCGGTAATAGCCAAGGCTTCTTCTTCAAAAAGCACACTGAACCCTCCGTTCTTTTTTACCCCCCCATGACAGGAAATACAATGCTTGTTCAGGATCGGTTTTACCTCAGTGCTAAAATCAACAGTTTGTTGATTTCCCCATGTAAAAAGGAAAATAAAAATCAAAAACAGTACAGAAGTAAATAGAAGCAGAAATTTCTTTGACCACATAGAATTCACAGGTAGTGAAACAAATTAGTTATTTTATTTACAACAGTCAACTTTCTTTCTGGAAGGGTCTTAATTCGACAAATTTTTCCTGTAAAAAAGAATATGATCCTACAGAACTGAAGGAACAAAATACCTAAATGAAAATAAAAATATACGGGGAAAATCCCTTTAAAGGGGATTCATTAAGAATAAATTATTACGTAATTCTTCCTATTTTTTTGTTTATTTTCGTTTACTTTCGTTTATTTACACTTATCTTAAGAAGATACAGGAATCTTGTCCAAGTTACTGCTACAAGTTATTTCATTTAAAATCAATTGCTTTCATGGCTTTTTTCTCAGGAAATTGGTATTTTCTATCCTTCAAAAACAAACAATGTAAATATGTTATTTAAAGGCAAAATTCAAAACCCTATAAGCTTGGGGGTAATTATAGGCAATAGAAACTTTTTCCCGGACAGCCTGGTTTCCAAAGCCAGGGTAGAGATAATTGAGGTACTCCAAAAGGCCAACATCAGACCCCTACTTTTAGGAGAGGCAGACACCAAACTTGGTGGCGTTGAAACATTTCAGGATGCGGTAAAATGTGCCCGCCTTTTTAGAGACCACAAAGAAGATATCATGGGAGTTTTGGTAATTCTTCCAAATTTCGGAGATGAAAGAGGGGTGGCAGAAACGCTAAAAATGGCAGGCCTAGATGTGCCAGTGCTTGTACAGGGCTATCCGGATGAACTCAATAAGTTAGATGTAGCCCGAAGGAGAGACGCTTGGTGTGGGAAAATTTCTGTCTGTAACAACCTATACCAATTTGGAATAAAATACACCTTAACCCAGGATCATGTATGTTCTCCCTCGGATCCTAAATTCCTGCAGGACCTACAGTATTTTATAGGAGTTTGCCGGGTAGTCAAAGGATTAAAAAATGCACGCATCGGAGCAATCGGTGCCAGGCCAGGTGGTTTCAACACAGTACGGTACAGTGAGAAATTGTTACAGCACAGTGGCGTTTCGGTGGTCACTATAGATTTATCAGAAATCCTTGGCCAAGCCAATAAGATGGATAATGAATCACAGGTTGTAAAGGACCGATTGGAACAAATCAAGGCATATGCAGCTATAGGGAAAACTCCGGATTCTGCCCTATTCCAAATAGCTAAAATGGATATTGTTCTCAATCAATTTATGGAGGAAAATGTACTTGATGCCACTGCCATACAATGCTGGACATCAGTGCAGCAGAATTATGGTTGTAATGTCTGTACCAGTATGAGTATGATGAGTGAAAATATGCAACCTAGCGCCTGTGAAGTGGATGTAACAGGAACCCTTACCATGTATGCCATGCAATTGGCTTCCGGCTCTCCATCCGCATTGGTGGACTGGAATAACAACTACGCCGATGACCCGGAAAAATGTGTGCTGTTCCATTGCGGAAATTGGGCAAAATCTTTTCTTCCCGATATTGAAATCAGTACAGCTCCGATTTTGGGAACTTCAGTTGGAGAAGAGAATACTTATGGTGCATTATCCGGAAGAACTCCCGCATCCAAGCTCACTTTTGGAAGAATATCCACGGATGATGTCAAAGGCAAAATCAAAGCCTATATAGGAGAAGGTGTGTTGACCGACGATGAACTGAAAACTTTCGGCAACCGTGCAGTGGCCAAAATCCCCAACCTTCAAGACCTTATGAAATATGTTTGCAGGAATGGTTTTGAACACCACGTGGTGATGAATGCCTCCCATTCTGCAGACATACTTCAAGAAGCTTTTGAGAATTATATGGGTTGGGAAGTATATAAACATCATTAAAGATCAATTGAAACGACCGATCAACGGCAATTAGTAGAATTTATGACCATACTAGAATTGGAATATAAATCCTTAGCGTACAGGAAAAAGATATTGAAATACATCAAACAGGCTTCCGCAGGGCATACAGGAGGGAGTTTGTCATGTATTGACATCCTCAATGTACTTTACAATGACTGCTTGAATGTTTCACCTCAAAACTTCTCAAGCAATCTTCGGGACAGGTACATTCAAAGTAAAGGTCATTCAGTTGAGGCTTTATTCGTGGTATTGGCTGATATTGGTTTTTATCCC